>LSQX01275835.1_pt1 | contig 29293 bp, 21 predicted proteins | sample 654561 | NCBI WGS metagenome assembly LSQX01 (sample SAMN04489861, study PRJNA283612) | anaerobic digester metagenome | isolation source: 4 biogas reactors fed with cattle manure at either 37C or 55C with and... | place: Denmark: Kongens Lyngby | collected 2014 | reverse complement strand
CCGTGCCCCTACCTGAACCACGCCTTACGGTTTTTCATAGCTCCTCGCACCTCGTCCGTCCCTCGCTCCTCACTCCTAAACATGACTGCTTTACTCTGAATATGCTATACTTCCGCCGTGGGTGGATTTCATTGTGAACCCGTCACGGACGGAAGCATTGCAAAAGCGAGGCATGCGGCTGTGTTTCCGTCTGTCCGTACTCTTGTGTTCCTTAATCCCAAGCCCGCAGCGTAGCGGGAACCAGAAGGATTTCTTCATGGGCTGCTCTTCTTTTTCTTCAACACTTTCCCGTTGGGCGGTGGTGCTTCTGGTCGCAATGATCAGTCTTTCCGCCCAGGCCACAGATGGACATCAACTCGTGGGTCTGGGTGCCCTTCAGATCGGTACGGGCGGTGCCGGTGTTGCCAGTGCCAAAGACAGCACCTGGCTTCTGCTCAATCCGGCGAGTATGATCACGCTGGATCGGCGGCTGGATTTCAGTTTTGAGATCTTCGCACCCTACCGCTATATGGAGCCCAAAGGCCCTTTGCTCATGCCCATGGCGAACCGTTTTGCAGGTAAAATGGACGATGACAGCATCTTCTATATTCCGGCCATGGGCGCCGTTTTCCCGACGAAACACGGTGTTCTCGGTGTGGGTCTTTTCGCCGTGAACGGCATGGGTGTGGATTACAGGCATTCGCGTACACTCATTCCCCGTCTGCTGGGTCAGAACTTTGATCGGCGCACCCAATACGGTGTCATGAAAGTGGCACTGGGTTATGCCCATGATCTCGGTGATGGCTGGGCATTGGGCGCCACGGCAACGCTGGATTACGCCCGCTTCAAAACGGATATGCTCACCCTGAATTTCTGGGAAACCCGGGGCGGCAATCGTACGGACGATGTCTTCGGCGGTGGTCTCACGCTGGGTGTGTATAAAGAATGGGAACGCCTGAGCCTCGGAGCGGCCTATACAACACCGCAATGGATGCAAAGTTTCGGGAAATATAAAGACCTGTTGCCCCTGCCCATGGATATTCCCCAGACCGTCCAGGCTGGGCTCGCCTGGCGTATCACCCCTGAGCTGGAGTGGGTTCTGGACTATAAATTTATCGACTGGTCCGGTGTGCGTCAGATCGGCAAAGCACCCATCAAAGGCGGTTTCGGCTGGAAAGATCAGCATGTGGTGAAAAGCGGTCTCAGCTGGCTGGTCCATCCCCGCTGGACAGTCCGTGCAGGTACCTCTCTCGCCAATTCGCCCATTGACAGCAAGATCGCTTTTGCCAACGCTCTTTTCCCGGCCATCGTCAAGTCGCATCTTACCGCCGGATTTTCCTTTGCCATTACAGAACAGTCGGACATCCACTTTGCCTATGAGCACGCATTCGCCAATACCATCACCGACAGCGGCAAGGGCGATCTCTTCTCCTTTGCAGGCAAAGGCACACGCATTCATCTGAAGGAAAACACCTATACTATTCAGTACAGTTACAAGTTTTAGATATACCGCTTTTGCGGCCGGAGAAACAGCTCTGGAATGAATTTCTTTTCAGAGGTGTTCTCTCTTATGCAGTTAAACTGCGATTATGAAACCGTGGCTACAACTCTGAACAGGGAGGGCTTCTCATGAGCTTTTCACAACCCCCGCTTCCTTATGATCTGGGAGCACTCAGTCCTTTCGTCTCTGAAGAGCAGATGTCTTTTCACTATGGAAAGCATCATCTGGCTTACTTCAACAACCTCAATGCACTGGTGGACGGCAAAGCGGAATCCGAGATGGCGCTGCTCGATGTGGTGAAACAGTCGGACGGCGGCGTATTCAACAACTCGGCACAGGCTTGGAACCACAGCTTCTTCTGGCATTGCATGACCCCCGGCGGCGGCGGCGCTCCCCAGGGTGATATTGCCGGATTGATCGACAGAGACTTCGGCTCTTTTGATGCCTTCAAAGAGGCCTTCTCTTCAGCTGCGGCAAAACTATTCGGATCCGGCTGGGCCTGGCTCGCGGCGGACAGCGCCGGCAAACTGGAAATCATGCCTCTGAGCAATGCCGATACACCCGTCAGACACGGCAAGACAGCGCTCCTCACTATTGACGTCTGGGAACATGCCTATTACATTGACTACCGCAACCTGCGCCCGAAATTCATTGAAGGTTTCTGGGATGTGGTCAATTGGGACTTCGCCAACAAAAATCTTGTGGATCCTTTTAAAGAATAAGAGGGCCCCTTTCTGGAAATGACATGACGAAGCCGGAAGCTCTTTGCAGAGACTTCCGGCTTTTTTGTGCAAAGGAAAATAAAGGCTTATTTCTCAGGACGTACCCACTCAATGGCCTGAGCCACCAGCTTGCGGTAAATGGGACTGTTGAAAGCGTGGGCGTCGTGACCCGGCTGAATGAAGCAGACCCGGGCCCGGCCATAGTTTCGCACCCAGGCCACTTCTTTCTGGCTGCCTTCCGTATCGCAGCTCAAGAGCAGGTGGTTGTCCACTTCCACATCGTGGCCCAGATAGGTTTCGTCGTTCAGGATGAAATCTTCCAGACCCGCAACGACGGGATGATCCGGATCTTCAATGTGAAAGGCCATGTCCACACCGTGCTTCCACAGGCTGATGGGATGGAATACGCCGTCTTCCGTTGTCGTATCAGCCAGCCAGTATTTGGTGCCGATGATCTTTCGGTATTCCGGCCACTCCTGAAAAGCGGCAATGGCATGATGGAGCACCACAAGACCCACGCCCTGATTGAGCAGCTCGATGAAATTATCCTGCCGTTTTTCCGAGATTTTCTGGCTCATGTTGTAGAGGATGATCACCTCATAGGGCCAGTCGCTGATGTCTTCGAAGAGTTCACTCTCATCCTGGAGAGGGAAAAAGGTGAAGTCCCCGTGAGGGATGACCGTGAACACTTCTTCGAAGGGTTCCTTATCATAACCGTGTCCGCCCGTTACCACCACGGCTTTCAAAGGCTCTTGCGCCTGAAGAGCGCCGCTGCAGAAGATCAGGGCAAAGAGCAGCATAGAGCCGCCAGCCAGTTTCATGCTTCTGTTCATTGTATTTCCTTTCTTCGGGATCGCTGAGCGTTACGGCTCTGATCCTGTTACCATCCGGGCACCGGCTGCGGAGCCTGGTCGGGAAGCTGCATGTCCACATCCTGAAAATCGTCGCTTTGTATACGTACCCAGGATTGGTCCGGGTCAAAATTCGGATTGCGCCAGAGCAGTTCAGCGGAAATGTCGCGGGCATAAATGGGACTTGTCAGGGCGTGTATTTCCAGAGGACCGAAACCGCTGCTCTTCGGATCGGCCGGGCTGATCACCCGGACCCTGTAGGAGGCTTCCTGGGTGGGGAAACGTTTGAAGCGGATGCCCGTGTCCTGTGCGTTGATGGGGATCGTGCGGATGGGCCGTCCGTTTTCAATGACCTGCAATTTTTTGCCTAGAGCGTTATGCACCACCACTTCAAAGGTCACTTCCACATTCAGAGGAACCACACCGCCGATACCCACATCCACTTTGCCATCGCTGAGGACGTCGGCGACAAAAAGGATGCGGGGGCCGTTCTTGCCGCTGGATATATAGGTTCGGCCCAGGCGGATCCCTTCCAGAATGCCCGCAACGGAAAGCTCACGGGCGTGAACATAGGTGAGGGGCTGACCCAGAGGTACTTTCGGGCTGCCGCTGCCACTGCCGCCGATGACCCCGGCCATGAGTCCGCGTACCTGTTCATAATCATAAAAAAGATTGGCCTGACCGTTTCCGGAAAGATCGCCCAGATCCACAGCAGCCACAGCCGCCGCGATGGAGTGGAGCAGGCGGCCTTCGATGCGTTCCTGAGCGGCCGGGCCCAACTGCGACAGGCCCATGGGCGGCACATCGCGCCAGTTGCGGAACCAGACCTCAATACCATTCACAAAACTCAGACCCCATTGCCAGGGCTTGGTGGGGAAACAGGGATGGGCGATGACAAAGGCGCCGCCCTGGGCCTGGATGCGCAGACATTCAGCCTGGGCCGCCTCGATGGTTGTGGGCGTTTCCGGTCGGGTTCGGGGACCGAAGACCAGAGCAACGCCCTGTTCATCGGTGCCCCATTCCATGGCGGGGAGCAGGACGGTTCTGTCTGAATGAAATGCGGGGTCTTCACTGGCTGCCAGACTGTTTCTGTCGGTGATGGCGAAGAAATCCAGCCCCGCCTTTTCCGCGCGCTGTACCAGAGCGCCCACACTCTCCGTACCCACACCATAATGGGAATGGACATGAAGATCGCCGCAATACCATTGGGTGGTCTTGTTGAAAACACGGGTATCGTAAAAGAATTCCGTCTTGCCCGGGATGCTGCCCGCATTGTGCGGGTCCGTACCCATTTTCAATTCCACCCGATCCAGAGCCAGATCACCGTCGCTGTCGAAACTCCGCAGAGAGAGCATGCCTCCGGCGCCCTCCAGCAGATCAACACGGATCTCGCCGGGTACTGTCTCAGTGATCTCTATATCTTCCACTTCCACCAGAATGGGTACGCCCTGATCCAGGATATGGACATAGGCCCGATATGTGCCGGCGGGATGGGCCCGGTCCAGAAGTCCCTGAGGAATCTGGAGGCTCTCTTCAAAACCATCGTCGTAGCAGAGCAGATCGACCCGGGCCGGAAGCAGTTCGCCCAGAATATTCTGGCATCGGACTTTCAACATGCCCTGAGGAAGAGCTTTTCGTGCTTCAGCCTTTTCCTGTTGCAGAGCGGCCTCATCACAGCGCGGGGCTGGCTTGCTCACTTCTTCTTTGCCGCCCGGTGCCGGGGTTGAGAGTTCCGTCCGGCTGTCACCGGCACAACCGGCCAGAAGAAGCATTACCAGGCAAAGTGCATAATATCTCATGGATTACTTTCCCATCTCTTTTCGCTTATGCCATTGAATCGCCACGGAGGAAGCACTCGAAACTTTCCACCGTTGGAGGGATACCTGCGGCGGAGCAGTCTTTTCCTTCACTGAGGGTGCGGGCCGCTGCCGTAGCCAGTGAGGTGTCGCCCACCAGAATCGCTCCGGCCAGACGGTTGTCCCGGAAAAGATAACAGCGGTATGAGCCATTTTCTTTGGCCGAGATTTCCACATAACTGCCGTCTTCGGGATTGATCGTACCCAGACTGAACATTTTCAGGCCCAGCACTTTCAGCGTTGTCATGGGCGCAATGCCACCGAAGTCCGTTGCCACACCGGCGGCGTTCATCCCGGCTATATTGCCCTGATACCGGGCCGGTTCCCACAGGCCATAAACCCGGCCGCCATGTTCGGCACAGTCGCCGGCTGCATGGATATCCGGACAGGAGCTTTGCAGATGATTGTTCACAACGATGCCGGTACGCACGGCCAATCCGGCACGGCGTGCAAGATGACTGTTGGCGCGGATTCCCGTGGTGATGCATACAGCCGCAGCGGGCAATTCAGTCCCGTCTTCCAGTACCACAGCCTCCACCTGTTCATTGCCGATGATCTTCGCCGCAGCGGCCTGCGAACAGATTTGTATGCCCATACGCTTCACTTCTTCGGAAAGAAGGGCCGAAGCTTCCCGGTTCAGCTGGCGGGGAAGAAGGTAACCGTAATTTTCCAGCAGGGTAACGGAAATGCCCCGTTTCGCCAGAGCGCCCGCTGTTTCCAGACCCAGAATGCCGCCACCTATGCAGACACAGGGCGAACCGGGCGATAAACTTTCCTCAAGAGCCTGCACATCTTCAATAGTGCGTATGCTGAAGACCCCTTTCTTTTCCGCACCGGGCACAGGGGGAATGAAAGGATGAGCGCCACAGGTGAGAATCAGACGATCATAGGAGAGGGTGTTACCATCCTGAAACACGATTTCACGGCTTTCTGTGCGCAGCTCTGTAACTTCCTGACCCCGAAGGAGCTCAATCCTGTTCTCGGCATACCAGGATTCCGGATGAATGGGCAGGGCATCATCGCCGATCTCGCCCGCAAGACGGCGCGTCAGATTCAGACGGTAATAGGGGAGATGCTTCTCGCCACTGATCAATACAATTTCCGCTTCCGGCGAAGTCTGACGTGCTCCTTCCGCAGCGCTCACACCGGCAATCCCGCCGCCGAGAATCACGATTTTGCGGGTTTCCGTCGATGTGGAGGGCTGGGACGCCGCCACTTCTTCAGCGGCTTCAAATTCTTCCGCAGGAACACCGCATACGGGACAGGCATCGGGCGGCGCGTTGCCTTTGTGTTCATGGCCGCAAACCAGACAGCGCCACCGTGTGATTACAGGAGCCGTTGTCGGTGCGGGAGCAGGCTGCTGCAGTTCAAAATCCGATGCAGGCGCTCCGCATACGGGACAGGACTCCGGCGGCGCCTCGCCATGATGTATATAGCCGCATACCAGACAAATCCAGGACTTTCCGGAATCAGACATGGTCTCACCTTTCTTGGGTCATACACAGCTTCTATCATACCCTTAAAGTGTATCACGGTACCAAGGGACAGGCGCAAGAAAAGGAGGCATTTCGCCGCTTCTTTCGTTATAATGAGAAAAGCAACTCTGGAAATGAAAGGACTGTCATGAAATACTCATCCCTTATCCTCATTGTTTCTCTGATCTGTCTACTGTGCTCTGTCGGCGTTGCCGCTGTGAAAGAAAACCCTGAGGCTGTCGCTGCTTTGCAAGCAGGCACACGGACTGATGCCAATGCCGCCTGGTGGGGTTTTGACCCCGAAGACAGCACGGAGATTCTCCAGGCGGCTCTGGACTCCGGAGCAGGACAGCTCACCATTCCCTTTGTGGGCAAGCCTTGGATCACACGACCACTGAAACTGAGAAGCGACCAGACTGTTCTCTTCGAGCCCGGTGTGATCATCGAAGCCAAGCGGGGTGAATTTTTGGGAAAAAGTCAGAGCCTTTTCAGTATGGATCAGGGAGAAAACCTCACGCTTCAGGGCTACGGCGCAACTTTCCGTATGCATAAGGAAGACTACCGTCAGGTGGGCTATGAAAATGCAGAATGGCGTATGACCCTCCGCTTTGCCAGCTGCAAGAACATTCTTGTGGAAGGGCTTAGTCTGGAGAGCAGTGGGGGAGACGGTATCTATCTGGGAAAGAGCAGTAAAGAACAGCCCTGGTGCGAAGATGTGATCATCAGAGACGTGCGCTGCATCGATCATCATCGACAAGGCATCAGCGTGATCACCGCCAAAAATCTCCTCATTGAAAACTGCGTCTTTGCCGATACAGACGGTACCGCACCACGGGCTGGCATTGACTTTGAGCCCAACCATGCCGATGAATGCATAGAAAACTGTGTGGTGCGCAACTGCATTATGGAAAGCAATGCCGGTCCGGGCATTCTCGTTTATCTTCGCCCCCTCAGCCGGGAAAGTGCTGATGTATCTCTCCGCTTCGAAAACTGTCATATCCGCAGCGGAACCAATACGGGGATCAGCGTGGGCGCCATCAAAGACGACGGACCCGGCGGCATGATCGAGTTCGTCTCCTGTACAGTGGAAAACACCCACGGCAATGGCCTGCACATTTACGACAAAGCCGCTGACCGCACCCGCATCCGCTTTACGGACTGCCGCTGGAATAATACGGCTCTCCGCGGCGACAAAGACGACAAAGGAAAAGCACCCCTCTTTCTGAAACTCGGTCGTACGGAAGAAGTTGCACGCCTGGGCGGTGTGGATTTTATCAACTGCCGCATTTTCGACCGCTTCGACCGTCCCTTCATGATTGCTGATACTAAAGATACCGGCCTCTATAACGTGCAGGGCAGCATTCAAGTCTGCAATCCCGCCGGAGTGACCATGGCCCTCGGCGAGAAGCTGGAGGAGGTGGAGCTAACCATTGAGGAGAAAATCTCTTTTCCGTAGTGCCGAGAATAATTGTTTGCAAGTAAAAACAGGGATATCTAAAGAGGATATCCCTGTACAGTTAAACTCCGGATATAGCCAGATCGATTGATAGCTCTGGACTCTTTTTGACTCTATAAGAAACGAATGAACAAAATAGTGCCGGTCAATTCTTAAATTATCTCATCCAACGCACCTTGAAATTGTGTTTGTTTTTCTGCTGAATAAAGAAGTAAGCTGATGTTTCTTCAGTAGTATCAGCAGAAATATTCTTGGAGTTCAATATAATCGCCAACTCACTTTCACCTTCAAATTGTGCTTTCCAGACATTAGCAGACCTAACAATTTTCTCTGGAACATCAGACTGACCTTGTTGGATGGCTTTAGGTTTTTATTTCTGAGGCATTGGATGCTGTACGTGTGGCGATGTATGCACTGCACTATGTAACTAGTATTTTTTGCGATTGCGCCTTTTTTTATTCTTTTTCGAATTTGTTGTTTTTGAATTTGTTGTTGGAGCCTTTCCGGCTACTGGCACCTCACCCTTCCATTCTGTCGGTTTTGCTGCAGCTTGGATAACACCATAAGGACTGGGCAGAACAGGTCGGTTTTTATATTCGTTCCTTTCTCCAAAACGCTTTGGATCTCCATTTTGGATGGTCATGTAGCGGACTTTCGAGGCTTTTGGTTTGTTTTTCCAATTCAATATTTGGAAAAGTGCATCAATTCGGGCAATCTGACGCAAACCGGGATTTTGATTAATGGTTGTTTCGTTGCTTGCTTTAGCGTGGTTGGAAATCATCTTTTCAAAGGCGTCTGTGAAGAGTTCAGAGCTGTCGTTGGTGCCTTCCCCCGTGCTCCCCCAGTTTTCATACCGCTCTGTACGATTTACAATTTTCAGTTCTGGGGTTATCTTAACGCTGCCGAGTCCCAGCGGTTTTCCCATGCCGAGCTTATGGGCACATTGTTCAGGTAAATTGAGAGCCGTTAAGAGAGCGCCCACTTCCAACGTTGTCAAGTTGTGAAAGCGAATTCTCCCTTTAAAAACGGTACCTTCTGATACTGGTTTTATAATTGTTTGCTGGGTATAAGAAGTTGCATTGTTACGTACCTGATCGACCTTTAATTCGGTGTCTTTATACTCAGCATTGTTGTGCCAGTAAAGTTTATGCCCCCGTAGGGTTGTCTTGTCTTCTTTGAAATAGGATGTTAATTGCTCTTTAGGACCCTGCCTATCATTTTGAGTTCTGCTATCCTGTGTGAGATAGTGCTGAAAGGTTGTCACCTTAGGAGAAGAGAGGATGCGGGGGACAAAAGGTGAATCAAAGTTTTTCGTATCAGCGACAGCATCTTCCACGACAATGCGACCTTTGAGTGCCTGATTTGTATTGCCTCTTTTTTGTCCCACATATCCAAAAAGAGCCTGAGCCATGTCTAATTTGTCGCTCTTATGCTCATCTGGAAGCAGATCATAAGGCGATTTGTCATAAGGCAGACGAAACATTTGTGCTCGTCCAAAAAACACCACTCCTTTTGGATTGTCTTCTGATTTAAAATTTGAATCAACACGATAGAAAACAGCATCATTAGGACGAATACCTCCATTGGGTCTTCCACCTTTGAAGGCTCTTTGTTGCCACTGACTGATCTGATCATCATCGTTAAAGCGCTCAATCATTGCTTCGGGGACAGGGATTTTTGCTTCTCCTGTTTCTACCAGTGCAAACTCAGCTTTTTTCTTATTTGCTGGACCTGTTAAAACCAGCCGAGCCGATTTCCAATTGGATCCGCTTTTCTTTTTATCACCCAATTCTACAGCTACTACTTTGTAGCTTCCTTCAATTTTGATTTGACAAGTTTCATATTGGTGTTTCGGATCGGGTACATGGTTGGGATTGCGTGGTTCTCTTACCTGTTTGATAAGGTAGTAAGGGATACGATAGGTCTTGCAAGGCCTGACAAACCAGTCACTACCTTCTTTTACGATAATACCGCCCAAGGGTTTTTCATTTGACGGTACCATACGGGCTCTATAAAGTTTTCCCACGCGATCATTCCCAACCGAGCGATAAAAAGGTTTTTCGTTGGTGACCCCATCCAGTTTTGAAAAGGTCAGGATTTCGTAAAGGGTTCGAAGCATACCACGCAAGCTGGAACCGGGGATCACGGGTTTGCCCTCGAGCGTCATAAAAGGTTCTTCACGAAAACGCGTATCTCTGGAATCCCACTGTCCATTCTTCCCTTTCCGGACTGGACCGCGGATGTAGAGAGGTTTCAAGTTTTTTATTTGCAGGTCTATGTAGCCGCTGTAAAGTCCCGGAATGAAACGATTGTGTTGTTCCCAAGGCTTGACCTTTGTTCCATCCACATCCAGACCTTCATCGACAAACAGGACTCTCTGGGGAAGGGGAACAAAGTTATAAGGCGCAATAGCTGTAAATTTTGGGTTTGTGGGATCTATATGACGGTAAGTCATGGTTTATCCTCCTTGTTTTTTCAGATCTACGAGTCGGGTAACACCAATGCCTATCATACCCGTGTCACAATCTTTTTTAAAGTAATTTTTTACAATTAAACGAAGAGGCCACCGGTTATTTTTAAAGTCATCGTCTTTGCAAGGTATAGGGACAGCCTGAACAGCACCTGTATTATCACCGACCAGAGAAAATGTTGTTTCACCCTTTTGCAGCACGCGATCGGCCCGAAGCAGTCTCTCCTCTTCCTGCGGTGCTAAGTTTCGGTTTTCCTCGGACTCTGCAACATCTTGAATGAGTGAACCTGTCCATTCTTTTTTCATTGACCAGATGTGCAGTTCCTTTGTGGGTCCAAAAAGACGCAATTCCGTGAGATTGTCAAAAGACAGTTCAGGACAGGCCTTAGGGAACTCATTAAAAGCCCAGAGGAGTTTTCTTTCCTGAACGACGCCCCAGACGACTCCATCGGCCGCAAATGCCAATGCCCATTTTATTCCTGTTAATTCTTCCGGAAGGTCGGCCTTTTTGAGAGCCCATTGAAGTAAAGTTTCACATCGCTCTTTCTTCAAAGCTGTCAGGGTTGCCCCATATATTGTTTTACTCATGAGAGTGTTCTCCTTTCCGTCAAGACCGCCGCGTCATGAAAAGCTTTAATCAAATCATCCAAACCGGATTGGTTGTCATTGGCGTTTAATCCGAAACTCTGGTCGTCTGGTAGAGTCAAAACGCCTTTCCCTTTCACAATGCCACGTCCTACTGATCCCGCACCACCGATGGGTATATCTCCAAGTATGAGGTCTTTCAAGACAAGTAACAGGAGTCCTGCCTGCGCTTTGCAGGAAGAACGCAATTCAAAAGTGATGCGCATCCTTCCGTTATAATGCGCCTCTTCGTCAAACAATGCGCCTTTTACAACAGCTTGACTAAAACGGTCGATGCGAATTCGGGATGGACGCATTCGTTCACCACCAGAAATAATGCTTTCAGAAATACGCAGAGGTGAGGCGCTGGGTGTAATTTTTTTCTCACCGGCATCTGCTGGAGGACCGAAGAGGGACTCCACCCAGGTATCTCCATCGCCTTGGCTTTGACGTACAAGTGCTGCGATACGATAGGCTTGATTTCTCAATACTCCTGCCAGACTGGTACCCGGTAGTATGGACTTGCCCCCGGAACTTAAATGGGAAACATCGGGAGTATCAGCGGTAACACCAGGTGCCCGGACCAGTATGCCACTGGTACATTCCAGATCTATCTGGGCGATGAGACGACTTCGTGCGTCCTGAAAGGGTGCCGGCTCAAAAGAATTCCATGTGCTTTTCAATGCGGAGTCTATGTCGTCAAAAGAATTGGCAATTCTTTCCAGAGGTTTTTCTGCATCTGAACAAAGCCATTCCAGCCAGCTGCTTTGATCGCTCAAGTCAAAGCGTTTGACTCGACAGGAATGATCTTTCATTTTCAATACGCCCAGACCACGAGTTTTTCGTAATCCAATGGACAAATCGCCGTTGAAGAGACCCTTTAACGTTATCCGGAGCAGATTGAGAAGATCTTGTTCTTTTTCCAGAGACTCCAGAATTAAATCCATACGGAAGGGGAAAGTCGTTCCGATAGGCAGAACTTCAAAGTCATATTTCTGGTGCTTGGCGGCGGTACCTGACGGTCCATCAATTGTAACGCCATCGCGGATTTCAACGCCGCGGGTCGCAGGCAGGGTGCCGATGCTGTCAAATACAATAACGAGACTTTGATCTCCATGATCATCACTGCGCGAACCACCGAAAAGCAACGCTACCTCTTGAGGTTCTTTGGCGGAATTGTAACCTGACAAGTAATCGGCCAGATAGCTTCTCAAAGCACCTGTAAAAGATGTACCCGGCAACAGAGGCTGTTGTGATTTGGGATCGCGAAGTATGGGCATATCTACGGCACTCAAAGTGCTTCCACCAAAATGAGCTGCTGTCTTAAGTTCCAGTTCCGCTGTTATAACCCATCGTCCTGATATACGCCGTACGCCACCAGCATCACGAAGACTGTTTAATTGTTCATGCATTATTGAGCACCTCCTTAACGACGATTTTTTACTGCCAATGCTGAGAGAAGAGCATCCAGCAGTTTGATGGTAATTTGAGTGGAGTTATTGCGATAAAAAACCTTAGCGTTCTCCATAGTTGTCAGGTGATAGTTTTGCTGCAATAAATCCAGCTGCAAGTCCTTGTTCAATCTCTTTTGGCGAGATTCATTATTGGTGTAATCTTGCAGAAACTTCAGTAGCCGTTTTCCACCTTTAAATCGGCATTTTTCAAGTTGATCCATTGCTGTACGTTTCAATGCTCTCCTTTCATCACGGCCAAGCCACTTCGAAAGGGTATCCAAAGCCGTGGATGGATTGTGTCGCAAGACGCCTCTCAGCCGACCTATAAGGCTGTTTGTAGGAATATTATTCGCACTCTTTGCCAGATTTGCCGCAAAGTCGGCAATTTTAGGTTCGAGAGCTTTCATAAGCACCCGGCCTTCAGCTTCCTTGATTTCCTCGGAAGCTTCTATTTCGGGTCTTTGCGCAGGCTGGGGTTTGGCTTGTGTCCTGATCGTAATATTGTTTTGAGGCCCTTCAAAAAATGCAAAGCATCCAAAGCCTTCCGTTTGTCTTTCTCCTATACCTTGATGTTCAATTTGCAGAAGCTGTGCTTTTGAAAGAGGCTTAGTAGTTTTGCAGACTAACACGGAGCCTGAGGCCAATGCCTGGGCTTGAGGCGTTTCAAGCTTCCATTTTTTGTTGAAGCTGCCCACCACAGTATAGGCCAGAAATTCCTTCTCACAAATGAGGGCATCATCCAATTGACTGTTTAATTCTGTGAAAAAATGTATGGGGTCATATTGCCCGGTATCAGGATTACGGCCGACGTATGCAGACGTCAGTATAATCCTCAAGATACTATTAGCTGCTAGCTCGTCGTCAAATGCAAGATTGATGTCCAATTCTCTTTGACTGACATTACCCCATTCTATACACGCGTCTCCACCGTATCCTGAATGGCGAGATTTACCAATCAGCAATGGGGGTTGAAGTACTTTTTGAATTTCCTGATAAATGCTTTCGCACACTTCTTCACTTGCACCGCTGATCTTAAGCAGCCCACCAAAGACTTGCCCCTCACTGAGCGATTCCATAGTGAAAATAGCACCGTGAGTTTTTTCTTCAGCGTCAGTCCAGGCACGTCCCTTGGCTCGGTCTCGCTGATGGTGCACCCTACCAACGGCAAGAGTATTCACAAATCTGGGAGTACCAGCTGACAGGGTTACGTAGGACGCTGACAGAGGCCCCAGATTGTCAGAAAGTGCTTCATAATCGTCCAGAGCCGCAAGATCTTTTACTGTGACCGACTCATCCGGAGCAAATTTTGTAGCTTTATGTGTTCTCCATGATAAAGGTACGGGTAGTCCACGAAAGCCGTTATAAAAAGGATAAGCATTGAGATAGCAGACTGTGCCGTCAAGAATCAGTGAACGAAAACCTGTGATATCTCCATTACCCTTGGAAGGATCCCCTAACTTTGAAGCTGTTATGCCGCGTAATACAGATCCGGGAATAAAGGACAGAGTCTCAACAGTATTTGGATTGCCTTCGTTAAGTTGAAGGATGGCATCGGCATTTAAAGTAAGCGTATAAGGATAAAAACGCGTAATCATAACGTCTCTCCTTTTGCATATTTGCAGGTAAAATCCAGATCCCCATTCAAACAAAGACTTACATGACCACGCCCGCGGTTACGTGATAGTCCTATATGACGTAATCCCAACGCACTCAAAGCAAGACAGCGAATTACTTTTGAGTCAGGGGTGCCACTCCACACCAGAGGTGCTTCCAAAGTCAAACCTCGTATTACAACACGGCTTTGCCGCAAAGTAGTTGGTTCAGGAGCACCGCTTTCACGGTTTTCCGAGGTTTGATGTCGAATGTCTGTAAATGCTTCAAGAATTGTGCTCTTATGGATAGCATGGTGCTCGCGATTAACAGCATAATAGGCCCAATCACGTGTCGCCTGATCTACAATCGCGTTTCCAATTCGCAACACAGCAGTGTCATTTGTGTCTCCTGGAGGGCCGAAAAGTTTGATCGCACTCTCTTTTAGCCCTTCATCAAATGCGGAGGCCATGGATAGCCAACTGTCACGTAACAGACCATGAATGGTTTTTCCGTTGATGCATGGAAGACCGCACTCATCGTGCTCAACTTCCGTATCAACAGCGCCGGCAGTGCCCTCGCCGCGTCCCACGGTCGTATCGGATAAGAGTTTGATTGTCAAACGATTAACTGAAGTCATGACTCACGCTCCTTCCTGTCCGGCTTTTTTGAAGCCGTATGATTCAGATTCATATAAATGTCAATTAGCTCTACAGCATCAATCAATGGGGTGTGCGTATTTTTAAAACCTGTGTTTTTGATGGGAGATGGAAAGTTCAAATTTGGATTGATGGCTTGCCAGCTAGCCAAAGTCTGTTCAAGAATCTTAACATTGTGACGGGCCAGACTCGGAAGAGCTTTGATCTTATTGCGACTTTCCATCCATACAGATGATCTGAGCCCGTGTTGCCCTGTACCCAAAAGTGTATTTTCAAACCAATCCCAGGAGTCCGGTTCAATTTCTTTTGTAAACGCATAGGGGCGACAGCTAAGATCATGTTCTTTTGTCTTATACTGCCGGTCGTATGCTTCCTCCAGTGATTCGCCGGGCCGGAGAAGACCAATATGCCAGTCCAGATAACTCCTGTCTTTTTCTTGCTTTTCTCGAGCTTTCTGTTTAGCCCGTGAACAAAGTCGCTCCGCTGTTTCGTAGCCGCGGATAAAGGGAGAGTGTGTATGAATTAGTGCCGCACCGGCACAAGACGACAAAGGATAGAGTTCAGGGACATCTTTGCATTGAGCTTCATAAGTTCGCAGTGCAGTAGCTATGGCGTCGTGTGCCAAACGAGCATCGCACACAAAGGTGATATCATCGCCTCCCAGCAAAATAGGGCGGATTGGAAGACAGATTTTACCTTGTTCCTTTTGAAGACGGATCTCTATAGATGACCGGGAATCACGGATAATCGGTTTGCCTTTTTCATCATATTCGATGGCCTGATAAATGCGCTGCACAACTGCTTTCAGTGCAAGAGTTGCAGCTTCATCCAACGACTCGCTTATTATTCTATATTTTTCAATCAGACCTTGATCACTGATGTTTTCTGCAACAACTTTTTTGAACCAGTCTTGAAGTTTTTGCCCTATTTGATTTCCATCAATATGAACAACGGCAAGAAAACTGGTATCACCATGAGTGCGACCTAATTTATCAAGTTCAGTAGGAAAGCTAACATTCTCTGTGTTATCCAAGAGTGATTTCCATTTTTTAGCCAACTTGTTCCAGCATTCATTATAAATCTGGATTCGACGGGAAATGGGTATTCCATTTTCGGTAGTAACGGCCGCAAGTCCGGTTTGTGAACAGTTGGCGTTAACTGATATGCCAAGCAGGGGAGTGCTGGGTTTTCTCGATAATTTTTTAAAAACGAGTTCTTTTTGTATGACTTGTAAGGCACGAGCCAGTCTGTCGCTCTCATATTCACGATGTACCAGAGCCACTTCAAGGTCTGGAGCTTTAAGATATAACTGTCTTGAATATTGTTCCGCAAACTCTTTGGCATCAGATAAAGTATCAAAAAGAAGCAGTGCGTTACCGCCTCCGGCAAAAAGAATGTCTTTCGGCCTGGCTTTTACTTCTTTTAGTGCCCCGTCCTCCCCAACGGCCCAGTCTACAAGCCAGGACGCTGCCGCTATATCACGAAGGCGGTTTGTCGCAAAAATATAACGCTGCACGCCCAACACATCTATCGCTGTCAACACAGGCATTGTCGTACCTCCTTAGTTGTTTCGTCAGCTTTGAAGCCAATCTTCCAATTCATCTGATATATTTTCAGACCACCCTATCAGGTCTTGTTTTCCAAATACACGCGTATACTTTGATTTAGTCCACTCATAGGCTAAATCCCGGCGCAATTCATCTATTCTCTTTTGACCGTTACTTTTTCCGTCAATTAAAGTAACAAGGGCGATCCGGGCCAGATCGCCTCCCATTTGACGCCCGCGCACAGATGCTTCAAAAAGTTTTGATTTACATAATGACAAACTATCGCCCGTCGTACAGGACATAATGAATAAACGATTTCTATGTATGAAGGCGAGATCTATTTCAAAGGGTCGTTTTATCCCTTCTTTTTCTATTTCACATCTTATATTTACGTAAACAGAAGTTTCTGGAGGCAAAACCTTGCTTAAGACATTTGCAGTCCAGAATTCAAGCCACTTTCCCTGTAAAAATCCTTGCCATTCATCGTAAAGCTGTTCAGAATCTCCTTTCTGAGGAAATTGTCTTTTCGATAAATCCAATCCGTCTATATGAAGTTCCAGTGGCTTGTTTTTTGCTTCTTTATATTTCAGTTTTTGAGACTTGAAATCTTTGTCTTTTTGAAAAAGAAGAAATAGCTCTTCGAGACATTTAGGATTGTCTTTGCTCTTCTCAAAAATTTTTCGGCTGTCTTCCACCATGATGTCGGAAGGATTGAATACGGTTAATGGAGATGTAGTAATGCCATGCATTTCCAGCATGTCCTGAAGTGAAAGATTAATATCCACCTGATCCAGAGTTTTCATGATGAAACCATCGTCGCGAATAAGAGCCCCCTTCGCATCATCAAGATATGAAGCATGGCAAGGCTCTTTTTCATAACGATCAAATATCATGCGCGCGTAGGCAGCCATTACTTTTGTTCCGCCAGTGTAATTTAGATGAAAATCGGCGTCTAAGTCATCAAAAAGTTTCTCATAAAACGCTTCTATTTTACATGCTTCTCTGACAGATCCCATGGGATGTAGTGTGCCTGAAATTTCACTTCGTTCCAATATTTCTTTTAGCTTTATCGCCAAGGTTTCAGTTTCCTTGGTGTGAATTAAATGAACCATTTTGGGGCGCATTATTTTGGCCGTAATGTAGTTAGGTAAAGGGTTCGAACCCATAATGAGCATCAGATTTTCACAGCTTCCCATGGCGCCTCCTCAAATTTCTAAGTTTTACTTTCCCAGTAAAAGTATAGGCAAACACTACTATAAAGCTACGCATAACTGTATGGCATCCACCGCGCAATGGCTTCAATATCTTGATCGTATATATCTTTTTTCAATGTTTCGATATCACCAATAAACTGAAGATATTCCGCAAAGCCAGGCGATTGTTCTCTGATGAGTTCTATGCGATCCACAAGTTTCTTTATTTCGTCGTTGCTCTCTTCTTCCTTGTTCAGCCTCTTTAGAGCGATGCTACAGAGAGCTACAGATGGTATTCCAGTGGCCTGAACAGTAAGGGCCGAAGCGAAAGCTATTTTTTCCGAACTCTGGAAACACAGCAGTGCTTTTTTTATAGCTCCGGCATTTATATAGAGGATGCCCAGCCATTTTAATATCAATTGGTGGGGATGCACAAAGATACTTAGTGGTTTGTATAGTCTCTCCAAAACACCGATTCTTGAAGGATCTCGATAGCTTTCGTCTTCTCCTAAGAGGCGTAGGAGATTCAAGACTTCAAAGGCACCTGTTCCTTCTCTAGCACGTTCTTTTAAAATATAGTGAATCCAGCTTTCAATCTTGTCACAGTTAGATTGGCCTGGTTGTGTGGGCCGTGAAGACAAGTATGGATGCTTAAAAAAAACAGTGATGGCTCGATCATATTCCATACTTTGCCAATAGAGTGTGGTGAGGTAGTTTACTGATTTATTGTGGTTTTCCTGTCCGGGATCAAAGTAGTTGAGACTTTGTTGCAAGTATTTTTCTGCTGAAGCAGCATAACCTGAGTACAGCCTGGCATCAAATGCAAAAGCCTGACCAATAGTGCCACACATTTTTCCAGTTAGCTCGTCTTTTTCGTTGCCTATTTCTTTTATTCGTTCATCAACGGTGTCTTGAAAATCGTCACGAACATGATGAAATTGAAAGTCGTTCATTTCATCATTATAGGCACGATTACGAAAATCCAGCGTTTGTTCTCGATTCACAACCGGTGATCCCAGAAGGTGACCATATAGTGCTTGCAACTTTTCATAATCTGACACAATGTTCTGTTGGTGATCTATAAGACCTTGATGATTCAGCATCATTAGTTGTTGTTCATAGAGAGACTGAACTAGGGCTGCTAATTGTTTTTGTTGATCTGGTACAGCTAATTCCAGCTTTTTTATAGCTAGAGGCAGAACAGCACCAAGAAGTTCTGCAGCTTGTTGAAAAGCGTCTGACTTAACCGTGCGCGTCCGTATGTTGTGATCGATTATATTAAGAAAGTCAGCAAGGAGGCGTGATTCTATTCGATCCGGATCCATTTCTTTTATATATTGAAGGACTTCGTTGCGTTGTTCTGTCGTTTCTGACTGGCGGAAGAGGTAGGAAAGTTCAACTTCTTCGAGCATATGGCATCGGAGAGTAGACAGAAGATCATGTGATGAATTAAGTACACCTCTGTCTGGTGTAGTTACATATATTTTTTTTATTGGAAAAAAAATTCCATCTTCAAACACGACCTGCTTACGTAGGTAATGGCAGGCAACATCAGAAAAGTAGTGACCGGAACAGTAATTCCATATTATCTGAACATCCAGATTTTTTTCTTGTTTAAGATAATCGCAGAAACTATTATGATAGTTTTTTTTCTTTGCTGTTTTAGGAAGGCATACTTTTGCTCGTGGGGATACAAACCATTTTACTTGGTCCTTGGGACAATGGGCGGAAAGAACAGATGAGGCCATTCCAACTAATGCGAAAAGATTGGCGCCATAGGCTGCTTGAGCGCTTATTTCCCCAAAAGAAAAACCCTGATTAATACTGACGAAATAAAAATCGGCTATTTCTTCTAATGCTTGCTGTAATGTTGTTGCGAAAGCCTGTTTGGTTTCTTGCGGTACCGATGAGACATATGATCTGGTTGGTTGAATACCATTTTTTTTTGGATAGAGCATAGCGGACACGTGAATATCTTCTCTAAAAAAATTCGTCTTATGGCATGTATTAAATTTTTTAATTTTCAGCTCCAAATACGACGCTAGCTGCGAGCTTGTTAAAGTCGTGGCGAATCCCCCGACGATTGATCGCCCATCTTTTTTTTCAAAAGAACCCGATTCATCAATATAGATATTGATTGTCACAACTGCTCCTTTCGCCACTTAAAGTCCAGCATGTCTTCGATGAAATTGCGCAAAGTCACGCACCGCCAATTCCTCAGTAGCTAAGCATTCTATAAAGAGCATAAAGTTCTTTCCTATACAAAGTCAAGGGTGAATCAAGGAGATGGCTAAAACTTCGAAAAACTTCATGTTGTAGTAGTTAGGAGTATATATGAGAATAGTTTTTCTCTGTATGTGGGCACTCTTATTTTTTTTGATGAAACTACCCGTCATTGTAAAGTTATACACACGAGTTTAAATAAAATATTATTATCCTTATGTAGTTCCAGCCTCACGGACAAGCAACATTTGCTATTGATTCTGAAAAGCTTTATTTGACAGCCATTATCCGCTTATTTTCACCAAGTGGAACGGCACCCTCTTTTTGCTATACCATAATCCATTGACATACAAAAGCATATAAAGCCGGAGAGGAGCGCATATGACGGCAGAGTTTACCCGGGAACACCGAGCCTGGCGGATCCGTATTCTTGTGTCGACCTATCTGGGTTATGGCGGTTTTTACCTGACCCGAAAAGTGTTTTCCATCTGTAAAACGCCTATTGCTGAGGAGTTGGGTTGGGAACTGGGGCGGACCGCTCATATCTGGACAGCCTTTCTCGTGGCCTATATGATCGGTCAGTTTGTAAGCAGTTTTGTGGGACGTCGCTGGGGACCGCGTCTGCTGCTTCTGGGCGGACTGGGCATTTCCATTCTCTGCAACATCATTTTCGGTTTTTCCAATTCCTACGCCACCTTCCTGGTCTTCATGGCCTTCAATGGTTTTGTGCAGGCTGCTGGCTGGCCGGGCTGTGTCGGTGCCATATCCGAATGGTTGCGTGTGGAAGAGCGGGGGCGCATCTTCGGTGTCTGGACCACCAACTACATTGTCGGCAGTGTCATGGTCAAAACCCTGACAGGCATGTTTCTGGGGATGGGCGGGTTGTATCTGGGTATGGCCGGATGGCGCTGGGCCTTTTTCGGCTGTACCCTGGCGGCAACGGCCTTGTGGTGGCTTCTCTTTTTCTGGCAGCGGACCCGTCCCGAGAATGTGGGGCTGACGCCACTGGTCACGGAAGATGAAACAGAACGGCAGACCATCCATGCCTCCAAGGAAGACAAGGTAGGGCTCAAGGATTATCTGACCCTGGCTTTGAATCCCCTCGTTCTGACCATGGGCGCCGCTTATTTCTGTGTGAAGTTTCTGCGCTACGCCCTGGATTCCTGGCTGCCTTCTTTTCTGACCATTCAGGGGCTTGATCCGGCCTGGTCGAGTTATTATTCCATGGGCTTTGATATTGCCGGGCTTGCCGGATCCATCGCCACGGGCTACATGCTGGATAAGTGGTTCAAAGGCAATTGGGCGGCTCTGTGTCTGGTCATGAGTCTGGGCGTCATAGGCGGCTATCTGGCTGTCATATTTCTGGGTGCCTCACCCCTGGCCATAGCCCTGTGTTTCAGCATTGTGGGTTTCATGCTCTACGGTCCTGATATTCTGCTGAGCGGTGCGGGACCCGTCGAAATCGCCGGAGCACGAAATGGCATGGTAGTAGCCGGGATCGTCAACGGTCTGGGCAGTATCGGGCCCATCGTTCAGGAAGAAGTGATCGGCCGTCTTGTCCGGGGCGATGTGCAGCAGGGCATGACGAACACCAATCGCATGGCATTAGGCATCAGCATTCTTCTCATGCTCATGTTCATACCCATGGTCATCCGTCTGAAGCGCGCCCGGAGAAAGTCGGGCTGATAAAGATGGCGCAGTGCTTCATCCTTCGCCAAACCAGCGGTTGATGAGCTCCGCCACTTCATCGGGTTTTTCCTGAGGGATGAAATGGCTTGTCGATGGAAGGATCACCAGTTCCGATCCGGGGATACGTCGTTGCTGTTCTTCCGCATGATGGAGCATATAGCTGTCTTCGCCGGTGACGAGACAGGTGGGCGGCTCAAGCCCGTTTAATCGGCTCATGATCTCCGTCTCACCGCTCATATCATAGACAAGCGCTTCAATGGGTCCCGGACATTTCAAGACAATCTCTTCGCCCTCGCCTGCTTCAAAACAATGGTCCAGATAACAATCGAGGCTCTCCGCTGTCCACCGGCTCATGGGCTCTTTGCTGCTGAAACGTTCCCGGGCCACCTCACGGGAAGAAAAGCGGTTGTGTCGCCGTCGTGACAGTTCCGCCAGAATCTTCACGCCTGCAAAAAAATCAGGGCTGGCTATGATGGGATCAATGAGCATGAGCCGGGAGAAAGTGCCCGGTCGCAAGAGTTCCGCCTGGGCCAGTGCCGCGCCGCCGCCACTGTGTCCCACAGCCTGAAGATGATCCAGACCCAGTTGTTCAAAGATATCCAGAAGATCCCTCGCCTGTCTGTCCCAGTTGTAATCCCCGGGATCGCTTGTCTTTTCTGAATCGCCATGACCCCGTGCATCCCAGGCATAAAAAGTATGATCCAGCTTCAGCTTCCGGAATACAGGCTCCCAGATCCTTCCGCTCGTTCCGGTACAATGGCAGAAGAAGAGGGGCGAAGCACTGCAGGGATATTCCCGGACAACGAATTCCGTGCCCTGGACAGCCAGTCTGTGAGTTTTCGGGGTCAGATCACGCATGTGAAGTTTCCTTCCCGATCAGACCATGGCCGGAGCAAAACCCAGGATTTCCACAATCTGTTCTTCCACAGCTTCCACGGTTTGCGGCTGTGATGCGGCTGCGATGGCGTTGTCCGGATCTTTCAGTCCGTGACCGGTCAGGATGCAGACCACCTTGAGAGTGTTTCCTGTGCGAGGCGTGAAGTCGTCAAAATAGCCTTTACCGGCCAGCTTGATCAACCCGGCAATACTCGCCGCACTGGCTGGCTCACAGAAAATACCTTCTGTCCGGGCAACGAGAGAATAGGCGTCGCGGATTTCGTCGTCTGTGACCATATCAATGAGCCCGCCTGATTCATCGCGGGCCGCCTCGGCCGTGGCCCAGCTGGCCGGATTGCCGATGCGTATGGCTGTGGCAAAAGTCTCCGGCTGCAAGACCGGTTCTCCCAGAACGATGGGTGCCGATCCGGCGGCCTGAAAGCCGAGCATGCGGGGCCGTCCTTCGCTCTTGCCCTGCTGTTCAAATTCCGTATATCCTTTCCAATAGGCGGTGATATTGCCTGCATTGCCCACGGGCATGGCCTGGAAATCGGGAGCGATCCCGTCGAAATCTTCCAGTATCTCAAAGGCTCCTGTTTTCTGGCCTTCAATACGGTAGGGATTGACAGAGTTGACCAGTGCAATGGGAAAGTTTTCGCAAAGGCGGCGCACCAGATTGAGTGCTTCATCGAAATTGCCACGGATCTGAATTACCTGGGCACCGTGGATCATGGCCTGAGAAAGTTTTCCGAAGGCGATTTTACCTTCCGGAATAAGGACCACGCATTTGATCCCGGCACGGGCCGCATAAGCCGCTGCAGAGGCGGAGGTGTTGCCTGTGGAGGCGCACATGACCATTTCGAAGCCTTCTTCCACAGCCTTTGTGATGGCCATGGTCATGCCCCGATCCTTGAAAGAACCCGTGGGGTTGAGCCCTTCGTATTTCAGGAAAATTTCGAGACGGGGATGGATGGTCGCACTGAGCCCCGGCGCCGCCACCAGCGGTGTGGATCCTTCGTTCAGAGTGATGATTCGCGTGGACTCGGACACGGGCAGATAGGGACGAAAGCGGGCAATAAGACCGGGATTGAACATCAGAGATGCCTTTCGTTCATTTAAAAAACACGAAGGAATTGTGTGGCTTCGGTAACAAAATCAAAACTGTCTATTTCTTTCAGAGCCGCTCTGATATGGGATTCCACAGTCTCATGGGTCATGAGCACCACATGGACAGGCTCCTGATCGCTCTGGTTTTTCTGGATACACGAGGCGATGCTCACCCCATGGTTGCCCAAGGTGGAACATACCTGACCGAGAACACCGGGATAGTCCTTTGTGGTCAGTCGCAGATAATAGCGGCCTTCAGTCAGGCCCATATCACGAATGGCTATCTCACGTGCATAGGTGAAAGGCTTGAAGGGAGCACAGCCTTTGTTGCGGGCTATATCCACAATATCGCCTACTACAGCGCTTGCCGTGGGTTTGCGACCGGCGCCACGTCCATAATACAGTGTCGCATCGGCACAGTCGCTCTCCACATAAATACCGTTGAATTCATTGCGTACCGCTGCAAGCAGATGGCTTTCTGGCACCAGCGCGGGATGGACTCGGGCCTCAATACTGTCTTCAGCCTGTCGGATAATGGCCAGGAGCTTGATGATGTATCCCATCTCGCGGGCATAGGCCACATCGAGGTGGGTGATCCCTGTGATGCCTTCCACTGCGATGGCTTCAAGATCAATGCGCGTACTGTAGGCCAGCGAAGCGAGAATCTGACATTTGTGGGCCGTGTCATGACCGAGAATGTCCAGATCAGGCGGCGTTTCCGCAAAGCCCTGTTCTATAGCCTGATTCAGAGTTTCCTCAAATTCCAGCCCTTCATAGGTCATCCGGCTGAGGATATAATTGCAGGTTCCGTTGAGAATGCCGTAAATGCCCTGAATACGGTTTGCAGCCAGGCTCTCACGCAAGGCTTTGATGATGGGCACCGCTCCGGCAACAGCCGCTTCAAAGCGAAGTTCCACACCATTTTCCAGCGCTGTTTCCACCAACTCGGGGCCATGGGTGGCCAGCAGCATTTTGTTGGCTGTGACGACATGCTTGCCCGCACGGAGCGCTTCGAGAATGAAGCGGCGGGCCGGCTCCAGTCCGCCTATAAGTTCACATACGACCTGAACATCGGGATCGGCTATGAGTGTTGCCCCATCCCGGCTCACTGTCACGCCGCTGAGATCCAGCCCTTGCAACAGTTCATCTTTCAATTCGGCCACATGACGCAGGGAAAGAGTGATACCCGTTTTTTCTGAAATAACCGTCTTGTTTTCAGAGAGAATTTCGATTACGCCACCACCGACCGTGCCTGCGCCGATGACACCAACGCCGATTTCCTTCATGGATTTGCTTTCTTTTGTTTCAAATGCACCCGCAGGTGTCGCTGGAATACTCCCATCTTTATGAACGGGCCTCTTCCGTTGTAACTATCGCAACGACATCTCCCACATGTACGGGATCGTCTTCTTCAACACATTTTTTCAAGAGCCGCCCCTGCACAGGCGAGGGAACGACAAAACTTGCCTTGTCCGTGACAATCTCCAGCAAGTCATCGCCTTCTTCCAGAAGATCGCCGATTTCCACAGACCAGCAGGAGACTGTGGCCTCGATTACACCATCCTGGCCTTCACCCAGATCGGGTAAAACAATTTCGGTCTCTCGGGCCATGATACCTCAATCCTTCCTGATATATTTAAGACAGTTGTTTTGAGAAAAGAGATCATATCAGAGGTGCTTTTTGCCCCTGTATCTTCCTGAACTTGAATTATTATGCCAAAAGAACCCCCTCTAGCCAAAGCCGGGCTTCTCCGGGGACGACAAAATACTTTCCGCACGGTAGGAACTGCGAACCAATGGGGCAGACATGACAAAAGAAAAGCCCAGAGCACGGGCCGCTTTCTCATAATCTTCAAACTGTTCAGGACTGATGAATTCCTGTACATCAAGATGTTCTTTTCCCGGTTTCAGGTACTGTCCGATGGTTACGGCATCACAACCCGCCTGGCGCAACTCCTCCAGAGTGGCCAGAACTTCTTCCGCTTTTTCGCCGCAACCCACCATGAGCCCGGATTTGACAAAACATTCAGGCGGAAGATTTTCTCTCAAGCGCTTCAAGACAAAAAGGCTCCGCTCATAGGAGGCCAGAGGATCACGCAAGAGGCCATGCAGACGGGGCACCGTCTCCACATTGTGTCCGAAAACTTCCGGTCTTTCATCAGTCACTGTTCTGATGGCATTTTCGTCACCCTGAAAATCAGGAGTGAGCAATTCTATGGCCACGCCGGGACACTGCTCGCGGATCGCACGGATGACAGCCGCAAAATGGGCCGCACCGCCATCGGGTAAATCATCGCGGGTCACGGAGGTGATCACGGCATAGCGCAGTCCGAGACGACGGACAGCCTCCGCCAGTCGCTTTGGTTCTTCAGGGTCAGCCGGCTGAGGACATCCGCCGTCCACACTGCAAAAAGCACAGTTCCGACTGCATACATTTCCCAGAATCATGAAGGTGGCCGTCCGACGGCTCCAGCATTCCCCCTGATTGGGACAATGGGCACTGCGGCACACCGTGTTCAGCGACAGCGAAGACAGGGTGTCACGCACCTCATCCACAGCACCCTGTTGAGGCCAGGGCGTGCGAATCCAGGGGGGGAATTTGTTGCGGGAAGTTTTTTGCTGCATGGCTCAGTATATCATGATAAGGAATGGGGGTAAAAGAAATGAAGGGCACTATGAAAGCAACAAAGAAGAGGAGAGGAAGTTTAATCAGGTCATTCACTGAACACACGAAAAATTTAAACAAAGATTGGAAAAAGATCTATTCTGCGCCGCACTTTTTCTGTGTGTTCAGTGCTTGGTCCGGTTCAAATTCCTCCCATTTTTCTTTCTTCCTTTGCCTCCAAATTTCTCTTTTTTCAATTTGATCTGGCCCGATATAATAAGGTACACTGTATAAGGACAGATAAAAAGCTTTACAGGAGTCCTTTATCTGTCAGCGTTTCTCTTATTTCATTTCCGAGCGGGGCATGCGAACCCGAGAAGCAGTCCTCCCCTGAGCCTTATGGCTGCGTGGAAAATCGGCTGCCCAGCTTTACTTTACTGCAGCGTTTCCTGCAGAACACAAAAGGAGAGTAATGTATGCCATTAGTACCCATGCGCCAGATTTTGGATGAAGCCGCCAAGGGTGGCTACGGCGTTGGCGCCTTCAACGTCAACAACATGGAACAGATTCAGGCTATCATGCAGGCCGCCAATGACACCCACAGTCCTGTCATTATTCAGGCCAGCCGTGGTGCCCTGAGTTACAGCAAAATGATTTACCTGAAAAAGCTCATGGAAGCGGCTGTGGAAGAATTTCCGCATATTCCCGTATCCATGCATCTCGACCATGGCAACAGCCTGGAAACCTGCAAAGAAGCGATCGCACTGGGATTCACCTCTGTCATGATGGACGGATCTCTTGCGGCCGACGGCAAAACCCCGAACACCTACGAGCAAAACGTTCAAGTTACCTGTGACGTTGTCGAATATGCCCATCCTCTGGGTGTGACTGTTGAAGGTGAGCTTGGTGTTCTCGGTGGTATTGAAGACGGTCACGGTGCCGGTCTGAGCGAAGCCGAAATTGAAGACCACCTGACGGATCCCGCCCAGGCGGAAGATTTTGTAGCCAGAACACAGTTGGACGCTTTGGCCGTCGCCATCGGTACCAGCCATGGCGCCTACAAATCCGGTCGTAAAGACCCCGTCACCGGCGAAATGCTTCCCCCGACCCTCGCCATGGATCGTATTCACGAAATCCATGCACGCATGCCCAATTGCCATATGGTGATGCACGGCTCCAGTTCCGTTCCCAGAGAACTGGTGGATATCATCAACCAGTATGGCGGCAACATGCCCGATGCCTTCGGTATCCCTGTTGAACAGATTCAGGACGGTATCGCTCACGGTGTACGCAAAGTCAACGTGGACACGGACAGCCGTCTGGCCATTACAGGCGCCATCCGCAAGGTCTTCGCTGAAAGCCCGGGTAAATTTGATCCCCGCGATTACCTGCGTCCGGCCCGCGAAGCCGCTTACGAAGTGTATGTGGCGCGCATGAAGGCCTTCGGTCAGGCTGGCCATGCCACCGACTATACCCCCCTGACCCTGGAAGATATGAAGGAACTGTACAAATAGTTCACCCATCTTCAGACTGGAGACTATGCGGCGGCTTGCTTCCACTGGGTGCGAGCCGCCCTTTTTTTAATCAATAGAGCCCGCCTGAAAAGGCGGCATCCCATTATCAAGTACAATAGCTGAAAGGAGAAGCATATGTCCGGAGTAGTCGGATACATTGGCGACAAAAACACTGTTGAAGTACTGGTTGCAGGACTTCACCGCATTAAAGGTCACGACTCGGCTGGCGTAGCCGTTGTAAATGATCAGGGCGTCAGCGCTGTGAAAAGCCTGGGCAAACTGGAAAACCTCGAAGCCAAACTGGCCGCCCAGCCTGTCAGCGGTGCTGTGGGCATCGGTCATGCCCGCTGGGCCACCCATGGCGTTCCCAACGAAACCAACGCTCATCCTCACTTTGATGCAGCCGATGAAATTGCCATTGTTCACAACGGTATCATTGAAAATTACCAGGAACTGCGTGAGGCGCTGCAGCAGGAAGGTGTGACTTTCCGCAGCCAGACCGACTCTGAAACACTGGTACACCTTATCCGCAAATACTATACGGGCGATCTCTTCAAAGCCGTACAGCAGGCTCTTCAGGGGGTCAAAGGTGCGTGGGCCCTCGGTGTCGTCTGCAAAAACAATCCCGATGTCCTGGTTGTCGCCCGTCAGGGCAGCCCCCTCGTCGTGGGATTCGGTGAAAACGAAGCCTTCATGGGCTCCGACGTTTCCGCCATCATCAAATATACCCGTGATGTGGTTTATCTGGATCATGGGCAGGTTTGTGAAATCCGCTGCGACGGCATTAAAGTGGAAGACCTGGCCGGCAATGCTGTCACGCCCGAAGTCATTCATGTGGACTGGGATGATTCCGCCGCTGAAAAAGACGGCTTCCCCCATTTCATGCTCAAAGAAATTCACCAGCAGCCTGAGGTGATCCGCAGCACACTCCGTGGCCGGATCAGCGATGACGGCTGCAGCATCAACCTTTCTGACATCAACATCAGCGAAGAAGAAATCAAAGCCTGTCCGCGCATCAGCATTGTCGCCTGCGGTACCTCCTGGCATGCCGGGATGGTGGGCAAATATCTCATCGAACGCTTCGCCAAAATTCCCGTGGAACTGGACCTGGCTTCCGAATACCGGTACAGGGATCCCATCGTGGAAGAAAACTCCATTTTCATTCCCGTATCCCAGAGCGGTGAAACAGCCGACACCATGGAAGCCATCCGTCTGGCGAAAAGCCAGGGCGCCAAAATTCTGGCCGTCGTGAATACTGTCGGTTCCAGTGTTGCCCGCGAATCCCACGGCGTGATTTATCAGCAGGCCGGCCCTGAGATCAGTATCGCTTCCACAAAAGCCTATACCACCCAGGTCACCTCCTTCGTCCTCCTTACCCTGTGGCTCGCCCAGATTCGCGGTACCATGACCCAGGATCAGGCAAAAGAGATGATCGAACATCTGCGCACCCTTCCTGAAAAAGTCCAGGCCGTTCTGGAAAATCAGGATCCCATCAAGGCTCTCGCCGGAAAACCCAAATACCGTGATGCCCAGAGTGCTTTTTTCCTGGGCCGTGACTACAACTATCCCAGCGCGCTGGAAGGTGCCCTGAAACTCAAAGAAGTCAGCTACATCCATGCCGAAGCCTATCCCGGCGGCGAAGTGAAACACGGACCCATCGCCCTCGTCACCAACGAGCTCATGGTGGTTTGTGTGGCTCCCCAGGGCAATATCTACGACAAAATGGTCTCCAATATTCAGGCCATCAAAGCCCGTGCAGGTCTGGTCATCAGCATTGCCACGGAAGGGGATGACAACATTCAGGCCTACAGTGACGATGTCCTGTATATCCCTGAATGCTACGAACCCTTCACGCCCATTCTGGTTGCCATACCCCTGCAGCTCTTCGCCTACTATGTGGCC
>LSQX01297102.1_pt1 | contig 29296 bp, 20 predicted proteins | sample 654561 | NCBI WGS metagenome assembly LSQX01 (sample SAMN04489861, study PRJNA283612) | anaerobic digester metagenome | isolation source: 4 biogas reactors fed with cattle manure at either 37C or 55C with and... | place: Denmark: Kongens Lyngby | collected 2014 | reverse complement strand
GATCCCGTGCGGAACGCCCCCCGTGTGGCCCCCCACCGTTGCAGATGATCCATCATCTGCGTGCGCATCTTATTCAGTACCTGGATCTGGTCACTAAACGAATCCGCGTAGCTCAGACCCCAAAAGTCATCATCGTCAGGAAGGAACTGGAGAAACACATACGGGCCTTCCTGACCAAAGAACGGATACGGTTTTACAAGCAACGGGCGGTCAAGCCCCCACTTCCACACAATGACCGTCTGCGTTACCTTGTCGAAAATCTCATACAGCGTCACCATCGACGAATCGCGGGACACTTCATCTTCCCGCCAACTCGATGTAGTAGCCGATGGATCGTTGCCGTGCTCGCTGTGCCCCGTCGGTTCTACCTGGGCACGCGCTTCCTTGTCGTACCGGCTATCCCGAATCACGTCCACAAACGGACGGTTGATTACATGCGCAAACCACCGCGCTTCATCCGGTGTACGCGCCTCCGGGTCTGACAAAAAATCAAACGGACTGATACTCTTCTTCCACGGATGCCCGTACCGGATAGCCGTGTTGTGTTCCACCACCGGGGCTTGGGGAAGGTTCAAATCTTCATCCGTGCCCGACCGTATATCGCTGCTCCCCTGATACCCCGGCAACGCACGGTCATCCGCATACGGCTCGTCCACGTCGTATTCCGCGTTGTACCCGTGCTTCAGTATCCCCGTGCCATACATGAGCGCGTTCCACAGCATTTCGCGCTCCTGGTCCTGCGCCCCCATTATCTGACGTTCGCGTACCAGCACCTGCTCCATCACCGGGGCTACCGCTTCACCCAACGGCGTGTTCCCCTTAAAGAACATCGTGGGGTTCTGGAAGTACAAAGACGCCATCATCTGACGGATGTTCACCAGCATCCAGTTGATAGCGATCCGGTCCTCATACTTCACCGAACCGTAATAGTTCCCCCGGTAGAACTCCCTCAGCCTCAGCCAGCGCAACTCGTGTTTCTCACGCGCCTTATATGCCCGCATGATGCGCGATTCCCATACCCGGAGTTCGTCTTTACCTACATTGGTGGGAAGTTTCATCAGTTGTACGCTATCGCAGAAACGCGAATGGCTGTCGATTCGTCCATTACGCGGTCCTGGCCTATCCATGTTTGATCACCCTGGATCAATGCCGGGTCCAACCAGTCTTCGTATTTCGGCGTGGCGGATTTCGTCTCCGGCTTCTTCCCCGGAAACATGATGTGTTCTATCTGCGCAAGCGCATCGATGATGTCTTTGCGCTTGAATCGCGGGAACCGGATTAGTTCTTCTTCCGCCTTGTCCCTGTTCCGGCAGTTGCGAAGGAAGTAGATCATCCCGTTCTCAAACCACGGCTGAAGCCCCCGGATGCGTTCATCTTTGTTCGTCTCGCTCTGCTCACCCTTCAACCATGCCCACGGAATATAGGTCTTCTGCTTCATCATCTCCTGGCGCATGAACGGTTTCAGGCTACGCTCATACGGACCCGGTTCCATCCCCACCCGGACAGGGCGCTTATCCGCGTCAACCTGCTGGCCCCGGATAAGTTCCTCGATGATCTTCTGCCCCGTGAAGTTGCCCCAGAATATGTCCGTGATATAGACATTGCTGTCCGAATCCACAGCCCCCGTCACTATCGCAGTCCACGAGGTCTTCGTTTCCTTTTCGGAACTCAGGTCGCATACACGGAAGTACCGCATGTGACCTTCGGGAACCCGGTCGATGATCTGTATCCAGTCCGGTTTGAAGATTTGCAGGTCCGTGGGAACGGGGTTGTTTTCGTACTGGCAGGCATACACCCATGTCCCCATCTTGCGCTTGACAGCGGGCAACGACTTACGCGCATTGGCCGGGTTCTCAGGACACGGCAGATCGTACTCCAGTTCCGTGAACCGGGTCGGGAGAATCGGCTTACCCGCCGCGTCGTAACACGACTTCACCACGATGTCATATTCGCCGGCCAGTTCGGGCGTCTCGATGATCGTCCCGTACAAATCCGAGAAGTCATACCGGGTCCCAATCATCATTTCCCGCGCACCCGGTTCCAACAGGGCTTGACAGTGCTGATGGTATTCCTGAGTCTTTGCCATCAGTGCTGGACTGGCAACGCTGTCTTTCGTCACGAGGTCATCAAAGATAACCAGGTCGTAATGACGACCCGTTACCTGCGCATCGTGCGAACTGTATTCAACCGTGTCTTCTTTGTAGTGCCCGTTCCGGTGTAGCAACAGCCCCTTGCCCGACCACTTCTGAGGACGCCCCGACTTGTTCATCTTCGGCGTGATCTCGGGGAAATACTTACGAACCCCAGGTGAATCCAGATACGACCGTGCCCACCCCACAAACTTGATCGCATCATCCGCCTTATGTGACACAATCAGAATCCGTATCTCAGGATTCCGGCACACTTCCCACGCGGTAAACGCCGCGTTGCATATCGAACTCTTGAGATGCCCACGAGGAAGCAGACACAGCTTTGCGGGCTTGCTCCATGACCCCATCCACCGGGCCAGCGGACGATGTAGCGGGCCATACAACACAGGGATGCGTAGAATCTTGTCCAGGAAATACCAGAAGTCCGCACGCGCCGCCATGCGAACCGCCTCAAACTCCACTTTCCCCGCCTTGCGCGGATGGAGCCGATGAAACTCTTTGCGTTCCGCTGGCGTGAGCGACAGGTATTTATCGACGATCACACTCACAGCGATTTGCGCCCGCCTATCAGGTATTGGTACGTCAACAAGTCCTGGTATTCCGCCTCGTCTATAGGCCCAATCGTGACCTTGCCCGCCGTCACCGTGCCATCAGGGTTCCTTGGAATCCCGACCGCCTGAGACAACGGCAACAGCGTCACCACCTCATACCCCGCGTCTGTGAGCAGCTTCTGCATCTCCACTGCCGTAAAAAACCGGAGATGCGTCCGGTCAAGAATCCCCGCGTCTTGGTACTCCCAACGGCCCTCACCCAAGGCGCGAATCACGTCATAGAACCGCACATTGGGGATGCTGGCGAGCACTTCGCCATCCGGCCCGAGGAACGGCGCAACCCGTTTCAACACTTCGCCGGGGTTCTTCAAATGTTCCAGCACGTCACCGAACACGATGCAATCGAAGTAGCCGCCCTCAAATGGCAGGTCCATCGTCTCGATGTCCCCGCATATCGCACAGTCAAGAACGTCCTGCGCCGCAGCGCACACGTCCGGTTCCACCTCGATGCCGATTACCTCAGAGACCCCCAACGATTTCAGGAGACCGCCAAACGCACCACTGGCACAACCCACATCCAGAACCCGCGTAGCCCATTCCGGGATGTGCTGTGCGATGTCCGCCCGGTTAAAGGCGTAATATGGGCTGGTCCCGCTCAATTGCTTACCGCCGTCACTCCCCGCTTCTTGCGTAACGATTCCATCGTGGCAAGGATCTCGCTGTCCTCCAGATCCGTGGTCTTGTCTACCGTGTCGCAATCCAGACCCCGCCACTTCATGATCTTCTCGCTCAGCTGCATCCGGGTCTTCGCGTCCGTGCTCGGGTTACGGAAGTCCCGCTCCGTCTGCCGCACGATTTCATCCAGTGTCACCGGCTGATGATCGTCGTAACTGGTCATCAGCATCCCGAGATATGAAATGAGTTGCCGTGCCGCCTGCGTACCCGCGTACTTCTTTTTGAAGTCCGGCGCGGCGTTCGCTATCGTGCTTTTCTGCGCCGTGGGTTTGAGGATCTTAACCGCGCCCTTGGTATCACCACCCGCCTTCGCCAGCGCCTTGCAATACGCAATCGTATCCGCGTCCATCCCATTCGACAGCTTCAGGTAGTAGTCGTCCTTGCCAAAGTCATGTTGTGGAAGGAACTCAAACTCGGGGAACACCGGCTTACTCAAACGTATCCCTCCACACCGAGTTGATGAACGCCACGAGCTCACTGCCCGGCTCGGGCCATGCAAAACGCGAATCATCCAACCCGTCTACATGAGGCCGCTCATCAGACAGGCTATTCGTGCTCGAAAGGTCGGCCACGTCTTGACTTACCCAAAACTCCGACAGTTCCCAGTACCCGTACATTGATATGCCCTATGCAACACAGTATATCACAAACGATATGCGATTGTCAATATATGTACTGTTAGACATCGAACATTCGGGAGACAAGGAAGGGCGGCGAGCCGGGAGAGAATCAGCCCGCCGCCCCGTGGGAAGGAGAATGAGGCTACTTAGGAATCACCGAAAACATCCAGAATCCAATGTGCAAAACGCACCGCATCAGCGGGTTCCAACTTACGAGCCAATATCCCCAGGTATCCGGCCCGCTACCCTGTCGCACAACGCAAACCACTCTTCCTCGCTCATGTCCGCGTCCAGGTTCTCCCACAACAACCGCTGCTCAATCCTGCCCGCCGCACTCACCTTCGGCCACACCTCGTAGGGCTTTACCACCTGCCCGCTTACGCGCCCACGCTTTCTTCCAGGGGGCGATTTCTCCCGCTTCGCGGTCACACAACGCATTCCATTCCCCCTCCGTCATCTGACTGTCTATATGCTCCCAACACAACGCCTGCTCCTTCAACGTCCTAGCATCCAGATACCTACTCTCCCGACGCTTCTGAATTACCACGTCCCCGCCATGCTTCACCAACCCTTCACCCATCTCCCGCATGTACCGGATACACTCCGTGCAGATCCGATACCGACCACCCTTCCCACCGCCAAAGTCACTCGGAAAACCCGGTAACCCGCACACCACACACCGATGACCGAAATCTATCCGTTCCAGCGGGTTTAATTTCCACCTATTCCGTTGACTACCAGTCATTTAGATACCCTATTCGCCATAATTCTGTTCAAATCGGCTCAAAAGCGGCTCTATATGTTGAGATAGTGCCTGACCGCACCCTTACCCCTACCGGAAATGAATCGCTGCACAGGACGGGGTAAAGGGACTAGAAAAGTGCATACGATGGCATTTTCTACCCCTCATTTTCGTAAGCGTCCGGTGAAGCACAGGTGGTTGACGGCGCGCAGGGAACGGGTGTCAGGATTTCAGGGAGGCCTTCCAGCGATCGGGGAGGAGTTGGCGCGGGTCGACGTCGGGTTCGGTGGTGATTCGAAGGAGCGCATCGCGGAGGTAGGCGAAGGGGTCGATGCCGTGGCGTTTGGCGCTCTGGATAAGGGTGTAGTGGATGGCGGCGGCGCGGCCTCCGCGGTCGTTTCCCAGGAAGAGCCAGTTTTTGCGGCCAATAGCGATTCCTCGCAGAGCCTGTTCGGCGGTGTTGTTGTCGATGTCGAGATCGCCGTCGTCGAGGTAGCGGGTGAGCGCGGTCCAGTTGTTCAGCGCGTAGTTCACGGCTTCGCCGATGGGACTCTTGGGTAAGACGCGGGACCGTTCCTCATCAAGCCAGATCTTGAACCCCGTGGCGTCTTCGGTCCCTTCGAAGACCGGTTTGGATTTCTCCTGGCGTAACGCGCGGCGTTCGTCGGCGTCGAGTTTCCTGGCGTCTTTCTCGATGTCGTAGAGCTGGCGAATCCACGCGAGGGCGCGGTGAGCGCGATCGGGGTCGGTCGAGCGCACGTCGTAGAATTTGCGCCGGGCGTGCGCCCAGCACGCGACTTCGATCACGTCGCCGCTGGCATAAATTCCGTCGTACCCACCAAAGGCGTCCGCTTGCAGGTAGCCCTTGTACTTGTCCAGAAATGCCGCCGGGCCGTCGCGTTTGCGGCTGGGCGTGTAGTGGTAGACCGTGTACGGATGCGCGTCGTCTCCCGCGTAGACCCAGAAGCGTCCCGTGAACGGGCCGTCCTTGCCGTCGCCCTGCACGCGCACGGGCGTGTCGTCGGTGTGAATCACCTTCGAGGCGAGCACCTCGCGCTTCATCGCCTCGGCCAGCGGCTCGAGTTTGTCCGCCATCGTGAGCACCCAGCCGCACAGGGTCTTGCGGGAAAGGTCGACGCCGTGGCGCGCCAGCATGAACTCCTGCCGGTACAGCGGCAGGTGGTCGCAGTATTTGCTCGTGAGGATGTGCGCGATGAGCCCCGGCCCCGGCAAACCTTTCGCGATCACCTTGGGGGGCTTTTCCGCCACCGACACGTGCTCCTGGCAGCAGGGGCACGCGTATTTGGGGCGTACGTGTTCGAGGATGAGGAACGACGCCGGCACATACTCGAGCTGTTCGCTCACGTCTTCGCCGATGCGTTTCTTCTCCGCGCCGCACTCGGGGCACAGCTTGTCTTCGGCGGGCACGTCGTGCACGATGCGTTTGCGCGGGAGTTCCTTGGGAAGCGGTTTGCGGCCGTGGCCTTTCTTTGCCCCCGGTTTCACAGAAGCCGCATCGTCTTCGGGAACCGCCTCGGTTTCCTGCGCCGCCGCGACTTCTTCGCCGAACAATACCAGTTGGCCGGGGTCGACGCGTTCCGAGCGCGGACCGTATATCCGCCGCAGCAATACCTCGACCTGCTGTTGGAGTCGCGCCGTGAGCCGCTGCTGTTCCTGAAGGGTGGACGAGAGCTCGCGATTGTGCGCGTCGAGATGCGTAATCAGCGCGTGGCATTGCGCGATATCGTTCGGCAGGTTCGCGGTCACATCGGCGGGTTTCATCGGCGGTGCAGCGTCCTTCCCCAGGTTGCTGCTATAGATACAACCGATCACGCCAAACGTTACACGCGTATTGCCGGTTCGCTTACCGCGCGTAGCGCTTGCGCCGCTTCGCCCGCGTCAGGTCCAGACCCTCGAGCATGCACGCCAGTTCCGCCGCGCTCACCTCCCGGCTCGCCGACGTCCCCTCGGGAAATCTCACCACCCCCGCCTCGAGCCGCTTGTACCACAGCGCGTATCCGTCGCGATCCCAATACAGAATCTTCACCCGGTCGCCCCGCTTGCCGCGAAACACAAACAGATGACCCGACAACGGATCCAGCCGCATCACGTGCTCCGCCTCCGCCGCCAGGCCGTCAAACGAACGCCGCATGTCCACCGGATACAAACACACAAACACCCGAACCGCCGAAGGCCACCTCAACACGGGCATGCCCCCGGCGCACCGCCGCCCTCAAGCGCCGCGACCACACGCGCCAGCGTTTCCGCATCGAACCCCGGATGTACCAGGATGCGCCGCGGCGTATCGCACACCACCTCGAGCAGCGCCTCCGGCGAAGCCGTCAACCGCACCTCCGCGAACGCGGGGCCCTGTTCCCGCGCCGCGCGACGCGCATCACGGCGCTGGAGCTCCCGTTTCCAGAAATGAAACCCCGGCTCCGAAATCCCCTGCCCACGGCAATACCCCCGAATCGAGTCCCCGCTTGCACGCCACCGTTCCACATGCCCCCGCCAAAATGCCTCCCGACTCATTTCCGCCATCGCACCTCTCCTCCGTCTCGTGCCACGGCGGGATTGTCTCAATAAATGGGAAAACGCGGAAGATGCACTTCACCGGACGATTACGAAATAGTCGGAAAAAACGTTGAGTGCAAGCGTCCGTGATACTCGGTTGCGTGGTTGCATTGCGACCAAGGAGGAAGGTTGCATGAGTTCGATATTGGGCGCACTGGCTGCGTATTTCGGAGCAATCCGATCAGTGATTTCGGTTTCATCCGCCCACCCATTTCGGTTTATTCCGATCAGTGATTTCGAACACGTGCACGTGTCCGTTTCGGAATGAACAAATCCCCCAATTCGGTCCCGATCACGGTTTCAGGTGACGTGCAAAGTAAGGCATCCGAGTTGGCGAGGCTCGCGTGGGGCGGCATCAAGCGTGCGGAGCGTTCAGAGAATCCGGGGAGATTCGTGATCACTTTGGGGAGGGCTCCGCAGAATCGCTCACTTGCCCGGACGCGTTGACGGACCGAACGGCAGCGGCGATGATTTCCCGGAGAGCAGAAGGCAGAAGGGGTCAGGCAGCGATCACCTCCTGCGGCCGCAGGTCGGGGCTCTCCGGGGGCGAATGTCTGGCCTCCTGTTTTATGCCTGTTTTGGGTTCCTGATCTGTCCGGGATGTGACAGGTTCGATTGGTGCGTTGGCGGCCATCGTCGCCAAGAGCCGGCCGCCTCGATACGCCCATCTACCCGGGAGCAGCCGTGCATTGAGTGTGCTCCGAGGTATCTTGCCTCTGTTTCAGGGACAGAGCGGCTCGTCATGGGTCATGAAGGTGATCTGTGCACGGGCAGGTTCGCCGGCATGCTCAAACAGGCAGCGGTTTTCCCCTTCCTGCAGCGCCGGGATGTTGCCTTCTGGCACGAGCTCGGCGATTCGCTCGCCGTGGGCGTCATAGACCTTGCAGTTGTCGCGTGCGACGAACTCGATGTAGCAGCCGCTCTCGAGCGCCACGGGAAACATAAGCCGGCTGCCCCCGATCGTGATTGCCGGATTCAGCAGTTTCGTGGTGCGGAGAGGAAGGGCTTTGATGGGTTCGACGCCGAGCCGGATTGACGTTCCTCGAGGCACATTGTTGACGCCCAGCGTAAGCGTTTCAATCTGTGCATAGTCCACCCAAATGTGATACATGGGATAAAGCAAAGGGGCATGGGCGCCGGATTTGTTCTGCCACTCCGTCCAGCGGTGGGTATGGGCCCACTCGTAGGCCGTCAGGTTCGCGGATTCGGGCTCGATCAGTTCAACATACCGCCTTCCGATGAAATCGATGGGGATATAGTGATCGGCGAGTCCTCCCGCGAGATGTTGGGGTGAGCGCACCTGCACATTGAGCACCTCGCCCTGTCCGTCCCCGTCGACCCACAATCCCAGGCCCTTACCCGCGAGATTGACCGGCGCGGCAAAGTCCTTGCGGAAGACCGCCCACGCGCGGCCGCTGTCCACATCGGTATTCCGCGCCGTAAGCACGACGCCCGGAGTGCCCGGCACGGCTTCAAGGGCCGCCGTGACGCCTGGTTGCGTCTCGGCCCCGCCGAATTCGCTCGCGTGCACCATGTCTGCCAGGACTTCGCTATTGGGGGAATCGTAGGCATCCGCGTTAAGCAACGCCTCAATGCGTATTTTCAGAGGCTGAGCGCCATGCGGATTGGTGAATACGAACGGCTCGGTATTCCGGGAGACCTGTTGCCTGGAATAGGCTGCCGGACGGAACTGCCACTGGCCGTCATCGCGCTGGTCCAGGGAGAATTCCGCACGCAATTTCGCCAGCCGCGTCTTGATGGACTCCGGTATGGCGCCGGCCCGGCGGAGTTCCTCGTAGCGTTTGGCGATGGCCGCGAAACGCCGGGCGTTCTCCCGTTCGAGCGTCTCGGGAACAAAGCCCACAATGTAGGACAAGCTGCTGTTCGTGGCAAGGGCCTTGGCGCAGACGTATTCAAAATCGTCGGGAAACGATCGCTCTGGCTGGATCCCGTTCCATTCAAAAACGCCCCACCAGCCCAAATGCGTGGGCAGAAACGCCGCGGCCCACTGCCGGTTGCTCAGCACATGAAAATCCACGAAGTGCTTCGCGCCGCGCATCGGGCAGTCCCACGCCCCCATCCTGGAACGCACGCACCACAAATGATGGGAGAAGGTGCTCATTTCCAGGACGGGTGGCTTGTGGAGGCGGCGAAACAATTCGTACACGAACTTGGAGGAATAGTGCCAGGCGTGCAGTCCTCCCTCCACGATATCGGAGCCGTCCAGCGCGTCGAGATAGAGCATGTCGAAGCCGCAGCCGTTGTAGAGATCCGCTGTGCATTGGGCCACGTCGGTAAAGAGCGTGGAATCCCCCCGGGGGACAAACAGCCCGAAACACTCTTTGAGCTGACGCACCTCGGCGCCTTTGGCGTGGCGGTCGGGCCGGGTGCCATGTGCGCCCCGGACACAGCCCCTGAATCCATACGGCGGCTCCGTTTCGACAGCGCCGAAGACTATCAGTTCGTCGTCAATCCAGAGGGTAGCGCTATTGCGTACCTGAAACCCCGTGATGGGAGATATGCCTGCCGTGCTTTCCTCGACGGTGATCGTGGTCTCGTCTTCCGGCAGGTCCGCCGCGAGATTGAACACGGCACGGGAATCCAGACGCGGGTCCGGCACGGGGCTCACCCAGGGGGTATCCTTGGCGATGAAGAAAGCGTAGGTGTGCAGGCCGGCGGCCAGTCCGGCCTCGTGGATGGCATCCACCACCCGTTTCAGGCTGTCGCGGCCGCCGGGATAGATCTCCCGGTTGACCTCATAGTCTCCCCATCGAAAGGCGCGTCCGCCGTGCAGATCCACTTGCGTGGCGCCGAGGCTTTGTGCCACGCTGATCCACTGGGCGACATTCTCCTCCGTCACGCTTTCCATGGCGATAAGGTAGGAACCGTGGTTCATCTCGCCGTCCAGGGCCCATGGCCCGCCGAGGGCAGAATGGGGCAGCTCGGGGGCGCTCAGGACGGCGTCCTTGAGCGCGTCGCGCAATTCCTGGGCGGGACAGGCCACCACCGCGCCTCTGGCCCCAACAATTCCGAAGCGTTTGCAGGCGGTGAAGCCGGTGAGGCCGGAGGAAAAGCCCGGAATCTGCTGGCAGTTGGTCAGGAGATTCAGCGCCAGTGGGCTGACGCCAAAGGGTTCCTGGATGTCACCCTTGAGGGTAAGCGGGATCGGCGCGAAAACGAGTTCTTCCACGGTCTCAGGCGAAATCGAAACGACCTCGAAAACCAAACGGCGATGTTCCGGAACCACCTGAAAGACGGCCGTTCCAGCTGCGTCGTCAAACGCGATTTCCAGTCGACCTTCACTGTATCTCGCTGCCGTGGCCCGCACCACATTCTCACCGATTCGAATTGAAGCGAACGCGGCGCCCGCGGTTTGGTCGCAGTAGTCGTGCCCCGAGGTCCTGTCAATGAGCGTTGCCACGGCGCCGTTTGCCGCAATGCCGAGGCTGAAGCTGTACGTCTCGAGCGTATAGACGTCTTGCGCGGCGGCGCTTCCCCCGGCCACGCCGGTGATGGCGAACAACAGCAGCATTGGGTGCACGTACAGGTTCATGGGGAAATCCTCTCAAACACGGTTCGCCTGACAGTCGCCAGACCCGGGACTGCCTGTCATTCCAGCGGGTATTGTGCTCCGGCGCATCCGGTCTTGTCTTGCTGAATTTGGACATCTTATTGAATGAATCTGAGCAGCACCGTTCGTAAAGACGTCCACACCGGGCGGCGTTGCTGCCACGGCCCGGGCCGGGACCTGTATCATCACCGCGAGCGCCGCGCATGAGTGCATATTCACCGGCTGCGGATGTCGTAGGCCATGAGGAACTCGCCGTGGCGGATATAGAGGCGTCGCGCGGCGATGACGGGATGGGCCCAGTCGGGGCCCTGGCCCTGGGTGATTTTGAATCGGCTGACGATTTCGTACGCGGCCGGCGTGGCCCGGACAAGCGCCAGCGCGCCTTTGTCGCCATAGCAGTAGAGCATCCCGTCGGCGTACGCAATCGAGCCCATGCCGACGCCGGTGCTTTCATAGCGCACCAGTCCGGTTTTCAGCTCAAGACAGACCCACTTGCCCCGGGCGTTCGACCCGTAAATGTGCCCGTCAACAAGCACCAGCCCGCCATGAACGGTATTGAGCCGGGCATCCTCCCAGCGCAACGCGACCTGCAGACCGTCGGGGGCGAGTTCGAGCATCTGCCCGCCCTCGCGGTGTCCGCTCGTGACGTACAGCATGCCGTCGTGGTAGACGGGCGTCACGCAATGGTTGGGATCTTCCGCGTCAGTGTCGAAGGGGTGTTTCCAGAGCAGCCTGCCCGTGTCGGCCTCAACGCCCACGACATGGCGCGCCGTAATGGTGACCACGAGCCGGAGCCCGCCGCGCGCGATCAGGATGGGGCTGCAATAGGCGGATTGATCGCTGAAACCGGTGGTGGTCCAGAGTGTCTCGCCGGTGGTCTTGTCCAGCGCGGCAAGCGCCGCGTCCCTGCCGCCCGGCGTGCATATCACCGCGTTGCCGTATACCAGCGGCGCTTCGGCGAAGCCGCACATGGGCGCCTCGCCCGAGAATTCCCCCGGAAGGTTGCGCGCCCACAGGAGCTGCCCCGCAGCGGCGTCCAGGCACACGAGCCGTCCCACGCCGCTGAGTTGGTAAAGCCGGTCTCCGTCAACGGTGGGCGCGTTCCGGGAGCCCGGATGCATTTTGCTCCACTCGGGGCCGTAGCGAGTCTGCCACGTCATGTTTCCCGACAGGTCGATGGCGGAGAGCACGCCCTCATTGGCTTCGCCGGTCATGCCGGTCGTAAACAGCCTTTCGCCAGCGACCGAGACAGACGCGTAGCCTCTGCCGAGCCCTTCGAGCACCCACAGCGGCTGGAGGCCCTCTTCGGGCCACTGTTGGAGCAAGCCCGTCTCGGGCGACCTGGCGTCGCGGTTCACGCCCCGGAACTGGGGCCAGTCGTCGCCGGGTGCGGCCGCGGCGACGCAGCCCGCCAGGATCGCCACTGTCAAACGGCTGAACGCACCCATACGCGCCTTTCGGTGAAACCTCCGCATTCAGGTCTTGGGAACCACGGGCGCATACTCGACTCCGGGAATCAGCGCACGCCCATCAGAGAAGCCTTCCGGCCGGCCGGCGAGCTCGCTGACCAGCAGACGGCGCCAATGCGCCACACGCTCCGCGTGTTGGGGTTTTCCGGCAAGATCGCGAAGCTCATGGGGGTCTTCCGTCAATCGGAAGTACTGCTCTCCCCCATCCGCGACGAACCAGATGTACTTTTCCCTGCCGTCGGTAAGGGTGTGGTGCAGGGGGGCGTGTTCGATGTGGAGATACGGCCGCGTGCCGTCGGGTTCGCCACGCATGAGCGGCGACAGATCCACGCCTTCGACGGTCTCCGGCGGGGCGATGCCGGCCAGGGACAGGATGGTGGGCATGATGTCCTCCAGACAAACCGCCTGCTCGACAACGGCGCCGGGCGCGAGCCCCATGCGCGCCGGCGGACGGATCAGCAACGGGATGCGGGCCGATGACTCGTAGGGAACCGACTTGCGCCACACGTAGTGGTCGCCGAGCATCTCGCCGTGATCGCTGGTGAACACGATAAGGGTATTGTCGTCCGTCACGCCGGTCACGGGGTTCAGCAGGCGGTTGAGCTGGTCGTCGATGTGGTTGATCAGGCCGTAGTACGCGGCGCGCGCGGACCGGAGCGCATCGCCCTGAAGATGGACGCGGGAGGCGCTCTGTCCCATGCCGAGCCCGTCGTTTTCGGGCGGTTCGGCCCAGTCGCCGATCACCGGCTCCGGCAGCTCCGTGCGCAGATAGCGTTCCATATACGGCGCCGGGGGAACCAGCGGAGGATGCGGCGCCAGGAACGAGACGGTCAAGAAAAACGGACACGAAGGATCGCGTTTGCGCAGAAACTCCAGCGCCTCGTTGACGGTCCAGTTGGTTTGATGAAACGCCTCGGGCATGTGCCAGGGCCGCGCGGTCCAATCGTTGTGCATGACCCCGGTGCCGTAGTAGCCCCCGCTTCCCTCGGGCTCGACGCGCCCCAGCCACTCTTCGTAATCGCCCTCCTCGCGCCCGTTGATGACCATGTGCTCGTATCCGTAACGTTTGCGCGGCGGATACTGATGCATGTTCCGTCCCACCAGCCACGTCTGATACCCATGCTCCTTCAGGACCTGCGGCAACGTGGGCGGCGCGTCCCACTCGACACCGTCGCGGTACCCCACCATGCCGTGGGTGGCGGGAAACTGGCCTGACAGCAGCGACCGCCGGGCGGCGATGCAGGACGGGCACGTCGTATACGCGCGCGTAAACCGCACGCCCTGCCCGGCGATGCGGTCGAGGGTCGGCGTCAACAGAACGGGATGCCCGTCAATGCCGAGACAGTCACCGCGCTGCTGGTCCGTCATGATGAGCAGGATATTCGGCCGGGAAGTGCCGGCCAGCGGCGTCGCGCGCCCCGCGGACGGGCTCGCGGCCGTCTGCGCGGCGAATATCTGCCGCCGCGACGACAGGCCGCCCACGGCAATGCCACACGAGGTAATGAAAGCGCGCCGTCCCATTGCTGTCATATTAAACATCTCCATGAACGGAAGCGTCGATCAACTCGCGCGATCCGGATCCCCCACGCCTGCCCGACGGCGTGCGTATCGCGCCTGCTCACGCGAGTATAGGGCGGCCACGCTGGTGTTTTCCATGAGACCGGCGCCATCCGAGTCGCCGGACAAGCGCCGCCGCGACGCAACCACCGCCGTCCGCCGCCATTCCGGGAGGTAAGACCCGGGCGGCCGTTCCGCCCGGGTACCTGACGAAATGGGCGTGCGCCTGCCCCTCGTTTTCCCCGAAAACCTCAGAATACAACATATTGTGCTTTTTAATACTCTGTGCTACACTATGCGGTGTAGGGTTGTCACAGTGAGGACCTAACAAGGAGAAGGAAGATGCCAGCAGCAAAGAAGAAGGTGGCACCGAAGAAGAAGGCCGTTGCGAAGAAGAAGACAGCCGCGAAGAAGCCCGCGGCCAAGAAACGGGGATGCAAGTAGTAGCGTGATGGCGTCCGCAGACGAACCGCGCCTGCGGACCGGCCGCACAACAAAATCGAAAACCATCGAGGAGGGGCGCCCATCTGCCCCTCCCGTTACTTACCGCACGCAAAGCACCCTGACCATCCAGGCGCCACGACACGAGGCCCCGCCCGCACGGAGAACGACTATGGAAGACCTGGACTTGGAAGAACTACCGGCGGGAACTTCTCCTCTCTGTTTCCATTGCGCGCAACGACTCGGCAGATGCACATGGCCCGAGATCCCCGAGCTCCTGTTCGGACAATGCCCGCAATGCGGGGGCACCCGGCCGCTGGCGCCGGTTGAGACGCGGCCCCACGCCAAGACTGGAATCGCGCGCAAGCAGCGGGCCGCCTGATCGGGTGCGGCATTTTTCTCGTCAGCTGGACTGTACTTTCCCGCCAGCCGGTCAATCGTTCAACGGCACATACCAGATGTTCCGGAACCGCACCTGGTTTCCATGATCCTGCAGGTGCAGGATGTCTTCGGGGGCCCCGGGACCCGCGGTTCCGCCGGGTGTGGGTCCGGCAAGCGCCACATTCTCCTGAATGACAATGCCGTTGTGGCGCACCGTGAGTTTGGCCGGCTCCTTCTGGGAACCGTCCTCGTTGAGACGGGCGGCCCGGAACTCGATGTCGTACGTCTGCCAGCGCTCAGGCGGAAGCGACGCGTTCACCAGCGGCGTGGAGATGTCGTACAAGCCGCCGCAATCGCCCGCCGTTTGAGGCAATACACCGAAGGAATCGAGCAACTGGATCTCGTATCGGTTCTGCACGTACACGCCGCTGTTGCTCCGTCCCTGGCCAAAGGCGCCCGCCATCAGGGGCAGATAGAATTCCAGGTGAAGCTGGCAGTCGCCGATTTTGTCCTTGGTCGTGTTCGGACCGGAACCGGGCTGGACCCCCATGCTCCCGTCGTCGTAGGCCTTCCAATTGGCATTGGTCCAGGCGCTCAAATCCGGGGCTTTGCCCGGCTCATACGGAAGGAGTACCACGGCGCCTTCCGGAGGCGCCTGGCCCTCGGTCGGGGAACGGCGATCCACCTTCTTGAGCTCGAACGAGGTCTTATACGCCCCCTTGACGTTCAGGGTGTCCTGCGCAGCCTCGGCATCCCACTGCCCCGAGCCCGTGTAGCCGTGGAAGATGACACGCGGGCCCACAAGCTGCCCGTGCAGTTCCACCTGATTGATCTGGCCGCCTTCGGTCTGGCATTGCGCCATCATGCGGTACAGGCCCGGACCCTCGGCAACGAGCAGGCCTTTCGCTGGAATGTCGGGACGGCCCACCCAATGATAGACGCCCTCATATTCGCCCATGAACGGGTCCCCGCTCGCCTCGGGCGCCGGCTCGGCCAGAACCGGCGCCGCCGCGCAGCACACCGCCACCACACCCCAAAACAACGTTCGTGCATTCATCGCGACCTTCCTCTCTGATTCCTTGCATGTCTCCACGGGCCAGTCGGAAAGACTATCTTAGCCCGCGGAGGGCGCGTATGCCAATCTTCTTCCGACGCCCCAACACCCGCAGCGAAACGCGCATCATTTGACTGGGGCACTACAGGATTGGGAATTCTCGTGCAAGTGGATATGAACACCGGGGCGGACAAACCCACCCGGCGGGATCATCGTGGATGGGCACTGGCGCGTCGCACGGGAATTGACGCGTGCGCTATGGTTTTTCCGTCGTTGCCGGCGAGAGGCGGAATTGGCGGATGCGGACCTGTTTCAGCGCGACGGTGGCTCCCGCGGGGAACTGCAGACGCAGCGCGGTGATGGGCAGGATGCCGGTGGTGAACGTAACGCGATAGGTCGGGGTCTCCGTCGACGGGTAACCGGCGACGAACTCCATTTCCTGGCCGGGCCGGTACTCCCCGCCCGTCGCCCATGCCACACGCGCGACGGCGAAACGGTCGCACTGCGCGTCCATCTCAATCATGACGGGATTGTTGCCGGTCTCGAGGTTCAAATCAGCGAATTCGACCGGCGACGCAACGTTCCCCGCGCGTTCCGGCGGAAGACTCCACAGCAGCTTCTCAGTTACGCCGGGGCCGGCCTCCAGCGCATCCACGATCTGCTTCAGCGGTGCAAAAGCGCTCGCGTAGTAGCGTTCGAGCGCCTTCGCAAACCTGGCGCGCGTACCCGCGATGCCGGCCAGCGCCGCCTTCGCGCCCTCGGCGTCGCCCGACTGTTTTCCCTGTACTGCCGCCAACACGCGGCCCTGCAGATCATCCCACATCGATTGCGGCAACGGCTCGTCGAGTACGGCGTCGATCTCTTCACGGCTCGCGCATTGCAGCAACCCCTTCGTTTTCGCGTCGGCGACGATCCGCCGCAACGTGTCCACCTTCACCGTGGCGAACCCCGTGCCGACGGGCCCTTCAAGGGACCACCGCCTATCCGCCCGCTCCTCGTACATCGAGTAGTAGATGCGCACCTCATCGCCAACGAGCAGGGCCGTGCTCGCGCCGATGCCCGTGTGACCCTTCTGCCCATAATCCGGCCACGTCACCACCGGATCGCTGTCGTGAAACGGCTCGGCCGTGTCAGGGTCATTCCACTTGACCCAATGAATGCCGTCGAGGGAGAACGCATACCCGATGCGCTTCACGCCGGGGATGAGTTCGTTGTTGCTGGGTTGGCCGGTGTAAAAGAGGTGATAGCTCGCGCCGCGCTTTCCCGCATACACGTGCGTATCGGACTGCTCGTCATCAACCTTCACGACGCCCGCCGCGTAGATCCACCCGCCGTCCCACGTACCCGGTGCGCCCTGAGTCAGAACCGGATTGAGGCGGCACTTGCGCCAATGGATACCGTCGGGGCTTTCGGCATACCCGAATTCGTTCCGGTAGCCCCGCTGCCCGCAGGTGATGCCGACGTGCCACAGCTTGAAGCGGTCGCCGTCGCGGATCAGGGCGTGATCGCCCACGACCATCTCGTCCCAGTCGCCAAGAGGCCCCATGTAAAAGACCGGATTCGCCGGTTCGGCGGTCCAGTGAATGCCATCCGGCGAACGTTTCAGTCCCATGCCGTCGAAGGCCCCGTTGCGCCGGTTGCACGTCGACCAGAACGTAATCCAGTACTGGCCATCCCATTTCAGCACGTCGGGATCGCCGCACTGGTTGCCGCCCGGCCAATCGCCCGTGTTCCCCTGGTTGACGACGGATTCCGTGCCCGCCGGCCAGGTCCACGTAATTCCGTCTTCCGACTCGCAATACCGGCCCAGCAGCGAATCCCACATCCGGAACCGGTCGTCCTTGATCACCGCGGGCGAATAGATCGTCAGGTTCACCGGATTTCCCGCATACGGCGAGACGGGCGACGACGTCACGCCCTTGATCCCTGTGACGGACACGTCGCTGAACGTACCGGCGGCCGCGTTCGTAAAGAACCCCACGCGCCCGGCCGGCTGAATGGTGAAATCCTCCTCTTGCGCCAGCACCACAAACACGCCGTCAATGTAGCAGTAGATCGTCCCATGGTCGGTGACGACGGTCATTGCGTACGTCGTGCCCCGTTCCACCGGAAACGGCGCGACCGCCGGCGTGCCGAAATGGTCGCGCTTCATGGTCTCGAAGGCCAGTCCGCGCGATCGTTCGATGCGCACTTCGCGGCTGCCTGCCCATAGACCCACGGTGATGAACGTGTCCGTTGCTTCGTCGCCGCGCACGATCAGCCGCGCGCCCGGCGACGCTGCGTCTGCCCCTGCATTATCCACCCGCACCTTCGCCTTGATGACGCAATCCACCCAGCGCGGCCCCTGAATGAACGTCCGCGCATACGGCGCCGATGCGTCCGCCTGCACCAGCGCGCCGTTCTCGACCCGCCAGTCGCCTTCCCCGGCTTCGAGATTCTCAAACGCGTGCGCCGCCGCCAACGTTTGGTTGGCCCGCTCGACCGCCGCCACCCCGGCTTCATCCTGCCGTACCACCTGCGCCACGGCAAGGAGCGGGCACAGGGCGACGAAGCCGATAAGAGCAAGGAGACTACTCGGCGCAGAAGCCAGAATCCGGCCGTTCCTTTCTACGTCCGTCTTCGGTTGAGTATGGATTGCCACGATCCGAGTTCCCCGTTTTTCCGCCGTTGGCCCATCACGGTGTGAGTCAAGCCGGTTCTCCGGGATTATGAGCAAAGTATCAGGTACAATTCATCTTCACAGTTTGATATCCAGCGTATGCTCTGATAGAAACGACACGAGCCGCGTCTGGTTTTGCGGTGTTTACGGCGGGTCCTGAATCGGAGGCCGTAAGCTACACGGCCAAAGGCGCCGTGCAGGCCTACCTCCAGTTCAAATCGCCGCTGCCGGAAGGTTTCACGCGGATGGGACTCTGGCCCGCTGATTTGTACGCCCAGATAGCGCCTCCGCGGCCCGGCAGCAAGTAGCAGACGCGGCCGCGCAAGGCGCGGGTTTCGCGTTCACGGGCTGGCGGCGTCTGTTTATTCGATACGTACATCGCTGACGAACTGGCCCACGTGTATCGCGGCCTCTTCGAGGGTCGTTGCGACTTTGCCGTTGATCCGCATGTTCGCGATCGTAACGCCCTTGACGTCGTGCGTTTCGTCGAAACCCGACAGCGCAGAAGGCGGAAGCAGCTTGCCCGTAGTCGAGCAGTCGCGCACGACGATGTCTCGCATCGTGCCGCGTTCCTGATCGCTCGACCATTGGCCCCGGAGGATCACGAGAACCAGGAAGTGCGGGCAATGGCCCGGCTGGCCCGTGTACGTGGCGTCGCGGCCGTTCTGAATCTGCGGCGCGTAGTTGACGTCGTCGACTTCAAGGCGGATCCGTTCAAACGTCACGTCGTGAATGGCCGCGCGATCGCCGTGTTGCACATCCATGGCGATTTCGGCGGTGCGTACGATATCGCAATCGCGAAACGTGACCTGCGAGATTTCGGGCGAAGCCGTCTCGGCGCCGATCTCGAGCGCCCGGCCCCACTCGTTCCACACGACGCACCGTTCGAACAGGATATTGCTGATTGGCGCGTCCCTGTAGTAACTCAGCCCCTTGACCACAAGGCTGTCGTCGAACGTGCGCACAAAACAGTCGCGCACGACCGCGTTCCGGCTGTTGCAGAGGTCGATGCCGTCGGCGTTGTAGCGCCAGAGACCGATCAGCTTGATATGGTCAATCTGTATCTCTGAACAGTTGAACGTGGACAGGCACCACAGAGGCGGATCGCGCAGAATCGGGCCATCGATCGTGACGTTGGCGCAACCCACCAGATGAATGCAACCACCGAAGTTATCGAGGTACTTGCTCTCGTCCGTGAGCCCGAAGTACCGCTCCAGTTCGCTGGAATCGAGGATGCCCGGTCCCAGGATCTTGATATTCGTCGCGCCGGTGGCTTCGAAGCAGCCATACACCACGGCCCCGCCCGCCAAATAGACGGTCTCATTGCTCTGCAACGCCATCCTGCCCGGGCGATGGATGCCGGGGCCAAAATACCGCACGCCGGGAGCGTTTGGATCGGGCATCGTCACCGCCGGTGGATTCGCGAACACGTGCAAGGCCTTGTGCCACCCGTTCACTTCCACGGTGAGTTGTTGCGGCGTGTCCAGGTGGAAACGGATGCGGTTGCCCTCGACCTGCGGCTGAATGCCCCGGGCCGCCGGCCGGATCGCCACCGACTCGACAGGACGCTGGCTGACCACCTCGACATCCACTGGCGCGGACATGTCCCAATAGACAAACGAGGCGAGTTCTGTCTGATCGATGGGCCGCTGATACCCCGGCCAGACCTGATTGAACGGCATCGCCGACACGCGGCATACATAGACGGGCGCCGCCTGGCCCGCAACCGTCACCGTGAAATCCTCCGAAAGCGTCTCGCCCTCCGGCGCGGGATACACCACCGCACCCGGCGCCTGCGCGAACGCAGTCGAGGTTGCTCCCAGAACGGACGCCGACATGACAACTAACATCGTAATTACGCGTAACATAAGCAGACTCCTGAAAGTGGATTCCCCAATGAACGTCTAAAATATCGAACCTTCCGCGAGAAAGGCAAACAGCCCCGCCCTGAACAAGACGTACGTTCAGAAACAGCGGCGAGTCTTGTCCCGACAGCCGGGACTCGACCCCCGGCCAGCGTTCAACTGTTGTCGCTCAGCGCCAGGCCTACCGGGTCTGAAGCTCCCTGATCGCGCCGACAATCGCATCGGCAATCGCCTTCATACCCCGGTCGCCGGGATGTCCCCCGACCCCCGCGTGCGCGATCTGGCGTTCCGACCGGGCGTAGTTGGCCTCGTCTTTGGCGAGTGCACTGATATCGACAAACGTTGCGCCTACGCCGGCGGCCGCGCGCTTGAGGCATGCGTCTTTGTTCGAGGACGGCCAGAAGCCGCTCCGCACGATAATCGCCGGATTCCCATCCCTCTGGAACGCCTTCAGCAGTCTGTCTACACTCTCGTAGAATTGCGTTTCGGCTTCTGGCGTCGTCAAGCCGGGTACATTCTCACCGATGGCCAGAATGAGCAGGTCCGGCTTGAAATCGATGAAGTCGCGCAGATGCTCTTCGACGGCATATGTGGCGTATTGCCGCTCAAAATCGGCAATGTTCAGCACCTTGAACGCGGGCGCGGGGATGCCGTTTCCGGCGGATTCCGTCACCGCCTGGACCACGAGATGCACATAGTCCTTCTCCTCGGCGCTGGCCGCCATGCCCCAGTTCCCCGTCCATCCAATTTCCTCCGACGGTGCATGCCGCGTAATGCTGTTGCCCAGAAAGACAATCTTGTCCGTCTTCACCGTCTTGGTTTCCGGCGCCGGAACCGTATCCCCGGCCGAATAGAAGATCAGCCGCGAATCGCGGCGGTTCGGGATGACGACATCGAACCCCTGTTCGCGGATCTGTTTGCCCGGCACGGTCCAGGTCTCTCCTGAATCATAGTCTTCAAACGTCCACTGAACCGCGGGGTCAATCGTCAGCAGGTCGAACGTCATCTCGCGAACGTCGCTCTTCTCGCGACGCAATGCAACAATCATCCCCTCCCGTTCCGCGGGAAGATACAGGTGATACGCCATCCACGCGGCGGGACTGCGCTGTTCGTGCACCAACGGATAGTAGTCGCCGGAGAAGTACTTTTTGCAGCGTTGCGCCTGAACGACACTGGCCTTGATCTGGCGCCATTCCGGTTCGGTTTTCGCAACAAGCCAACTTTCCATCCCGGGGTTCAGGGCGGACCGGGCGTCATAGGTATCCAGGATCGTCCAGCCCCGCGTCGCGCTTCCCTGGATCGGCAGCCAATACTGAATGCCGTAGCTCTGGTCCTGCGTCGACTCGGCGGTGGCTTCGGGAAAACAGTTGTAGTCGCTTCGCCAGAGCGGCTGGCCGCGCCGGATCGATTCCAGGTCAATGCGCCGTCCGCCGCTGGCGCAATTCAGGATGGCGAGGTGCGGGAACGCTTCACGGAGCGCGTCCCAGAACGCGAAATGCCCTTCGATAAACCGCATTTCGGTCATGCCCCACCGCTCCGGCTCCGCGGCCGCCTCCAGATAGGGGTTCGGGTCGAGATTGAAATCCTCCTCGTACCAGTCGATGTCATAGTCTCTGATCAGGCCCCCGACAACATCGATTGCCCACTTCAACGCGACCGGTTTGCCGAGATCGAGGAGCAGCGTCTGCCCGTCGCGGATCTGGCCGTCGGCATTTCCGGTCAGGAAATACTCGGGATGCTCCAGCGTGATGGGCCGCCCGTGAATGGCGCGGCACGGTTCGACCCACAGCAGGAACTTCATGCCCGCGGCGTGCGCGGCATCGCTGACCGGCTTGAGCGTGCCGTTGTGCCAGTTCGGATTGGGCCGCCAATCGCCGGCCATGATGCCCCAGTCGCCCTCGAATACCGAATACGACGGCGCCACCCCCGTTCCGTACCAGCCGGCGTCAAACCAATACACGTCCAGCGGAATTTCGCACTCCTGGATCTTCTCGATGAATTCGAGATGTTCGTTTGACGGGACCCCTCCCCATACGACGCCCGAGATCGGCGGTTCAACCCGTTTGCCGCCGGCGTGCGGCGAATAGTGCTCGAGCACCAGCCGGCGAAACATGTTTTGTCCATGCAGCATCTCCCCCTGCCAATAGAGGAAAAGATTCAGCGTCGACCGGACCGTCTCGCCGGGATGCAGGATCGAATCGAAGTTCTCGACACCGGCCAGGATCGTCGATTTTCCGTCCCCCTGATGGTCGAAATAGGCGCGCCAGGCCCCGCTCCACCCGAGCCCGGCGATCAAGCCGTCGCCACCGGTCTGATAGTTGAAGAACGGCATCCATACGGCGCTCGAACGTCTATCATTGGGGATGAGGTACGAATGCGCCTGGCCCCACGCCGTGTTCGTGGGCGTATCCATCGCGATCCGGCGGCGCTTCTCCCACATCGAATTGTGCATGACCTCGCTCCTGAGACAGAAGTCGTCCTCATGCCCCGGTGAGCCCACGGAACGATGCAGCACCGGCATCGAACCGTCCGCCGCGTGCCAGCTCGTGTCGATCCCCCAGAAGTCGTGCAGCTTCGCCGAGTCCGCCTGTCCGTCGTTGCGGACGCGGACCACCCACTGAAAGGCGGGAAAATCCTGAAACTCGACCAGTTCCATTTCGCACGCGAGCGAGGTCTGGGCGTCTTTCCAGCTCAACAGATGCGTGCGCGTTCGGTCATTCCGCCACTCGCCCGGCACGATGCTCGCCGTGGCGAGCGTGACCCATTCCCGGCTGCTTCGCTCGCCGCACCGGAAGGAAAACGGGAGATCGGCGGCGTAGCGCCCGCTGTCCGGGTCCCCCTGCTTGAGCAGGAACTGCATCCACTGGGCGACAAACGCCATCTCGCCGGCCGTCGGCTGTGAGGAATACGGCTCGACCGGAATCCCGGCGCCCTGGACGCATGGGGAAAACAACATCGCCGCGGACAGATACAATAGGCAGAGGATGCGGAGACTCATTGCCTGTACTCCATTGTTGCCACTTAGAATCACGGACCACAATCGCGGGCATGTCGAGCACGGAACTGTCTGCGCCCACGGGAAACCGTTCCTCCCACAGCAACACACGCTTAGCCGCGGGCTACAGCGGCTGGTCGCCGACGCGGGCGAGCCAGTTGCGGGTCGCCTCGACGGCCTCAAGGCCCTGGTCGCAGAGATGGGCGCCGCAGAAGATCATGTCGCGGATGCGCTTCTCCCGGAGCCATTGGAGGCCGAGCGCGCATTGGCGTTCGATGCGCTCGAGCGGCATGGGTTGGCGCGGCCCGTAATCCCACATGTAACACCCCATCTGCAGATGTTTGCCGGGCGCGATCTCCCGCAATCGGGCGAAATTGGCTTCGAGCCCGTCGAGTTCGGTTGCAGACCACGACCAGAGCGAGATCGCGTCGCAGAGTTCGAGGTAGGGCCGCATCCGGTCGTCAAACTGGTCCGCGGTGTACACGACGATGCCGAGTTCGAGCCGGCGGCCGTCGATGGTCATGCGGTCGCGAATGGCCTTGACCTCGTCCACCGTCATGGAAGCTTCCTGGCCCTGGCGGGCAAAGTTGAAGAAGTCGTCCATGTACAGGCCCGTGATGTTGGGCATGGACGCGGCGAGTTGGAGGGCGTGCTCGCGTTCCTCGCGCGACGTCGCGCCGGCACTGCCCGTGATCGACCACTGCAGCCGCTTGACGTCCTTGAACGCGGCGGCGTAGGCCTCGAAGGGGTACGCGGGTTGGCCGCTGGCGCGGATAAACATGATGTTGGGCGTGCCCAGATACCGCGCAGCGTCCACGGGGGTGATCCGGGAGTTGCGCGGCAGGCCGAACATGCCGTCATACACGCCGGGATGGTGCGACCAGAGCCACATGCGATCGCGGACCCGTTCGCGCACCTCGGCCCGGGACTTCTGACTTGTCATCGCGGCGACTCCGGCCGCGGCGCTCAGTTGCACAAATCGCCGTCGAGTTACCATCACGTCCCCTTTCTGCCACCGCCTGCAGAGGCGTCCACCCATGCTACCACGGGAAACGGGCGCGAATGAAACGGCCGCGACAGCGGCTCATGGGCGTGCCGGGTGAGCCATCGGCCACAAAGACAAAACCCAGCACGCGGGCCCGTGTGACCTCACAGCGGAGAGGATGGCCAGGACCGGGGACCTGTTCCAAGCGCCGTCCGCGGGGGGATACGTGTCCCCATTCGGCGGAAAAGACAGGAGGGCGGGGGCGCGGCGATTCCTGGCGCGGCGCTGCTGCGATCCGTCACCGCGGCTCACAGACCAAGCCATCCCTCCGGCCGGGTGGCCTCCCCCGGCTGTCGTTCCAGCACCGCCTTCGCATGGCGGGCATAGACACCCCGGAGATCGGAAGCGTACGCGCTCAACGCCGCGCGGCCCCGGTTTTCCCAATCCCCGCACCGATACAATACGCGCGCGATGATGAGGTTGCGGACGCCGTTCCGTCCCCGGCTGGAACCATTGACGCTCTTGAGTTCCGTGACCACATCGGCCGCGCCGCCGCACCGTTCAAGCAACTGCGCCAGTGGTTGAGCGGCCGCGGGGTCGCCGAGTTGTTCGAGCGCTTCGCAGACCGCGCGACAGTGACTGGAGTATCCTCCGCCTTCGTCGCTGCTCAACGCCGCGAGCTTTTCCAGGATGATGGGGGTGGCGCGCCGGTCGCGCGTGCGCCCCAGCGCGATGATGTAGCTATCAAGCCACGTCACGCACGGAAAATAACTGTCGATATTCTCCGAGTCAAATGCGGCCGTGTTGGCGACCGTATCAGCAAGGGTATCGTAACCAGCGCCGTCGCCCATGATGCCCAATACGTGGGCGCATCGAAGCCTGCCCTCAGAAGTGGGCGCCGCGCCGCAGGCCTCGCGGAGCAGCGGCGCGGCCCGGTCCCACGCCGCCATCAGAACGCCCAGTTCGCTATAGTCCGTTTCGACAAGCCGGCGCACGGCCTCGCGAACCGCCCCGTCCGGAAGCGGATAGGAGTCCTGGTGTGTCAGCACATCCGGCGTGAGGCACTTCACGGAGACGAGATGCTCCTGCAACGTGCGAACATCGACCGAGCGGGTCCGTCCCCCGTCCTTTGCCGCCATGGCGGCCGCGCAGCCAGCCGCGTAGCCCAGATTCTGCATGCACGGCTGCATGCGGATCGACGGTGTGGCGTCCCGGTGGGCGCTTACCGCCAAACCCACGACAAGGATGCCCTCCAGGCCTTGAGGCAACAGACAACGGTACGGGGTATAGGAAATACCACCGAGGTGATTGTTGATGAAGTAGTACGGGTGGATGGTGAACCCGTGGGAATCCAGGCGGCCGCCCTGGCTGATCCCGACCGTGTCGGGGAACCTGCGCTGGTTGATGATGTCTAGAGGCGACAGCACGTAATCGCCGAGCACGCGACGCCGCTCGCGGGTGTCGACGAGCTGGGCGAGGTCCCAGGCGGCCGGATACCGGTGCTTCGCGGCAACAAGGGCGCTGCGCACGTCGATCAGGTCGGTTTCATCCACATAGGTCCAGTCGGTGTTCAGATAACTTGCGCCGATTTCGTATTGCGGCAGGCCGGCGCCCTGCATGGCCGCGGTCTCCGCGCCTACGTACATGGCCCTGGCCCCGGCCGCGATCGCGACATCACCATTGCCCGTAGCGTCAATCACGGTCTTCGCGAGCACAACGCCCCGGCCCTCGGGCGTGGCCACCACCACGCCCTTGACGCGGCCTTCTTCGACGACGGCCCCGCACGCCAGTGTGCCGAGCCAGATTGTGCCGCCCGCATGGCGGATTTCGCGCCGCCACCATTCCATCTTGGCGTCGACGTACGAAGGAGAACCCATCGCGGCAACGCCAGCGTCTACCTCGGCGGTAAAGCCTTCGCGATAACCGGCGCAATAAATGCCGATCAGACCGGTCGTTCCCACGCCCCCCAAATCGCTCAGGTATTCGAGGACCAGCGTGCGCGCCCCTTGCCGTGCGGCTCCGATTGCGGCAGGCGCCCCGCTGGTTCCCCCGCCGGCCACAACGACATCGTATTCGCCGAAAACCGGAAGACCGCGCGCGTCCGCATTAAGCCAGCGCCTCGGACTGTCCGTCGGGCGCAATCCGCAAGCCGGTTCACGCGTGTCTACCGTCGTGATAGCCTCGCCGGGCGCCCCGGCCAGACGCACCCCATCCGGCGTACCAATGGCCGCGGCCTCTGCCGACGCCGCCTTTCCAATCCGCGCGCCCAGGCGCATCCACTCCAGGGGACGCATGAGCGACCGGGCTGCTTCACGCGGCACATCCGCGCACGCGCCGGCCACGTAGAACCGGGTCATTCCTTCCGGGCGGAACGTATTCAGGTCGGCCGCCGCCGCGCCGGGCCATGGCCCTTCTCCGGCCGCCACCCCGAGCAAGGCATCAGGAGGCACTTGCGAAATCGTCTCGGAACGCACAAGCCCGTCCGGATGGTACGTCCAGTCGCGCGCCATCTGTTCCGCGTCGGCGAAAGACGCAAACGTGCCGTCCTGCATGGGAATCTGCAGCGCGTATTCGATCAGGCTCGGATACTTCGTTGACATCGGCAGATTGACCGCCGGGATCCGCTTGTTGAATGCCGCGGGGTTCTGGCCGCCGATGGGGTGCGCAAGCGGGATGATCGCATGTGACAGGCCCTCCCCCTCCCGGAGCTCACCACCCCCGACGATTCTCCGGAACGTCTGGGGCCCGGCAGGATAGGGACGGAAACGCGCTCCCGCCGCCCTGGCCAACCACGCCCGGTCGGTGGCGTCGACGATCACTTTGGCCACGACGGCCTGCCGGCCCGCCCGGTCAACGATTTCCAGCCCTGCGGGCGCTCCTGAAGAATCGGTCAGCACGCTCGTGGCGTAACAGCCATAGAGAAACTCGACACCGGCGTCCAGCAAGGCCTGTTCCAGGACCCGCTTGACCTGCATCGGCGCGATAGCAGACGGAGGCCCCCCTGGGGCACGCGCTTCTCGCGCATTTGAAAGGATCTGAATTTCGCCCAGCAGCATCCGCCTGGCGTCCTTCCCTTTTGTGATATCGAATCGCAGATACCGGGCCCGGGCCGTGACCGGCGCCGCGAGCGTCAAAGCAGACTCCACCCAGTTGCCGTTGCCCAGCTCCGAATTGCGCAAAAACGCCCTTTCCTCCCACGTCGTTCCATCGTCCCCCGTGGACACGGTCACCGTATCCACTTCAAACCCGCCATTTGACTGGAAAACCATGATCCGGACCTCGTCAACATCCGTCGGCCGACCCAAATCGGCCGTGATCACGACATCGCCATCGTATTGCACGCTTTGCGTGAACGCCGTCCCCCACAACCCATCCGTAAGCATCCGGGGCGGGTCGCTATCCACATGCTTGTCCACGGACGGGAGGCTGGTCTGATAGGTGAACGGCAGTCCGCGCTCCCGGACCGCATCCTGGTAGAGGGCCTGTTCAAGCGGCGTCTCTGGCGTTTCTCCCGGTTCCAGCCACAACCGGAACACCGCGCACATGTCTTCGCCCAGATAGGGGCGAGGCGTGGCCAGAAACACCCGCGCGCCCGATTCGGCCGCCGCGACCGCCGTCGCGACCGCCCCTGTGCCTCCCCCAACCACTGCCACATCGGCTTCGTAAACCACCGGCAGCCGCCGGGGCGGTTCGTTTACGTACACATCTTCCGCCTGAGCGTGCTGCAAATGAGCGGCCAGCAAGACCAGACACATCAGCAGAAGCTCGACGATGGAATTCCTGCACAAGACGTTCACAAGAGAGTCTCCAGATGGTTTCAGCCTGCTCCAACCTGCCTCCGGCCCCGCTACCCCGGCACCGAAGGACGCCCGAATCAATATACCGGTCTATTCACGGCACGTCCAGACGGCCGCGACAGCGGCTCATGAGCGTGTTGGGTGAGCCGTCGGCCACGAAGACAACACCGGCCAGCGAGGGCCCGCGTGACCCCACACCGGAAGAACCGAAGCGTGTTTCACGCGCCATTTGCGCCGCGGCTACGCGTCCCCGTTCGAAGGGACTGGTGTTCCGCGATCATTGATGCTCGTGTATACTGCCGAAATGCTGAAAGAACTCGCCATTACCGCGGGGGCAGCGTGCGCGCTGGGCCTGCTGTGCGCAGGGTCCATGGCCGCCGCCGCGCAGGATGTCAACGCCCTGGATGACCTGGTTCGGGCGTATCCCGACCACCTCGTCCCTGCGGAAAAGCCGAACACTGTCTTGTGGAAAGACGGGACGGAGATGGTCTTTGATGACGGCATTCAGAAAGCCGGCTTCGAGGACCTGCTCAACCGCGCAAGCCTGAAGGACCAGATGGCCATGCCCTACCCGCGGTCATGGCCTTCGGCCGCGCCGCTCGTCAACGCCGATCCGGGCCGTGTCCGTAACGACGCGTTCTTCCGGAAGATGTACGGCGGTTCCGCGGACGAGGTCCGCGCAAACCTGGTTTCCGTGGAATGGCTGGGCGGGGCGCGCGTGCCGTTTTCGAAGGTAAACGGCGCGGCGGAGGCGTTGGGCCGGGTCCGGGAGGAGCTGGAGACACTGCCCGCCGAAGTGTATCAGTATGTTGCCCAGCCGGTCGGCACATTCGCGTGGCGTCCGATAGCCGGCACGGCGCGGCTCAGCATGCACAGTTTCGGCGCGGCGATCGATTTTCAGCTGCCGCGGGCGCTGTATCGGTACTGGAAGTGGGATATGCGCAGCCCGAACGACGCGCCTGTCTACCCGGAGCGTATGCTCGAGGATGCCCGGCTCAGGCAGGTCGTGGCCGTTTTTGAGCGGCACGGCTTCATCTGGGGCGGAAAATGGTTCCACTACGACACGATGCACTTCGAATACCGGCCTGAACTGCTGGGGTAGGAACCCCGTCCCGAAACCAGGGTAATCGCACTAAAAACCAGATGGAAA
>LSQX01044862.1_pt1 | contig 29296 bp, 21 predicted proteins | sample 654561 | NCBI WGS metagenome assembly LSQX01 (sample SAMN04489861, study PRJNA283612) | anaerobic digester metagenome | isolation source: 4 biogas reactors fed with cattle manure at either 37C or 55C with and... | place: Denmark: Kongens Lyngby | collected 2014 | reverse complement strand
GCACCTGAGGCCGCACTTTGCCTGATTGTCTCATAAGCCTCCTTGCGAGACTGCAGGTCCGGGCCAACATTGATAATCGGCGTATCAACCATAATCAATTGCTTCCCTGAGGCTTCCGCAGTATATCGAATAGCATCAAGCATGGTTGGCTGATTGCTGATAGGCCCCATAACAGTATCTACACCGTACTCTATAAATTTGTTCAGGATAGGAGAAATTGCCTCCTTAGAGCCGTGAGTCGTCTTAATGAGCCTATCCGCAGCCGGGCCCCTATGACTCCAGCCCAGCAGCCAGTTGGTCCCTATTATCATCCTTGAAAGAGAAATACCGCCTACTGTAGTTCTTGGAAATTGCTGCAACATAATCTACCTCCCCTGTTTTCTATAATAACCCTCTTAATGCCTCTACAAATAATGTCTTTTGCTACAAAGACGACTACTTCAATAAAACACCTATAATTGATGGATTCAGCCCTTGTATGAAATCCTGCGCATCCTGAACGATGCCAACCACATCCGCATAATGGATTGGAACTGCAATAGTTGGATTTATAGTATTCGCCGCCTTAGCAGCCTCAGTTGAATTCATTGTATAGGTGCCCCCCACCGGCAGAAATACCACATCAGCCTTTATATCCTTCATTTCGGGGATATAATCAGTATCACCGGCAATATAATATTTCGCGTCTCCTGCTGATATAATGTAACCCACCCAGCCCTTTTCCTTTGGGTGGAACCTCTTTTTCGGATTGTAGGCAGGAACGGTTCTAAATTCGATCCCTGCAACAGACGAAGCTTCGTCAGGAGCTATTATTTTTATATTGGATATGCCCGCCTTTGCCGCATCAGCTTCACCATCCACAGTAATGACCAGAGCGGTGTCCTCCTTCACGAGTTTTCTAATGTCCTCCAGCGAAAAATGGTCATAATGCGTGTGGGTAATGAATATGACATCTGCATCACCTGCCGGCTCATCAATAGAATAGGGATCGAAATAGACAACCTTGCCATCAACCTCCATCCTGACTGTCGCATTTTTTAGAAGACGGACGTTTTCCAGAAGCTCCGGCTGTCTTTTTCCAGTGGTTTGATCCGAATTTTTATCCATACTATACCTCCATTTAATTACTCACTTACAACTATCAATATTTCCTGTAGCCTGGGTTCATTCCTCCAGCTCTATTCCTACCATTTTCATCAAATGTCTTGCGTTCCTCGTTCTGCTTCGCCCAGGACGCAGCCTATAGTCAAACATAATCTCATTGTTGGAATAAGTCTCGGTAAAGTGATAATTCTTCACATTCGTCCCCTTTTCCTTCTCCAAATCGCACAATTCAAAATCATGGGTGGAAATCAGCCCGATAATCCAGCCCCTGTTCAGGTTCTTTAGAACGCTTCTGGCACCCGTTGTTCTATCAAGAGAATTGGTACCCATAAATATCTCGTCTATGAGATAAATCATAGGCAATCCCTTTCTTGCATGTTCAATAATCATTTTAACCCTTAGCAGCTCAGCATAAAAGGTAGAGATACCGCTGCCCAAATCATCATGAACCCTCATGGATGTAAAAATGTCCATTACAGCACATTCCAGCTTTTCGGCAAATACCGGTGCACCTGCATAGGCTAGTACCAGGTTGCTGCCCACGGTTCTTAGCAGTGTTGTCTTGCCCGACATGTTCGAACCGGTAATTACACAGGCACCCCTGCTAATCTCAAAATCATTGCGAACACATACATTCTTGGCTATCAGAGGATGCCCAATCCCTTTAGCGACGAATTTTAAACCCGATTGCGAAAGGGTTGGATAAACCCATTCAGGATACATATGCCCAACCACCGCAAGGGAAGATAATCCCTCCACCTGTCCGACAGTTTCCAGCCATTGCCTTGCATTCTTACCGTAATGGCTTTTCCATTCCTCCAGGGCAAAAACACAATGATAATCCCACAAGGTAAATATGTTCAAAATGAAATATAGAACCGTGCTGTATTTAATGTCTACAGCGTTTGTAATATTCTCCAGCCTTCTTAGCGAAGTGGATGCGGCTTCGCCTTTTCCATCAAATCCCCTCATTCTTTTATCCAAATCCGGCCCGTGCATCTTTGCATCAGAACCTGCACCAAGCTCGTTGCCGGTGAATAATTTTCCCCTGAGTCCACATAAGTATTCGTTCTCAAAGCCTTCCGACTCTATTAGCCTAAGTAGATTCGCATAAGCGCCCAGGTGCTTCTTCAGGCCATAAACCGCATTGGCGATTTCCGAATTTCTCATGTATCCGGCGGCGAAAATAATCATTTGCGTTACCAATAGCAGTAAGGGTAGGAAAAGGGGAATAGAGCTTCCAAGCAGCCATAGTGTAAATGTAAGTATTACAGAGGCCGGCAGTACATAAAACAGGTTTTGCAGCTTCTTGTTCTTAAATCGGGCAGTCTGATCCTCGGCATATTCAAGAAGCTTCTGCGGGTTGTTTTCCACTCCCTTAGACAGCATCCCTTCACTTTGGAGTCCCTGGCAGAAATCCAGCTTCTTTGAAAGCTCCCTTAACGCACTCTGACGCATCTGTATTGCTGCGATGCTCTTATCCGGCCCTTCCAACAAATTCTTTAGTGCAACCCGCCCATAATAGGTTTTTGCAATGTTAATCCACTGAAACATGGATTTGGGGCCGAAAATATCCAGATCGCCTGTATAGGGATTTGCGCTGTTGGCAAATTCCTGTCCGCAATCACTAAAGTCCATCCAGCCGGAGCCCATCCTATCCATGTACTCACGGTTAATTACAACCCTGCAGCTCACCTTCTTAAGCTCAGCAGACATCTTTCTATGACGAGCAATCAGCCAAATAAACATTGCCAGCCAGACTACAAGAGACAAGAAGCCATAAACCACATTTGTCTCAAGGAAGAGAAGCACACTGGCCACAGCGCCGGCCAGAAAGACCAAAAGGCGCCAATTACTCATGCGATCCAGCTGTTTCTTCCTTTCGGCTTCCTCTGCCTGGCATTTGTCATACCGCTTCTTAAATTCTTCATACATCGCCATATTATCTGGTTTCCTCTTCCATCATCATATAGTATTGAAGCCTAACGTATTCATCTATGAGTGCCTTGGTATGCTCAGAAGGCGTTTGCGTGAATTCTCCATCCTCAAGATAAAAACGATTGGTTATCATGGGCAGTTCTTCCTTCAATTCATATAAATAATTGAAATAATTCCCTCCATCCAGCCCTATAAACTCCAGCAGCTCAGAGGCAATATAATTGCTACTGATAAGCGGAGCCGTCCCTGTTGGTACTTTTATACCACCTGCCTCCGCCTGCGCTTTAGCAGCCTCGTTACACCATATAAAATAAGGCGTTTTATATTTATTCAGATAAGCCTCCATGCTGTCGCCACTAATATTAAAACCAAGCTGTTTATACCCCAGATCATTCTCCCCAAGGAAGGGCAGATGATCCGAAAAATAGAGAAGGACCACCGGCTCATTCATATCGCTTATCGAATCAAAAAGAAAGCCCAGGGCCTTATCGCATCTCATCAGTCCATAGGTATAATTGTTGAGAATGTTGTAGGTGGCTTCGTCCATAATATCTTTTCTCTTAAGTATCTGAGGATAGCCAAGGTCTCTCTTAGAGTAGGGTCCATGGTTGTCTATATCAACAATAAACTGAAAAAACGGCCTATCTGGTTTTTCAGAAAGATGCTCCCTAAACTTTTCAAGTGCAAACTCAGCTGTGCTCCTATCGGAAATATACCCATGATTAACCTCTATACTACTTTGATCCATATTATTCTTGAAATAGATGCTGTCAAATCCGAAGAACTTGTATACATTCTGCCTGTTATAGAACCATGAATCCCCTGGGTGAAAGGCCATTGTGATATATCCGGCCTTTTCAAGCTCCCTTGCCAGTGAAAAGGTATCCCTCCTTATATAGTAGGAATATGGACTGCTCAAATCAGGCATAATAGGCATTGAATGGCCTGTCAAAAAGGAAAACTCCGTATTGGCTGTACCTCCGCCAAACACATTCGTCACGATTTTGCCAGCATAAGCTTGACGACATATTCTGTTGAAATTAACCAGAGGATCAAATCCTTCATTGAATTCAGCCCCTTCGATTTTGTCAATGTCATAGAAGGCCTCTCCCATAACTGCAATAATGTGCGGCTTCCTACCGGTAATCAAGGTATATGGCGGCTCAGCATAATTATCAAGTATCTGCTGCGCTTCTTCCTTCACATAATTCTCGGGCTTTATGGACTTATATGTGCCGGCGCGGACCAAAAAGGAATACAAGAATCCTCGGGATTTGAATAGATCCACTCTGGAGTAGATGGTGCCGGTAACGTCAAAGCTTTCGTAGCGCTTGGAATCCTTATAGAAGGGTGAGAAGACTGCTACAAACAATAAAATAGCGGCTATTGGCCCTGCAATTCTGGCAGCCAGGGGGAGCTTGCCTGATTTCACAAAAAGGAATAGGCCAACGCTCACAAGCAGCCAAAATAGTAGACTTAAGATAATTATTGGAGTAAAGGGCAACTCTGAAATCTTGATAACTGTCGCTGCTTCTATCCCCAATAGCAAATCCTGCGGCGTAAGGGGCTCTTCTCTAAGCAACATCATAAAGCGATTGACAACATGTGATACTATATAAATTCCTCCGCCAAAGCCAAATGACACCCAGTGTCTGGAGGTCAGATGATACAGTAATAGCATCAAGAGGGTCAGCGGCAATGTATTTAACACGAACAGAAGCGGGGCCCGGATATATCTGAGTAAATTCGAAATACTTACCACATCCGATAACATAATGCCGACAAAGGATAGTATCATGGATAAAAGTATAACAAATAAAATATTGGTAACATAGCGGTCAATTGAAATGTAAGGTATTTTCTCCTTTGATATTTTCTCCGATATTCTCTTCTTCAAAATTTCCTCCCAAGGTACATATTATCTAGCTTTTGCCTTTTACTTCGTTTTTATTAGCAGCTATTTGCTTAGCACTGCGGCTTCTCATTTCATCTTTTTCACGATATCAATGCTCAAAAGCCCTGACTTCATAGCGCATTTACGCAAAAATTTGTCGTACATAGCCGGACATTTCAGATTCTTTAAAGCAATATTCCTGACTAAGGGCTTCAGATTTTTGCTATATAGCATAGCATATTTCTCGGCATCCTGTTCTAAAGCCTGGGCAAGCGCTAAAGCGCTCTTAAAGGCATAGCTGATGCCCTCTGCTGAGCTGGGACTTATCAGCCCCGCCGCTTCACCCACAAGCGCAATTCTGTCCCCTCCCGTACATATCTGGCTTCTTTTGACGGGACGGTACATATAGGCTCCATTTCTTTGTAAAGCCTTGTCAAACCTGTAGCCATATTCGGAAAGCTTCTTTTTCAATAGCTCAAACCTTATGTGTAAATCATCTCCCGGATTCAGCGCAGTACCAAGGATAATATTATCCTCCTTAGGAATAGTCCAGGAATAAAAGTCCGTTATTTCCTCGTCGAAAATCGCACCATAATAATTTTGCGTTTCCCTAGCTGCAAACCATTCCTGTATCGTTACGTAAAGCTTGGGGGCGACCATGTCAGGGAAGCCCTGCCTTCTAATCATTGAAAAGGCACCATCAGCTCCCACAAGCAGCTTTGCCCTCTCTTCGTATTCCCTCTCACCGCTGCTAAATCTGACAATAATTCCATCATCCTGCTCCCTATAAGACCTAAAAATACATCGATTCATCACGGTAACCGAAGGTGGAATGATTGATTCAAGCCATTTGTCAAACTCGTTTCTATCGATATTGATATAGTGGCGCTGGTAATAGCGTTCTATCGAATTGCTGATGTCAATTGTACGAACCGCAAACATCTGTGGGCTCAGTAACACTGACTTGGGTATCCCCAAGCCGAATCTGGCCATCATCCGCTGTGCATCGGGATCCAGCAGGCCACCACATGACTTCTCCTCGGATACAGGCATATCATCCTGAAAGGATCGCTTCTCCAGCAGTAACACCTTGAACCTTTTCCCAACAAGTCTTGCCAGTGTAGCTCCAGCTGGTCCGGCACCTACTATCGCTATGTCGTACATACATCACCTCAAAAATTGATTGTTGCAGCTAAAGCCTATCAAAGCAAATCAATAGACTAGACCTGCGAAAATACTTCTCCCAGGCCCTTTTGCAGAAGCAGATTTGCATACTTATCATATGGAGTAGTTGACTTGTTAATCAGCACCAGTCTATCCCCTCTGTAATAGTCCACCAAGCCGGCAGCAGGATAAACCGATAGAGACGTGCCTCCGACTATGAGCATATCTGCCCGTGCAATAGATTGCGCAGCAGCCTTCATTAGATTCTGATCCAATCCTTCCTCATAAAGAACCACATCCGGCTTTATCAAACCGCCACAGTCACATAAGGGAATTGAAGCTGCATTCAATATAGCTTCGATGCCGAAATATTTCCCACATTTCATGCAATAATTTCTGTGGACCGAGCCGTGAAGCTCCATAACATTTTCACTTCCTGCCATGTGATGGAGCCCGTCAATATTCTGCGTTACAACCGCCTTTACCTTACCCTCCGCTTCCAGCTTTGCAAGCTTTGTGTGAGTAACATTCGGCTTCACATCGAGAAAAATCATTTTTTCTTTGTAGAATTTGAAGAACTCCTCCTGCTTTTGCATGAAAAAGGAATGGCTGAGAATAACCTCAGGGGGATATGTGTAACTTTGATTGTAGAGCCCATCCACGCTTCTAAAATCCGGAATGCCACTTTCTGTAGATACTCCAGCTCCCCCGAAAAATACTATATTTGAGCTAATATCAAGCCATTCTAAGAACTTTGCCAACCCTGCCATAGAACCAGCATCCCCCTTCACACATATGAAAATATTAACAAAAATATGCACCATTTACAACCATAAAACAAGACTTGTAACGGAAAAAGCCTCTCGTTACAGAAGGACTTCCGTAGCAAGAGACTTTCCACTGCATTGACTATTATGTGTCTTCTGACAAAGCCTTAAGAAGATGCAAATCGAGCCTATTCCTCCTCACCCGATTCAGAGTCCTCACCAGCACCGGCTTCGGCGCTTGCCTCTGCTCCCGCATCCCCCTCTGTTTCCTCAACCACATTTACCTTATGTGCCACTACGACGGCAAGTATCTTGCCCTCGTCTGCACGGGATGCTTTTACGCCGCTGTTCAAACCAATGTCGCCGGCAAGAACCTTGTCTCCCATGTTCTTATCTGACACATCTACAGTTATCGACTCAGGAAGCAAGTTCAGCGAGCCCTCCAGCTCCAGATCATTTTCATTTACCAGAAGCATCAAGCCGTTAGCTTCCAGCCTCCCTATTCCCTCATAAATAATTGGGATCTTTAGTTTTACATTCTCATCCTTCGCAACTGCCTGAAAATCAACATGCAAAATCTTGCCGTTGACTACGTCTCTTTGTACTTCCTTTACCAGACAGAAGGTGTCGGTGTCTCCAAGTACCAGCTGAAGCCTTGCATTACTGGCTTGCTTCTTCAATATCCTTTCAAGCTGCTGTGCTTCAACCTTTATCGATATTACTTTTTCCATACTTGCGCCAAATATTGCACCAGGTATAAACCCATCCCGTCTTGACACATTTGGTTTTTCTGTTCTTTCTAGAACCCTTAATGCTGTTTGAGCCATACGTTAACATCTCCTTTAATTAGAATAAATAGAACTACCATAATAACCTGTAATTAATTGTATAGAACAGAATACTATGGTACCCAGTTCAATTAAAAATACACTTGCTGATTAATTACAGGCGCTTAAAAGTGTCGATACATCAATAAGATGATACTATATGTATATTGTGAAGGTAGTCCGTGCTGCACACACAATATACTATATCTGTATATTGTGAAGGTAGTCCGTGCTGCGCACTCTATATACTTATTTTAAGCTTTATTTCAATATTGTCAAATCAGTGGCTGGAAAACCGCTTCCAGTGCGAGTTTTAAATTTATGCAGAGACAATAAAATATAGTAATAGTAAAGCATAAGCAGCCATATTTTGACCGGGCAATAGGCTTCAAATCCTAGTAAGATAGCCATCATTACTCCTAAAGCTCCACCCAGGACAACAGTAGTCAACACAGTCCACAGTATGCTTTTGCCCCTGGCACCTGCTTTAAGCAACAGTCTGTATAGCATGGTTGAAATGACAATAAAAACTGAAATCAATAAAGCACAGTATATGTTAATGCGCATAATGCCTCTGCGGTAATTCTCAACCACACTGTAAATATTAATCTTATAGGAATTTGCCAGTATGCTGTCTTTCATGGCAGCGCTTATGTAAAAGTGCGTATCGAAAATATTGTCATCAGGTATATATTTATCTGCAACAATAAAATCAAAAGCAATCATGTTTGCAATTAAAGCCATTACTACAATACCTGCAATGAATACCGATAATAGGCCCAGTATCTCTTTAAAATCAGTCTTTAGCAAATTCCCGGCATAATAGCTGTTTAGCTTCTTCTTGCAGCGCCGGATTAGGTAAGCTGCATATCTTGCTAGAAACACTATGGTGAATAGGATAGCCGCCAAGCCAATAATATAAACAAGCAAATCGAAATATTGGTGAGATACTACTCCGGATGTAGTGTAATCATTAATTTCATATGAAGACACCTTCTGTCCGGTTATTGCATCAATCCTAATTTTAGTATCATTAATATGTTGCTCCTGCTTTTTGACCAACGCCATAATATCTACAGGCAGCTCCATATAGCTGTCAATTGCGGTGTAAGGGATGAAAACCCTGTCGAAGCCATCCCCGGAAAGAGTCCAAAACACGGAGCTTCTGCTCTTATAAACGCCGAAAATCGTATATTTCTCACCCATAATCTCGATCTCATTGCCAACAACCCTAAGGGTCATGAAGAGTCTCAAAGCCAGTTGGTCGCTAATAACCGCATAGGGCTTCCCTTTTCTAACCGAATCCTCATCCGGAAACCTTCCCTCAATCATTTCATATTTATATATAGACGAATAATCCTCGTCTACCAGCACCACCTTCATACCATCTTTGCAAATGCCCGCCCTATTGGAAACTAATGCTATCATTTCGCTGTAAGCGGAGATTTTTTCAAGCCCGGCTTCTGCTTTCAAGTGCTTCAGATCACTAAAGGTAAATATGTTGCTATCGCTTACCCTTACCATCTCAGCCGTGCTCTCCATATCGAATAAGAGCATACACCCTAAGGAATAGTTCATAAGCGCAATAATTGTTATCAAGATTACTGCAAGTGAACTAAAGACAAAAAATCCGGCATTTAGATCCCTTATTATTCTTTTTGACATACATAATCACCCCGCGTCAGCCTTACCGGCTTTGTCGACATACACCTGCATCATGTCACTCAATGGCTTTGACGTGCTGGAAACCACAATATCATTTTTTTTGAAATAGCAATCAACCGCAACATTAAAATCATCCTGCCCCAGAATCTTAACCTCCCTCTGTTCAACATAGTATTCCTCTCCCAGAGCTCCCTGCCTCTTTTGCACAACAAATATGCAATCCTCACCCTGCACCTGGGTAATGCAGCTTTTGGGAAGCAGGTATTCATACAAAGGGCTGCTGGCAACAGACCGGACCTTTGCCCTCTGCCCCTCGTTAATTAAAATATTTTCACTAGCCTCCTTATCCCCTATATCAGCACGGAACTTATAGCTTCCCCTTTCTGCATCAAACATTCTGCTGCCTATCTTCCCTGTCAAGGGAATGGACCTTAATGCTTTTTGACTATTCTCGTCAACCTCTGCCACAGTCTCAATAAGGACTTGGTCACCTATAGAATATTTGTAGTAGTTGTCCGCATCAAGAAACCATATAGCTGCATAGGAGGATGGAATTTCGGCAATCTCGAACAGGATCTGATTGTGTGTTGTACTTGTTCCGGGCTCAATACCTACGACGGTAATGATTCCATCTATAGCAGCCCTTATCGAACCATCCTCAGATATCCTTTCCTTTTTATAGGCAAGCTCAGCTTTTTTCAATTCCAGCTCGGCCGTCTTTTCTTTAAGTACTCTGTCATACTCGTCCTGCGCTATAAGCTGGTCGGCCTTTATTTCATCAAGCGCACTCCTTTTTGACTGATAGGCAAGTTTTTTGCTGTTATATGCATACTCAGCAGCCTCAACACTTTTCAATGATTCACTTCCCACCTCATACAATTCCTTCGTCAATTCAAGCTCCTTTTTTGCCCTCTCCATCTCACTTTGTGCAAACTCCAGCTCGCTCTCGTAATCAGAAAGCCGAACTGGCCTGTTTTTGTCCTTATAGCTCTGGATGGCATTTTCCAGCTTCATCAGCTCATAGTCACCTGCCATTAAATCCATCTCTATATCGTGACTATCAATTACCGCCAATAGGTCTCCCTTTTTCACCTGCTGGTTCACAACAGCCTTAACCTCCTGTACCCTCCAGCTTCCCCCTGCAAGCAGCTCATGCTTCTGAGAATGCTCCATGCTCCCATCCGCTTCGAATTCCTCCTGAAGGCTGCCTTTGACATGCTGTACAGTTGTAACCTTTGGCATAAGTGTATTGTGAATAGTCTTAGAAAGAAATGTCAGCATTATAAGCGCAAAAAGCACAACAAGCGCCACCCTGCCAACTATTTTCTTTCTTTTCTCACTTATAATAGGCTGTTGCATATTCTCCCCCTTACTTTATACCTGACAATTGAATCCCCTTTATGAGATACTCCTCGCCATAAAGAAATATTAATACCGCAGGAAGCATATATAAAATACCACAGGCAAATGCAATCCCCGGATTTGAAGTATTTATAAATGAAAGAAATATTGACATGGGATACTTATAGCTGTCTCTTAAAAAGATTAGCGGCTGCTCAACCATATTCCAATTATCAACAAAGCTCAAAATAGCCAGGGAAGCAATCCCACTCTTGCACTGGGGCATAATGACTCTGAAAAAAATACTCAGATGCCCGGCTCCGTCAACTCTTGCCGCCTGACTATACTCATCCGGAATGCCCTGTATAAACTGCCTTAACAAGAAGACCCCAAAGGTCGTGAAAACACCCGGCAAGATAATAGCTAAATAGGAACCTATCATATTCATTTTGTTAAACAGTATATAGTTAGGCACAAGGGTTACCTGGTATGGCATGAGCATGACAATAATAAAGAGGAAAAAAATCTGATCTCGAAGCGGAAACCTGTATTTAGCAAATGCATACCCGCCAAAGGAGGAAACAAGTATTTGTCCAAGCATAATCGGCGCTGTCAAAATAACCGAATTCCAGAACATGACCAAAAAGGTCGGCTCCCGCAACAGTGCATAGTAATACTGCATAAGGCTAGCCTTGCCGGGGATGAAGACAATCTTGGCATAGTCCTTATCTAAGGCTGTGCCGTCGCTGCCCGACATGCCATAGGTAGAAATCACTTCGTTCTCATCCATAAAAGAGTTGGCTGTTATAAGTACAATCGGAAACAGTAGCATCGCCGCAAGCATTAGCAGCAATATGTACTGTAATACACGCTTGTATTTAGACCTACTGACAATCATAGCTTCCCGTCCTCAATTCCTAAAGTTCATTCCATACCTTTCCTCAAAGCTAAATAAGAAAAATACCAGTATGACAATCAATGAGACGATAAGAAAGGCAGCTGTCGATAGCCTCTGGTAGTTTAAATTGTCGAAATTGTTATTCATAAAGTGCTGAAGCATATAGATGTCCTGATGGGGATAGCTGCCTGCAAGCAGGTATGCTTCCCGGAAAACCTTGAATGAATTAATAATCGAGATGATAAAAACAAAAAAACCTGTCGGGATTAGGTAGGGTACAGTGATTTTCAAAAAGCGCTTAAGCCTGCCGGCGCCGTCTATATTTGCAGCCTCATAATAATCAAGCGGAATACTGTTCAATCCTGCAATGAAGAGGATAATATTATAGCCGCAGTTTTTCCATACATAAAGAGACACCAGTATGAAGAATGACCAGCTTGAGTTTAGCCAATCAACAGTCTCTATATTGAATGCATTAAGGATTCCGTTTATTGCGCCATAGTCACCGAAAAGGATTTGCCAGACAAGAACTATCGATGCAACCGGAATAACTAGAGGCAGTATAAATAGTGACTTAAAAATCGATATGTATTTTAATCTGCTGTTGAGCAGCAGTGCAATTGCTAATGAAAGCAGTAGGATAAAAGGCACGCTGATAAGGTTAAATTTGAGCGTATTCATGGCAGCAAGCCGAAAGGAAACGCTTTCGAGCAGTCCTTTGAAATTATCAAAGCCTACAAAGCTTATTGCAGATATGCCCTCAGTAAAACAATAAAATACGCTTATGATGAAGGGCACTGCAAAAAATACAGCAAATCCTGCGATACATGGCGCTGCAAAAATCATTCCCGCAACCATTTCCCTATGCCTTATTTTCATTGGTATCTGCCGTCCCTCCCAACATGATCCCCTATTCGTTCAGATAAAGCATAACCTTGCTTTCAAGCTCATTAATCACTTGATCTTCGGAATATTCTCCATCTACATACTTAAAAGCAGCATCGTTCAAAAGATCAAATATGTACTCATCACGGACGATGCATCGTGATAGTTTATTCTTGATATTTGTCAAATCTCCGGCAAGCTCCTCGGATATTACAGTAGTGGTCAGTGGTGTGCCTTTTATATTGACAATCTGATTGCCTGCAGCTCCCATATATTCCTTCAATTGCTCATCATATGCTTCTTCATTTACTGGATAAAAAGAACTTTCCAGCTGTAATTCCTTGGACAGCATAAACTTTATCATATCGTAGGCTATTTCCTTATGATTACTGTTGCTGTTTATGGCAACCATGTCAAATGGCAAGGCAGAATAGCCAGCGGTTTTGTCATATGTCGGGAGAGGGTATGCTCTGCCCTTGCATTTAAAAATATCAAATAGAAAAGAGTTAGCTACCCATATTGATTGTAAGGAGTTTACTGCTCCTGCCGTTATAGCGGTATTATCTTTTAGCATCTCCCAATATTTTATGCCGTACTTCATCCTTAGGTCATTTGCCACAGATGCCTTTAAAAATACGTCCTTATATGTATTCAGCACTTCTCTGAACTGCGGCGTGTTAAAATAGCATTTTGAGTTCTCATGGTCTATAAACTCAATGCCGCTGCCAACCGCATAATCACTGAATGGATATTGCCTGTCAAAAAAGAACCTAGCCTGACCATTATCCATAAAGTCCTTCAAGGTATTAGTCAAATGTTCAATATCCCATTCCTGCACATTTATGTTAATGCCATTTTCCTCAAGCAGCTCTTCAGTGGTAATGAACGTGTCAATATAATACTCTAGAGGAATCATATATCTTTTGCCGTCAAATATGCCGCAATCCATCACGGTTTTATTGTAATTGCCCATATCGAAGCTCTCATCAGCTTCGATGAATGGATTTAGATCGCAAAACACTCCTGATTTTAAGGCCTTATAAATAGAGTTAAATGTGTATGTATCAAAAAGAACGAAATCGGGACCTTTCCCCGACAAAAGCTCTGTATTCAGCCTTTTTCTACACTCATCCTTATTATCAAAATACTCGATATCAAGTGTATGATCCGGATATTGATCATTGAACTGCTTGGTAGCTTTTGTCATAAATGGCTTCGTGTATTCCATTAAATACAGCTTGATTGCATTGTTTCCCTCAATCTGCTTATTATTGTCATTCTTGCCTGTGCACCCTGTAAAAAATAACAAAATGCATGATAAGGCAAGTGCTAAATACTTATTTCCCTTCATATATCGGCTTTCTAACCCTCCGTAAATCCATAGCATTGTCATTCGAGTATTTTCTTTATTTTTCTCTCCATTATATGTTTATGATACTATATTATGTATATGTATACAAGCCTCCTCAGTTAAAAAATGGCATGCAAAAAAAACCCCCAACCAACTAATTTAGAGGTTGAGGGTCACTGGAAGCAAGCTTGCTGTTATTATGTACTAATTATTTTCCGAGCTGCCTGCAGCTCCTGTTCCGGTGTTTCCTGCAGCTCCAGCCCCTGCTGTACTACTGCCGCTGTCAGCGGGCACCTGGATCAGCGGAACGGAATCGCCGCCTGCCACAACGCTCGGGTACTGACCGTTCCATCTTTCAATTGCCTTTTCCTGATTCTGCAGCTCCTTATACTTGAGCAGATCCTCTGTTATGCTTTGTGTTATCTTCTTATTAAACTCCTCAATACCTTCGCCTTCCAATATCTTCGCCTGTTTCTCAGCTTCTGCCGATAAAATCTGAGCCTGCTTATCGGCCTCAGCCTTCTTTACCTGCTGTTGAGCCTCAAGCGCCTGCTTTTCAAGGGTATATCGCTGTGTCTCAACCTGTTTCTCAGCAATCTGCTTCAGCTCTATAGCTTCCTTATACTCTGTTCTGAAATCAATATTAACAAGAGAGACATTCTCCAGAATAATATCATTTGCCAGCAGCTGAGCCGCTACATCGTTATTGACATCATTGGTAATCTTTTCACGGTTATTCAATATCTCCGCAACATTGTATTTGCCTGTATGGGTCTTAATCGCGTTTAAGGTAAGTGGAACAACCTTTTTATCAGCATAATCCATCCCTATTGTCTGAAATATCCTCGGTGCTCTCTCGGCTGATATGTGGTAGGTTACCACTGCAAGAATGTATACATCCTGTAAATCCTTGCTCGCCGCAGTTATAGGCGTATTTGGGTCGCTCCATTCAACCTTTTGGGTTCTGGCCTCCATTGTCCTTATCTGCTGGAAAAAGGGAATCTTAACATAAACACCCTCCTGGCGCACTGTCTGAGATACAGAGCCCATAGTTACTGCAACCCCTACGTAACCTGCCGGCACGTATCCGACTACAGAGGTAGCAATTATCAGCACCGCAAGTCCAATCGCCACCCACTTAATTATCTTTTTAACTCCGCCACTCATCGTCCTTCTATTTGGATTCATATTTATTACATCCATTTATTCGACCTCCGCATTCCACGAATTTTTTCATTACAACCATTATACTGTATGAGACGGAAAAATGTATGAAATTATTAATTGAGTTTTTTTGCCCGTTCATGTTAAAATTAATGTGAGAAAAAGATACCTATAAATCCACCAAGTTCAAGTCATTATAGTATTACGAATAGTTAACAACCAAACAAATGGAGGTAGCAGCAATGGAAAAAAGAAAATTCGGAAAAACCGGTCTGGAAACATCTGCTTTGGGTTTTGGCGGTTTTCACCTTTTGGAGATACCGGTAAAGGATGCCGGACTTCTGCTGAATACATACTTGGATGCGGGCGGCAATTATATAGAAACAGCCGCTGCCTACGGCGACGGAGAATCAGAGCTCAAGATCGGGAAAACAATTTCTGCAAGGAGAAAGGAGTACATACTGGCAACCAAGACCGGAGAGCGGAAGAAGGAGGGCTTTATTGCCAGCCTTGACCGGAGTCTTCGTAACCTTAATACTGATTATGTGGATCTTATTCTGATGCACAGCGTGGGAACAATGGAAGAGCTGGATACTATATTGGGGCCTGGCGGTGCGATCGAAGGATATGAGGAAGCCAAAAGATCCGAGAAAGCAGGATTTGTTGGAATTTCCATGCACGGGCAGCCCGATGTGCTCACTGCTGCTTTGAAAAAATATCCCTTTGATGCCGTTATGTCAACCATCAACTACTATGATCGCTTCAATTTCCCCGAGATAGAGGGTGAGCTAATACCATTGGCACAGGAGAAAGGCACGGCCATTATCCTTATGAAACCGCTGGCAGACGGCTTACTATGGAAATCGGCTCCCCAGGCCTTTAAATATGCTCTCAGCCAGCCTGTATCTGTTGTGGTAACTGGCATGAACAACATGGATATGCTGCAGCAGGACTTACAATACGCAAATGATTTTTCTCCTATCACAGACGTGGAGCTGGAGGAAATCTATAAGGATGCGCCTGAACTGGGAAACTATGTTTGCAGGCAGTGCAAGCTCTGTGATATTTGCCCCGAGGGCGTCCCCATTTCGGAAATTTTCCTCTATGAAGGATATTTTGACAGGCAATTGGCAACAGGGGTCGTAAATGATGTGGCAGAGTATGCTCTGAGAGAGAGACTGCGTTTCTGGTTCGGGAACAAGGGCATGGCCGAAGACAGATACTCCAAGCTGCACACAAAAGCAGACAAATGCACGAAATGCGGAGTATGCATGCAAACATGTCCATATGGGATAGATATCATACGTAAGCTGGAGTTCGCAGACTACAAGCTTGCCGGGAAGAAAATGTTCTAAGATAGCATCGGCTTTATGCGAGTTTTTTATCCTTATATATCTGTTTTCTCTAAGCTGCATACCCGGTAAGGATTTTAGGGGAACAGGCCATGAGGGGCATAGTGCCCGCCTGTCCCCCTAAGAATTATCTAGAGTCTATTTCGAAGTACATGGTTCCTTCACCGGCGAAGCGTAGCGTTTCTCCCTCAATTGGCTCCATCCTGCTGCCATCGGGCTTGAGTGGATATATTCTTATGGCTTTGCTTGTCTCTTGGCCTGCTACAGCCTGTCTGAGTGTCAGAGTCCCTTCAAGTGTATCGATGGATACCGGTCCTTGACCTGCGTCGATCAATGCATAGGTCCCTTCTTCTCTTTCTTCGAATACCATATCCGGATTACCGCACCAGCCCAGCGCTATCAGCAACAAATGCTCAGACTCATCCGTAGCTTTGCCGTCCAGCGAAAGCAGGGAGATTGTCATTTTTTCGTTTTCCACATTAAATACATACCTGCCCAGTTCCACCTTACCCTTAATATTTCCGGATGCCGTCTTTAGCTGAGGAGCATTGATGCTGAATATCCCCTTTTCAAAGTCGAATTCCAGCTCATCGGTATCCGACACCAGCTTGCTGTCATTAATGAGCCCCTGCTCCTCTGTCAGGAGTCCCCACTTCTTCATGGCATTATCAAGCACATGAGAATAGTTTTTGTAATCATCATCGATGGAATCCCCGTCAGAAACCACTTCAAATCTTTCCGGAGCAAGCTCCTGCTGCTTCAGGAATGCATCGATGCCTTTATATTTCTGAGCTCCGTCTACATAGGGGCATCTGGAGTATATGAGCCCATGCTCGGCTTCACGATAATCGCCGGTAGGCGTATTACCGCTGGCAAGGGCTACATCGGCATCGCCCTCGTATTTGAGACCTATAAACCTTGCAGCGACTCTGGATACATAAGTAGCATAACCATAGGGTGCTATCCAATTGCGCGGCACTGCGTACAAATCCCTGTCAGAGTAGCAAACCTCCAGAAGATTCTTTCCGTGGCTTACAAGGCCCTTTTGGAACATAAATGAGCAAAGTCCGACCTGGCCCCAGGTTGCAGGGTCGTTAGACAGATCAAAGGGTCCATTCAGCTTTGTGTCGTCCACCTTGCTCAGTGCATTCTCATGCTGGTAGGCATAGAGGATCATACCATCCCAGTCCTGCAGGCTGGCATAAGCCGCCACCATTGGCAATGCATCGGTTCTGAATTTGCTCCCATATAGTATATTCCACTCCGCAGCCATAAAGGGCTTCCCAGAAACTCTGTCGTGGTTGAGCCTTGTCATAAGGTTCAGCTTGAAGGGGCTGTCTACAACAGTCTTGCGGGGGTCGTTTTCCACCATATTTATGTTGTGATAGCGGGGTTCGCTCTGATTTACCGTATCTGGATGATTCCAGTATGCATTATTTTGATTCACATCGGTATATCTGTCCAGACTGTAAATATCTGCTGCGCCCTGAGCATGGTTGGTAATGTTGATTGGGCACTTGACGCCGATAGAAAGCAGGTAGTCACGCATTTCGGCCGAAAAATCCAGCTGTATTTTAGTGAGGAATTCCGTGTAATCTGCATACCTGGCAGGGCATGTTATCCCCTTGTATTCCGCTTTCCAGTCCACATACATCTGCGTCCCCTCCAGATGCTCCAGCCTCTTTACCGTACCCTTTTCCGGATCTTCATCCTCTAAGAGGCCACGAGTTCCATCATCCTTGGTCCATGCATTGTCGAGAGCCTTCCTTGAGCCGTATTTAGCCAATAGATAATTGTTGAAACGCCTGTCTAATTCCGCACGATAGGATGGCAGACCGATCTCATCACGGCCCTCATACCAAAATATCCCGTCCTCGTTCATCACCTGCACTACGATAACCGCCGGATCATCCAGATAGCTCATCCCGGTGTAGGGATTCACATGCCCCAGATACTCCTTTGCAAACTCCTGCTGAAGCTCAATCAGCCTGCGGTTGAAAATATTTACCTGTTTGAAATATTTCATCATATCGTCAGGATAATCAATGCCGTCATCGGGAAAAAAGCCCCTGTAGCAGAACAGGTCAAGCTGCATATAGATTCCCTTTTGCTTCAGGCAATAGAAGAGGTAGTCCAGCTTATCCCTGTTGCTTGGATCAAAGTTTCTGGAATTTCCTTTGGAGTAGTCAATGAGCCAGGGTCCCTCGTCCTCCTTCCATGGCCTCGAATCCTCTGCGTGGATCCTGACAAAGTTGACACCGGCCTTAGCCAGCCTATCAGCTATCAGCTCACTGTCCTCCTTTGGCAGGAAAAGGCTTGCGAAGGGGATATTGAAGCCATAAAAGCGTGTGCGTTCGCCGCCGATATAGAAGTGTCCATCCTGAATCGTGACAAACCCATGCTTGCCCGCCGGAGCATCTAATAAAAAACTAAAATCAAGCACATCTTTGAAAATCAAATCTTTCTTTATTAAAAAAGGCTGTATCATTCTATTCCCTCCCAAAGTGTATTTTTTGCTAAATATTGAAGGGAGAATTTATGCTGTAAAATTGTGATTCGCGGAGACATCCCCCCTGCCTCCGCGAACCTTTGTAAAATAATATATTGTGAGAGTTGCATTCTATTTCTTTGAAGCAAGGTACTCATCTATTTGCTTCTGCAATTCTACGCGAATTGTCTCGACACCAGCTGCCTTCAATTTCTCATCAAGCTGCTTGTAAGCTGCCTCTACGTCCTTTACAGCTCCAAGGCAAATTGGGTTGTTATACTGGATTAGCACCTGATTGCAGTTCGCCGCTTCCGTCTTGATACTATCCGTGTTTGCATTGAAGGCTGCAAGCTTGTCTTCTCCCAGGAGGCTTGGAATTCTGTCATACAGCTTAATGTAGCTGTCAGACCAGGTTGCCAGCGGCAGATGAAGGTTCTTGTTTGTGAACCAGAAGCCTGCAGCATCAGGAGGATAGGTGTTGTTTTCAGCTGTTATACCATCAGGAAGATCAATTTTACCGTCCTTTATCACATAGTTCACGCCTTCAACACCGTAGTATACAAGATGCTCGTAGGATTCCTCCTGGCAGATGAGATCCATTGCCATCAGAGTTCTTTCCCAGTTCTTGGACGATGCGGATATTGCCCAGCCGTTATTGATATAGGGGTCAGCCATGTATTTCCCGCTTGCCCCGCCAACGGTCGGAACTACTCCAACATCGTAGCCAAGTCCTTCAGCCTGTGCGATAATGCTCTGCAGGTCAGTTGAATTACCAAAGCCTACTCCTGATTTGCCCTGTACAAAGGAATCCTTGCTGCGTACTTTATTTGCAAAAGCATCTTTGTTTATGTAATTGGCATCGTACCAGGTCTTCATTGTCTTTGCAGCAGTTACATAATAAGGAGCAAGCTCAGAGTCCCCGGTAGTGTAATACAGTTTTCCGTCGCCATCAAAGGGCTTGTAAACTAAGCCTGAGCCACCGCCTGTTGTAAACAGAGGATCCTTTGTTTGATCGATTGATTCAACTACCAGAGCTCCGAAAGGAGTGCCAAGGTCATAGTTTGATTCCAGATTCATGGGAACCATGCCTTTTTCGTTTTCCTTGATTGCCTTCAGATAGGGCTCGATATCCGAGAATTTGTTGATTTCAGGAACGCCGTATTTTACCCTCAGGTCTTCCCTGTAAACAAATGCAGGAACCTTTTTGTCCGGAGAATTGGTTGGAACCATGTAAACCTTGCCGTCTACCTGTGCTTCAGTAAAAGCTGAAGTACCCTTCAGCTGTTCATACTGTCTGGGCAGATATTTCTCAAAAATCTCCTCTGTCAGTTCCATGAAAGCGCCTTTACCTGCCTGCTGGGCATAGAAGGACCACGGAGCTGTAAATATCCAGTCCACATCTTCTCCCGCCGCCAGTATCAGGGGATATTTCGCCTGCATGTCGCTCCATCCGATATAGCTGATTTCCATTGTGGCATTGACATCTGCCTTCAATTTGGCGTTCAATTCTGCCATTACATCATTGAAGCCCGCCGGAGCAGCGCCAAGCAAGTAACCGTAAAGCTTCACTTCCTTTGATGTGTCTATGGCCGGTTCTTCAGCCGCAGCTTCATCTGCTGTTTTTTCTGGAGCAGCGGTCTTTTCTACAGCTGCAGTTTTGGCCGGCTCATCTTTGGATGCAGGCTGGCCGCATCCGGTCAGAATAAGAGACATTACCAGCGCAAGAGTAACGATAAGAGTAAGTAACCTAAACCTTTTCATTGAAAATCCTCCTTTTGTTTAATTCTTGTTTATTAATAACCGGTTTACCGGTATTAACCTTTAACCGAACCAAGGGTTATTCCCTTAACAAAGTATTTTTGTACGAAGGGGTAGGCTAGCAGGATCGGTCCCGTAGAAACAACGGTCATTGCAAGCTTCAGCGATTCCTGGGGCATTGTAACAGATGATGCATTTTGTACGACGCTGGAAGAGACATTGACGCTGGATATAATGGTATAAAGTACATACTGCAGCGGGAAAAGCCTTTGTCTCTCCACGAACATCATGGGTGTCCACCAGTCATTCCAGTACCCGAGTGCAGTAAACAGTCCGATGGAGGCCAACGCCGGCTTGGACAGCGGTATAATGATTCTTATGAATATCGAAAAGTCACCGGCGCCGTCAATTTTTGCAGACTCACAAAGAGAATCCGGTATAGACCCACGGATAAAGTTCCTTAGAATAAGAATGTTCATTGCGCTGAACATTGGTACAAACAGCAGCACCCACAAGGTATTCTTCAGATGATATGTACTGGAGAGGGTTATATAGTAGGATGCCAGGCCGCCATTAAATAATGTGGTGAAGTATATAAAGAAAGCCAGGCCGTTTCTGTATTTCAAATCCTTTCTATACATTACATAAGCCGCCATCGAAGAGAAAAACAAGGATGTGGCGGTACCCAGAGTTGTTATCAGCATAGTGACGCCATATGACCTGAGTATCGTGTCAGGCGACCGGAAAATTAAATCGTATGCGTCCACTGAGAATTCCTTTGGGAACAGGGAGTATCCGTAGAATATTATGGAATGCTCCGAAGCAAAGGAGTTCACTATCAGAACTACGAATGGGAAGAGTGTAAATATTGCTATCAGTGATGTTACAATATATGATATTGCTAAGAATACAACTTGATCTGTGGACTTTTTCATAAAATCACCCTCTTAGAACAGTGCTGATTCACTGTCAACCTTTCTAACAATCGTATTGACGATCATTATGATCAAAAAGCAGAGCACTGATTGGTAAAAGCCTGCCGCTGACGCCATTCCAAAATCCTGGGTGCCCAGCAGGGATCGGAAAACTAAGGTGTCGATAATGTCAGTGTTGTCTATCAGCAAGCCATTATTTCCTATAAGGTTATAGAACATGTCAAACTCGCCTCTGAGTATCCTGCCGACACCTAAGAGCAGCAGAATGACCACTGTGGGCTTAAGAAGAGGTAAGGTAATCTTAAATATTTTTTGAAACATATTTGCCCCATCGATTGTGGCCGCCTCATAGCATTCCTGATCAATCCCCGAGATGGCAGAAAGATAAAGTACGCTTCCGAAGCCGACCCACTTCCATAAATATAGGACCGGCAGGAGAATATACCAGTAGCTCGGTTCGCTATAAATGTTAATAGGCTCATTTCCTAAAGCTCTTAGAAAATTGTTGACAAGACCGTAATCATAGTTGAAGAAGTTATACATAAATGCAGACACGACGACCCATGAAATAAAGTAGGGAAGAAACATAAAGGACTGTGAAACTTTTTTAAAGATTTTACTAGCCAGTTCGGAAATCATAATTGCGACCATTATGGAGAAAATCGTATAAATCGCCAGGAAAACTACATTGTACATTATTGTATTGGTTGTGACCTGTAAGGCTTTTCCCGATACAAAAAAGTATCTGAAATTATCAACACCGTTCCAAGGGCTAAATAAAATCCCGTCCCTGTAGTTGAAATCCTTAAAAGCAACAACAATTCCCAGCATGGGAACATAGGCAAACAATATATAATACACTGCAACCGGCAAAAACATGAGGTAAAGTACCTTGTTCTTTGCTAGTTCATGGAAAAAACCAGGCTTCTTCAATGATTTCATCTCTTCACTCCCATATGCAATGTGTTTTCTTACACATTAATCATATCTGAGGCCAATTATTGTTTGAACATGACAAACTTACGATGTTCTTTGTTTTCTTACTTTCTTTTAAACTAAGGACAAATCATAAAAAAATTCATGATATAATAAAACTACAACCACAATAATTTCTCTTAGGAGTCTGAAGATGCTTAAAGTTATTATTGCAGACGATGAAATAACCACCAGAGAAAGCTTGAAAGAATATGTGAGGTGGGATGCATTCGGCATAGACGATGTGCGGACAGCCAAGGACGGTCTGGATGCGCTAAGGCTAGCGGAGCAGACATCCCCTGATATACTTATAACTGATGTACGCATGCCAAAGATGGATGGGATTGTGCTTGCCACAAGAATAAGAGAACTGTATCCTGACTGCAGGATTATTTTTATAAGCGGCTACTCAGATAAGGAATACCTTAAGTCGGCTATACACCTCAAGGCAGTCAGCTACATCGAAAAGCCCATTGATCTTGAAGAGGTGGAGTCGGTAGTCGGCCGGGCAGTGGATGCATGGCGGGAGGATGAACGCAGGCGAACTGATGCTGAGCAGCTAAAAAGCAGCGTGACCCAAAGCAGACCCTATATTCGTCAGGAAATCGTCCTTGATTTGATTAAAGGAAACACCGACAAAAAAGCATTAATTAGAAAATTCGACGATTCATTTCTCACAACAACACAAGCAGGCAGCGTTGCAGCAGGCAGTGTTAAGCTTAACTGGAAGCCGGATGTGGATGTTAAGCAACAAAGTGATTTGCGACACGGGATACTGGAATTGTTTTGTGACGGTGAGCTTTTTGACCAATCGGCTATCATAGCAGGAATTACGCCGGAGGACAATGTAGCATTGATTTTTTCTAATCCGGCAGTCAAAAGTTTGGGCTCCTCCGATTTACCTCGAACTATTCTGGAAAGGCTCAATGACCTATCAAAGGGCTATTTTTCAGCTTCAATAGGAATAGGACCCAGGGTAATTGGGATAGCAGATGTAGCCGAATCCTACTCCCTGGCACTTTCAGCGCAGAACATGCAGTTTTATTCAGGGAGCAACCGGATTTATTATTACAATAGTTATGATGAAAGACGCTACATTCCCAAAAAAAATCTCTTCTCCGATTTTCAAAGCCTCCTAAAAAAGGACAACATGGAAGGCGCCTTGGAGCTTGTAAGGAAGCTCACCCAAAATGTCAGGAGGACTGCCGACCAGCAAATAGATCATATAAAGAATATATATTTTAATCTGCTATTACTGATTTTCGAAGCAGCCCGCGATAGAAACCTGATTGATCCGGTTGACGAAGCTGAAAAAACGTACATTTGGCAGGAGATAAATAACATTCAAAGCCTGGAGGAGTGCTCCGAATACATTGCATCCAATCTTTCAGCCGTTTTCAGCAAATTTGACAACACGGACAGTGTCAGCAGGAAGATATATGAAATCTCCAAATATATCAAAGAAAACTACAGCGACAAAAACTTGTCTATTCAGATGATTGCGGATAACGTCCATTTTAGCCAGACCTACCTGTGCTCCTTCTATAAAAAGTCAACGGGTAGTACCCTGAACGAATATATCACGCAGGTGAGGATTGAAAAGGCAAAGGAACTCTTACAGGACGGCAGCATAAAGCTGTATGAGGTAGCGGTCAGTATAGGCTTCACAGATCCCAATTATTTTTCTACCCTCTTTAAAAAAATCGTCGGATGCTCACCGTCAGAATATAGAGGGAAGTATAGATTATGATAAGCAGAGTAATGAAGTGGTTCAATAACATAAGTATACGTTATAAGCTTTTTATTTCTTTTTTAGCCGTAATCACGCTTCCTATTTGCCTGTTTCTTATAGTAAATATGTACTATACCTCAAATGAGGCCGAGCAACGGACCTACTATTCTCTAGGTCAGGTACAAAGCCAGACTAAGTCCCTTCTTGAATATAAGGCCGAGTCCTTGAAGAACCTGCTTGACATGCTGGTGCTCAATGACACGCTGGTGGAAATCTCAACAAAGGGAAATGAGTATTACGCAGATAATATTGGCTTTTGGATGGATGACAACGGAAAGCTGACCAAGGTATTCTACATCAATCAATATTTCCCCGATATAGCCTCCCATACATTTTATATGAGAAGCGGTCTTGCTTCTGTTGTTGAGACGGATGAATACAAGAGGCTAAGCACAGTTGAAGACAGCGCCTGGTTCAGGCAGCTGATTGAAAACGGCAACAAGGTTCAATGGGTTAGAGGAATTGGTGGTGAGCAGACAATTTCTGCTGTTAAGAGCATCATTAACACACAGGATTTGAGCAACATATCGGGAATTATCAGCCTGGATATACCTGTTAGTGTTCTTCGAGCAACGCTGGACAAGTCCCTTTTTACCGAGTCTACCTCAGCCTATATCGTCAACAGCGCGAATGAAGTCATCTGCTCCTCAAAAAACACAACGGGTACTAATTATCCCGGGCTTCTTTCTTTTATTGAAAGTGGTAAAGGTGCACAGCCCGGCAAAGGATGGGTTAACGAGCGAATTTCCGGCGAGGACTTCGTTCTGGGCTCGGAGGAAATTGCAAATACAGACTGGAGATTTGTTCTGGCTATACCCTACAGAGATATCCGAATGGTCGGGGACAAGACCCGTCAGCAGATGCTGCTGATACTTCTTATAGTGGCGCCTCTCACCCTCCCCCTTTCATTTGTTGTTTCTGCATCGGTAACAAAAAGGATTCATAAGCTAATCATGCACATGAACAAGGTTGTTGATGGCAACTTTAACGTTGGAATATTACCGGCAAACAATGATGAAATTGGTCAGCTTACCCGCAATTTCAACTACATGCTTACGAAGATGTCCATGCTTATAGATGAAAAGTTCAAAATGGGCCAGGAGATGAAAAGCCTTGAATTAAAGTCCTTACAGGCTCAAATCAACCCGCATTTCCTCTATAACACACTGGATCTTATCGACTGGATCTCTGTGAAGGACAACTCCATTCAAGCCAGTAAGCTTGTTAAGGCAATGAGCCGGTTTTACAAGCTCAGTCTAAGCAATGGCAAGGACATCGTGACAATAGAAAATGAAATAGAGCATGTGAAAACCTACGTTCAGATACAAAACATGAGATTTGAAAACAAAATCAATCTTTTGATTGATATCCCCGACACGATATACAACTGCCTGATTCCAAAAATAATTTTGCAGCCTCTGGTAGAAAACTCCATACTTCACGGGATACTGGAAAGAAGCGGCGAATCGGGGACAATTGGCATCCAAGCAGAAATATTAGATCATGATATCAGGCTCATCATCCACGACGACGGAGCCGGTATGTCTAATAAAATATTGAGCTATATCCCCAGGGGCGTTGCAACAAACGAGTCCCATGGCTATGGGGTCCAAAACATAGATGAGAGGCTGAAGCTCTACTATGGATCCGGATATGGGCTTAGCTACAAAAGCGAAGAGGGAAAAGGAACCACCGTTGAAATCAGGATAAAAGCCATCCACAAAGAAGAGGGCAAGGAAAATCAGCTGCACATTACATGATTAGCGCAAACTTTTCATGTAATTGTCGATTTGCATCTGTTGCTCCTGAATAATTCTGTCATCTCCGGCATTTTGGTATTTTTTAATTAGCTCATTTACTTCCCGCTCCGTATCTTCGGTAAATCCCAGGACAATCACCTTATAATCAGTCTTCCATAGGTTTGTCACGTTGGAGACCTCATTCTTCACGGCAGTATCATTAAATATAAAGCTTTGTACGGGATGAGAGTAGGCTGTCCTTTCCCAGGCACTGCGTATATCATTGTAGTTGGGTATCCCGCCTTCCACCTCCAGTATAAATCGGTCATCCCTCCAGCACCAGTTGCAGTTACTATCAATAGGATATTTAACAGTGTCGGCAAGGGGTCTCACCTTTCCCTGAGCCGTTTTCTCATAATGCACTCCCTCAATGCCGTACATAACAAGCTGTGCATAGCGTTCATCATTTCTGACAAGGTCAAGAAACATCAACGCCCTTTCAGGATTTCTGCTATTTGCGTTGATTCCCATACCATTTTGAATATATGGCTTGATTGCAACCCCGCTTCCCTTCATGCCGTCGTATACCCTCACATCCCATTCGGGATGCAAAACGGACACCGACATATATATTCCATTAGCCGTAGAAAGGTTCATGATAGCAGATGCGCTTTTACCCATTGTAAAGGACTCCTTTGCTGTAACCTTATTCACCAGAGCACTCTTTGACCAATAGCCCTTCTCCCTCCATCCCTTCATTTCCTTTGCATACTCTAAAAACTCAGGTGTTTCGATGATATTGATAATCTGCCCCGAATCCCGGCTGCTCAAATTAAAGAAATGGTTCAGCTGCTGTGGTTCAAGAATTTCAAGGTTTAATGGAGCAAGCACTCCAAATCTCAATAATGTGTCAAATTCCAAATCCGTACCCGTGTCAAGGGGGATAATCCCAGGCTCATTCTTGGCAACAGCATCCAGATACTCTCCAAATTCCGCCAAATCACTGATTTGTCTGATGCCGTATTTGTCCATCAAATCGCCTCTAACCATATAAACATAAGAATTAAGCTCCTTGTAATTCATCGGGAGCATAAAGACCCTACCATCAATCTTCGCCTGCTCCCAAGCGTCCTCATACATAGTGTCTGCAGTCATAGGCGCATATTGGGCAAGCATTTCTCTCGTTATCTCAACAAAACCGCCCTTTACGGCTTGATTGCTGTAATAGCACCAGTTCGCCGTAAAAATTAGGTCGAAGTTGTCGCCGGAAGCAAAAGCCAGAGGGTATCTTTGGGTATAATCACCCCAGCCCATAAAACTAACGTCTACAGTGGCATTTATATCCTCCATGAGCATTGTATTCAGTTGCTCATAAACCAGATCAAAATCACTGTACTTATCGCCCACCAGGTACATTTTCAGCCTTACTTCCTCATCCGGGCGCGACTCATTAGCATCCCCAACTGATGCGTGTTCGGTCGATTCGACCTCCTCAACCATATCTGGAGGTACTTGTCCGCAGCCGGCAAACAAAAAAACGAGAAGAAAATTCAACACAATCGTAAGAGCGACACACTTAAATATTTTTCTCATTGAAATCCCTCCTCCACCCTTTTTCATTGTATAAGAGTCTGAACCTCCCTGCAAGTATAAATCAGATGGTTATGGACAAAGCATTTTGCCTATATTATACTGGTTTTATGATAAAAAGAATGATGAAATCATTGTTAAAACCTGTAAATAATCTAAAGTTTCGAACTAAGCTTATGATTTCCTACTGTATTTTTATCATAATACCCTTGGGTCTTATGTCGTTCTTTTCCTATAATCAGGTTTCCAAAACAATTGAAAGCCTCGTGCTTTATTCCGCCAAACAGAATTTCGAGCAAACATACTCCTTTCTGAATTACAAAATGGGTAAAATCATTGATATCTCCGATATCATAGCCGTAGATCAAAATCTGACTGAGATACTCATGAAGCCCCTTGAGAACTACAGTTATACAGAGCAAATCCGTGATGCCCAGGACCTGACATCCTTTGTTACCCCTTTTGAAAACGAAGAGGATGTTTACCGTATCAGGCTCTATGTGCAGGATTCGGTGATTTATTCCCAGGAGCTTGTCAACCTTTTTAGCATGTCGGATATAGAAGGCTCGGAATGGTACAGGCTTTTGGTTTCGGGAAAGGACAAAATACTCTGGTGTCCCGGCTATTATTTCGCCAGCGATTCCAACGAGAATGCAAGTGTCATATCTGCGGCGCGTATGATACGTGACCCCAATGATTACAGCGACACCATAGGTATCTTCAGAATTGACATGCTTGAAAGCAATTTAAAGGACATCGTAAGAAAGGCAAATACCACACAAAGCGGTGTAGCTTACCTGCAAAATAGTGATGGGCTGGTAATAACAAGCTCGGATCAGGAGCTTATGAAATCCTTCGACGTCGAATCCTCTTTTTCGCAAAATCTGGCAGGCAGCGCGGATAATTGGCAGGAGACACATCGGGAAGGCGACAGGCTTCTTGTCGGAAGTAAAGCAATCATCGGAACTGACTGGTTTCTGGTTTCCATCATACCATACGAAGAAATACTCTCCACCGGCAACACCATACGCCAACAAATGCTTGTGTTACTCGTGGCACTGACGACACTCGCATATATCCTTGCCTTCTATATGTCCGGCTCAAACACCAAAAGGATAAGCCGGTTGATAAAAAAAATGAGGAAGGTGCAAGAGGGTGAGCTTGAACCGATAAAGGTAACACCGGTTAAGGATGAAATTGGAGAATTAATGGAAACCTTCAATTATATGATACACAGGATTAAAATTCTTATTGAGGAGCAGTATAAATCCGGCCAGGAAATCAAAAGCGTTGAGCTGAAGGCTTTGCAGGCGCAAATAAACCCCCATTTTTTGTATAACACTCTGGATTTAATTAACTGGACGGCCATAAAGCATAAGGTTCCAGAGTTATCCTCCCTCGTACAATCTCTGTCAAAGTTCTACAAGCTGAGCTTGAATAAAGGAAGAGATATTGTCCCCATATCTGATGAAATACAGCATGTGACGCTTTATACTGATATACAGAACAGGAGATTTGAAAACAAGATACATTTAAGCATTGATGTTGATGATGATATCCTTGAATACAGCATATTGAAGACAATTCTTCAGCCTATCGCTGAAAACTCGATCATGCACGGTATTTTGGAGAAGGATGACCAATCAGGCAATATAAGCATAAGAGGCAG
>LSQX01384466.1_pt1 | contig 29306 bp, 29 predicted proteins | sample 654561 | NCBI WGS metagenome assembly LSQX01 (sample SAMN04489861, study PRJNA283612) | anaerobic digester metagenome | isolation source: 4 biogas reactors fed with cattle manure at either 37C or 55C with and... | place: Denmark: Kongens Lyngby | collected 2014 | reverse complement strand
ATTTTTCCTGGCATATTCCAATACATCAAGGGAAAGAAGTGTTTTATACCGATAGCCGGTTGCCCCTACCAGGTCGATATAATAGCCTGGAGACTCGAATTTATTCAAGTCCTGTACATTTTCATTAGTAGCAAAAAAATCCAGACCAATAATGATATAAGAAAAATCCTGCCCGTTCATCTTTCGGGCATAACTGGCGTATTCACGATATTCTGACAAAAGCATATTATTCACTGCATAATTATAAGCATTGAAGTTTTTAAAATCAGCCTGGTTGATATAGGTAATTCGACTGCTGCCCATGATCAACGCCTGGTAGGGTTCAGGATGAAAGGTAAGGTGACCGGTTTTTTGCTGTCTTTCATCAAAAGCGATCTGAACAGAATTATATTGATGGGCATGATTAAAATTCCACAGAGGATCAATATACCAGTTATAGCCTGCTATCATCAGAAGGGGTAATAGTATTATCAATAAAACTGTGATTATCCAATTGTGATATTTCATGATATTCCTTCTTTTAAAAATTAAAGTAAAGAAATTCACTTACCTTGGTCAGCATTAAGATGGCTGTTAATGCAATGGCACCAGTAAAAACAGCAGTTAACAAATTAGGCTTAAAGTACTTCTGCATTTGCATTGAATTAGGCAGCCAAATCACTGCCAAAAAAACTACGCACATAATAACAGCCGGATAAAGATAATCCTCCATGATAAAACCACCAAAGCTGACATTGAGCTTACTTAAACTGCTTAGATAAGGAAAAGTCGATTCCGGTAATATAACTCCACTGAAACCGAACATGGCTTTTAATACTTTTATTGCGTCTTCCCAACTGGTGGCACGAAAAAAAACCCAGGCAATATTGACAAAATTAAAGGTTAGTAACCAGGCTGTAATATTATTCATATGCAAACCATGTTTCTGCCACCAGCGGTTGATAACTAAGGCCACACCATGTAAAAAACCCCAAAAAACAAATGTCCACCCTGCACCGTGCCATATACCGCCGATCAAAAAAGTTATCATGATATTAGTATAAAGCCTTCCTTGACTGCCTCGGTTTCCGCCCAAAGGAATATAAATATACTGCCGTAAAAAGCGGCTTAATGTCATATGCCAGCGGCGCCAGAAATCCTGAATACTCAAAGCCCGGTAAGGAGAAAAAAAGTTCATGGGCAGGCTTATATTAAACAGTAACGCAGCACCTATAGCCATATCCGTGTAGCCGCTAAAGTCAAAATAGAGCTGGAAGGTATAGGATAGAGATACGATCCAGCCTTCGATCAACGACAAGACTGGAGCCGTATCGAAACCATAGGTGGCCCACACGGCAAAAGTATCAGCAATGACTACTTTTTTAAATAACCCGATAAAAAAGATAAATAAACCGGTGGCAATGTTTTTAAAATCGATTAGTTTCTTTTTTTGATCCTCATATTGCCACATCATTTCCCGGTGATGGACAATAGGTCCGGCGATTAACTGTGGAAAGAAAAGCACAAATACTGCATAGTTTAAGAAATCTCTTTCTTTGGCCTGCCCCCTATAGGTGTCAACCAAATAGGCAATTTGCTGAAAAGTATAAAAACTGATGGCCAAAGGAAGAACCACATGAAGCAAGGGAACGGCACCGGAAAAAATATGGTTGATATTGGTGATAAGAAAATCGATATATTTAAAATAGCCTAACAAACCTATATTAAATACTAAGCCGATAATCAACAAACTTTTACGGGAAATAAGAAGTTTAGACTGGTTAAGACTTTTGCCCAATAAATAGTTTACCGAGATAGATATTATAATTAAAGGCAAAAAGTCGATATTCCACCAGCTATAGAAGAATAACGAGGCAATAACCAGCCATATTTTAGCAGCCTTATACCATCCCTGGGAATTAATGAGAAAGTAAACTATTAAGGATACTGGCAAAAAAATAAAAATATATTCATAGGAATTAAAAAGCACGCTATACTCCTTAAAAAGCAAATGCCGATTGTTAAATAAACACGATATGCAGCATAGGTTCAACCACGGCCTGTTATTTTATTGTGGAAACAACCTCAAGCAAGTCTGCTTATTCACTGACTTCGGTAATATCAAAGCTAATGTCCAAACTTACAGCCGAATGGGTCAGCGCACCGGAGGATATGTAATCAACCCCGGTCTGAGCTACAGTGGTAATGGTTTTTTCATTGATTCCGCCGGAAGCTTCCAGCAAAGCTTTACCATCCGCCATCAAAACAGCCTGCTGCATAGTATCAGTATCCATATTATCCAGCATGATAATATCCGCTCCGGCTTGCAAAGCTTGCTTTAGTTCTTCCAGGTTTTCAACTTCTACTTCTATTTTTACGGTGATCGGAATATGGCAGCGCAGCTTTTTAACTGCAGGAATAATACCTCCTGCCGCTCTTATATGATTATCTTTAATGATCACGCCATCAAAAAGGCCAATTCTGTGGTTACGCCCTCCTCCGGTTTTAACCGCATATTTTTCTAAAAAACGTAAACCAGGAGTAGTCTTGCGGGTATCAACCAACTGGGCTTTATATGGTTCAATCAGTTGAACCATTCCCCTTGTTTTCGTGGCGATCCCTGACAGACGCTGCAAAAAATTAAGGGCAGTCCTCTCCCCTGTAAGCAGAGTGGCAGCCGCTCCTTTTACAATAGCAATTTCATCACCTGGTGCAATCCTTTCTCCGTCGATCTTGACTTTTTCAAAAACAATAGCAGGATCCAAGAACTTGAAGACTGCCTGGCTTACCTCTATACCAGCCAGAATTCCGTCAGATTTTGCGTAAAAGATACCGGTTGCCTGTAATTCAGGACTAATAAGATGAGCCGTAGTAATATCCTGGTGCCCTATGTCTTCCAGAAGTGCTCTTTTAATCAAATCATTTAATCCTGGATAATCCATGATTACCTCCTAGTACATTTATATAACTTTATTACAGATAAATATCAAGCTGATCCGCCCCTACAGGCATGCCCAATATGGAAAGATATAATCCTGCTATGATTCATTAACAATTGATAAAAGAAGTGTGGCGCAGCCACCGTAAGTTATCCCGCTGGGGGTAATCAGTTCGGTAATGAGCCCCCCGGCTTTCTGTTCGACCAATAGCTGCCTGAATAATGATCCTGGCAACTGTCAGCATATTGATCGCTTCGTAATAATCAGTGTATTCGCCGGCAAAGCTCAGGCTGGTATATATTTTCTGCAGCTCATGATTTGCTTTAAGTAAGCCTGTTTCATTTCTTAGTATACCGGCATGCTCCCACATAATATCCTTGAGTAAACCTTTTGCTTCCTGGGGGGCAATTGTATTATCTTGCGCTTTTAAGAATCCTTCCTCATCGAAATGGCTAAATATTTCATTGACGCCTATATTTCGCCGGTAAAGTATTTGTTCGAAATTATCCACTATGCGCTGTCCAAAAACGATCCCTTCCAACAGTGAGTTACTGGCCAAACGATTGGCACCGTGGACTCCGGTACAGGCTGCTTCTCCCGCCGCAAAAAGGCCATATATACCCGTCTCACCATTAACATTTGTATGGATTCCCCCCATCATGTAATGAGCAGCCGGAGACACTGGAACCATCTCTTTTTTCAGATCTATTCCTTTGCTGAGACAGGTGTGGTAAATATTGGGGAAACGGTGCTCCACACGGGGGATTTTGCTCATGTCCAGCAGAACAAAATCACTGTCGGTCCTTACAGTTTCACTTAAAATAGCCCGGGAAACAATATCACGGGCAGCCAGTTCCAAAAGCGGGTGATATTTTTCCATAAAACGTTCACCCCTTATATTATAAAGCTGGCCTCCTTCTCCCCTGACTGCTTCGGAAATCAAAAAACGCTGGCTGTCATTACTATAAAATACTGTAGGATGAAATTGAATAAATTCCATATCAGTCAGCTTGCAGCCGGCACGATAGCAGGCTGCCATCCCATCAGCAGTTGCTACGGCTGGATTGGTGGTATGCTTGTATAATTGCCCCAAGCCACCTGTTGCAATAATGGTAGCCCTGGCTGCATAAATCACAAAATTCTGCCTGACGGTATCATAAACATGAACACCATAGCATTCCTTCTGGGTACAGTCTGTCAGTATGTCCACCAGAAATTGGTCTTCCACAATAGTTATATCAGAATTTTTTTCACACTGTTTAACCAATGCAATACGAATGGCTTCTCCAGTAGCATCAGCTGCATGCAAAATGCGAGGCCTGCTGTGAGCCCCTTCCCTGGCTAAAGATATTGCACCGTCTTTCATATCAAAACTGGCTCCTGCTGCAATCAGTTCACGAACTCGCGCTGGACCTTCGCGTACCAGTACATCAACTGCTTCAATGTTACATAGATCTGCGCCTGCCTCCAGGGTATCCTCCAAATGCAAAAAAGGCGAATCTTCCTCATGAACAGCGGCAGCAATGCCTCCCTGGGCAAGACCGGTATTGGAATCCTTGATGGTTTTTTTTGTCAAGACGGTGACTTTACCATATTGGCTCGCTTTTAGAGCAGTAAATAACCCTGCAATACCTCCACCAGCCACCAAAAAATCAGTAATAACTACTGGTGTTCGAAGATCAATTTTTTCAATGTATCTGGTAACTATCATATCTTCACCATCACAATTTTATACAAAAAGGGGTATAAATAAACCCCTTTTTATCTTGCTACTATTTAATTGCCAGCATTCTTTCCAAAGCCAGTTTCGCTTTCAGGCGAATATCTTCCCTAACTTCATATTGATAATACTTGTCCTGCAACGATATTAATAATTTCTCCAGGGTTATATATTTCATATCCGGGCACCTGAAGTTGGATTTGGCCAAATAGAATTTTTTGTCAGGACAGTTTTTTTGCAATGTATAAAGAAAACCCTCTTCTGTACCAATTATAAACTCCTCTTCAGGAGTATTTTTAACATACGCTAAAATACCTGCCGTGGACTTTACTGCATCAGCTATTTTTGTTACTCGGGGCGGACACTCCGGATGAACAACTACTTTTGCTCCGGGGTGCATTTGTTTCTGTTCCTCTATTTCGGCAGCTGTCAGTTCATCATGGACAGGGCAGCAGCCTTCCCACAATATCATTTTTCGTCCGGTCTGGCTTTCAATATAAGCACCTAAATTCTTATCCGGTACAAAAATAATTTTTTTATCTGCAGGTATGGATCTGATCACCTGTTCTGCATTGGCAGATGTACAACATATATCACTTTCTGCTTTCACTTCTGCACTGGTATTTACATAGGATACAACAACTGCATCGGGATGCATTCTTTTCATTTCTCTAAGTGTACTGGCATCTGCCATATCAGCCATGGCACATCCGGCTTTTATTTCAGGCAGAATGACAGTCTTGTCGGGATTTAAAATCTTGGCACTTTCCGCCATAAAACCTACTCCGCAAAAGATAATAACCTCAGCATCAGTAGCTGCGGCCTGACGTGCCAATTGCAAAGAATCCCCAACAAAATCTGCTGTGTCCTGAATTTCCGGCAGCTGATAGTAGTGAGCCAATATTATTGCCTTAAGCTCTTTCTTTTTTTGCGCAATCGCAGTCATTATATCCTGTGACAATTATTTGGACCTCCTATTAGATGACTGCATTATTTTTTATAAAATCTCATTGTTTAAATTAACATGTACTACTTTTGGTTTATGATTTTCGCATTCTTTATCATCTAAAATAGTATAGGTCAGGATGATAACAATATCTCCTTTTTGAACCAAACGGGCAGCAGCTCCGTTCAAACAGACTATGCCAGACCCAGGTTCCCCCTCAATAACATAGGTCTCAAAACGTTCACCGTTATTATTATTAACAATGGTCACTTTTTCGTTTTCCAGAATGTCAGCAGCCTCCATCAATTTCTTATCCAGAGTTATACTGCCCACATAATTCAGGTCTGCATCTGTGACCACAGCCCGGTGAATTTTTGATTTCAGCATATAACGAAGCACTTTTCCTACACCTCCACTGTCAGGTTATCAATTAACCTGGTATTTCCGAATTTAACTGCCAGAGCCATGATTATTTTTCCTCCGACTATTTCTTTAATATCTTTTAATTCATCAGCTTGATAAATCTCAATATAATCGATCTGTGCCTCCGGCTGGGAAGAGACCATTTTTCTCATACCTTGCTTTAAGATTTCTGTATCTCTTTGGCCGGCCATGATTTCCTTTTTCGCCGCCAATAAGGCCTGATTAAGGATCAAGGCTTGCTTTCTTTGCTCTTCACTTAGATTAACGTTTCTGGAGCTCATAGCCAGGCCATCTGCTTCTCTGATAATCGGTCCCCTAACGATGGTAAGAGGAAAATTCAATTCCCGCACCATTTTCTCTATAATCACAGCCTGTTGGGCATCTTTTTGTCCAAAAAAAGCTTTATCCGGTTGGCAGATTAGAAATAATTTACTTACTACCGTTGTTACCCCTTGGAAATGACCGGGACGTGATGCTCCACATAGCTTATCCGTTATTTCCCCCTGTACCTGTACAAAAGTACTATAGCCTTCCGGGTACATATCCCTGACTAAGGGGGCAAAAACAGCATCCACCTTTTCATTTTCCAATAATTCGGTATCCCGCTTCAGATCGCAGGGATATTTATCCAAATCTTCTCCCTGGCCAAATTGCATCGGGTTAACAAAAATACTGACTATAACAATATCGCATTTCTGTCTGGCCATACGTACCAGACTTAAATGCCCGGCGTGCAAATATCCCATTGTAGGTACAAGTCCTATGGTCTTGCCACTGGATTTTTGGCTCTTACACCAGTCCTGAGCTTGTTTTACATTGTTAAATATTTGCATTTTCTCTTCTCCATTTATTAATAAAGCTTATCCAAAATTTCATCACTAATCGCAAAACCATATTCATCACTGGGGAAAACTCCGGCTTTGACCTCTTCTTTGTATGCAGTTAATGCTTCGATGATCAAAGGCTGAAGATTGGCATACTTTTTAACGAACTTTGGAATATGTCCGGTAAACATCCCCAACATATCATTAATCACCAGTACCTGCCCATCACAATATTGACCTGCCCCAATACCGATTGTGGGAATCCCCACTTCCTCAGTAATACGTTTGGCCAACAAAGCGGGGATACATTCCAGTACAATACAAAAGGCACCTGCTTTTTCAAATGCTTTGGCATCAGCGATCAATTTATTGGCAGTTTCCAAATCTTTGCCCTGGACTTTGAAGCCTCCGAACTGATTTACGGATTGAGGCGTCAGACCAATATGTGCCACAACTGGTATTTGTGCATCCACAATGGCCTTTACCGTATCAACTCTTTCCTGTCCGCCTTCCAGTTTAACACACTGGGCACCGCCTTCCTGAATCAACCTGCCGGCATTGCGAACTGATTCTTCACAGGATATATGATAAGAAAGAAAAGGCATATCTGCAACAACCATACTATTATTCGTGGCTCTTACTACCGCTTTGGTATGGTGGATCATATCCTCCATGGTTACAGGCAGCGTGCTTTCATATCCTAAAACTACATTACCCAGTGAATCCCCCACCAGGATCATATCGATCCCGGCAGCATCTACCATTCCGGCTAATGAATAATCATAAGCAGTCAACATGGTTATTTTTTCATTTTTTTGTTTTTTATCTTTCAGCAAAGCTGTTGTCATTCTAGCCATTTATTTCACGCTCCTCACTATACCATACAAACTTCAACGAGGTTCTAACTGACGGATACCGTTCCGGATAGCTGTTCGTTAAATATCTTCTGGAATTCTTCCATGCTCTTCTGATCTATGGTTCCTTTATCAATTGCGATCCTGGCGGTATAAAATCCCAGCAGGCAATAAAGCTTCATCAGTTCAGGAGCCATTTCCTCCAGACAGTCAAGGTGATTTAATACTGTACTTAAATCACCGCGAGCTATTGGACCGGTTAAAGCTTTGGGAATTCCGATGTTTTCAACATTATTAATCGTACCGTTGATTAAAGGGAGTAAAGCCTTAAGCACCATTCCTTTAGGAATACCGGTGGATTCCAATAATTTAGCCCCAAAATCGATGAGGGTCACCAAATAGTTGGAAACGACACATGCCCCGGCATGGTACAAAGGTTTGGCTTTTCTGTCGATAAAGAAATATTCTCCCCCCAGTGTTTCAACAATACAAACTGCCGCATCAAATGCATCCCGGTCTCCTTCGATACTGAAAATCGATCCGGGTAAGCTTTGGATAGCCAAATCAAGACCGGCAAAGGATTGCAAGGGGTGAACCGATAATACTTTCGCCCCGAATTCTTTGGCTCTGTCCAATATTTCAGATGATTGAGCACCACTCATGTGTACAATTATCTGACCAGCAAAAAATGCCCTGTCATCTGCCAGGGTATTAACAACATTCTCAATAGAGCTGTCGGAAGTGGTTATAAACAAAATATCTGCCGAGCGAGAAACTTCATGAGGTGATTTATAGGCGGTACATCCGATCCTTTCAACAAGCTGTTGTGTAGATTCGGTATTAATATCATGCACACCCGTAATCTCATAGCCTTTTTCAAAAAGTACCACCCCAATAGCCGTTCCTACAACTCCCGCTCCAATAATTCCTATCCTTTTTTGCATTTTCAACCCCCCTTTGGGTGCGGGGAATGTATTTCCCCAACAAAATATTGCCGTCTTGGTCCGTTGCCTGGCTACAAGCGGATCTTTCGTAAGGAGAATCAGCGGGAGACCCCTTATCAAGTTTTGGTTATTTTGGTTTCTTCTCGGGCTTTAGCTCTAATCAGCACCTCCTCAATATCCATTCCATCATCAGGAAATTTAATGGCCGAATTAATTTCCCGGAGCGGAATCAGGACAAACAAACGATGGCGCATGTGGGGATGAGGTACTTTTAGTTCCTGACCATCCAGTACTTCATCTCCGTATAAAAGGATATCTATGTCTATATTTCTCGGGCCCCACTTCTCTAAACGTTGGCGGCCCATTTTAATTTCTATTTCCTGCAGCTTTTTTAAAAGCTCTTGGGGAGGCAAGTGGGTAATTATTTCTATTACCGCATTCAAAAAATATTCCTGATCAGTTTTGCCCCATGGTTCGGTATCATAAAATGAAGAACATTTTGTTACATTTATTCCTTCGATACTATCAATTGCTTCAATAGCATATTCCAGATTTTGTCTCTTATGTCCCATATTAGAACCTAAACCAAGGTACGCTGTATTCTGCACTTGCTGTTTCACCCTCTAAAATAACATAGACCATTTCTAAGAGCAATAGTTTTATTATCTAAATCTAATCATTTTTACCGCAAAATGATCAAAATTACCTGAAACCGGAGCTTGTGGTTTATAAACTGTTATTTCCACAGCCTCAACTGGATAATCATTTATAATTTTTTGAGCAATAGTCTCTGCCAGGGTTTCAATTAAATTGAAAGATTCTTCTTTAACGATCCGTTCTACTTGGTGGAACAACTGGTCATAATTAACCGTAAAATTTATATCATCATTACGTGCCGCAAGCTTTAGATCAAGCCATAACTCCAAATCAATTATAAAGGTTTGCGGTGTAGTTTTTTCCGTGGGCAAAACTCCATGACAACCTGAAAAGGTTAATCCTTTAGCAATAATTTTATCCATGAGCATATACCACCGCATCTGTCATTCGGGCAACCTTAACATTTTCCTTTACATCATGCACTCTTATTATATTTGCACCATTCAAAATACTCACGGCAGTGACTGCCAGGGTTCCCTCCACCCGGTCTGTAACATCAGCCTCCAATACTTTTCCGATAAAGCTTTTCCGTGAGGCGCCAATTAATATTGGCAGTCCCAGGCTTTTAAAGTCCTTTAGCCTCTTAAGCAAAGTTAAGTTCTGCTCCATATTTTTACCAAACCCAAGGCCAGGATCAATTATCATTTGCCTGGAATCCAGCCCTCCTTCAATTCCTTCTTCAATAGATTCTTGTAATTCAGTTATTATATCAGCCACCAGATCCTGATAAGGAATACCCTGATTAAATTGAAGACGGTTATGCATAAGAATTACCGGTGTCTGATGTTCTGCCAATACCGGCAAAAGCCCTTTATCCATTTGCAGACGTCCGATATCATTGATAATATGTGCTCCTGCCGCCAAACTTTCACGGGCTACATTGGCACGAAATGTATCTACGGAAAGGATAATATCTTCCCTGGCAAGCCGTTTTACCAGAGGAATAACCCGTGCCATTTCCTCTTCCGTTCCCGCCATTTGTGACTGCGGGCGGGATGAAGCACCTCCAATGTCTATTATATCAGCACCTTGTTCAGCCATTTCCATTGCTCTGGCAAAAGCTTTTTCTTCATTATAGTACTGGCCAAAATCAGAAAAAGAATCGGGGGTTACGTTTAAAATTCCCATTATATATGTCTTATGACCAAAATTCATGGTCTTTCCCCGGGGGAGCTGCATAACAAGCTGGTTTGGTTCCAGATTGTCTAATATTTTCTTAATTTCTGCCGCTATTTCCCGTAGTGCATCAGGCTGGGCATTGAGTTTTTTAATCAGCAACTGATAATGCTTAATGGTTCCCATTAACAATACATCAGTGCTTCCCTGTGCATACAAGGACTCCCGACGGACAGCAGCTTCTCCCCCTTTCGAGAGCATCTCTTGCTTGATAACATTAGCCCACCGGCAGGGAATATCCTTTAGTTTAATACAACGATAGACAGCTTTAGGACTCATAAAGGCATAGGCTGCCTGGTCTATTTCAATTTGGCTTAAGAACCAGCTAGCTTCCTCCATATTACTGATATATATAGCATGATGTCCGGGCATTCGAAATCTCCTTTAGCTAATTGTTAAACCCTTAGTACTCAATCAGATCAGCATTTGCTTCTTTGCTATTTATTTTTCCACACTGTGTATTATGTTGACACTGAGAACATATTCGGGAAAGGTTCTCAGCACGATACAATTTTTCCCCCAAAAAGCTCATTTCATCATTCTGATTTTCATGTTCATCAATAGCTCTGGATATAATTTCGATTTCCTCATAGTTGAAAAGAGCCCGAGGTAATAATCCGCGGGCTAGTTTTGCACTATAGGATGAATGGTCTATTCCTTCACGATATTCTGCCCACTTTCCAATATCGTGCAGTAATCCAGCAGCATATATCACTTCTTTGGCAGCCATACGGCTGGATAATTTGCTTTCCTTAATAAAATAATCAAGGTCGTTGTTTTCCAGAATTAATATATATGTAATCCTTGCAACATCAAAATGATGGCTCATGTTATGAGGACAAAGTCTTTCCTTTTCACTCCTGGAATTGCGCTCTACATACTCAGTATAAAGTGGTTCGTTCATTAGTGATTGTATTCTTTTCAATTGCTTCACCCCAATCATATTAATGTCCTAATGGTATTTAATATATTAAACAACAGGCAGGAAATCCCTTCTGTTGTTTGATAAATAATTATAAAAAGTAAAAGACCGGGAGTTACCCGGTCTTTTCATAATAGCCGGCTTCTGCGGCTTTATTGATCTGCACGCTGCTGGTTTTCAGGGAGTTCACTTTGATTATCTTCACTCTTTTCAGAGATTACAGGTTCCTCCCCTTTCATAATTGCTTCAAACTGTTCCGCTTCCATAGTCTCTTCTTTCATTAGAAATTCAGCTATTAAATGTAATTTCGCCATGTTTTCCGTCAATATTTGTTCTGCTTTTTTATAGCTGGTTTCCATTAACAAACTGGCTTCTTTATCAATAGCATAAGCAATTGCATCAGAATAATTACGATCCCTTGATATATCTCTGCCAAGAAATACTTCCTCACTTTTATGACCGAAGGTCAATGGCCCCAATTCATCTGACATTCCATATTCAGTTATCATCTTGCGTACTGTACTGCTAGCCCTTTCCAGATCGTTTTGCGCTCCGGTGCTGATATCATTTAGAACTATTGCTTCTGCAACACGTCCGCCTAAAAGAGTAGTTACTTCGTCCAGCAGATATGATTTGGTAATATAATTTCGGTCTTCTTCAGGCAGTAACAAAGTATAGCCGCCAGCACGTCCCCGGGGAATGATCGATATTTTGTGCAATTTATCGGTATGGGGCAAAAAGTAACTTACCAAAGCATGTCCGGCTTCATGGTATGCAACCAGGCGTTTTTCCTTTTCCGAAATGACCCGGCTCTTTTTCTGCGGTCCGGCAATTACTCTTTCAATTGACTCCTCCATTTCCTCCATACTGATTTTGGACTTACCTTTGCGGGCTGTAAGCAAAGCAGCTTCATTGACCATATTGGCTAAATCAGCCCCGGTAAAGCCAGGCGTCCTTTTAGCCAATATTTCCAGGTTCACATCACTATCTACAGGTTTATCTTTGGCATGAACTCCCAAAATTGCTTCTCTGCCTTTTACATCAGGCCGGTCGATCAAAATATGACGGTCAAAACGGCCAGGTCTTAAAAGAGCAGGGTCAAGTATATCAGGCCGGTTGGTTGAGGCCATAACAATTATAAACTCATTGGTGCTGAAGCCATCCATTTCAACCAACAGTTGATTAAGGGTCTGTTCTCTTTCATCATGCCCTCCGCCTAACCCGGCACCACGCTGACGGCCGACAGCATCAATTTCATCAATAAATACTATACAAGGTGAATTCTTTTTAGCCTGTTCAAACAAATCGCGCACTCTCGATGCACCAACACCAACAAACATTTCAACAAAATCAGAACCGCTAATGGAGAAGAAGGGGACTCCAGCTTCTCCGGCCACGGCTCTGGCCATTAAAGTTTTCCCCGTTCCAGGTGCACCAAATAATAAAACTCCTTTAGGAATTTTAGCTCCCAGCTTGATAAATTTTTGGGGGGTTTTTAGAAATTCTACGACTTCCTGCATTTCTTCCTTGGCTTCATCTGCCCCGGCTACATCTTTAAATGTAACCTTAATTTCTTCCCCGGTCATCAGACGTGCCTTGCTTTTGCCAAATTGCATAACACGGCCGCCGCCCCCCTGGCTTTGATTCATAATAAACATCAGGAAAGCAATCAAAATAATAATCGGAAATAAGGTGGTTAAAAGTGCAGTCCACCATGGTGCAGGTGGTTCTGGTTCGGTGGTAAAATTCACTTTGCTTTGCTGCATGACATCAATGATATCACTCTCTTTGGGTGCAGAAGTAGTGAACTTGGAGCCGTCTTTCAATTCCCCTTCTATATTGTAAATTAATTCATTGATAATCACCTGAGCTGAAACTACTTGCCCCTGTTTGACCTTGTTATAAAAATCAGGATAAGTTAATTTTTTAGCAGGATCTTCCACATTGCTGGTCAGTTTTATAGCAAATAGCGCCAGCATGACAATAAGTACATATATTGCAATGTTTTTAAAAGCTCTGTCCAAAACTTTTCCTCCCCTTGCGTAAATAGAGCATTTCCGTAAATTTTAGCATATGGTTCCATCCTTTTCAACGCCGCTGGTTTACCTGTTATGAAGATGCCGCTTTTTTTATGACCAATATATTTTGGGTATTAGAATCTACAATTGCTTTTTTGGCAGAACGATATCCCAATAGTCCATAAATCTCCTGATCAGAAGCCAGTACAGGTACCAGGTCACGCTCTTCTATCGGCAGCTTAATGTCGATGAAGTAATCTTTTATTTTCTTGGTTCCCTGCATATTCGATGGTTCGAAACGGTCCCCCTTCTTTCTGGAACGCAGAAATAAAGGCTGCTTCATTTTATCGTAATCAAAGTAAGTTTCTCCATTAGTGGGCTGAAAATTCTCTTTGGCTTCTATTTTAAATGAATAAGTTTCTCCCGTCTCTTCAATAGTTAATGATCCGGGAATAGTAATTTCATATAGAAATTTTATCTTATTTTGTTGATTCATGCTAAATATAAGCTTATCATATTCTCTTCTGACCAAAACCTTTTGTGGTAAATTTATTTGTTTAGCAGCGCCAGTTTTTTTGGCTAAATCAAGTACATAGTCTATTATTTGCAGACTCCAGCCAGACTCACCTTTTAATTTCCCCAATGCTTTTTGTACCAGCCGGCGCTGATAAGCAGGCAGCACCTGCAGAAGCTTCTTGTTATCCAGCACTATTTTATCCGCTTCATCACTTATGATTAATTGTTCCCATAATGCATCATTTTCTTTCTCCATCGCATAGTTTTCCTCTTGGGCAATATCAGCCAGTTGGTTAAGGGCTGTTACAATTTGCGGATTATAAGCCTTTAACAAGGGCAGAAGTTCGTGACGTAATCGATTGCGCAGATACGAAAAGTCACTGTTGCTTTCATCAATAAAGAATTTAACTTTATGCAATATGAGAAAGTCTAAAATCTCTTCTTTAGTTACTGATAAAAGAGGTCTGATAAGATAACCTGAGACAGGCATAATTGAGCGCAAACCTTTTACTCCGCTGCCACGCAGCAAGTGGAGCAAAACTGTTTCCGCCCGGTCATCTTTATGGTGGGCAGTTGCTAGTCTTTCCCAGTTGAACTGGTTAGTTATTTCCATGAAAAATTGGTACCGCAAGTCCCGTCCTGCTTCCTCCACTGATTTTCTTTGCTGACGGGCACACAGCAGTACATCAACTGAGCGTGAATAAAAAGGAATAATTCGTTTTTGGCAATAATTTTTTAGATATTCTTCTTCAGCATCAGCTTCTGGTCGAAGCTGATGATTTAAATGAGCGACTCCAATTTGAATATCTAATTCATCTTTTAGATGTTGCATAATGTGGAGCAAGGCCATTGAATCAGGACCGCCCGATACTGCCAGCAAAATTTTATCATTCTTGTTTATTAATTGGTTCCTGTTAACAAAGCTTATTACTTTTTCCAGCATTATAGTCTCCAGTTTATTCCTAATATATATAATGCTACTCCAGTTTAAACCATTGTCAACTCACCAGTTACAATTATCATGGACATTAAAGTTGTACTTAACCCTCTTCCTTTTTAAAGATTAAAGTCAATATACATTACAATGGCAGTCATGTCATCAGCAGGGTTGCCCTGGCTGAGGTTTAAAGCCTGGTTGATGATCATCTCTGCAACAATTTGGGGATTATTTTCATCAATATCAATTAGAAAATCCCGAAGCCAGGTATCGTCGGTTTCGCTGCGCCCGATTTCCAGAATTCCGTCACTTACTATAATCAGCAGATCACGTGGACATAAAGCTCTTTTTTCACTGCTCATATCAAGGGAATCCAAGATACCGATAGGCAGAGAATTAGACGTTACTACTCCTACCTTTTTACCTCTTTTTATAAAAGAGGGGGCACTGCCGATTTTGATGAAATCTACTTCCGCTGTGTATAAGTCCACCATAACCATATCCAGGGTGGTAAATGATTCCGTGGAAGATCTTAATAAAAGCACTGAGTTAATCGTCTCCAAAGCCATATTTTTATCATATCCGCAGTTCAGCAGGTTTTCCAGCAATCTGACTGCCGCCTGACTTTCATTGTAAGCTTTCTGCCCTACTCCCATGCCATCGCTTAAGGCAATTAACTCCTGACCTTCTTTCAAAGTTGCAATCGTGAAGCTGTCCCCGCAGATTTTTTCTTTTCCTGCCTGAGCCACCCCGGTTTCAACTTTGTAATTAAAGGAGCGGGTCAGAGTAAACTCACAATGCCCTTTCCCTATAAAACCCGGGCATTTTTTTTCATATACTTCCATCCTATCTCCCAGCAAAGAGGAAATGACCATTGCCAGGTCTCTTTCGCAATCACTTTGCCCATTACAGGATGGAGTAACTATTTTAAGATACATTTGCCCGCCGCCAGTTTTAATTGGTGTCAGATCAGTAATATTCAAATTAAGACGCAGGCATTCTTTTAAGAGCTTATCCCTCATTTCCAAGTCAATGACGGTTTTATCATCGATTCCTTCCGCCAGATTTTTTATGACTTTACTTACACCAATCAACTGCCTTGATACTAGCTGGCGGGACTTATCCAATCTTTCTGCCCAATATTCATTGGTGCGTAAATTATCAAATAAATAGTTGATGGCATTAATCATTTCTTTTCCATATAAACAGCGGCGAATAAATTCGGGAGGATTCTCTTCCAATGCTGCTCCTCCTTTTTGTTCAGCCACAGCAAAGATATCTAAAATTTCCTGGGAAGTAGCATAAAAATCTTGCCCCCAGCAGCTTTCATAGCGAGAACAATGGTAGCAAAAGTGATTTGATATTTCTTCATAAAGGTAATTTAAATAAGCAGTTTCTTTGTATCTGTTTTGAATGCTTTCTGTCTCAGTAAAAGTACTGCTCAATTCTGCAAATACAAGGGCCAGGTTTTCCATGCTGTTGCGAACACTTTCCTGTAGGTGAGAGTTCATTATTTTAACTTCTTTATTTCTCAGATTACTGATCGGTCCAAGGGATTGCACAGGGATTTTTTCTTTCAGCGAAGCCGGAAGTATAAAGAAAATCAGACAAGCAATGGCTGTTTCCCACATGCTGATTATAATTGCAGAAATATCAGTGACAAATATGGACAAAGCAAGGTTACCCAGCATAAAGCCAATGATTACCCCCAGGCGCCCCAGATTTTTAAACAGACCAGCCAATAACCCGGAAATTGCATACATGCCCAGACTCTGTGCAAAAATGCTGGAGCTGATAGCAGGTATAATCCCACACATTACACCCACCATGGTTCCGCCTCCGCTTCCCCACAGCAGTGCTGCCATTAATATCCCCAGACGGCATATAATACTGCTGATGCTCAAACTGAATAAATAAACTTCGTTGAGCCCCATCACAATGCCTAATCCTAAAACGATAAATGCCGTGATCTCTTCAAAAGTATACTTGTCCAGACTTTTTTTCCAGTGCAAGGCATTGCTGCTGACCATAAAAACCAGGGTAAGAATAGCTGCCAGGAATGACTCAAAAACAATCACCATTTCAGTGTAAAAGGAAACCTGGTCCATCAGCATCAAAAGTGATTTACTGATCATTATGATGGACAGGGTCAGCAGAGGTATTCCCCACCAGGCTTTACCTTTGGGTACTTCCGTATAATTAATGACGGCTGTCAGAACTGCGATGGTAATGATATTCACCCATAGCTCAAAACCATTTAAAACTGTGAATAAACCAAGGATGGCAAAAAAGCTTAATACCATTAATCTAGTTTTGTCTCGATGTCCGAAGCCGACAATATAAGCATATACAAATGGCAACAGTTCTCTTAGTACAAAAGCCCGGGACAGGATCAATGCGCCAACTACAAACAACAAATTCTCCACTGTGGCCCAGGTCTTGAGGAAAGCAATTATATCAAAATTCTCTAATCCCTTTATATAAAGCTTAGGATTCCATGTTTCAGAACTTTTTTTGGTTTGGCGTCTTTTCGCACGCTGATTAAAGGATATTTCATCAGCTGCTCTTTGGTAGGTATATACTTGTAGCTTATTCAACTGTATCCCCCCATTTTTCAGGTTGTCCAGTAAGTATAACAAGCTTAACCGCATTATTTTGTAAAATGAACGAGTACAGCTATATTTTATTAGGACAAATTCCACTATATAAAAAAAGATGCTAACAGTATTTTGCCTTGTTCAACAAATGATTCAAGATCAACAGCAGCATAACAGGATGAATCTCCTGAAACCAGATCATATAAATCAAAAAAACAATTGCTTCGTATACGGAAAAAGCCTGCCCCAAATGGAGCAGGCTTTTAAAAATTTTATTGCTCTATTTTTCAGACTTTTTAAGATAAACAAACCAGTAGAAGGCACCAACAAAGAATGCTCCGCCTACAATGTTACCCAGTGTAACCGGAATCAGGTTGGCAGTCATAAGGTGGCCATAATTAAAAATACTCAATAAGGCATCAGGTGACATTTCCATTGCTTTGGCAGCTGCATCAGGAGCAGTCTGAGCAATGGTAATTCCCATCGGAATAAAGAACATGTTGGCAACACTATGTTCAAACCCACTGGAAACGAAAGCCATGATGGGGAAGAAAATACCAAATATTTTACCAACTACATCTTTAGCTGCAAATGCCATCCAAACCGCCAGACAAACCAGCCAGTTACAACATATAGCCCTTAGGAATGCGGCACTCCATGTGAGAGTTAATTTGCCTTTAGCAATAGCTAAAGCTTTAGTTCCCATAGCACTTAATCCAGCCGCACCTGTTGCCGCATCTATTCCCGATGTCCAGAACATTCCAAAGAATATAATGTAAACAAGCAGTAAAGAACCGGCAAAGTTAGCCAGCCATACTACTACCCAGTTATAAAGCAATCCGCCCCAGGAAGCCTGCCCATTAAGAGCGGATGCAAAACAGGCCATATTGTTTCCGGTAAACAATTCAGCACCAGCAATAACTACTAACATCAGTCCAACGGAGAACACTGCCCCAAACAGGAATTGTCCGCCTGATGTTCCTGCTGCTTCCATTGATCCAATCTTGGTCGCCAAGTTTGCTCCAAAACCAATATATGCACCGGCCAGGATACCTAGAGCGATCATTTTCATAAGTGGTAATTCAGTTTTTGCTTTACCTGCAGCACATACTGCTGCAGATATTTCTGCAGGTGTCATAAAATTCATATTCCCATTCACTCTCCTTCAATTACAAACATTATCAACCTTCGATGCAAAAAATTCAGAGGACCCCCCAACCCCCTTTCTTAATACTGCATATCAATGCACTTTTTTCTAATAAACTCATCATAAGGACTTTATGAATATGAGTTTGTTAGTTACAAACCTTATTTTTTGCCTTTTTATCTTGTTTGTCAGATACAACGAGAGTACAATATGATAAAGTTTATCTATTTATTTTCCAAAATAGTACTTTATTTTATATAAATATCGTTTAATTAATTCTACAAAAAGCACAATATCCCTTCTTAATTTGCGAAATATGTTTTTTGTTGGGGGCCAAAAACAGTATTTAATGTAGGGAGGTTTTAGAGGAATGTTAACGGAAAAATTTGACCATACGCAACTTATCAAAGAACTGGGGGAAAGTATCATCCAATTTGAAAAAAATTTCCCTTTGGAATCTTTTCGGGCAGGAGAGTATAAACAGCATCCTTCAGTAACTCTTTTGACTTGTTCTGATTCCCGGATGCCGGTGGATATTTTTGGTGAAAGTTTTAATCGAATTTTTGCAGTTGAAAACATCGGGAATCAATACAGGACTGCAGAAGGCTCAATCCTGTACGGTCTTCTTCACCTTCATACTCCGCTGATGATCGTGGCTGGTCATACAGATTGCGGTGCTATCAAGGCTGCGGATTCAAACTTTTTGGATGAACCGCTGGCCATCAGAAATGAATTATCCATCGTCAAGGACTCCCTGGAAAGAATGATTTACCATTCAGGGATCAAAACAACGGATAATAAAGATTTGTATCTGACAAAACTTTCTGAGCTTAATGTTGATATGCAAATTGATTTGCTGCTGGGCAATGAGCGTGTTTTCAGCCTGGCAGAGGATAACAGGCTTCTTCTCGTTGGAGTGATGGTTGATTTACATAATGTTTATGGCCAAGGGTATGGTCGGGTCTATACAATTAATATAAATGGTGAAATTGACACCAAGGTTTTACAAACTTTTACCAGCCTGGGAACTCTTGCAGCGCAGGCAAAAAGGATCACCCATTATTGATCTTTAACAGTTTGGTTTAAGGCTGCTTTTATGACAAAAGCAGCCTTTATTTTCTTAGAATATTTCCTTAATCTGCAGAGGAAACCTGGGCAGCATTTCGCAGCTCTTTTGTTTGATAATGATTGGCGCTTCATATCTGAATTTCTAGACAAGCATTCTGCATGGCGCATATTAACGATTGCATAATTCCCAGATAACCCCGTCTAATATATCGTTTTCGCTGACAGTGATCTCTTCTTTCCCCATAAATTCCATTATCAGAAGGACGATCAGCGTTCCTTTCACAATGATATCCGCTCTTTCTGGCTGCAGACCAGGCAGTCTTTTTCGTAAACGCAAGGGCATCTTACACAAGAGGTTATAAATATCATTAATTTCACTGCGGGTGAGTTTTTGTCCGTGTACTTTTTGAGCATCGTAAATTTCCAGAGCTAATTTAATAGCTACTAAAGAAGTTATAGTGCCGCCAACCATAACCAAAGGGTATTTTGCCAGTTGATCTTTATATCCGCTGACAGCAGAAATAACTTCTGCTACATCTCCAGCACTCATAAGTCTTTCAGTGGCCCTGACTGCTCCCACTGGCAACGAAATACTGAGTATCTTTCCTTCCTGCCAGATTATTTCCGTACTGCCGCCGCCTAGATCAACTACAATAGGGGAATTTCCCTCACGCCAGTCTTTCATTACTCCTAAATAGCTGAGCTGAGCCTCTTTCTCTCCGCTTATCACTTCAGGTATGATGGCACAATTATTCTTTAAAAACTGTATGAATTGCTCCCGGTTTTTGGCTTCCCGGACAGCACTGGTAGCTATTGTAAGGAAATTTTCAACTTTCTGCATAGCCATGATCGATTTAAACTCTTCAAGGCAATTCACCGTTCTTTGCATTGCTGGTTCGCCAATTTCATTGCTGGCATAAAGCCCTTCTCCAAGACGATTGCTTCTGGTAAGCCGGCAGACATTTTCCAGCCTTCCGGCAATAAAATCGGCAATTAACAAACGGCAGGAGTTCGTTCCCAAGTCAATGGCAGCATAATTCATCATGATCCCTCTTTTAGTATTTTATGATGATTAAAAAAGCACTCCCGGAGAAGTGCTTTATTTGCATCTTAATATTAATTAGAACGGCGTTTTTTAGGTTCCAGTCGGTTTTTAAGCGGCTGCATCCGCTCGTCGCTTTCCTTTAAGAACTTGGCAATTTTATCATCCAATGTTGCTGGTGTACTGGCTCCGTGTCTGCCTCCTGAGTCCCTGCGTTGAAAATTGCCAGGTTGTTGACGAGGCATCGGTGCTGCTGTTTTAGGTTTTTCCTCTTTGGGAGGAGCGGCTTGCTTAATGGATAAACCAATTTTTTTGCCGGCTACACTAAGAACTTTGACCTGTACTATATCCCCCTCACGAATGAAATCTTTAATGTCCTTTACGTAAGTATCGGCTATTTCCGAGATATGCACTAATCCCACTTCTCCATCAGGAAGTTCAATAAAGGCTCCAAAAGTAGTAATGCCTTGTACTTTTCCTCCCAGAATCTTTCCAGGCTCAATATTTGTTTGTTCCGTAGGCATGAAAAAAAAGCTCCCCCTAAATATGTTCTAAGCTAATTCTAGTAGATGCGCAGTTAAGAGTCAACCGAAACCTTACTGCCTCCCCAGAATAAATTATTCCTCCAGGCTTGGTATTATGTACCTTTCCCCGGGTTTAATCATTCCCAGTTTCTCCCGGGCTATTCTTTCAATTTGCTCCGGTTCTTCAATATTTTGCAGTTTATTACTCAACTCTTTATTCTGCATTTCAACTTCCTGCTGTTTTTGCAGCAATTCATCCTTGCGCAAACTTAACTCATAAATCGTCTTGCCCCGGGGAAAAATGCTCAACACCAATACCAATCCTACTATAACCAATACAAAAATTTTTCCCGGGCTGCGATTAGATTTCTGTTTGTTCATCATTCCCCTCCTCATCAAGTAATCCTAAAACATCGCCAGGAATAATGATAACGACTTCATAACCTTTGGTACGGGCACGATTATATAATGTAGCTACAGTACTGGAACTAATATTTAAAGTACGACAGATTTCATCGGTGGTTTTGCCAGTTTCTTTTAAAACTACGACTTGTCTTTCGCGAAAACTAAGTTTTTCGGCTCCTCTTATTTCTATCTTCATATTTTGCTACAGCCTATCCACAGGTTATCCACAAATTGTGGACAAAAATATTATACTCCTATATTCGCTGCCTTTTTTTTTATTCCTGCAGAAATAAAAATACTTTTTTATAATCTCTTATTCTTCGGGAGGAGGAGGCGGGTTCTTTTTGATTTTTTTAAGGAGCTTTTTCAGCCAAACAAGCGGGGGACTCAATAACCTGGAAAGAGAGGCCACGATCAGTACCGTTCCAGATGCTCCTTTAGAAACAAGATTGGCAAACCGGGAGGAAAAAAAACGAAAGTAGACAATGATCCCTGCCAATAAAGTCAATAAAATAAAAAATCTAATTTCCCCTTGATTTATCAACAACATAACTGAAAAAACAAGTGTCAACATAAAAATCCACAGGATAATATCTAAGATATAAAGAAAATATCTACTTAACCTGGCTTTTCTAACTGTCAACTGATAGTAATGAAATATTAATCCAGCTATTATTCCTAACAGGCCGGTCAAGATAAAGGTCTGCAATTGGGAAAATAGCCCGTTCAATATATTCCCTCCTGTTCTTTTTTACTATTTTAATAAACGGGTCAGAATGTTTTTGCCTTTTGCCTTGATATCTGTCCCGGCAGCTTTATACTCAAGGATATTGATCATTCCTTCCAGTGAAACTTTACCTTCTTCCAACGATAGCATGGTAATATGAAGATCCTGTCCTTTTATTAATAAATGTCCCAACTGAGTTTCCAGTATTACTTCTCCTTCATCGAACAGATTCACATTATTTACTCCTGTTAATTCCAGAGCTTCCCGGTTACTAAGTTTCATGATATGCTCATTCATTAGCTTTCCTCCTTGCGGTTTAAGTATCGTATAAAAGCTTTCGCTTGTTATACCATTCCTTAATAAAAATATGCGGAAGGCAGGTGATATTATGCCAGTATTTATTTATATACATATGCAAAAAAATCGCCTTATAAAAAGGCGATTAATCAATTATGCGATATAGATCCTTGGCTTCCGTTGTCTTTATATTTTCTTTTATGGCAAGTATTTCAAAGACTAGCTCCCGGTCTCCAATTTTCATTTTTACAATATCTCCCGCTTTAACCAAGGTAGAAGGTTTGGCTATTTTTCCATTTACCATAATTCTTTCACTGAGGGCAAAATCCTTGGCTACCGTACGGCGTTTTATGATCCGCGCTGTTTTCAAAAACTTGTCCAGGCGCATGTTATACTACTGAGTTTTTTAAAGCTTTCCCTGCTTTAAAGGCTGGTACTTTTGTTGCCGGTATATTGATTTCCTGGCCGGTTTGAGGATTTCTTCCTTTTCTGGCCCTTCTCTCCCGCACCTCAAAAGTCCCAAAACCAACTAATTGTACTTTGTTCCCATCCTTCAGAGTGCCTTCTACCGTACCAAAAAATGCATTCACAACTTTTTCCACATCTTTTTTTGTCATTCCAGTCTTAACTGCCACCTGTCCCACTAGATCTGTTTTGTTCAAATACATCCCCTCCTATCTAAATGCTTTATAAGGCATATTCTCTGTATTTCTTTCGAATCCTTCTTTTAAAGAAAAACTTCTTTTAGAACCTTTATAATCCATTAGCTTTCGCTTCGTCCCACATTTCATCAAGCTGCTCTAAATTAAAATCTGAAAAGTCTTTCCCCTTTTCTTTAACTTTTTCTTCTATGTATTCGAAACGGCGTAAAAATTTATCATTTGAACCTTGTAAGGCAGCTTCGGGATCTATGCCTTTAAGTCGTGCAACATTTACCAGCGCAAAAAAAACATCTCCCATCTCCGCTTCCATATCTTCCTTAAGGCTGGCTTGAGCAAGTTCGGTGACTTCTTCAGAAAGTTTTTCCAACGCCCCCTCTACATCAGGCCAGTCAAAACCGACTCTGGACGCTTTGGCCTGCATTTTTTCAGCCCGCATCAAAGCCGGCAGCTGTTTGGGGATTCCTTCCAGAAGCTTTTTCTTGCCTTCCTGCTTCTTAAAATTTTCCCAATGAGACATAACATCATCACTGGTACTTAAGCTCAGTGCCGCAAATACATGAGGATGTCTGCTGATCATCTTTTGGCTGATACTTTCAGCCACGTCTCCAAAAGTAAATAAACCTTCCCGTTCAGCTAAAGCGGCATGAAAAACTACCTGCAAAAGAACATCACCAAGCTCTTTCTTAAGTTCTTCCATATTTCCATTTTTTATCGCTTCCATCACTTCATAGGTTTCTTCCAGTAAATATCTGGCCAAGGTATGATGGTTTTGTTCACGATCCCAGGGACAGCCGTCTTCTCCCAGCAGCTTGTCCATAATCTGTAATAGTTGTTTTATTTCATCACCCTTTGTTTTCATTGCTTTCCTCCCAATTTGATTGCTATTATCTAATCATTTTTACCCATAAGACCTTTGATCATGTTCATATCCAGTTCACGGAACAGCAAGAGCAGCAAACCATAGACTCCTACCCCGACAAGAATTGCTATTACGGTAGACAAGTGTGACCTGATATCCATGCCTACACAGAACTGGTAGGAATATATTACTGATAAAGCCATTAAAATGGTGACTGCTGTTATTTTCAATAACCGGCCAATTTCATAACTTATACCACTAATCTTACGTAAATAATAAAGATTTAATAGGGAACCTACCAGAAATGCCAGCACCGTTCCAATTGCTGCTCCTTGCACGTTTAATGCCGGTACTCCAGTAAGTGTATAATTGAATATGACTTTTAATATTCCAGTCACCAGCAGATTTTTCATGGCAATCTCCGGGCGGCCCATACCCTGTAATCCGGCACTGGAAAGCTGAAATGCAGCCAATGTTATACAGGAAAAGGCCAGTGGCTCCAGGGGGATGCCAGCTTCAGGAGCTGCATAAAGCAAATCTGATATCTGGGTTGCCAGGATAAATAATCCTGCTGCACAAGGCAGGGCAATGATCATTCCAGCCCTGAAAGCATAGTTGAGTCTTTCATTGAGTGTTTGCTTATCTCTCTTGGCAAATGCTTCAGCAACTGCGGGTACCAGACTGGTTGAAATCGATATTGTAAATATAGTGGGCAAACTGATCAAGACTGCAGCCATACCCGAAAGCTGTCCGTATAAAGCGGTAGCTTCAGCAGTAGAATAACCGATTGACATTAAACGTCCAGGTACGATAACCGCATCCAGCATCTGCACTAAAGGCAGGACAACTGCCCCGAGGGAAACTGGCACCGCCAGGCGTACCATTTCTTTGGCCAGCTCTGCCGAATTGGCTCCCGAATAAATTAAACTCTGTCCAGGGCGTTCGGTTTTTCTGAACCATAAATAGTAAATACAAAGTACGATCAAACCTACCAAGCCACCAACTACAGCCCCGAAGGTGGCTCCTGCTGCAGCATATTCCAAGCCCCGGGGAAAAAGCATCACAGCTAAAATGAGAACTGCCGTAACACGAAATAACTGTTCGATCACCTGGGATACAGCAGTTGGCATCATGGACTGTTTGCCCTGAAAGTAACCACGGAAAACCGACATCAGCCCCGCAAAAAAAATTGCCGGGGCAACAGCTAAAATAGGATAATAAGCCAATGGCTGTTTTAAAATTGAATTGGCAATAAAATGCGCTGATTGCATAACAACAATAGATAAAATAATGCCAACCACAAAAAGTACCGCCAGAGACACCCTGAACAACTTTTTGCTGTCTCCGGTCAACCCTTGTGTTTCTTTGCGTGACACCAGAACAGAAATGGCCACCGGTACACCTGCCGTAGCCAGGGCAAGTATAGTAGTATAGATTGGATAGGCCATCTGGTACAAGCCCATTCCTTGGTCACCTATTAACCTGGCCAGGGGAATACGGTATAAAGCTCCCATAATTTTACTCAGGATACCAGCGATACTGAGAATTACGGCTCCCTGGAGGAAATTTTTCTTTTGATTCATATTAGCCTCCCCAAATTCTCGTGAGGTATATTATACCACTTCCCCATTGCACTTGAAATATAAAGAAAACCCGGTTTGCGACAAGCCTTTGGCGACGGCGGAACCGCGGTTGCACTTATACTATCATCCTTGATAAACGTATACTTTGATAGTATAACAGAAAAAGCGATCTTACCCTGATAAGACCGCTTCATTAAAAATAATTTATTGTTCCATCTGTTTACCAAGAAATCCAGCTGCTGTTTCAGCCAGCTTAATTTCCATGTCGCCTAATTTAACTCCTTCTTCTTTACTAACAATAATAACTGCTCCAATTGGATCGCCCTGAGTGATAATGGGGGCAATCACTTGCGCTTTAATGGTGTATTCCCTGTCTTCATTCTGTATAATATGCATATTTTCATCATCACTGGCAGGTATTTCATTCATAACCAGGGTGTTTCTTTCATCGATAGCCCGTTCAACGGCTTTGCCTACCTGCTTGCCTAAAAATTCACGTTTATTGGCACCGGCCAGAGCAATGATAACATCCCGATCAGCAATCATGGCTATGTGACCAATTGTCTCGTGTAATGAATCCGCATATTCTTTAGCAAAATCCCCCAGTTCACCTATGGGAGAATATTTCTTTAATATTACTTCACCTTCACGATCGACGAAAATTTCTAGAGGGTCACCCTCGCGAATGCGTAATGTTCTGCGAATTTCCTTGGGTATTACTACTCTTCCCAAGTCATCTATCCGGCGGACTATTCCTGTTGCTTTCAATTATTCATCCCTCCTTTTTTATCTTCATAGTTATTTGTTTTTTTGTTTTGTTTCTCAGTGATAGTATATAACTCAAAATACCCTTTTATTCACTTTTTACCATTAAGGCTTGTAAAAATTATCACAAATCTATACTGACCATTAATTTTTATAAAAACTTCCTGTTATATTTATTATCCTCAAATCGGATAGAAAGACTTTTTGTGGTAAAAATAAATCTAAACGACTTTCAATGGAGAACTTATGGAAAAAATCAGCAAAATTCAGCTATATTGTATGATGGTCGTTATGACCTCTCCTATTGCCTTTTTGCAGGCGCCTAAAAGGCTGATCAATCTGGTTGACAATAACGCCTGGCTGCCTGCCTTTGCCTCTATTGTCCCCGGAATTCTTATCGTTTTGCTGTATATAAAACTAATTGAAAAAAGCCGTCAGCCTTTTCCTTTAATGCTGGAAGAACACCTGGGCAAAATTGCCGGTAAAATTCTGGGCTTTATATATATTGGCATCTTTATTCTGGTCAGCAGTTATGCCTTAAGGCTCTTTGTAGATTTTATGGAAATTTATGTACAGCCGGCGACACCCATCAGTGTATTGACCGGTCTGATGCTCCTGGGCAGCTTTGTCTCACTTCGGGCAGGCTTGACGGCCATGGGCAGGATTTGTGAGATAACTGTTTATATCGGATTATCCTTTACTTTGGTTATTTTGGTAACGGCGATCATAAATTATCCTGACTGGGGAAATCTGATGCCCTTGGGCTATATGAGCTTTAAAAATTTCGGTATTGCCACCTGGTCTGCCAGCACAGTATGGAGCCGTATCATTCCGGTCTTGACCATTGCCTATTTTATAGAAAAGAAAATGGATGCCTCCCGGATTCTGTTTATGGCTGTAGCCACTTCCGTCTGCGTAATCGGTTTGACTGCGATTGCTACCCTTTTGACTTTTGGAGCGCCATTCTCCAAACTTTTGGTTTATCCCACCTTTGCTTTCGTACGTTTGATTCAAATTGGAGAATTTGTTCAGCATCTGGATATTATTTTTGTTGGCATCTGGGTTCTGGGTGTTTATGCTACTTTATTTATCACCTGGTTTATGAGTTGTTTTACTGCCCAGCAGGTTTTCGGACTCAGGGAATATCGTTTTCTGGCTGCTCCCATCAGCCTGATAATCGGGGTATTATCGATCATTATGAGCAATAATATCATTGAATTCCGTGTGGTAACCCTGCTTTTGATCAACTGGGTCTATTTTGCCGCCTTTATAATCATTCCATTTATTGTACTGTTCATAGCTCTTATTAAGCCTGCCGCAAATTCCAGTCCGCTAAATACTGGCCAGGAGTCTGAATTTCAACTTTGAGGGTAATTTTGTATAAATATATTGCCCCAGGCTTAAACTAAAACGATGCTTTATTGATGAACTGGGAGGTAACAATGCGCTACATCAGCGGCAAAAAAAAACGCGAACCGGAAAAAGACACACATGTTCTAAGCAAAGAACCATTATCTGCAGATCTTGAACAAAATATTGAGTCTCTTAAGCTGCTTTTATACGGTTGTTCCGATGCAGTATTAAAACAGTTCCGCTTTGGCCTTGAACCTCAAACCAAAGGTGTAATGGTTTATTTTGACGGACTGGTAAACAAATCAATTGTGGAGTTAAGCATTTTAAAACCACTCCTGATTGATTTGCCGAAGCTGGGCATTTGTATCGGGGACAGAAAAAATATTGATTCATTATTGGAAACCATCAAAGAATCGATTTTGACTTTGGCAGAAGTAGACACCTTGAGTACCTTTGACGAATTATGTGTTCGTGTAAGCTCAGGTGATACCGTAATCCTCATCGATGGCTGCGACAAAGCCCTGGTTGCCGGGACCCGTTGCTGGGAAGGCCGGGGAGTAGAGGTTCCTGATAATGAAACCGTTATTTTTGGCCCCAAGGAAGGATTTTCAGAAACACTGCGTTTCAACACTGCTCTATTACGCCGCCGGCTGAAATCCACCAATTTTAAACTGGAAGCCTTTGTCATCGGCCGCATCACCAAGACCAATGTAGTTTTAGGATATATTAAAGGGATCGCTTCCCAGGATTTGGTGGACGAGATCATCAATCGGCTGCTGGCTATTGATATCGATGGTTTGCTTGATACGGCCTATCTGGAAGAATTTATTACCAACGAACCTAAAAGTATTTTTTCCCAGGTAGAACATACCGAAAAGCCTGATCATGTCTGTGGCCAGCTGTTGGAAGGCCGGTTGGTGATAATTGTTGACGGCTCACCCATGGCAATGGTGCTGCCCATATCTTTTCCCCAGTTTTCCAATTCAGCAGATGATAACTATACCCATTATATTGCCGCTTCATTATTCCGCCTCTTGCGCCATACAGCTCATTTGATAGCACTGCTGCTGCCTTCATTATATGTAGCGTTGATCACTTTCCATCATGAGATGATCCCTACACCGCTTCTGCTGACGATCGTAGCCTCCAGGCAGGGAGTTCCTTTTCCGGCCTTTATAGAAGCCCTGCTGATGGAGTTTTCATTTGAGCTTTTGCGGGAAGCAGGTTTGCGGCTTCCACGATCAATAGGACCTGCGGTCAGTATCGTCGGAGCTTTGATCATTGGCGATGCCGCCGTACGGGCTGGATTAGTATCAACACCAATGGTAGTTGTCATTGCCTTTACCGGAATCGCATCCTTTGTAACCCCTCATTACAATGCGTCAATAACGATCAGGATTCTGCGTTTTATTTTTTTAGCTG
>LSQX01080795.1_pt1 | contig 29306 bp, 23 predicted proteins | sample 654561 | NCBI WGS metagenome assembly LSQX01 (sample SAMN04489861, study PRJNA283612) | anaerobic digester metagenome | isolation source: 4 biogas reactors fed with cattle manure at either 37C or 55C with and... | place: Denmark: Kongens Lyngby | collected 2014 | reverse complement strand
CCTCTCACATCGTGACCAGCTCTGACGCCCGCGCAACCTTCGCCAATGTGGAGCTTGTGGCAGGCGAGATACCTGAGCCGAGCGATCTGGAACTCTTCTGGGAGACCGATGGAGCGAACCTGATTCTCCGTTGGGCTGCCGGAACGGGAGCCACCTTGCAGGCTGCTACAGAAGCCAATGCAAGCCTCTGGGAAAACCTGGAAGGTGAAATGGTTGGCGGCGCCATGCAGCTTGTGGTGCCTCTGGACCTTGAAGATGCACTCTTCTTCCGCTTAGTGAAGTAACGAGCATCTGATGCACTGGATTGGGAGGCTGCTGGCTCTCCTGAGAGTTGAAAGAGCCTCCCCCAATCCAGAAAAAAGGCCGGAACTTATCTTGAGTTTCGGCCTTTCAGTATTTAGTAGTATAAGAGAAGCTTAAATATTAGAAGAGTCTTGAGCAAAACGGCTTTGCCAGCGCCACACATCTTCACACATTTCATCCAGACTTCGGATTGTCTCCCAATGAAGTTCTCTTTTTGCCTTGGTTGGATCAGCATAGCAGGCGGCAATGTCTCCTTGGCGCCTGGGTGCGAATTCATAGGGGATTTTCTTTCCTGAAGCTTTTTCAAAAGCATGAAGCATTTCCAGTACACTGTATCCCTGGCCTGTTCCAAGATTGTAAACATCGATTCTGGGTTGCTCCAGCGTGCGCTTGAGGGCCGCCAGATGTCCCTGCGCCAAATCGCATACATGGATGTAGTCACGAATACCTGTCCCATCGGGTGTGGGGTAGTCATTGCCGAAGACTTTCAGCAGTGGAAGCTTACCTGTGGCGACCTGAGCGATAAAAGGCATGAGATTATTGGGGATACCCTTGGGCGATTCGCCGATCAAGCCGCTTTTATGTGCCCCAACAGGATTGAAATAACGCAGAATAGAAATGCTCCATTGAGGGTCTGAAATATGCAGGTCTTGGAGTATCTGCTCGATCATTAGTTTGCTCTGACCATAAGGGTTGGTGGCAGAGAGGGGAAAGTCTTCTTGAATCGGCAATGTTTTGGGTAGTCCGTAAACAGTAGAAGAGGAACTAAAAACTATATTTTTAACATTTGCTTCTTTCATAACCTGGCAGAGAACCAAGGTTCCAGCAATGTTGTTTTGGTAATAAAAGAGTGGCTTGAAGACAGACTCTCCAACGGCCTTGAGTCCTGCGAAATGGATAACAGCATCTATGCTGTTTTCAGAAAAGATGCGCTCCAATGCTTTAGCGTCAAGAATATCATTTTGATAAAACCTAACCTTCTTTGATGTGATTTGTTCGATTCTCTCCACCACATCGGGGCTGCTATTATAGCAATTGTCTACGCAAACAACTTCAAAACCTTCGTTTAGAAGTTCTACAGCAGTGTGGCTGCCGATGTAGCCGGTACCGCCCGTTAAGAGAATTTTTTTTGGCATAGTTTAATAAAATTATTTTATGTTTAGATGAACTCGGGAAGAGAAAATATATCGTTGATCTCCTCGTCTACGGATACTTTCGTAAATGCTCAATCCAGAGCGTTTAAGTTTTTCATGAAAAAGCTCTTCTCCTTTGTAGACTACACGTACCGATTTCCCAAAATCAATGAGTTCATCGTTTACATTAATAATGATCTGGGAGTAGTCAGATTTTTCGATATCAAAAGTATTGGACTGGTGACTGATGATGAGGGTATCTCCCTTATGGCGTGTAGTGGAGGAGGGAATACTTAGCCAGTAGAAGGAATCGGGCATCGCCTCGGACTCTTCCTGGCACCATGCAATTTTTTCTGGCAAGGGGGTCCGACGAAATTTGGCCATCCACTCCAGCGCAACTGCGTCTTCCAAATCCATCCAGTGGGCTTTATTCTCCAAGATATGAGCTTCATAAACGTAACCTGACGGATCAACCTCCCTGGCATGAAGCAGTTTTTGCTGAAACTCAAGTGCTTTTTTGTTCCTATCATAGGCGCTGTCTTTGGCTCCAACCCAGAGAGAAAAACCGATATTGCGCAGGTTTAGTGGTGAAACATCGCCCGGATGCCCTGCCATCATCGCTGCGGCTGCCCAGCGGTCTGCCATTCGGGGGGCCATGCGGTATACGCCATCTCCACCGGCGGAATAGCCGAGCAGGTACACCTTGTCAGGGTTCACATCGAGCTCAATTACAGCCAACTGGATGAGACGATCAAAGAAAAAATCCATCTCCGGTCTAAACCACATATTCCAATCGTTAAAGGGAGCTCTGGGGGCAATGTAGACTCCTTCCTCGGGGGTATAGAGGAGTATTTGGTTACGCCATTGTTGATGGTTTATCTCTGGTGGTGTGTTTCCGCCACCATGCATGGAGATATAAAGGCTACGTCCTTTTTCAGTTTTCTCACCAGAGATTCGTGTTTCAAAAGGCATCTTTAAATCACCTTTTAATAAAACTCTTTTTCCCCATTGAGGGCCAAAATTTTTCTTAAGTTCTTTTTGATAGGTAGTGAAAAAATAATCTGAAACCTTTTGTGCCTCCTTGAAAGAGAGTGACTTTTTCAAAAGCTGTTCTCCCTTTGGAGAAGAAAAAACAGACTCTACGTCAGTTTCTTTTCCCTGATCAAAAAAGAGTGGGGTGTCGCCCAGAAAACTTTTTATGTCTTTTACGATATCGGCATTGACCCAGCATACGAAGCTGCAAAGCCAGAGGCTAAGAATTAGAGTAAGCTTTTTCATGAACTTTGGTTTTTAGCTTTTAGAAAGCTCTCCTGATTCTGTGCTTAAATTGAGCTATCTTCAACTCTGAAAAGCGAATGATTGAAATTTAGGTACTCTTCGGAAGTGCCAATTAAGGGTAGGGCCCTTATGCGGATTTAGTCTTTTATTCTTACAGTCTGGCAAAAAGAGCAAGCTTTAATGTATTGGGTTTTTTCAAAAAAATGGATATTATCTCGATAAAGAGAGGGTGGTTGTGGTAGAAGAAGTGCGTATGGTTTCTATCGTCAAGACGCCAAGACTAGTAGTTGCGCTGTTTTTAGTACTGACAGCTTTTAATTCGCATCAGCTTTACGCCAGCCAAGCAGTTGGAAATGGAGAGCCTGCCCAACAGGTTGAAGTTTCCGAAGTAAAAAAGGCACTACAGGCAGAGGCTTCATCTGTTGATAAAAGCGCTTCTCAGCCTGCTCCAAAACTATCAGAACAGTGGATAGAGAAAACCAAGAATCCGGTCTCCTGGTTTAGGTGGGGGGCTGATTTAAGGGCGCGTGAGGAGTACATAGCCAATCCGCAGTTCAACTCCTCTCTGGCGGAGCCCGAAACGCATCATCAGCGATATCGGTTTCGTGTTTGGACGGATATTCAACCGGTCGATCAGCTATCACTTCATGTGCGAGGCCTCTATGTTTTGAGAAACTTTATAGACCCTTCGCCTGTGCGAGGAATTGATTCCGGGGAAATCTTGTTGGATAACCTCTACTTGAAATTTTCCGGAATGCAAGACTCTCCTTATGAGTTGCGACTGGGGCGGCAGGAGTTTGTAGACATGGGGGTTCCCTGGCTGATTATGGATGGAACCAGTCGAGATGGTTCCAGGACCTGTTTTTTTGATGCGGCGCGCTTTATGTATCGCTTTGCCGATGATGAAACCACGCTTGATGCGGTTTACCTTTACCAGTCAGACCGCTCTGATGCCTGGCTCCCGCCCATTGATATGCAGGAGAGCCGAAAATATCTTTCAGAAGAGGATATCCAGGGAGGGATGATTTTGCTTCGGAATAAATCACTCAAAAACACAACGCTTGAATCTCTCTTTCTATACAAGCATGAATACCATGGTGATTTAGCCAGCTCTGATTATGGTGATAATTTTACGATTCGCCCAAAAGTAGTGTACCAGTTTGATGATAACTGGAATTTATCAACTGAGCTGGCGGCTCAAGTGGGGCGACGAAACGGGAGAGATTTGTTGGCAGCTGGTTCTTTGTCTCAGTTGACTTATGACTTCAAAGATGCTCTCAAAAACCGACTTTGGCTGGGTTTTGAGTATCTTTCAGGGGATAGAGGCGGTAACGGTACTGATAACGGTTTTGATATTTTATGGGGGAGGTACCCTCGAGTAAGCGAAACATTGGCTTATACTCGTGTTGATAGCGGCAAGGCATGCGATTACTCAAACATGGTCTCTCCGTTTGTAGGATACTCCATTAAGCCGTTGGATCAATTAGGTTTTCAGGCCAGTTACCGTCCCATGTTTGCCCCGGCCAACCCGATGGCCGTCAGCGCAACGCATACTGAAAGTGGTTCTTTTAAGGGCCATTTAGTTTATAGCAAACTTGAGTACGACATAAAGCCACACATTAAAACTCACATGTTGTTTGAAACCATTTTGCCAGGCAATTATTATGCGGAAGCTTATCGTTCTGCTGCGTATTTTTTCAGGGCGGAAGTATGGTTTACCTGGTAAGGAAGAGGCTGTTTAATCGGGATGAAGTCGGATCACCTCTTCAAGGGTTGTCTTTTTGTGATAAACCAGCCCTTGGAAAGAGGCCAACTTTTCGTCGTTATCATTGCTGATTACAATATCGTAAGAGCTTAGCTTCGTATTGGCGCATGTTCTTTTGCCTTCTGCAAAAAGAGTTGTTCCTTCTCTGCCACTTTTAATGTAATGGATAGAAGCGCTGATTGAGACTGCAAGCTCTCCTTCTGAGTTGCTGGCAGCAGCGCAGACTACATCCGCAAGGGTAAAAAGCACTCCACCTTGAACCACCCGAAATCCATTCAGGTGGTGTGGTTCTATTTTCAGTTTTGCACAGGCATAGCCTTGCTTAACTTCTAAAAGTTCGATCCCAACAAGATTGCTAAAACGATCACGTTTGAAAAACTCTTTAATTACGTCCATAACTTTTACACTTTGATAAAGGTCCCAGAAGTCCACTCTCCTCCAGAGGCACTATGCTCCAGCGAAAAGCCGAGCTTAGAGTAAGCTTTCTGCACCGCCTCAAATTGATGTGTCAAAATTCCAGCAGCAACAAGTTTACCCGCGGGAGCAACCTTGGCGGCGATAGGTTCAGCTTTTTCTATAAGGAGAGGAGCCTCCAGGTTAGCGCATACCAGGCTCCATACATCTTTTTTGTTGAGGCTCATCTTTTCAATTCCCATCGTCTTAAAGGTCAACAGGTTTTCAGCATGATTGCGAGTGGCGTTTTTTATTGAGTTAAGTACAGCCTCTTCATCGTTATCAAAGCCAAAGACAGGTGAGTAGCCCAGGCGGGCAGCGGCAATGGCAAGGATGCCGGTTCCGCAGCCGATATCGAGCATGGAACTCTTAGAGTCCTGCCCCGGGGCATTCTCAACTATTTGGCTGAGGCAGTAGCTGGTAGTGGGGTGGTGACCGGTTCCAAAGCTCAGCCCGGGGTCTAAAACCAGACGTACCATTCCCTTTAACGCTTTTCGTTTGCTCCAGCTGGGTGCGATCATCAGTTTTTTGCCGAAAGTCAGAACAGTGAAATGGCGTTTCCAGGACTCAGCCCAATTTTCTTTTTTGATTTTGCGAATACTTAATCTGGAAAAGGAAACGTCCAAACCAGCCTGTGCAAGTTCCAAGAGCCCCTGTTTCACCTGTAGGCGTATTGTAGAAGCAGAAGCAGGGAGCTGTGTTGTGTAAAAAGAGACTTTTACCTGTGGGCTTTCATGTAACTGCCATGTTGAAGGGGAGATAGTTTCTCCAAAAAAACGCTTAAATAGTTCTATTACTGCCTCTTCAGAAGCTGCAGGTGCTTCCAAAGATACTTGCCACAAGGTTTCTGTTTTTGAGGTTGGCATAGGTCGTCAACTGTTGAAAGTTAACCACAAGGCTCTTTAAAACACAACCTTCTCTCAGGGGAAAACCTTTTCATAGATGAAAAGTTAGTTTCAGAGATATTTTTGACTTGGGTGCCCTTGAGTAATATCTATTTAAAAAACAAGAAGATACGTCTGTTTGGTCTGTTTTTTCTAGCCATAGAGTTCTTTTGAAGCTAAGATAACTGCATGGACGCAAAGGTGAAAGCTAAAGTTGTGCCTGAGTTGGATGCGGAGTTTAGCCCTGCTATCTTGCATTTCAAGGCGATAGAGAGAGTGGTTAAAGAATCCGGAGGGATTCCGGTTGGAATTGCTATTGAACAGGCAGATGGCTCTGTTTATCGTTTTTCAACAGACCTTCCTCCGTCGGAACACGCTCTGGGTATGCGAAATGACTTTTATCTTGAGCGACTGGTAAAGTTTTTGCTCTGGTCTTATGGTGGTTATCGCATCCATGTTTCCGCACCCAAGGCTATGGTAGATCGGCTGCGTGAGCATTATGTGAACACGGAGCGCGGTCAATTTGATGCACGGTTGATGGGTAAGCTCATTTATGAAAAGCCGTTCGAAATTGTCTGGGCAGAAACCCCTGCCGATTTACCGCCAGCCAAAGAACAGGCTATGTCCCTTGGACGTCACTTGGATGGTTGCAGAATCGGGTTTGACCTGGGGGCCAGTGATCGTAAAGTGGCAGCGGTGAGGGATGGTGAAGTGGTCTATAGCGAGGAGGTTCCCTGGATGCCTTCTTTGCAGGAGGAACCGCAGTGGCATTATGATGAACTTATGGCGATGCTGAAGAGCGCGGCTGCGCATTTGCCAAGGGTGGATGCCATCGGGGGAAGTGCAGCTGGTTGTTATGTGAACAACAGAGTCCAGGTTGCCTCTCTCTTTCGTAGTGTTTCAGCCTCTCTCTTCAAGAGCAGAGTCAGAGAAATCTTTCTCGAGCTGCAGAAGGAGTGGGGCAATGTTCCTTTTGAAGTCGTCAATGATGGAGAGGTTACTGCTCTGGCCGGCGCAATGTCACTGAATGACAATGCTGTCCTGGGGATTGCTCTCGGTAGCAGCCAGGCGGTAGGCTATGTCACTCCGGATGGGAGGATTACCTCAAGGCTTGATGAACTGGCTTTTGCACCTGTGGATTATCGTGATAATGCACCTGTGGATGAGTGGTCGGGGGACTTGGGCTGTGGTGTGCAATATTTTTCACAACAGGCGGTTGGCAGATTGCTGGCGCCGGCTGGAATAGATTTGCCTACGCAAATGCCTCTTCCTGAGAAATTGAAAGAAGTGCAAAAATTGATGTCTCAGGGAGATAGTCGCGCTCGAGCAATCTTTAGCACGATAGGAGTCTACCTGGGCTATGCTACTGCGCTATACGCAGAGTTCTATGATGTGAAAAATGTGCTGACCCTGGGGCGTGTTACTTCGGGTGAGGGCGGAAGTATTCTCTTGGAGAAGGCCAAGGAAGTCTTAGCGTGTGAGTTCCCTGAGTTGGCTGCCAAGATAGCTTATCATACTCCCAGTGAAAGAGATAAACGCCATGGTCAGGCTATTGCAGCAGCAAGCCTTCCCAATATCAAAAAATAATGAACTAAACTGAGTTCAGGCTTATGAAGAGTTATCAAGAATATATAGATGGTATTGTAAATTTAACAGAGCAGGCACGAAAGATCCCTTTAGGAGGTGTCCCACCGATTAAACGTGAGCCGCTGGCTCTTGATGCGCCTTCCGTGCTTCTTTTTTCTCCGCATCCAGATGATGAATGTGCTACTGGAATAATCGCGCTGCGTTTGCTCCAGGAGAGAGGGATGAGGGTGAAAAATGTGGTCGTAACCCAGGGAAGCAATCCCGAGAGGCAGGCGGCTCGACTGAAAGAGGTTACCGATGCCTGTAATTATCTGGGGTTTGGAATTATCCAAACAGGGCCCGTAGGATTGCTGGGGGTGAGAGTAGATAACCGCGATCTCAATCCAGGGGAGTGGGCTGAAAAAGTAGCTGTTATTCGCGATATTTTGGTGCGCGAAAAACCAAGCGTCATTTTGTTTCCACACTCTAAGGACTGGAATAGTGGCCATATTGGCACTCACTATCTGGTGACGGATGCACTTGCCAGCATGCCCAAGGATTACTCCGTTACAGTAGTAGAAACTGAGTTTTGGGGTGAGCTGGAAAACCCCAATCTAATGCTGGAAATTTCCAATGAAGACCTGACTCGAATCATTACCGCTTTCTCTTTTCATCATGGAGAGGTTGCCCGCAATCCTTACCATCTGCTTCTGCCGGCTTATATGCAGAGAAATGTGAGTCGCGGTGCAGAGGTGGTTGGTGGACAGGGTGGTGATGCGCCCCAGTTCAACTATGCAATGATTTATCGCCTGAGCAAGTACCAGAATGGAGTTTTCCAACATGCACCTAATCAGATCATATCGGCTCAAGAGAAAATCTGTTTAGATGCCTAATCTTTTGCCCAGAGGATGGATAGCCTCTGAGGAAAAAACTATAAGCCCATTCTTTTTATTTGGAAAGAGTGGGCTTTTACTTTAGCGGCTGAAGGTTTATTTCTGAGGAGTCAGTAAAGCGATCTCACTCATGATCCGGTCTGCAACTTCTTGATAAATTTCTCTAAGGCGTCCTTTTGAGCAGGTTTTTGCTTCTTCTCGCAAAGGATTAAAGTCAATGGGACGCCCGTATTTAATAATGATTTTCTTAGGCTTTGGGAAAAGAGCGTCTCTGCCATAAGACTCAAAAGAGCCGAAGATTCGTGTGGGGATGACGGGAACGTTGGATTTCATTACTGCCAGGCCGACACCGGAACGAGCTTTTTGCAGTTTGCCATCAAGGGTGCGTGTTCCTTCCGGAAAGAGATTAACCACACAGCCGCTTTGGAGCCTTTCCAGAATTGCTTTGAGACCAGCCATCCCGTTACCATCCCGGTCTACCGGAACGGCATTAACCGAACGAAGTACGTAGCTGATGAGCTTATTTTTAAAAAGAGATTTTCGAGCCAGATAATGAATGCTTCGGGGCAGGGAGGTGCCTAACAGTACAGGGTCCAAAAAACTGGCATGATTAGAAACAATCAATCCGCCACCTTGGAGGGGAACATTTTCTACTCCATAAAGCTCCCATCTAAAGTAGAGCTTAAAAAGTATTTTTCCTGGTCCCCAGACTATAAAATAAAACGGATGCATGCCAAGCAGGGCAAATAAAAATAAAATTAGTTGAGAGGCTGTCTTTTCGTCAGTTTTGATCGAATTTCCTCTAAAAGCATCGCTGTCGTTTCTTCTGGAGTTAACTTGGAGGTGTTTATCAGGGTGGCTCCCAGAGAAATCACCAATGGCGAGACTGCCCTCTGTGCATCTTTCTTATCTCTTTCAGCCAAGTTTTCAATGATTCCATCAGCTTCACGGCGACGAGACCTTTCATCAAGACTGGCATCTAAGTAGAACTTGAATTCTGTCTCTGGAAATATGGCCGAGCCAATATCGCGACCTTCCATGACAATATTTCCAAACTTCACACAGCTTCTCTGTATTCTCTTCATCCACGAACGAACAGGCGGAATAGCTGCTACTTTTGGGACAGCGGCACTGGTAGACGAAGTGCGTATCTCTTTAACGGGATGGTAGCCATCTACTGTCAAGTAAACAGCCTTATCTGCACAAACCAGTTTCGTTTTCCATTTTTTCAATGTAGCTGTAATAGCTTTGACATCCTCTAAATCAATCTGCTGTTGGACACAATACCAGGCTAAAGTGCGATACATTGCGCCGGTATCGACATAGGTATATCCCAGAGCTGCAGCAACACGCTTTGCATTTGTACTTTTGCCACTGGCGCTTGTGCCGTCTATTGCTATGACGACAGGCTTTCCTTTCATGTTCATTTAAAATCTAAGTAACTCTTGAGGCTGTCCCGAGAGAAACTGAACCATTCTGCAGACTGTAGGGCTGAATTTCAATCTTTTAGAATAGAGGCAAAAGTGTGACGAATCTAATCTGTTTGTTTTAAGGCATTAGTGAGGAGTGGTTTCCCCAGAGAACCCTGTTTGGCGCAAGGCTTCGTAAAGAACCAGTGCCGCGCAGTTGGAGAGGTTCAGTGAGCGGCAAAAGGGGCTAAACATAGGGATTCGTACCCAGTGGTTTTGATAACGTTCCAATAGAGGAGAGGGAATACCTTTGGTTTCTCTCCCAAGGACGATGTAATCTTCAGGATGCCATTGAACTTCGTCATATCGTTTTGAGCCTTTGCACTCAATCATCCAAAGGCGAGCGGCAGGAGGAAGTTGCTGCTCAAAAGCAGCCCAGTCAGGCCATTGCTGGCAATCAACATGTTGCCAGTAGTCCATGGCTGCGCGCTTCAAGTGACGGTCATCCAACTCGAAGCCAAAAGGTTTGATAAGATGCAGGGTAGTTCTGGTGGCAGCGCAAAGTCGTGCAATATTGCCCGTATTAGATGGAATCTCCGGATTGATTAGCACAATATTCATACTTTGAAATAGGGGCACACTCTGTTTTTCCCAAAAGCAATTTGATAAATTGATCTTCTTTTAGGAGCCCAAATTTACCGTTTGCGCAAAGAGCTTCACTATAGGCGCTGACGCTATCAGGTTCAAAGCCAGGTCCCCAGATCGCAAAGGGAACAGGCTCTCGCGTGTGGGCCCGAGTGCTGACGGGTGTCGGGTGATCGGGCAAAAGGCCAATGATCGCTTCAGTTTGGGTGTCTTCCAGTCCTTTGAGCAATGGAGCGACCAGCCGTGAATCCAAGTCTTCAATTGTCTGAATTTTCAAGGCAGCGTTACCTTCGTGGCCGGCTTCATCGGGCGCCTCTACGTGTAGATAGACAAAATCGTAATCTTTTAGAGCTTCCAGGCAGGCTGCTGCTTTGCCTTCATAGTTGGTATCGTAAAGGCCAGTCGCTCCTTCCACGGAGATAACCTTCAGCCCTGCGTAGACACCAATTCCGCGAATAAGATCAACGGCAGAAATTACGGCTCCCGTAATTCCAAAGTGTTCCTGATAAGTCCACATTTTGGGTTTATAGCCTCCGGACCAAAGCCAGATGGAGTTGGCAGGGTCTTTACCCTCAGCAATACGCTTGCGGTTAGTCGGGTGTTTTGGGAGCCATTCTTGGGTTTGGGCTGTAAGACGATTTAATATTTCAGCCGTTTCTTTGGCTTCCTCACAAAGGCTTTCTATTGGGAGTTTGGCAGCCAGCTCTCCCAAATAGTCGTGCGGAGGGGTGCACTTGATGCGTGCATCCAATCCCTTTGCTATAAAGACATGGCGATAGCTTACTCCTGGATAAAAAGAGAACTGTTGAGAACCAAATTTTTCCTGAAGATCGTGGATTATTTTTGCCGCTTCTTCCGAGGAAATGTGGCCGGCAGAGTGGTTTTTGAGTCTCCCTTCCTCATTCAGGCAGATCAGGTTGCAGCGCATTACCAGTTCTCCTTCATTAATTTGGAGCCCCATGCTGGCAGCTTCGAGTACACCACGCCCCTGCAGTATCTCAGCAGGGTTGTATCCCATTACGCTCAAGTTTGCGGCTTCGCTGCCCGGCATGATTCCCTCAGGCACGGTTTCCAGCATTCCGCAGCATCCTTCGCGTGCCAGTCGGTCCATGCAAGGTTTACAAGCGGCTTCTAAAGGGGTAAGACCTCCCAGTTCGGAGACAGGGTGATCAGACATACCGTCACCCAGAATAACAATGTATTTCATTTTTAAAACTTATCCGCTTGCCTTACTGAGGAGGAACTCTTTTAAACAGCTAAAGTCGGCCAGCATTTGAGAGTAGGTTTCTTTTGATGGGTTCAGTTGGGCCAGGGCAGAGGGAACCTGAGGTTCAAAACCAAGCAGTTTTTTCATTTCTTCATGGAACTTGGCAGGGTGTGCGGTTTCTAAAACCACGGCAGGCAGGTCGGCATCCTCTGGGCATTCTGTTATCCAAGATTCGTACCCTTTCCAAGCTACAGCGCCATGGGGCTCCAGAAGAAGCTTTTTCTTTTTCCAGGCTTCAACGACTGTTTGTCTGGTTTCTTGATCGCTGACCGAGATGGAGTAGATATCTCGGCGCAAGGTATCCAAGTCGGCAGGTTGTAAAATGCAGCCTGTTTCATCCATGTGCCCACCATAAAGCTGAACCAGGCGGGCGAGGTTGCTGGGGTGGCCGACGTTCATCGCATTGGAGATACAGTTGCGGGAAGGCTCAACTTTCTGGTAGTTCCCAGTGGATAAGTAAGCTGGAAAAGCATCATTTTCGTTAACAGGGACTATCATTTTTTTAACAGGCAGCCCCATTTTCCAGGCTATCATCCCACCCATCATGTCTCCGAAGTTGCCAGAGGGGACGGAAAAAAGCATGGGCTGGCGAAGTTCCTTGTTGATTCGCGAAGCGGCATAAAAAAAGTATACGCTTTGGGGCAATAGTCTGCCGATGTTAATGGAGTTGGCTGATGAGAGATTTATCTGTTTGCAAAGATCGGGGTCGGCAAATGCCTGTTTGACCATGGCCTGGCAATCATCAAACTTTCCCTCAATGGCCAGACAGGTGACGTTGCCAGCCAGGGTTGTCATCTGGAGTCGTTGACGTCTGCTGACCTCCTGAACAGGGAAAAGCACTATCACCTGAATGCCGGCAATACCGCTGAAAGCACTTGCTACGGCAGCACCTGTATCACCGCTGGTTGCTACGAGAATGGTAAGATTTTTACCACTTTCGCTGATAAAATGGCCCATGAGTCGCGCCATGAGTCGCGCCGCAAAATCTTTGAAAGAAGCGGTGGGGCCACGATCCAACCTCAAAATAAAGGTTTGAGCAGTCCCGTCAACAGGTTCCAGAGGGATTTCGAAGGTATAAGCATCTTTGCAAAGCTTTAACAAGGTTTCATGCTGGAGGGCGCCAGCAGTATAGCGGCTTAGAACATGGAAGGCGACTTCAGCATAAGTCATGCTGGCGTAGCTGAGAAGCTCCTCTTTAGGTATTGTTGGGAACCTCTCAGGTAAGTAAAGTCCTCTATCTGGCGCCTGGCCTAGCAGTAGGGCCTCCTTAACATCCACAGAGGCTAAACGTGATTTATCATTAGTGCTGTAAAACAACATTCTGTCCATTGAGTAATCCTGCAGAAACTAAACAATCCCCAAGCGGGGATGGCAACAGGATGCCTTAGTCTTCGGGAAAATAACAGAAAAACCTTTCCTCAGCTCATATCTGCCTTTGCGTTGAGAAGCTGAGATATCCTATAATGAGGGCAGATGCAAGCTGTAGCAGCAATGTCATTAAACCGGGTGATAGGGCTGGAGAATGCGATTCCCTGGTATATACCCGAAGATTTTAAGTGGTTCAAACAACTTACAATGGGCCATGCTCTGGTAATGGGGCGCAAAACATTCGAGTCCATCAAGAGGCCTCTGCCAGGTCGCACAGTCTTTGTTTTAAGCCGCCAGAAGCTTCAGATTCCAAATGTGACCGCTGTTACCTCTCTGGAGGAGCTCAAAGAGCATCTGCCTGAAGAGGAGAGTAGAAAAGTTTTTATTTGTGGGGGTGCCCAAGTTTATTCGCAGACGCTTGGGCTTTGCTCCGATCTTTATTTAACCTTAGTAAAAAGGGTGGTGCAGGGGGATGCATTTATGCCTCCTTTTGAGCACCTCTTCCCTTATGTTCGAGAGCTGCGCTGTGAAGATGAGTTTAAAATTCTTCATTACTCCACCAAAAATATTGAAGATTGAAGCACTGCGTCTGCTTTTAAAAAGCTACCTTTGCGCAGCTTCATTGTTTGGAAGGGTCTTCCCGCCAACGTCGGTCTGAAAAGATTTGCTCACGCTCCTGGGAGCTTAAAAAGCAGTTTTTGGTGCAGTGTTCGTCGCAACTGGTGCATGGTTCATAATGAATAATGACTGAGCTGCCTTTCAGGTGTTCTTGAATGGAGTTCTCAATTTCATGATTGAGTCGGTGAGCTTCCTCCACGGACATGCTGCCGTCCACCTTGAGGTGAAACTCTATAAATCTGCGGTTCCCAACCCGACGCGTTTTGAGTTTGTGGAATCCACGCGCTGTTGGTTTAAGGTCCTTTAGGTGTTCGTAGATAATTTTTTCCTCTGCTTCAGGGAGTCTGATATCCATCAAAGCATTTGTAGACTCCCAAATCAGTTTGATAGCGGTGCGGATGATAAATAACGCCACTGCAATTCCAATAAAAGGGTCCAGAAGATAAAAATTTTTCTCAGGAAAAAATATCTCTCCGAGCGCCACCAGCAGGAGACCCAACGTCACCCCTGCAGAAGTCCAAACATCAGTAACCAGGTGCCACGCATCGGCCAGGAGCGCTGGCGAGCTTGTTGCCTTTCCTACCTTAAAAAGCTTTCTGGAGACAAACAGGTTAAGCAGAGAAGAAAAGAGCATGATGCCGACTCCAAGCCAGAGCAGTTTCATTGGTTCTGGGTGAATGATCTTTCTTATCGATTCGTAGATAATCCAGGCGCCCGCGGTCAGTATCAATAACGCCTCAACTGCGCTGGCAACGTTTTCGATTTTTCCATGTCCGTATGGATGTTCCTGGTCTGGCGGCGTGTTGGATGTTCTAACAGCGAAAAAAGCGATCATGGCTGCCAGGAGATCCATGCAGGAGTGAACAGCTTCGGAAATAATAGAAACAGAGCCGACTAAAGCGCCAACAGTTAACTTCCCAATAACCAGAAGGGTATTAGAGCAAACCGATAGCAAGGCCACCCTGACCTTGGATTTTCTTTCTGTCTTTATCTGATCGAGCCCCATGAGCTGTGAAGTCGAGCCACGGTCTAGAGTCTATGGGTTCACTGAAATTAACACAATCCTTATTGCCCTTTCTTGCATATTGATGTAAATTGTGACTGTGTGGAATTTAGGTTTAAGGGTGCATAAAATGAGGAAGCTACAGTGTTTTTTTATACTCCTGCTTTGCATGTCTTTGACTTGCGTGGCTGAGCGAGAAATTATTTTTGATAACTTCAATGATCCGGGCATAGGGAATTTTTATGGCCCCGACAATTTGCGCAATGAGATGGGAGATGAAATTTATTTTGGCGGTCAGGCCCGGACCATTGAGCGAATTGAGATCGAATGCTACTCCAATATTAAAACCCTCAGCCCGGAGAAATATGCAATTGTCCGGCTTTACAGAGAGGATGGTCCTGAGTATGAAACCCCAGTTGGTCATAACAGGTTGTTCTTGCCTGGAACGCTCCTTTATGAATCTCACCCTATCCAGGTGGTCAGCGGACACAGTTTGATTACTCTTGATGGGTTGAATGTCCCGGTAGAGGATCCGTGTATTGCGTGGACCATTCAGTTTTATGGCTTAAATCTGGCGGAAAAAGATGTCATGGGGGTTGTGATGTATAACGATCCTACAGTCGGTTTCAGCTATGGCGATTTTTGGATGCGCAGCGTGGATGAAAACTATCAGCCTGTCGGTGACTTTAAACCGTTCTATTTTGGTGAAGTATTAAAAGCCAATTTTGGTGTTCGAGTATATGCCTCTCCTGCAGCTGAGCTGGCTTGCACAAAGGTTGAAGTTGTCCCTGGAGGTGTTTCTCTTACAGTGAAAGGGCCGGCTTATACTCCTTTTGAAGTTCAGGCGGCAGCAGACCCGGCTGGAGAATGGGCTCCTGTTGCCAGCAGGGTTTTAGAGGGTGATACGAGCACTATCTTTCTGAAAGGCTTACCTTCTGCACACTATCGTGCCGTGGAGATGGATAATGTTTTGCCTGCTCTGAAGCTGAGCGTTTTGGACCGCAAGGTGGATATCCTAAAAGCTCAAGGTTGCCCAGGGCAGAGGTATGCCTTTGGGTATTCAACCAACGCTTTGGATTGGGAGTGGAGCACGAATTCATTTATTGCTTCGTGGGGCTTAATGCGGAATGCTTTTACTACTGAAGAACAACGCCAATGCTTTTATACAGTTTTGCCTGTAGAAGAAGAGGTGCCCGAGCTGCATCAGATACTTCTCATGCCAGACCAGGAATCCAACTGGGTTCATTTCCGCGGTCCCAGAGGAAAACGTGCCTTGGTATCCTACAGTTTTGATGAAGTCAACTGGAGCAAACCTATCGTGAAGCAGTTCACTTATTTTCCTGCCCTCACGCAAACAAAAAGTGGTCTTTTAGTATTCCCTTTTCCGCGCATTTTGACGGATATTGGAAGCACCTTTGAGACTTACTTTAAAATTGAACTGCAGAACTAGTTACTATTCCGATCGGTTGTGATTAGTTTTTTGGGACAAAATGGAGTATCCGAGCCGGATATGGTAAGAGATGTTCGCACCTTCTTTTCTCCGGAAGGTAGCCTGGCTCGGTTTAAAAATTTTGAGTATCGTCCTCAGCAGCAGCAGATGGCTGAGGCTGTCGCTGAAGCTCTACTAACGAAAAACAAGTTGATTGTGGAGGGTGGTACTGGGGTTGGCAAAAGCCTGGCTTACCTTGTGCCTGCCATTCTCTACGCCACTGAGCACAAAAAGAAAGCTATTATTTGTACTCATACGATCAACTTGCAAGAGCAGCTTATTCAAAAAGACCTGCCTTTGCTTAAAAAGATACTTGATACAGACTTTACCTATACGATGCTCAAGGGGCGATCGAACTATCTTTGTACCTACCGGCTGCACAGAGCGCTCCGCAATGCTAAATATCTTTTCACAGATACAGAACAGGCTGAACTGGAAAGAATCAAAGAGTGGTCGGAAAAAACGAAAGATGGAACCCTCTCGGATTTTGCCGTAGAGCCAGACCCTAAGGTTTGGTCTGAAGTTTGCTCAGAGCGTGGTCTTTGCTCTCCAAAGGTTTGCGGTCACAAATCTGATTTCGCTCAAGACCATCCTCTCTGTTTTTTTCAGAAAGCTCGTAACCGAATTTTTACGGCTGACCTGTTGGTGCTGAATCATACTCTGTTTTTCATTAATCTGGGCCTGGTTTTTAATAAACTGCCTGACGGAGTGTTAATGAATAACGACTTTGTGATATTCGATGAAGCTCACACCTTGGAAAACGTTGCGTCTAAACATATTGGCTTCAGTCTTTCCAGCGGACAATATCGCTATGCATTAAACCGTCTATACAATCCACGCACTCAAAAAGGTGTTTTCACCTCTCTGCTCCGCCCTAATGAGATTCCACACATTGCCGATGCCCTGGAAGCAGGAGAAGAGTTTTTTTCAGTATTGGAGGAAGCTTGTGACAAGGCCTGCCAGGCAACTCCACAAAAACTTTCCTGGAGCGATTTCCGCGTTCGCAGACCGAACTTGATAGGAAATAATGTGGCATCCCACCTTGCGCGCATTCGTGACGATATAGCAGAAATCTTAAAAACAGTTGACGATGAAGAAAGCACCTCGGACCTCGAGTATTGCTCCAAGCGAATTACTGAAATACAGAGTGTTATAGGAGACTTTCTTGATCAAAGCGCGCTCGATCACGTTTATTGGGTAGAGAAAAATTTTGTCGGCAGAAATCCCAATCCTCAGCTCAGTCTCCATGCAGCTCCGATGGACATTGCGCAGTACTTGAGAGAGCGTTTATTTGGTGCAAACACTTCTGTGGTTTTAACCAGCGCCACTCTTTCAATGAGTGCCGGGACTACTGCGCTTACCGATCAGGCAAAAGCTCCGCAAAAGGGAGGCTCTTCTTCTTCTAAGCGGCGCTTAAGTTCAAATAACCGTTTGCCCATGGGGCTTGAGTATGTTTCAAATCGCCTGGGCGGTGAGTCATCTCGGCTGTTACAGGTCGGCTCGCCATTTGACTTTGAAAGGCAAGTGCAACTTTACCTGGTAAACAAAATGCCCGACCCACGTGAGGATGAATACCAGGAAAAGTTGGTTGAATATATTAAATTTTTTGTTAAGCAAACTCATGGGAAAGCTTTTGTTCTTTTCACAAATAATCAACTTATGCGCAAAGTGGCGGAGGAACTGGAGCCCTTCTTTGAGGAACTGGATTTGGAGCTTTATGTTCAGGGGATGGGCTTACCCCGTTCAGCGATGTTGGATAAATTTCGTAAAAATACCGATAGCGTTCTTTTTGGTTTGGATAGTTTCTGGCAGGGAGTTGATGTCCCTGGGAACTCCCTTTCCAACGTTATAATTACCCGCTTGCCTTTTGTGGCTCCAGACCATCCTTTGACTGAAGCGCGTCTGGAATTGATACGCCTTCGGGGCGGCAATCCTTTCATGGAGTACACGTTGCCAGAGGCTGTCCTCAAGTTTCGGCAGGGAATCGGACGGTTGATTCGCACGCAGTCAGACCATGGAATTGTGGTTGTCCTGGACAGCCGGATATTGAGCAAGTTTTACGGTAGTCGCTTTTTGGAGGCAATGCCCAAATGTGCTGTAGAGATCATTTGATAAGAGAACCATTAAATATAGAAACAGGTGCTCAATGGTACCAATCTGTTTCTGGTATCGTAAACTTTGTAGGTACTTAGAGCAGGATGAGGTTAAAGAAATGCAAAAGATTTTGAAGTCATACATCGTAGTTGCAGGAATTGTTTCACTCTTTTTTATACTTTTGCCAGACCGTTGCTGGGGGCAGCTAGAGCTGGTTCGCATCAATGAGATTATGGCCTCCAGCAGCAAAGGGGTGACGGACCCCAGCGGTAAGTATTGTGATTGGATTGAACTCTATAATGATGCCCCTGTAGCAGTGAATATTGGGGGATGTTATCTGAGTGATAACAGCAAGCGCCTGCAAAAGTGGCAGTTCCCGTCTCCCGTTATGATTCCTGCCAAAGGTTACCTCCTTGTTTATGCAAATGACTCTGATGAACCTTCTCCCGTGGATGGACCCTTTCAAACGAATTTTAATCTCGCCAAATCGGGAGAATACCTTGGGCTGATTGCACCCGATGGAGAAACGATACTTCATGAACTGGCACCAGAGTATCCTGCACAGCGGGTAGATGTCTCCTATGGCTATAGCCAGAGACTTGGGAGTGACCCAGACAGCTTCTACTACTTCGAAATTCCGACACCGGGAAGGATAAATGCCACGTTGCCGGTAGAGTCTTGCCTGGACAAAGTAATTTTCAGTCACAAGCACGGTTATTACACTGAGCCTTTTGTTTTGGAGCTTTTGGCTGAAGAGGGGGCTCAGATACGCTATACGCTTGACGGCACCAATCCGACAAAAATGTCGGGCATGTTATATGAAGAGCCGATAGCAATAAGCCAAACAACAATTTTGAAGGCAATAGCAAACAAGTCAGGATTTGTCAGTTCCGAAATAGTTTGTGGCAGTTGGATTTTTTTAGATGACGTGCTCACCCAGTCCTCCACAGCTCCGCCGGGTTGGCCTGCCCAGAGGGTGAATAATCAACGTATGTATTATGGGATGAATCCTGCTGTGGTGCAAAACAGTCTCTATTCCGGCAGGCTACGGGATTCTTTTAGCGATATTGATACGATTTCGCTTGTTACGGATTTGAGAAATTTGTTCAATGCGCAGACTGGAATTTATGTAAATGCTTATGGCAGAGGATCTGAGTGGGAGCGGCCGGTTTCCATGGAGCTAATCAAACCTAAAAGCGAGGATGGATTTCAAATTAACGCCGGCCTCAGAATTCGGGGTGGGTTTAGCCGTACAGCAGAAAACCCCAAGCATTCATTTAAGGTTTATTTCCGTGGACGCTACGGAGAAAGCTCATTGAAGTACCCCTTGTTTGAAGAGGAGGGCGCAAGTGAGTTTTCGCAGATAGACTTACGAACGGCCCAAAATTATTCCTGGGCATGTAACGGCTCCGACAAGTGCACTTTTGTTCGTGAGGTGTTTTCCCGAGATTTACAAGGAGAAGTAGATGTCCCCTATACTCGAAGCAGACACTACCACCTTTTTATTAATGGCGTTTACTGGGGCCTTTATCAAACGCAGGAAAGGGTAGATGCTTACTATGCCTCAACCTATCTGGGTGGTGATCAAAAGGATTGGGACTGCATCCATGCCAACTCGGCAACAGATGGCACTATGGATGCTTACAGGGAGTTTTATTCGATTACCTCGCAAGGCTATTTGGATGAGTACAGCGATAATTATTACCGTGTGAAAGGGCTTAACCCTGACGGAACCCGAAACCCGGACTACCCTGTCTTATTGGATGAGGATAACTTGATTAAGCTGATGCTGAATGTTTATTACACAGCTGACTGGGATTCTCCTTTCTCTCTATTTGGTAATGGACCCAATAACCTTTTTGCCCTCTATAACCGAGAAAAACCAGATGGATTTAAATGGTTTCGTCATGACTCAGAACACACGCTGGGCGTAAACACGCCTGTGGACTATGACCTGACAGTTCAAGGGTGGAACCGTACAGGGCTTTCTCAGTTTGAGCCGATGATGCTTCATCAAAAACTTTCAGAGCATCCGGAGTACAGAATGCGTTTTGCTGACCTGGCGCAGGAGCAGTTTTTTGCTGGGGGTGTCCTGACGCCAGAGCCCTGCGCGCAGCGCTTTAGAGCCCGTATGAACGAAATAGATAATGTGGTGGTTGCCGAAAGTGCGCGCTGGGGGGCCGCGCACGGCACCCTGCGTACGCGCGAAACCTGGCTTAATGCCTGCAACTATCTTTTTAAGACGTATTTTCCACAACGCACAGAGATCGTTCTTGAGCAGTTCAAACGCCAGGGATGGTTTCCCTCCATTTCAGCCCCTGTCTCTTCTTTGTCTTCAGGTCTGGTAGATCCCAGCCAAAGCTGCACGCTCAGTGCCAATAGTACTTTTTACTATACGACTAATGGGGTAGACCCACGCTTGCCAGGTGGAGGGATTCATCCGGATGCCATACGGGTTTCTTTGGGTGGCGAAGAGGGTGAGCCTTTCTATGTTGAAAAAACTCTTATCTCCAAGGAATCGAATTGGCGTTACTACGATGCGGGGTCCGTCCCTCCCACCACTCTTATTTGGAACTGGAAAACTTTGAGCTATAACGACAGCAATTGGAAAACCGGAAAAGCGCGCCTGGGCTTTGGCTCTCGTGTGCCGGTCAATACAGCCGTTGCCCAGACAGACTCCAGAGGCAACAGGGTTATCACTTATTACTATCGCCACGAATTTAATCTGGATTCACTGGATGGAATTGGAGCACTGAATATTTCTTTGAACCGTGATGATGGGGCAGTAGTGTATTTGAATAGCGTAGAAATCCTCCGAAGTAATATGCCCGAAGGAAATATTTCTTACTTAACTCTTTCATCAGAGAATGTCTCCGCACCAAACGAGGATGCGTTTTTTGATTATGAAGTTTCTTCGAAAATGCTCACCTTGGGTAAAAACGTTATTTCTGTAGAGGTGCATCAGAGCAACAATGCCAGCACGGACAGTTATTTTGACTTGGAGCTGAGCTGTTTGCCCAAGCCCGACCCTACTGATATGGCCACTGCCTCACTTCCCTTGGACCGAAATCATAAAGTTTTCGCTCGAGCATATCATGGCGGCGAGTGGAGTGCTTTGAATCAATACACTTACAGAGTACGTCAAAATTATAAGTCTTTGAAAATTAGCGAGCTTATGTACTCTGCCGATTTGGCCACCGAAGATGGTTATAGCAATGACGACTATGGCTGGCTGGAGATATGCAACACAGGCACTGAGACCGTGAATATGCTGGATGTGAAGTTTGTAGAAGGGATTACCTACACTTTCCCTAATGTAGACATTCCTCCTGGAGGCTATTTGGTTCTCGCCAAAAATCCAGAAGCTTTTAGTCAGAGGTATTATACCAATGGTTTTGTTTTTCTTGGCGGTTACAAAGGAAATTTGGCCCGAAAAGGGGAGCGCCTGACTTTGCTCACTCCCGAAGAGGAGATCATTCAGTCTTTTGTTTACTCCAATAGCTGGTATCCCGTCACAGATAGAAAGGGATACTCACTTCAGGTTTCGGACTTAGCGCAGGAGCCGGAAAACTGGGATATGCCCGAGGGCTGGAGGCCATCTCTTTTAAAAGGAGGAACACCCGGATTTTCGGATATGGCAATACCAGCCCCAGAGCGTCAAGTGGCTGTATTGGGAGGAAATGCTCAGTTCGCACTAGACATTCCTCTGCCAGAAGCTGGAATTCGTTGGCTTTTTTGGAACAAAGATGACTTTGTTTGGGAATATATCGCAGAAACTGAAGGGGTGGTGTGGATTAAAGAAAACGTTCAACCTTCTGATGCAGGACTCTACCGTGCAGAGTTCTCAGATGCTGAGTGTGCTTTTACTTCAATGCCTTTTGAGCTGATCGTGCTTTTGCCAGATATGGATGATGTTTCATTAGAAGAGAGCAGCGAGGCTCTCTTTGAGGCGCCAGTGTTGACTTTATCTCCTCAACTTGGGTATTGGCAAAAAGTTTCACCTGAAGGAACCTGGCAAAACATTCCTGATTCTGCAGGGCTTGCCCTGCAAATTCCCAGACTTTCTTTATCTGATGAGGGTTCTTATCGCTTTTGTTTGGGAGAGTTATGGACGAGTGAATCATTTTATTTATCGGTTACCCCTGAAATCACACCTCCAACCGTTCTTGAGCTTAAACAGCTCTCACCAACCAGTTTGGCTTTAACTTTTTCTGAGTATGTCACAACAGAGAGCGCTTTGAAAGTTGAGCACTATCAGCTGAAGGGGGAAGCTCAGGTACTGGGGGTCATTGCTGACTCCAAAACACTCATCCCAGGTGGAGTCCAAAGAGTTCTTCTTCAGACCTCTGCTTTAACACCTGGTGTTGTTTACGTTCTTACAGTAAACGATATTTTGGATGTTTCTTCTAACTCGAATAGAATTGTCCCTGCCAGTCTTTATTTCCAGTCCGAGATAAAGTCTACGGTATTGCGGCAGGTCTGGTTTAACTGTACTGGCACTCTAGATTCTCTCAGGGGAATGAGCACTTTCCCCAATCGTGCTGACCTGACCGAGTACATTCCGGAGTTTGCGACTCCGGTCAACTGGTCCGATTATTATGGACAACGTCTTTCGGCCTATCTAATTCCGCCAGAAAGCGGTGTCTATACCTTCTGGATTGCCAGTGATGACTACTCTGAGCTTTATTTGAGCACGAACAATGACCCTGCGAATAAACGGAAAATCGCCTATGTGGACGGCTGGACCAGTGCTCAAGAGTGGACTAAATACGCAAGTCAAAAATCGGACTCTCTCTTTTTGGTAGCCAATAATCCCTACTACATAGAGGCAATTCATGCCGAGGGTGGGGGAGGAGATAACCTTGCCGTACGCTGGCAGCTACCGTCTGGGAAGATTGAAGAGCCAATAGGAAAAGGTCGCTTTTATCCTGCAGCCGTCCCAGGTTCTGCAATATTGCCTTTTGCCCCGCCCGTTATTGTTAAAGAGCCAGAATCAGTGGTCTGTAATGAGGGGGATTCCGCAACATTTGAAATTTGGGCGGAAAGTGCAAGCCCCCTTACTTACCACTGGGAAGTGGATGGAGTGGTCTTGCAAGAGAGTAGCAAAAGGAGCTTCACTCTTCCCCATGTAACTCCAGCCATGGATGGGGCCAGGATCAGGTGTGTTGTCAGGAACTTTAAGGGAGCTCGGGCCAGTAGCACAGTCACTCTTTCCGTGATAGAATTGCAAAAAGAGCCGCCTGTTTTGAAAATACTTTCAGTGGAGGCAAGCCAAATTTTAGTAGAGTTTGAAGGTGTGCTACAATCCTCTGCTTCGTTGGAGGAATCCTCCTGGGTAGAAGTTGCCCGGGAGTCACCGGTATTGATTCATAATTCGAAGTCAGCTCAATTTTTCCGAGCTGTTCGCTAATCTTTATTTTGGGGTTTGAACTTTTAGTGTGTTTCACTAGAATTCTCTACGAGGATGACTGCGAAGTGAGATGAGAGTCCAAGTTGTAAGATTTTTTAAAAACAGTCCAGCGCTTGTTTTACTGACGTATTTGTTGTTTGTTTTTTTGGGTGCTGCCCTCATAGCGCCTTTTGCTGCCTGGGGGCTTGAGTATTTGGCAGACCATGTCTCTTTTCTGCAAAAGGAGCTTGAAAGCATACCTTTTCACAGGATAGTGAATCGATGCCTCATTTTTTTGGCTTTAGCTGGCTTATGGCCAATGCTAAAAGCTTTACAGGTAGCGAGTCTGGAAAGATTGGGTTGGAAAGTTCCAAAAAAGATATCCAGACAATTGGTGTTTGGTTTTTCATTTGGCCTCCCAGTTGTGCTGGTTGCCTTGCTGATCAACCTTGGAATGGGCAGAGCAGAGCTGGCAAACGATTTCAAATCTCTGCAAAATACTTTGTCGGTTGTGGGCGGAGCTCTTCTAAGTGCCGTAGTTGTGGCTGCTTTGGAAGAAACTCTTTTTCGCGGGGCTTTGATGACTGCCTTGCGCCGTGCTTATGGGCTAAAAACAGCTTTTTTGTTGAGCTCTGCTATTTATGCAATCACTCACTTTTTTGCAAAGCCGGTCAACCCTCAAACCATTCAGCTATGGAGTGGGTTTTCAATTTTGTTTCAGATGTTTAAAGGGTTAGTCTGTTGGCAAAATGTCATCCCCGGCTTTTTAAATCTTTTTATGGTGGGTCTCTTACTGGCTACTCTTTTTTATCGTATGGGTGGACTTTGGGCTTCTATGGCAGCACATGCCAGCTGGGTGTTTTTATTAAAGACGAAAGGACTTTTCATTTCGCATATCTCCGGCCCTTACAGCTGGTTCTTTGGAACTTCAAACCTGATTGATGGTTGGTTAGCCTCAATTCTTTTGCTAATATTTGTTTTTTTAGCCTATAAATTTTTGCCTGTATGTCGCCAAGAGCATCTTTCTTAGCAAGGTGGATTAAGCCACCGATCGACTCTCTGCTAAGGCTTTTCTATCCCGAAGTTTGCCAGTTCTGCTTTCAGAGGGAAGCGTTACAAGAAAAAGGTTATATTTGCGAGTTGTGCAGGGGAAAACTTGCTCCCATTGAGGCTCCTTTTTGCAGGGTTTGCGGAGACATGTTTCCTGGAAACTTTACAGGTGTGAAAAGCTTTGTTTGCGAGCCCTGCCGCTTCACACCGCCTTACTTTGACTGGGCTCGTGCAGCTGCACAGACTGACAGTTTGCCCCTACAGGCCATTTACAAATATAAATATGGTGGAAGCCTTTGGATTGAGCCCTGGTTAAGTGAGTTGCTTTTGGAGTGCGCTTCAAAGTGGATTAACTTTTCTGACTGGGAGATGATTGTCCCGGTTCCTCTCTTTCCTGTAAAAGAGAAAAAGCGCGGCTTTAATCAAGCTCAGAGGTTGGGAAGAGCTTTATCAAATCACAGTGGTATTCCCTTAAATACGGAACTGGTCCATCGGGTAAAGAATACTCCGACTCAAACAAAATTATCCCGCGAAGAACGTATTAAAAACTTGAGTGGGGCTTTTAAAGTTTTTTCTCCTGATAGCTTGGCCGGCAAACGTATTCTGCTGGTGGATGATGTTTTGACCACTGGTGCCACCTGCAATGAAGTGGCACGTGTGCTCAAAAAGAAAAAAGCAGAATACGTCTGTGTACTGACAATATGCAGGGGAACCCCTTTAGTCTGAGTTAGCTAAGGTTTTTAAAAGCAAAGAAAGTTTTTCAACTTTTCTTTTGTTAGCAAAAGAGATTCTGAAGTCTTGCAAGTTGAGACTGATGTATTGATGGAGGAGAAACCGGTCTTCAGGGGTTCCTCCCAAAACGTGATATTCTCCATTGGGAAGCTGAATAATCCTTGTGCTCCCCAGTGTGGCAATTTTTTTGAAATGATTTTCTCTTCCAACCCAGCTGCTAAAGATCGCTCGTATCTTTTTCATGCAATCCATTATAGAGATGGGGGTAGGACAAATGTGGGGTGATGCTGAAGAATTTTGAAAGATTTAGTCTTTCAGTTTTTTAAAAGTCCGGTGTGTTAAAAAGATGAGAACGACAAAGTCGTATAAAGCGTGGCAAATTATGGGAGCCAGAAGATTGCCGCTCTGCCAGTAAAGGGCACCCAAAAACATCCCCATAAAAGTGGCATAAATAAAGTAATAGTTGCTGACCCAGTGTGCCATACCAAAGAGGACTCCGGTAATGATCAGAGCAGGCCATGCGCCTACAAGGTGGATGAGGCCTTCCTGCAAGAGGCCACGGAAAAGAAATTCTTCACCAACTCCGGCAGAAATAGAAATTAAAAGAAATTGTAAGAGGGTGCATTGTTTAAAAAATTTACCAAGCCGACGTTTAAGCTGGAGTACTTCATTTTGAAACCTCAAACTTTTGCTTTTTAAGAGTAAAACAAACAAAAAAAGGGGAATAGAAACGGTTAACACTCCTCCACGAACCGCAATCCAGGTGAAGTGAAGTTTATCGAAAGGATTGATATTGATAAAAAGTCCTACGAATAAAGCAACACCAGCCAAGCTGAATTCAAAAAAAGAAATCAAGAGGACAGACATCCAGACTGAGTGCTTGGGCAGTTGGTTCATTTTGTATTAGTTTAGCGGTTCTAAAACACCGCCTTTACGAACGCGGAGCTTAACCCCACGCCAAATGACGTGCCTTCCGGTGAACGCTCCGAGCCAGAGGGCGAACTGAAAGAGATCCTTGACCCAGGCCAGCCAGACGGTGCACCAGCTTATTGACCTTTGTTCTATTTTGCTTCTCAGGCTATTAACTGCAATTGCTCGAATCAAGAGTACTGGCAGGCAAATAAGATATCGAAACTCCCAGGTGCCGGCAAATAGCCACAGGAGGGCCCAAAAAGTAGTGTTAGAAATAATGCTCAGAGCGTAAGAAATAGGGCGTTCAAAGCGAATTGTTCGGGCCCAACGAAGTTGATGTTTCCAAATGTTCGCAAGATTTGTTGGGGGGATAATGGAATCGACTACCAGCGTGGAGAGGGCAATGCTTTTTCCACTTTTATATATCCGATTTCCAATGTGGTAGTCATCTGCCAGAAGATCCGAAATAGGTTCAAAGCCTCCTGTTTTTTTAAAGACTTCGGCGTCCATGCAGATAGCTGCACCCAGGCAAAAATCCTGCTTTCCCAGCCGTAAACTTTGGACCACCTGGCTCCAGAAGTCTGCGTTAACGGCAATGGCTTCAAGAGATGCAGAAAAACTATCTGGCGCTATAATTCGATAAAGAGAATTCACTGCGCCGACCGACGAGTCCTGAAGTGGTTGAACCAGGTTTTTAAGAAGGTCCGGTGGTGCCAAAATATCAGCATCGCTCAACACCCATACAGCGCCGGTTGCCTCGGGCGCCATCTGAACAAGTGAGGAAACTTTTCTGTTCTGCCCTTTGAGCTCGGGGCAAAAGATAATTTTAGTTTCTTTTCCTGGAAACTTTGCCAAAAGCTTTTGCAGCGGAGAAACGACCGGATCAGCAGATTCTGCGACTCCAAACAAGAACTGGATGTCTCCACTATAGTCTTGCTCCAGCCAGGAGCAAAGGCACTCTATCGTGCGGGCATCACATCCCTTTAAGGGCTTAAAAAGGGTGAGGGAAGGAGAGTGGGGCGTTTCTTTGAAACGGGTATGAAGTGGGTAGCGAGCCGCTTCAAGCCATTGCCACAAAAGAACTAAAAAGCTAACAATGCAAACGCCACCTAAAATAAAATTCACAACCATGATAGCACTAGACGTCTATAACCGGATTGTCGTCATCATCGGAATTGTTGAGCGTCTGTTTTGGACTGCTTTGTGCTGATTGGGAAGCTCGTAAAATTAGCCTTTTTTTTCCGATAATGAAGTTGGTAAAGGTTGAAACGAAGCTAATGATCAATCCTCCAAAGAGAGCGGCGGCAAATCCGTCGACATGGAAAGAAGGGACAAGAAAAGCGACCAGCAATAGCAGTAGTGCATTGATGAAAAAGTAGAAGAGGCCGGCGGTTACCATTAAAAGGGGAAAGGCCAAAACAATCAGTACTGGCTTGAGAAGTGTATTAAGAATGCCTAATGCCAGGGCGGCAAGAATAAGCGTGATATAGTTGTTTTCATAGCTAATCCCAGGAACCACATTTGCAGCGACGAGCACCGCAAGAGAGTTTACAGCCCATGTAATAATGCGACTTAAGGTGAAAATTTTCATTTTCTGCTTTGTATGCTACTTTTCAACTGCCTGAGGTTGGCACATTAAGTAATTTGTTTTAGTAACGGATTCAATGGTTGTTCTTTTAAGACCAGGGGGCAGCAAAGCAAAATGCCCTGGCTTCAGATGGAGTGACTCTCCATTTCCCGTAAGAATCAGCTCTCCTGAGATGATTGCTAAAACAACGGGAACGATATTGCTAATATAGAAGCGCTGATTTTTCCTCACCATATACTCATCGCAAATAAAAGCAGGATCATTGACCAGCAGGCGTGAGCTGATCGCTTTATTTCTTGAAAACTTTGACTGGATTAAAGGGGGTTCGATATAGTCAAAGTCAATGCTCTGCAGGGCTTCTTCCAAGTGAAGCTCTCGAGAGTTGCCATGAGAGTCGAGACGATCCCAGTCATAGGCACGATAGGTGGTATCAGAATTTTCCTGGAACTCAAACACCATGGCCCCTGCACCCAGTGAGTGTAGTCCCCCAGAAGGAATTAAAATAGAGTCTCCCTGCTGTACGGGGTTGCTGTGCAGTAAAGAGGCGACCTGTTTTTGCTCAAGGGCCTCCAGGAAAGCTTCCCGTGTAACTCCTTTTTTGAAGCCGGTAAAGATGCAAGCCCCAGCCTCGGCATGTGTGATTCTCCACATTTCGGTCTTGCTTTCCCCCCCCAGTTCAAGAGCCAGCTCTTGAGGCGGGTGAACCTGTACGGAGAGGTCTTCATGGGCGTCCAGTATTTTGATTAAGAGAGGAAATCTTCCTTCCAAGTCTTTGGCTTTACCCATTATCGCTTCCTGGTGGTTTTCCATTAACCAACGTAAAGTTTTTCCCTGCAGGGGGCCGTTAGCGATAATGCTTTCTGTGCCAGGTCGGTCTGCTATTTCCCAAGATTCACCCACAGATATATCAGGGGGAAGCTTTTTGCCATAAATGGATTCAAGTCTCCTGCCACCCCAAATGCGTTCAAGGAAGATCGGCTCAAAAGTTAGTGGATACAAAGATACCATTAATTCTCTTTTCAATTCTCTTTTCTTAGGGGCTCAGCGTAGTTTTCTTCATTTCCTCCATAGAGTCTTCATCGGGAATTTCGATAAAACGTCCCAAAATACGGAACTTTTTATAACGCTGAGCGATCAACTCCTCATGAGAAAGCTTTTTAAGTTCTGCAAGGTGGGCGACAAGCGCATTTTTTAGCAAGAGAGCTGCTCCAGCGTGGTCGCCATGAGCCCCACCAGGCGGCTCGTCCACAATTTCATCAACGACCCCAAGCTCTAAGAGGTCTTTGGGCGTAACCTTGAGGGCCTCTGCCGCTTTAGGCGTTGCAGTTCTGTCTTTCCAAAGAATAGCGGCGCATCCTTCCGGGCTAATGACAGAATAGTAGGCGTTTTCTAAAATAAGGACTCGGTTTGCAATACCAATTCCCAAAGCTCCTCCGCTGCCACCTTCCCCAATCACTGCGCTTAGAA
>LSQX01369501.1_pt1 | contig 29307 bp, 36 predicted proteins | sample 654561 | NCBI WGS metagenome assembly LSQX01 (sample SAMN04489861, study PRJNA283612) | anaerobic digester metagenome | isolation source: 4 biogas reactors fed with cattle manure at either 37C or 55C with and... | place: Denmark: Kongens Lyngby | collected 2014 | reverse complement strand
ATGCCGTGCTCGCGCATGTCGCGGTGTTCGGCCTCGGCTTTACGCTGCCACCAAGCCCGCGAGAATGTGTCCGGCGCGCCTTCACTGTTCGGTAGCGGATGACGGTAGTATTGACCGTAAACGAGTGACTGGTCTTTGAGCAGCGTGATCGGCAGGACGCGCAGCGTGAGCGGTACTTCGAGCTTCGTGTGGTCGGCAGTGACGGTCGCGCGTCCGTGATAGTGAACCACGAGGAAAGTCTTGATAAGGGTGGATGAACCTTGACCGTCCTTGAAACCCCTTGAAAAACGGGGGTTTAGGCGTTTCTGGGAGCGGCGAGACCCTGCCTATCGGAAAAGGGTATATTGAAAAGTCTTGATAAGGGTCTCAGTAACGACGCACACGGAGCGGGCCGAGAATAGCACCTTGCATTGACCGATTGCCGGGGGGGGGCAGAAGCCGGAGGCGGAAACGCTCCGGTTTTTTATATTTAGGGGGCTATTGGGAAACCGACCAGAGGGCGTCCGCCTTTGTTTTTCCGGTGCCGTTGCAGGCTGAACACGGGCGTGTCAACATGAATGTTCCATGCTTGTATTTCTCGCGTTTAGACCCCTTGCATTTAACGCATGGGAAATCTGCGGGGCGGATGATTTCAAATGCTTGGCCTGCATCGAACGCCCGCGTGAGGTCGTCTTCGGTGGCGGCGGTGGGTATTGGGTCCGCAACGTAGATCGGTATGTTTGATTCCGCTCCCGTGACCGTCAGGTAACGATGTATGCGCCCGGACGGGTTTAACTTCCGGTGTATCGTGGAACCGTCCGCCACGGCGGGACCTGGTAGCTCGACGGCGATGGCGTTTCCGTTGTGCAGGTACTTGCTGCCGTATGCCAAATATAGCCCATCCTTGAAACGCTGCTTGATCCGGATTTCATGCATGCCGGTGGTGATGGGGGCCAACCTCCATTGACCGTAAGCGTCTAGGGCATATCGGGCGGTCTGGATGACGCGACCGTCCTCCGTAATACCGTAACTTCCCTTGACTTCGGGCAGGATGTCGCGGATGAAAACGTCGCGCGATACGCGGGCTTTGAAAGGGTTTGTCGAGGTGCGCCGGACATCGTCTTTGATGCTGGGGCTTGTTTTTCCCATGTAACCGCCGATCCTATCCAACTGAGCGTGGGCGGCGAGGGACAGGCACACGAACACGGCTAGCAGATAACGCATGGTTTTTCTCCTTTGAGGTGTATCAGTTCCCGGGCGGGGTGGGGATCTTGGACAGGGCTTCGGTGAGGCGGGCGCGCAGGAAATCCACCTCTGACTTGAGGGCGGCGCATCCGGGGCATTCAGGGGCGGAGGAGCGGGCGGCGTCGATGGCGGGCTGGAGGTGTTTCTCAAAGGCCGCCTCCAGCGCGCCGCTGGGGTTGCCGCCTTCGTTCATGATCTTCTCCACCTCCCGCTTGTCCACGCCCATCTTCGCGGCCAGCCCGGGGACGGCCAGGCCGGTCGCGCCCCTGGCCTCGAAGAGCATCTCGCGCATTCCGTACTCCAGACGGGTGGACACGCCTTCGCGTCCGGTGAGAAGCCAGTCAGTTGTGACCCCAAAATACATTATGAACTTTCCGGTTGCAAGTGATTCACTAAGGATGTATTATTCATGTCATGAAAGCAATTCACAGGACTGACATAAAAAAAACCACCCCTGTGGTGGACATCACGGCGGCGCGTATCGCTGCTATCAAAAGCGGTGGCACCCTCACGGCCTTTCTCCGCTCGCGGGGCTTCGCGCCGAGCACGGCGTGGTACGCGATGCGGGGGCGGCTGCGCGGGCCTAGGGCGCGGCAGATCGTCGAGGCGGTCAAGGCCGAGTTCGGGGTCTAGTGTGGCAGAAGGGCGCGGCAGGCGCAAGGGCAAAGTGAGAGTGAAAACGAAAGCCAAAAAACGGTACCGGGGAATCACGCGGCACGCTGAGCAACTCGGCGTGAGGCGTGAGCATCTCTGGATGGTGCTCACCGGGCGGCGCGAGAGCCGGAGCCTGCGGGAGCGGTACGCGGCGCTGGTGCGCGAGGAGGATGGCGCAATGAGCGGTTTTGAAACACAAACGAGAGAGGTGAATATGACGACACAGGAACGAGCCTTAAGGGACGTGCTGCGGGAACGCGCGAGACAGGACGAGGGGTGGGGAGAACAGAACCACGACCCGCAGACCTACCTGTCGATCTTGATTGAGGAGGTCGGCGAGACGGCCAAGGAGGCGAACGACCTGCGGTGGTGGCAGGCGAACGGCGGCGGCAGGGACGACATCAGGGCAAGGCTGTACGAGGAGGCGGTGCAGACGGCGGCGGTGGCGCTCGCGATTGTCGAATGTCTGCTGCGCGGCAAGTGGCGCTGGCCTGAGCAGCGCGGGCGCACGGAGTTTGCGGAGGTGCTGCGCGGGCTGAAGCTGCGGGGCGTGATCACGGACGCGGATGTCGAGCGGCTGGAGCGGGAGGGCGTGGAATGAACGCGGCAAACGAGATGCTGGATACGCGGCGTGAACGCCGCGCACAGGACCGGGAGCGCGGCGCGGAGGCGCTGGCGGTGGCGATAGCGGGCGCGGCGCTGGCGGCGGTCTGCGCGGGGGCGCTGACGGTGGCGTGTGTGCGGGGGTGCAGGCCCGCACACGGGCCGGCACACGGAGGTGCCGGCGTACGAGAGGGACGCGGCGTGAACGCCGCGCACAGGACCGCCGCGCTGTATAAGGAGAACTGGCGGCGCGGGATTTACGGTGACGAGATGTGTGAGTTTGTAAACGAGGAGAGAGCGGAATGAAACAGGATAAGGTGACGACGGGCATGATGATGATCAGGGTGGCGGATCTGGAGCCGCATGAGCGGGCGTTGAACTTCTGGCCGGACAGCGAGGAGCGGCGGCGCGACGCGGCGGCGATCGCGGCGAGCATCGCGAAGGCGGGCGTGAAGCGGTCGCTGCTGGTGACGCCGAAGGAGGAGGGCGGCGGATACTGGGTGATCGACGGCTGCACGCGGCTGGCGGGGGCGCTGGCGGCGGGCATAGAGGAGGTGCCGTGCGAGGTGCGCCCGATGCGGTATGAGGATATCGACGACGAGGTGTTCATATCGAACATGGACCGGTCGCGCTTCGGGACGGGGCTGCGGGTGATGAAGTACCTGGAGCGGAACGCGAACGAGGTGCTGGCGGCGGCGGCGGCGAACGAGGATCCGGCGGCGCGGGGCAGGCAGGGCGGGCGCGGGAATAAAGCTGCTGTCAATGACAGTAGCTTTTCGGCGGCGGCTATCAGCGCGCGGCTGGGGGTGAGCAACAAGGATGTTTTGGCGGGGGTGGAGCTGCTGCGGTGTCGGCTGGAGAACAAGACGGTGCGGGTGGACCGCCTGCACAGGCGGGAGCTGGCGGAGGCGACGGACGAGGAGCGGGCGGCGGTGGACGAGGCGTACCGGCGGGTGCTTGAGGGGATGTCGCTGCGGCGGTGGCTGCCTGCGGCGAAGGGGCACGGCGCGACGGCGGGGCGGGGCAAGGCGGAGACGGACTACGCGGCGCTGGCGGAGCGGGCGAGCACGAGCCTGATCAACGCGCTGGAGCACTGGGGGGAGGCGGACTGGACGAGGGTGACCGTATCCCGGAAGAAAGTGGAGCACCAGCTTGCGGTGGCGCTTCACATGATGGCGCTGAGCCTGGGGACGGTGTTTGTGGCGGAGGCGATCAAGGCGAGGTGGACGCAGGAGATGGCCGAGGCGCTGGCGAAGGGGCTGAAGAGCTGAGGGAGGGCGCTATGAGCCGTGTGGCGAAGAAGAGGCTGGTGGCGGTGCGGACGGTGCAGGCGCTGGTGTCTGCGGGGGAGTCTCTTGGGGACGCGTGTTTTGACGCCGGGATTTCCGTGGCGCAGTTCCGGAGATGGTCGCGGCGGATTGACGCGGCGGTGCTGGAGGCGCTCAAGGACGCGCCGCGCTGCGGAGGGGCGGGGAGAAACGGCGGCGTGAACGCCGCCCACAGGACCTGAGAGAGGGCGAGAGGATGGATGCCGTGACAAAGAAAAGGCTGGTGGCGGTGCGGGCGGTGCAGGCTGCGGTGTCGGCAGGGGTGCCGGTAGGCGACGCGTGTTTTGATGCCGGGGTGTCACCGGCGCAGTTTCTGGATTGGTCGCGGCGGATTGATGAGGCGGGGCTGGAGGCGCTGGGGGATGCGCCGCGCGCGGGGAGGCCGCGCGGGGTGGAGCTGGACGGCGAGGAGGAGGCGGCGATTGCCCGGCGGTATCTGAGGGCGAACGCGGGGCGCGGCGCGGGGAGTGTGCGGGCGGCGGTGGCGCATGCGGTGGCCGATCCTGATTCGCCGCTGCGGGATGAGACGCGGGACGCGCTGCGCCCGCTGGCGCAGGGGCTGACGGGGTACGTTCCCGCTGACGTGCGGGACGCGGTGGGCGCGCTTCGAGGGACGGCGGTGAATGTGTACAGGGACGCGCGGACGGGAGTTTCTGACGGAATCTACATGCCGGGGTGGCTGCGGCGGGACGAGGAGACGGGGCGGCTGCTGCAACCGGGCGAGCGGCAGGTGTGGGATGACGCGAGCCCCAACGTGCCGGTGGCGGTGCCGTGGCCGGTGCGCGGGGACAAATGCGCGGACCGCTGGGGATGGCGGGCGGCTCGGTTTCAGTTGCTCTTGGGGATTGATTGCGCGACGGACATGGTGGTCGGGTACGGGTATGTGCTGCGGGCGAGCGACGGGTACCGGGCGTGCGACGTGGCGGGGACGCTGCTGGAGGTGTGGCGGCGGGCGGGGTACGCGCCGAGGGCGTGCGTGATGGAGGGCGGGAGCTGGCAGGCGGCGCATACGCTGGACTTTTTGACGGCGGCGGGCGTGGCGGTGATCGATGCGAAGGGCCGCCCGAACCAGAAACTGGTGGAGGGATTTTTCAACAGGTTGTGGACGGAGATGGCGGTGCAGTTGCCGGAGCGTTGCAGCCAGATCGGGCGGTACCGGGGGGAGATGCGGAAGGAGGCGGCGCAGTGGATGAGCGTGCAATCGGGGGCGCATGACCCGCGCGAGTTTTTCCCGCAGTTGGATGAGTTTCTGGCGGCGCTGGATCGGTCGGTGGAGACGCTCAATCACCGGGCGCTGAACAGCCGGACGTATGGGCGGTGGGTGCCTGCGGAGCTGTACGCGGGTGCGGCGGCGGGCGGCATCCCGCTGGTGGGCGGGCTGTGGCCGCACGCGTTGCCGGTGCGGGCGATCAGGAAGATGCGCCGGGACGGGATGGTGAGCGTGACGGCGGAGACGCGCATGGAGGGGCTGCGACATGCGTATTACTTTGCGACGGCGGACGGGTGGCGTTGGAACGGGGCTCCGGCGATGGTGCGGTTCGATCCGCACCGCGCGGAGCAGGGCGCGCATTTGTCGCTGGCGCGTCCGTGGCGCGGGATCGCGGCGGGGACGGTGATCGACGCGGAGGCGCCGTGCGTGAGCGCCGCGCCGGAGTTCACGGCGGCGGCGGGGATCGCGGACTTCAGGGGCGCGGGCCGGGCGGAGAAGCGCAAGGGGATGGCGGCGGTGCGGTCGGTGGTGCGGGCGTATGATGGGCGCGGAGCGATTGAGGTACCAGCGGCGGAACCCGCACACGGACCGGCACACGGAGGTGCCGGCGCACGAGATGGGCGCAGGCGGAGGCGGCTGACGGATGAGGAGCGCGCCGGTATCGAGGCGCGGATCTGCGGGATGGTGAGTTAGGAGGGCGGGAATGAGGCTTGTTTCACTTTTTGCGGGGATCGGCGGGTTTGATCTTGGCTTTGAGCGTGCGGGGTTCCGCACGGTGGCGACGGTTGAAATCGACGCCAACTGCCAACGCCTGCTGGCGGAGCGGTGGCCGGATGCGGTCCACCTTGACGACGTGAGGACGGCGGGGCGGCACAACCTGCCGGAGTGCGATGTGATTACGTTCGGGTTCCCCTGTCAGGACCTGAGCGTGGCGGGGAAACGGGAAGGGTTAAAAGGAGAAAGGAGCGGCTTATTTTATGAGGCGACGAGAATCATTGATGAGTGCCGACCTGCTGTCGCGCTATTCGAGGGCGCACGGGAGTGCCGCGCGGAGTGGATCATGGATCTGGCGGATGAGCGCGCGGACGCCGAGGTGGCGTTTTTCGACAAGCGCAAAGCAGGATGGCTGCTGCGCGAGTTCCCTGATTGACAGGGTGATTTTTGAGCCGGCACACGGAGGTGCCGGGGCACGAGAAGGAGCGGCGGTGTAAACACCGCCCACAGAACCTAAAGAGAGGAGAGAAGCATGAGCGGAAAAGATGCGGTGACGGAACTGCGCGAGCACGCGCAATGGCTGCGGGACATGATGGCGGCGACGCGCACGAGCCTGAATAAGGCGGTGCGCGACTGGGACCTCGGGAGCAAGCGCACGTTTGCGCGGATCCTCGACGGGCAGATGGAGGAGGCGGACGCGGCGGAGTGGCTGGAGCGCTACCGCGCGGCGCGCGAACGGCTGGAGAATGAGGGGGGCAAGGAGCCGGTCTACGCGCTGCCGACTTATGAGGCGGTGACGGACGCGGTGCTTTCGGCGTTCCGTCCGGGCGTATCGACGGGGCGCGTGGTGTTTGTGATCGGCGCGCCGGGGATCGGCAAGACGACGACGGTGATGGCGCTGGCGCGGAAGTACGGGCAGCGGATCGTGAGGATCGAGGCGCACGAGCTGTGGGGCGACAGCCCGTCGAATATGCTGGAGGATCTGCTGGCGGCGCTGGGGATCAATGACGCGCCGGTCTCGGGCGCGGCGCGGATGAAGGAGGCGGTGCGGGCACTGCGGGGTTTCCGCCGGTGCCTGGTGATCGATGAGGCGCACCATGTGGGGCCGCGTATTTTGAACACGATCAAGAGCCTCGTGAACATGACGCCGGGCGAGTTTGTGCTGACGGCGACGCCGCCGATGTGGACGAAGCTCAACAAGGGCGCGTTCGCGGAGGCGTCGCAACTGTACACGAACCGGCTCGGGGCGTTTGTGCTGCTGGAGCTGCTGGACGGTGACGTTGAGCGCTACCTGCTGGAGCGGTTCAAGGGGCGCATCTCGAAGGGCGAGGCTGCGGCGGCGGCGCGGGTGCTGCGGCCGGTGGCCGAGCGCAACGGGTGCTATGCGTTTCTGCGCGACGTGTGCCGCGAGCTGGAGCGCGCGGGCAACGGGTTCGGCGCGGATGCGATTTCGGAGGCGACGCGCGAGGTGCGCGATAACCGCCCGCCGATGTGAGAACCCCGCACACGGAGGTGCGGGGGCACGAGAGGAAGGCGGTGTGAACACCGCCCACAGAACCAAAGAGAGGAGAAAGACAATGGCTAAGATGGCAACTAGAAAAAAGACGCCGCGCACGACGATCAAGACGCGAGACGATCTTGAAGGCGTGTTCGGTGAGTACGCGACGCTGGTGATTGAGCTGGACAGGCTCACGGCGCAGATGGAGCTGGAGATCGCGGCGGTTCGTAAAAAATACGAGGACAGGCTGGCCGCTCGCAAGGAGCCTGCGGAGGCCTTGTTTGCCGACCTTCAGGCGTATGCGACGCTTAACCCTGACGTGTTCGGTGACAAGCGCAGCATTGAGTTGCTGCACGGTACGCTGGGCTTCCGGACGTGCCCGCCGCGCGTGTTGCAGGTGCCCGGCGTGAAGGTGGAGCACACGCTGGCGGCAATCGACGCGCGGATGGGCGGGCAGTGGATGCGCGTCCGCCGTGACCTTGATAAGGCTGCGGTGCTGGCGTCGGTTGCGCAGGCGCGCGAGGCCGGGCCGGAGGACGCTGACCGTATGGCGGCGGATCTGGCGGCGGTAGGGCTGCGGGTGGAACAGGACGAGGTCTTTTTCGCCGAGCCGAAGAGGGAACTGGAGGAGTAACCGGTACACGGAGGTACCGACGTACGATAAGGGGCGGGGCGGCGTAGACCCGCCGCCCCGCACACGGAGGTGCGGGGCCACGAGAGAGGGGACGCGGTGTAAACACCGCGCACAGGACCTGAGGAGAGAGGCGATGGATAGGACTGACAGAGCGATTATGGGACAGGGCGCGCGGGTGATCGATGCGGCGCAGGTGAGGCGGTTGATACTGGCGGCGCGCCGGGCGTATGACCGGCAGGATGAGCTGGGACTGACGGACGGCGAGACGTTTGATGCGTGGCGCAAGGCGCAGCTTTGGGACGCGGTGCGGGAGGATTCTTTCCGCGCGGTGACGCAGGGCGATTACGCGGCGGCGATGGCACGGTTCGCCGAGCTGGCGGGCGCGGCGAGGCGCGCCGATCCGGCTGAGGCGGACCGCGAGCGCAGGGCGCGTTGGAAGCTGGAGCGGCTACTGGCCGATCCGCTGGTGAACGGGCGCTTCGGCGGCGAGGCGGGGGCGCGGGCGTACGCGGGGACGCTGTTCGCGAGGATTCACAGGACGAGTTACGCAGACGCGAACGCGCGGCAAATCTGGCAGGTGTTTTTCACAATGCAGGCGCGGAAGAGGAAGCCGGTACACGGAGGTACCGGCGCACGATAAGGAGGGGCCGGTATGGCACTGACACAGAGACAGCTTTTTGCGGACATGCCGGAGGCAGCGGCGGGAACGGGCGCGGCGGAGCGGTTGCGCGAGGCGGCGCGGTCGGACATGGTGCCGGTCGCGCCGGGCGCGCGGATCTGGCGCCCGCGCTCCGGCGACACCGCGCCCGATATGGTCATGTGCCGCTGGGCGAAAACGGAGGGTGGCTGGTCGCCGGTCCCTATCGCGGGGCGGTGGGTGAGGCTTACGGCGGCGGTGGCGGCGCAGATGGGCTTCCGCGACGCAGACCGGTCGAGGCGCTACGATACGCTGCTGCGGCTGTGGCGCGCGGGGTTCATAGACGTGGCGCATGTCTCGCCGGGAGTGTACATGATCGACATGGATTCGTGGCACCGGCATCTGGCGGAGGTGACGGAGGATGACGGGTACTGGGAGGTTGGCAGGGGCAACCGGGAACGGTACTATAAGGCGAACGGACTGGGCGGGTGGAAACGGCAGGAGAAGTGAGGGGCCCGCACACAGGTCGGTACACGGAGGTACCGGCGTACGATAAGGAGGGTGGGATGCTGACGATACGGGCGAACAGGAAGGCGGTGGATTTTATCAGGGCGAAGGCGGCGGTGAGGCCGGAGGACTTCGGGCGGCTGCCGCGTGAGATCAGGATACGCGCTTTCACCACGGCGGCGAGCGAGGATCTGGGTACGTTGCGGAGGATCCTCGATGCGCTGGAGGATCTGCCCGCCGGGGCGGACTGGAAGCAGGCGCGGCGCGAGGTTGCGGGGCTGCTGGCAGACCCGGCACACGGAGGTGCCGGGCCACGAGAAAAAGCACGGGCGCGGCTGATCGTGAATGTGGCGGGACGGCAGGCGTACGCGGCGGCGCGGTGGCGCGAGATGCAGGCGCAGGCGGATGTGTTCCCCTACCTCAAGTATGTGGCGGACGGCGACGAGCGGACGCGCCCCTCTCACATGGCGCTCAACGGGACGGTGGCGCGGATCGACGATCCGTTCTGGCGGACGCATTATCCGCCGTGGGATTTCGGCTGCCGCTGCACGGCGGTGCCGCTCACGGAGGCGGAGGCTCAGGAGGCGGGGATTGCCGATCCAGAAAAACTGCCGCAGCAACCGGCGGAGAATTACAGGTTCGACCCCACGGACATCAACCGTGACCCGGACGAGCTGGCGGATTCCTACGGCGACGAGTGGCCGGCGATGTGCGACGCGATGCGGGCGATGGAGGTGAGCGAGCGCGCAGCAGGGCTGGGCGGCTCGGCGGAGGAGCGCGGCGAGGAGCAGGCGCGCACGGTGACGGCGTGGGACTGGTTTTATCAGGAGTTCGCAAGGAAGGACGGCGCGGAGGCGGCGCGGGTTGCGGTGCGCGACGGGCGCGAGGCGGCTTTTCTGCGGCGCGAGGACACGGGGGCGAAGGTGGCGTCCGCGCTGGGCGGCAAGGATTCGGTGGGTGTGCCGCCGGATGCGTGGGCGCTGGCGGCGCAGGGCGTGCGGGTTTCCTATGAGCACGGGCACCCCGGCGGGACGGTGTTTCCATCGCCCGATGATCTGGTGATCGCGTGGCAACTGGGCGGGCTGGCGGGCGTGAATACTCGGGTGTGGAGGATCGCCTACCGGGTGCTGGACAGGTCGGCCAGGTTCGGCCAGAAGCTGGAGCGGTTCATGAAGCGGAAGTGGAACGAGAAAACCTATCAGGCGTGGGTGGATTTCCTGCATGCGTCTGAGCGTGCGGGACGGTTGGAGGTGAGATGGGAGGTGCGGCATGACTCAGTTTGAGGCTTTGTTGGAGGCGGGGATTTTGACGATGTGGCTGCCGCCGTGGGCCACGGATGACCCGGCGAAGGACACGCGGTTTCTGGCGACGGTGCGGGCGCGCCGTGACGCGCTGGAGGCGTACGTGTTCCGCGACGGGCCGGAGCCGGATGCGGCGTGGTCGCTGGATGAGGCGCTGAAGCTGCGGGTGAAGGGCGACCCGAAGGAGCCGCGCGAGATTCCTTCGGTACTCAGAACTCACGGTGTGCCGTGAGCGCACGGAGGGAACTCGATGGGCATGATTGAGATCAATGTGCGCGACTTGATTTCGCCGGGGCTGATCAAGCTGGCGAGCGACGCGACGATGAAGAAGGCGCTGAAGGCGGGCGGCACGGTGCTGGCGCGGGCGGCGCGGCTGAGCTGGCCGGAGCCCGCGCGGCGCCCGGAGCCGTGGGCGCCGCTGGCGGCGTCCACGGTGAAGCGCAAGGGGCACGGCAAGCTGCTCTATGATACCGGCAAGCTGCGCGACAGCATTACGTTAGGTGATGTGACGTCTCGCGAGGCGACGGTGGGCACGGACGCGCCCTACTCGATTTTCCACCAACTGGGAACTAAGAAGATGTCCGCGCGCCCGTTCATCCCGGTGGACAGCAAGGGCGCGCTGGAGCTGACGGCGGAGGTGGAGATCCGCCGGGCAATGGAGGGGGTGATCGAAGCGGCGGTGGAATGACGCGGTGACCGCTTACAGGACCTGACCCCGCACACGGAGGTGCGGGGGTACGAGAGGGGGCGGCCCCGTCGCACAGTGCGCAGGCACGAGTGCGGCGGGGCCGCCCTTTTTTTATGATGCGGGCACATGAATGGGAAACCGCAACAGAAGATCGGGATGGTGCCCGCCGGACCGGAGAGGCGCAAGCGCTTCAAGGTTTTGGATTGGGGGCTGAACCCGAATTACAACGGGAGGCATATCCATGTAGGACAGGTGCTTGTGGATGAGATGTCGCGCCCGACGTATGCGTTCAGGCTGGCTCCGCTGGATTACGAGCACAACACGCAGCCGGGGACGGCGGCGTATCAGGCATCCAGCGAGCCGCGCGTGATCGCGGGGTACGGCATGGTCGAAGTGATACCGGATGACGGCGTGTGGATGGAGATGATCCTCTGGGCGGCGGAGCCGGACGGCTGGGCGGCGGCGCACACGTTCGCGGACGTGAGCGCGAACCCCGTGGTGGATAAAAACGGCGAGGTGATCGCGGTCAAGAGCGTCGCGCTGACGAGGGCGGGTGCGACGGACAAGCACTTTCTGGACGTGCCGCTTTCGGCGGATGCGGGCAAGGTGCAACAACAAAAAGGAGTAACAATGGACTGGAAGAAACTTCTCATCACGGCGCTGGGTCTCGCGGACACGGCGACGGATGACGAGATCAAAGCGGCGCTGGATAAGCGCCTGGCGCAGAAGGCCGATCCGGCACCGGCACCGCTGGCGGCGGAGCCGAAACCGGAAGCGCAGACCGCGCCGCTGGCGGCACAGATTGCCGAGAGCGTGAACGCGGCGGTTGCGCCGCTGGCGGCGCAGGTGAAGAGCCTGGGCGAGGCGGCGCACCGGCGCGACGTGGACGCGGTGCTGGAGCGCGCGCGCATGGAGGGAAAAGCGGTGCCGCTTTCGGCGGATCAGGCGTACGCGCTGCCGATGGAGACGCTTAACGGGATCGTGGAGAAGACGCCGGTGACGGTGCCGCTTTCGGCGCGCACGCCGGAGCATGTTGCCGACCAGCCGTTCGCGCAGGGTCCGACGGACGCGCAGCGCGAGATCGCGCTGAACTGCGGCATGGACCCCGAGGTGGTGTTCGGCAAGAAAGGAGACAAGTAACCATGATGAAGAACAAAGTGTTTGCGGCGTTTGCGGTGCTGGCGGTTGCGGCTGCGGCGCTGGCGGTGGATCGCAACACCCCGGCGCGCACGGGCGAGACCGTGGCGGTGGCTGCGGGCGAGACCATCGGCGCGGGCTGGCTGTGCGGGATCTGGACGAACGGCCAGGCGTACGCGGCCACGACGGGCAAGGGCCTGCGGATCGTCGGGCGCTCTGAGTTGCGCGCGGCGGCGGGCGAGTCGGTGGTGCTGCGGCGCGGCGTGTTCCGTTGGGACGCGGCGCCGGGCGAGACCAACACGGCGGCGGACATCGGGAAGGTGGCGTATGTGGCCGGGACGAACTCGGCTTATACGGTGAGCACGACGGCGCCTGCGGGTTCGGTGACGAACACGGCGGGCACGGTGGTCGACGTGGACGCTGACGGCGTCTGGGTGCGGAGCGGTTTCTAAGGAAAGGACAAAACGAAATGGTAATCAATCAGGCGAATATGGACGGGCTGTTCCGCACGTATTCCACGGCGCTGGCGGAGGCGCAGCAGGCGGCGCGCCAGAGGGCGTACCCGAATCAGTTGATCGTGGGGGATCTGGCGCTGGAGATGACGGCGGGCGGCGCGGCGGTGCAGCATGCGTGGCTGAGCCAAATCCGCGGCATGCGGAAATGGGTGGGCGACCGCGTGATCAATAATCTGGAGACGGGGACGATGACGGTCGTCAATGACTCGTTCGAGAACACCGTGGGCGTTCCGAGGACGAGCATCGAGGATGACCAGTACGGCGTTTTCACGCCGCTGATCGCCGCGCTTGGCGCGGATGCCGAGCAGTTGTGGCTGCGGCTGGCCGTGGCGGCGCTCGTCGGCAACGGGGCGTGGGCGGACGGCAACCCGTTCTTCTGCTCCGGGCGCAAGATGGGCTCGGGCGGCACGATCACGAACGCGGTCAAGACGGCGTTTTCCAAGGCGGCGGTCGAGACTGCGGTTAAAGACATTCGCGGGTGGAAGCTCGCGGGCAACGAGCCTGCGGACGTGACGCCTGACCTGCTGCTGGTGGGGCCGGATCTGGAGGGCACCGCGAAGAGCATCGTGGAGGCGGACATCGAGGCGAACGCGGCGGGCACGCTCGCGGTCTCCAATGTCTCCACGGCGCGGATGCTCAAGGTCCGCGTAGACGTGCGCATCCCGGAGGGGCGCTGGTATGTGACGGCGCGGAAAGCGGGCATCGCCTGCACCGCCGTGCAGAAGCGCAAGGCGCCGAAGCTGACGCGCATGGACCGCGACACGGATCAGAACGTGTTCATGAGCGACCAGTTCCTCTACGGCGTTGACGCGCGCGGCGCGGCGTTTTGCACGCTGCCGTTCCTGGCCTACGCGGGCGGGTTTGCCGAGGTGCCGAAGTGGGACAAGGCGCTGGTGAAGTGATCGCACCCGCACACGGGCCGGTACACGGAGGTACCGGCGTACGATAAGGATGTGACTATGGACTGGAGGGACTTGGCGGGGGAGATGCCGCTTGAGCAGATTGTTCAGGCGCTTGACGACAATCGCGACGGCGAGGTCGACGAGGCGGCTTGGGAACGGGTTCAGGCGGGCGCAGCGGAAAGGTTGCGGGACTGCTTCGGCGGTCCGCCCCCCGCCAAGTTCAACCAGACCTGCGGCTATGCCCAGAAGGTGTTCATGCTGGAGGCGCTGTATGTGCGACGTGGGTTCTACGGCAAGGAGAACCCCTACTCGCAGAAGGCGTCGGACGCGGAGCGGAGGCTGCGCGCGCTGGCGGGCGGCGAGGAAAGCGTGGACGCGGGATCGGCGACGGGTTTTGTGGCGGATCAGCCGCTTTCCGGCACTCCGAGCCACGGTTTTCTGGCGTGAGGCGGCGGGAAGGCCGTGCACCGGTGGTGCATGGGGTCTAATTTGCGTCGGCGGGGCTGGCGCGATAAAAGGGGCGTGTAAATCATGAAACGCATTGTGCGCGATTTTAGAGCGGTTTCCGGCGGAGGTGTGAAAATGAGGTTTTTACGGTTTTTGGGTTTGGCGGGTTTGGTTGCGGCGGCGGGTTGCGGGACGGTGCGCCTGCCGACGCAGGCGGAGGTTGACGGCGCGGTGCAAACGATCCTGCACGCGGCGGAGCAGGGCGTGGCGACGTACTACCAGATCCAGGCGATCAAACACGCGGCGAAACAGGCGGAGGAGTCGATGGAGACGGAGGTGGCCGGGACACCCTGCGGCGAGGCGGGCGCGGCGGCGCAGGACACGCAGGTTGTGATTCACGGTCCCTCTCCGGACGGTCGCGCGCTGGTGGTGGTGCTAGGCGACCGTCCGGCGTGCGGGTACTGTACGCGGCTGTGGGTGCCGGGCTTTGAGCAGAGCGTGGAGGCGCTGCTACCGGGCGTGGATGTGGTGGATGCGGACAAGAACACGGCGGCGGGATGGTACAAGACCTATCGACCGACCGGCGGGTTCAGCTATCCGCTGGCGCGGGTGTATGACGCGGGCGGGAAGCTACGCGGCGAGTTTGTGGCGCGGAACATGACGGCGGCGGCGTTCGCGGCGAAGGTGCGCGAGATCTGCCCGGAATGCGTGAGCCCCGTACGCGGAGGTACGGGGCCACGATATGGCGGAGATACGGGGCCACGATACGGGGCGGCGGTGTGCGTGGGCTTGACGCGCGTTGATCCGGCGCGGTACGGGGGCTGGCGCGGGGTGTGCCCCGGCTGTGATGTTGACGCGGGGGTGTTCGCGGACGCATGCCGGGATCACGGGTTGCCGACTGTGACGCTGCTGGATGAGACGGCGACGTGGGAGAATGTGCTGGCGGCGGTGGAGATGCAGGCGGATCTGCTCGCGCCGGGCGGCCTGTTGACGGTGTTCGTGGCGGGGCACGGCGGGCAGGTGGCGGCGGGCGCGGATGAGAGCGAGGCGGACGGGATGTCTGAGACGATCTGCCTGTATGACGGGCCGCTGGTGGACGACAAGGTGTGGGAGCTTTTGCAACACGCGCGGGCGCGGGGCATCCGTGTATGGTTTGTGACGGACACCTGCAACTCGGGCACGAACTACCGGGCGCCGTATGAGTACGCGCGCGGAGTGGATGAGCGTACGCCGTTCTGGCGCAGTGAGCCGGACATGCTGCACTGGGGCGGATGCGCGGACGGCGAGAGTTCATACGGGACATCACAGGGCGGGAGTTTCACGACGGCGCTGGTGGACAGCTATGCGCCGGGGCAGAGTTACGCGGCGTGGTTCGCGGCGGCGCGGTCGCGCATGGGTCGCGGCCAGACGCCGGTGTGCGAGTGGACGGGCAGGGACTTCCAGCACAAGGAGGCTTTCAAATAATGCGAGTGGCGGGGATGGAAGGGCCGATCATTCAGATTATCAACGGCAGCCGCGCGCGGGTCTGCCGCGATTGGCAGTGCACGCTAATCAATGATGCGGTGCTGACGGTGCGGCGCGGGTTTTCGTTTGACGGCGCTTCCATCCCTCGCCTGTTTTGGCGGGTGGCCGGGCACCCGTTCCAGATGCCGCTCCTCGTAGCGGCGACGGCGCATGACGCGATGTACTCGGCGGAGCTTTTCAGCCGCGGCGAGTGCGACCGGATTTTCCGGGAGCTGATGCGGCGCGCGGGGATCAACCGCATGAAGCGCAACGCGGTGTATTACGCGGTGCGCTGCGGCGGCTGGTCGGTGTGGCGCAGGCATACGCCGGAGAGCGTGGCGCGGGCGCGGGATTTTTGCACGATTGAGGTGATCGCATGAATACGCAGGCGACGGATATTCTGCGGGCGTTCGCGGCGCTGGTGGATGAGGCGTTCGCCGTGCCGCACGGTGTGCGGGCGGTGGTCGCGCCGGATCCCGGACGCGCGGTGGAGCTGTTGACCGCCGGGCAGATGGGCGGGCTGGCGGTGGTGGTGTTTTACGAGGGCGACACGGCGGCGGGCGAGGATCATTGGGATCCGCGTGTGCAGGCCACGCTGCGCGCGGTGGTGTGGCGGCGGCAGGGAATGGGTGCTGGCGGGCGGGATTATGAGGCGCTGGCGCTGGCGGAGGCGCTGCGGCGGGCGGTGCGCGGCGCGGACATACCCGGCGCGCTGGGCGGTCCGGCTTACATGGGCATGCAGCCGATCCAGACGATGGAGGGGCGGCTGCTGGAGGGGTACAGTTTGAAGTTTTCCGTGTTGTACGCGGATCTGGCAGGCTAACAGGAAAGGAACGGGGCTATGGAAAAAACGGCGGTGAGAAATGTAGAGGCGCCGCAGGCGCGGGCGGGCGAGACGTATACGATCAAGGGCGGCTCGCAGGTGATCTGGGGCACGTCGCCCACTTCGGAACTGGGCACGGTGATTGCGCACGATGTGGATCACGATGCGAAGTATGAGGTGGTCGAGAACGATGTGGGCGCGGTGACGGGCATCGTGATCTATGATACCGAGACGCAGGTGAAGCTGACGATCATCGCGAAGAGCGGTTCAAGCGCTCCGGCCATCGGCAGCACGCTGACGGCGGGCGGTGTCTCCGGCGTGGTGCTGAAGGCGGCGACGCGCGCGGCAAACAAGCAGCTCACGAAGTATGAGGTGACCGCGCATCACTGGACAAACCTGAGTCTGACGTAAGGAGGGGCGGCATGAGCGGGAATCCGAAACGGGCGCTTGAGGCGCTGACGGCGGGCGGAGTTGAGGTGGACGGCATCACGGTGCGCGAGCTGACGCTGGGGCTGGCGGCGGTGCTGGAGCGGATCGGCAGTCCGCTGATGACGGCGCGCGCGAAGGGCGAGGCGCTGACGCTGCGCGACATGCTGCCGACGATGTTTGCGATGACGCATCCGGCGGCGGAGAGCGACGCGCTCCTGACCTCCGGCGGTGCCGAGGCGCTGGTGGAGGCGGCGGTGCGCTGGGCGGACGATCTGAGCACGGAGACCGGCATGAGGCTGGTGGTGGCGTGCGCGGCGGCGGTGTCGCGCGTGGCGCGTGTGAGCCCGCAGGGGCTGCCGGACGAGGACGGGCCGGAGGGAAACGGCAGTGCGGCGGGGACGGCTGGATCGCCGCCCTCGCCGCAGTCTGCGCGGAGCGGTTCGGGTGGTCGTGGCCGGAGATCCACGACGGCGCGCCGCTCGCGGTGATCCTGCTGCTGGTGAGGCAGCCGGGGCCCTGGCGTCCGCCGATGGACGGCTGGAGCATGGACGAGATGGATCTGCTGGACTGGATGGCTGAGCACGGCGTGGAGCCGGGCGGCGACATGAGCGGGTTTTTTGGCTGACCCCGCACACGGAGAGCCGGTACACGGAGGTACCGGCGTACGATAAGGAGTGGCGATGGTACTGGATGCGGTTTTGAGGCTGGATGCGGCGGGGTTCAATACGCCGCTCGGCATTTCGGTGCAGGGTGTGCAGACGCTGATCCGCATGGTTCAGGATGTGGGCCAAGAGTTTCAGGCGGCGTTTGACCTCGGGGGGATGCTGACCGACATCGCGTCCGCGACGGGCGAGGGCGTCGGCGAGATCATGGTGCTCAGGCAAGCGTTTCAGGACACGGGCGTGGGCGCGGAGAATCTGGACCGGACGCTTTCCATCATGCGGCGTTCAATCGGCGGCATTTCCGAGAGCGGCGAGCCGACCGTGAAGATGTTTGACCAGTTGGGGCTGAGCGTGGACGCGCTGAAAGGGATGGGCGCGCGTGAGCAGATAGAGACCATCGCGGCGGCGATCAATAATCTGGAGACGCCCGCGCAGCAGAGCGCGGCGGCGATGACGATCTTCGGGCGGAGCGGCGCAAAGATGTTATCCTTGATGAAAGATCCGGCGGCGTTCGACGTGGCGGCGAAAAGTTTAGGCGAATTGCCCGCATTGATGGATCGCAGTGCGTGGGCGTTCGATTCGATCAGCGACCGCATGGGGCGGATCAGGGAAAAGTCGACCGGGCTGTGGGCGGGCATGGCGGAGGGGCTGCTGCCGGTGGTGGACGGGATCACCGAGGCGCTTGACGGGATCGACATGACCGGCGTGGGGATGAAGATCGGCGCGGTGATCGGCACGCTGGCGGAGGGGATATCCGTCGCGGCGGATTGGTGGCGCGGTGTGTTCGGCACGGCAATCGACTGGTGGGGGGAAAAGATCGCGTACGCGATGAGCTGGTGGAAGGATCAGATGCCGGCAATCGGGAGCTTTCTCTGGGATGTTTTGAAGTGGCCGGTTGCGCGGCTTTCTGCGGCGTTCGGATGGGTGATCCAATATGCGATGGAGTTGATAGGGAAAATCCCGAAGCTGGGGGAGAAGCTGGGGCTGCAGGGGTTCGAGGCGCAGAGCTGGCCGGAGCTGGTGGAGCAGGCGGATGACGACATTGACGGTGTGTTCACGAAGGTAGCGGATGCGGTGGTGTACGTCGCGCAGGGCGTGAGGGACGCGGTGGGCCAGACGGTGGAGACGGCGGTGTTTAATTGGCGGGCGAAGATGGAAAAGATTGAGGCGGAGGCGAGGCCGGGGAAAACGTACGGCACGGCTTCACTGGAGGCGGCGGGCAAGGAGAAGGAGAAGCAGGGGCGCGAACTGCCGCGCATCGACACAGACGCGCTGGCGCGGATCGGCGGCTATCTGGGCGGTAGCGGGCGGACGATGGAGGGGCTGGCCATGCGCACGGCGAAGGCGACCGAGGGGCTGCTTAGGCTGGCGCAGAGCAACCAAGGGAGCAAGAGGGCGGCGGTATGGGCGACGTGATCGTTAAGGGCTCAATCGCTGTCAGGGAGGTGCCCGAGAGCGGCAGCGTGGAGCAGGCGGAGGGTGTCCGGCGTACGATTGTACAGGAGGGCGACTACGCGCTTCTGGCTGCGGCGCAACCCGCACGCGGCGATAACTGGGCAGATATGCCCAACTGGACGGTGGACACCTCACACTTGACACGCAAGCGCGGCGGGCTGGGCAAGCTCGTGATTACGCTGGTTCCGTATGAGTCGTTTTACGGCTCGCTTGCCGAGCAGGAATTGCGGTCGCGTATAGAGATTGATTTTGTTCAATACGAGCGACCGATTCTGATGCACCCGACACTCAACGAGGCCGGGAGCGTCATGGCGGTCCATCTCAAACGGTGGATCGACGACGGATGCAATACGTTTTTTAAATACTCAGACGCACAGGGCGAGCAAACATTGACAGAAGAGGAGCAGGAATGGGCGCAACTGATCCTCAAGGGCGTTGAGGGGTACCTGGAGTTTGCGCCGGTCGTGTCGCGGATTCGGACCTACAAGGGCAGACCGGACGTTGAGGCGCCGGGCAAGCGCGAGAATCCGCCGGAAGGCGGCGTGAGCGGTTACGAGTATCTGAAGACGGCGGACCGGCTCACGCAGAATGAGGACCGGACATGGACGCGCACGGAGCAATGGACAGGGGCACTCAAATGGGAGGAGCTGCTGTATGAGAGCGCGGAGGGGGATTGATGCACAGGAACCTCACGGCTCCGGTTGCAGGTGACGCATTAAGCGCGGCGTGGGCGCGCGAGCTGGTGGATGAGTTGCGCCGGTGCCGCCTCTCCGTGGCGTGGCCGCTGGTGGTCCGCTCGCGCGGGCCGGCGGGGACGGTGCTGGCGCTGTCGGACAGCGCGGCGGGCGCGGCGGGCGCGGCGGGGACGTGGGAACTCACTGTGACCGGCGACCAGGCGACGTGCGTGAACTGCATGGTGATGACCACGACCGTGACATTTTTCGCCGAGGGTGATGAGATGGAACTGACCGCGTCCATGAGCGGGACGGTGGGCTGGCTCTGCGGCACGCTCAACACGGAGACCAAGGTGGTGGGGCTGGCGTTCACCGATCCGCCGACTGCGCTACAGGAGGACAGCGAGGTGATCTATTTTCCGCTCTACAAGATGAAGAAGGCGGGCGTGAAGTGGGGCGTGGCGCTCGACGCGAGAAACATGCCGAGGCTCGGGGCGTACCTCTGATGGCGGCGACCTGGAACAGATACGCGGCGGGCGTGCTGGTGGCGGCGGGGATCGCGATCACGGGCACGATGTTCTGGGAGCGCGACGCGGCGCTGCGCGGCGAGGACGTGGCGGCGCTCAACGCGGAGATCGCCCGGCGCGCGATGTGGTACCGGCTGACGGGGGATCAGCATCCCTCGAACACATGGGACGATGCGGATGTGAAAATCGGCGCGGCGCTGGCGTGGCGGGCGCTCTACGGCGAGCCGCAGGGAGCCGTGCCGTACGGCGACGGCGCGTGGCACGGAATGGACGGCGCACGGAAGATGGCGCTCTGTGAGAGCGGGCCGCTGTGGCTGGACGCTGCCGCGCCGCGCCCGGCAGACGGCGACGTGATCGCGGACTGCAATGCGTATTATGAGCTTGCGGGCACGTCGACCGGAAGCGGCTATTACGGCGGCACGTACGAAAAAGAGATGTGGCGGCTCACGGCGACGAACCACGTCGACAAATTGGCGACTGCGGCAGGCAGAAGTGGAAACAATAAGACGTGGCCTCGTGTCGCTTCGTCTAACGCGCCTCTTTCAAGACGATGGCACGGTGTTACGAATGCTCTGAGTGAACACGACTGGTGGGAGACAATCGGGAACGGAACGACCAATTATATTTTTGCCTGCGAAAAGAAGCCGTGTGTTGTTCTAGACAAGGTCTACGGCGGCCCGTGTGAGATTGTGACAAATGAAATAGATATCGCGTCTGCAGGTGATTCCGCAACCGTTCACATCCAGATGCCCGAGTCCAACAACTACCCGCGCGCGACGGTGTGGAAGACGAGACACCGTAAGGGCGAAGACGGGGACGGTGAGGAGCAGCATCTTGTCGTGGAAACGGGAGCGTGGAATCCCTTGAAAGAGATTTACACGACGATCCCGCTGTACACGCTGGCGGAGGGAAGCTGGACGCGCCTGGAGTTTTACACGCGGACGCACCCCAACGACATGCCGGAAGGGGTGACAAACACGATTGACTTTGACATTGTTTACAGTTCAGGCAATTTAAGGGCGACGCCCTATCCGGACCATCCGATCTGGTTCAAGCAGTACAAGGGGCACCCGCGCGGCGACACGCGCATGATTTATGTCACGGCGACGAACGACAACGACACGGCGGACAGCGTGATCGTTTGGCGCGTGGGGTACCTCGGGCAGACGTACGAACACATTATATATTGTCCCGATACGAAGCCCGCAACAACCCACGATCTAAGGTTTAGCCGTGCGGCAATTCAAAGTTGGACGGGGACGCCCAACCCGGCGGAAACGACAACATTGACGCTGGACAAAGACACTGCGGTTTGGCCTCCCCAGACGGGGAGGGCGACGGCAAAAAAGAACCTCAGTCAGGCATACAATGTGGTGACGAATCTGACGCGCGCGGCGGCATTCCTGGCATGGGACAGCGCGGCGGCGAGCAACATCGTGAGATGGTCCGGTTCCGCGCACACGGGTGCCGTGTACGCGGCGGGCGCGCCGGACCTGGCGGGCGAGGCGGGCGGCATGTTCGCGGCGGCGGTGGCGGCGGCGGCGAGCAACGAGACGGGGCTGGCGCAGTGGGTGTGCCGGGGGGCGGCATCGGGTTGGTACGAAGGGGACGGTTTCGGTCGGCATGACTGGAGCGCGGACGGCGACGCCGAGTGGTATGAGGCTCGCGGCGCGTCGCTTCCGTGGCCGTGCGCGGCGGCGTTCGCCAGCGGTCTGGTGGCGCGCGTGGAGATTTTCGCGGTGCTGGCGCAGGACCTCTACGACAGCGTGGCGACGCCGTATCGCGGCGACTATATCCCGGCGGGCGCGTCGGATGTATCGTTCACGTATTCCGGCGGGTCGCGCGCGGCGGCGGCGGTGGCGCTCGCGCCGTGGGCGCGGCTGCCCGCGCTGGAGGACAGGGCGGCGGAATCCGGCGCAGCGAAAACCACGCACATGAGCGGCGGTTTCGCGGGCCAGCCGCACGCCCTGCCGCTGCGGCTGACGCGGGTGGCGGCGGCGGAGCACCCGGACGCGCCGCCGGTTTTCGACGTGTCGTTCCCGCCCGCCGGAAGCGCGACCGCGAGCGGCGCGGAAACGCTGGCGTTTTCCTATACGGATTTGGGCATCAGCTACACGGGGCGGCGGCTGCAGTGGACCGGCGGCGTGCTGCTGCTCGGCTGGTTCGTGGTGGCGGACTGGGCGTTTTAGCTCCGCTCCGCACACTGCGCAGGAACGGTGTTGGTGCCGCCAACGCGCGGTTAAGATGGCGGGCATGAAGCAGGGCCATAAACAATTTCAACAACAATCGCGCGGCGGCGGATCCTCCCGCGCCTCTCTCGCGGGGTACCGCTCATGCTCCGCCGTCGCGTGTCTCTTTTTCGGGGGGCGCTATGTGGGCTGATATTTTAGTCGCGCTGATGTCGGGGCTGGGCGGCGCGGTGCTGGGCGTGTTGGCGGCGGTGCTGTTGCCGACCCGGATGCGGCTGGAGCATCCGGTGGAGGTTGCGCTGCGGCGCGATTTTGTGCCGCGAGACGAGTATGCCGCCGACATCCGGCGGTTGCATGACAAGATTGAGGCGGATCAGCGCAACATCTCCACAAAACTGGAGGGTATCGGTACAACACTGGGGCGGCTGGAGGGCAAGGTGGACATGCTGCAATGCAACGCGAGCAGAGGAGGGGCTGGCTATGGATCCTAAGACGGCGATATTGGCATTTTTGGCGGGGCGTTCCCCGGCGGCGTACACGGAGGCGGTGATCGCGCGGCATGTGATCAACAGCGGGCGGCTTTCAAGCCCGCCCGCGAGCGTACACGGCAATCTGGAATGGATGGCGAGCGACAGCGGCGGGCGGCTGGTGGAGTCGCGCTATGACGGCACGCAGGGCGATCTGGCCTGGTGGGCTACGCCGGCGGGATGCGCGCGATGGGCGCAGGACGGGCGCCCCTACATTCCGTGAGGAGGTGAGGCGGTGACGGCGCGGTATCACAGGAGCAAGATCGGTCGGCTGCCCTACGCGGTGCGCAATGAGCTGTGCGAGCGCATGCGCGACGGCGCGACGGGCGCGGCGTGCCTGACGTGGCTGAACGCGCATCCGGAGATGGCTAAGGTGATGAGGCAGACCGGCTGCGCACCGGTCAACGCGCAGAACCTGAGCGACTGGCGCGCGGGCGGGTATCAGGACTGGCTGAACGACCAGAAGGAAACCGAGCGGCTGAGGCGATACGCGGACCTGTCCGGCGCGATTGTCGAGGCGACCGGCGGGGATCCCAGCGCGGTCGGGTCGCGTATGCTGACCGCGAAAATCCTAGAGGCGATCCGGACGGCGGACGGCAACGACGCGGAGGGGCTGGCGCGGGCGATTGCGTCGCTGCGCCGCCAGGACATTGCCGCCAAGCGCGCGGATCTGGCGGCGTCCAAGCTGGAACAGGATCAGCAGCGGCTGGATCTGGATCAAAAACGGTTCGCTGTTCAAACGTGCGAGCTGTTTGTGAAGTGGCACGCCGACCGGCGCGTGGGCGCGATCATGGACGATAAGAGCGCCGACAACGCGGCGAAGATCGACGCGCTCGGGCGTCTCATGTTTGCCGATCTTTGGGAGGATGGCGAGTGAGCGGCGGCGCGATCCAGATGCGCGCGGGGCAGCGGCGCTGTTTCAAGCTGGTGGACGACCACCGGCTGCTCGCGTTCGTCGCGCGCCGCCAGTACGGGAAAACAACCACGTTCGCAAACATCGCGCTGAAGAAGATGATGAAGCGCGCCGGGCACACGGTGATTTTCGGAAGCGCGAAACTGAACCTTTCCCGCGAGATCGTGCGCAAGGAGGCGGCGGTTTTTCAGGCGGCGGTCACGGCGGCGATGCGGAGCCTGGCGGCGGGGCAGTTTCAGGTCGCCGACTCCGATACCGGCACGGTGCCGGACCGGTTGACGGCGGACGATTTCGCCGGGCTGTTTGAGGCGCAGCGGCTGGAGTTCCGGCTGTTCCACGACCGCACCGTGTACTCTCGCACGAAGGTCGTCGCGCTGCGTCCGGACACCGTGGGCGAGACCGGCGACGTGATGGCGGACGAGATCGGGCGCATCAACAACTGGCGCGAGTGCTGGGAGGCGATAGAGCCGATTGTTTCCAGCGATCCAGAGTTCCGCCTGCTGCTCTCCACCACCCCGCCGCCGGATGACGCACATTATTCGTTTGAGCAGCTCGCACCCCCGCCGGGGACGGTGTTTGCTCCGAACCCCGAGGGCAACGTGTACGAGGTGGACGAGATGACCGTGCTGCGGGTGGACGCGTGGGACGCCTACGCTGACGGCGTGCCGGTCTACTCGCTCAAGGACGGCGAGCCTTTGGATCCAGACTCGCACCGCGCACGGTACAGGGACAAGGACGCGTGGGATCGGAACTACGGGTGCGCGTTCATCACGGGCGGCTCGGCGGCGGTGGCGCTGGTGCCGTTGCTGGCCGCGCAGAATGAGGGCGCGAAGCGCGGGTGTAAATACTATCAAGATATGCTGCCGCCGGGATGGGTTCAGGCGTGCGGTTTCCGTCCGGGCGTTCCGGCGGTGATCGGCGTTGATCCGGCGACTACCGAAGGGCAGAAGAGCAACCCGACCGGGTTCTGTGCGTCGCAGATGGACGGCGCGTTGCATGAGGCGCGCGCGCTGATGCGCTATAAGATCCAGTCGCCGAAGGAGGCGCGGGCGGTGATCGTGTCCGCCGTGGATGATCTGCTCGCTGCGGGGATCCCCGTCAAGTGCGCGGTGCTGGACGCGACGAGCGAGCGGTACTGGTGCGCGGAGACGCGGCAGGAGCTAGAGCCGCGCGTCCCGGTGCTGCTGATCGTGAGCAGCGAGCGCGAGGAATACGAGGGTGAGAACGTGCTGCTGAAAACCATCCTCGGCAACGAGGCGGTGGCGAGCCTTGAGGACCACAAGGCGGCGCTCCCGCCGGACAAGTGCGTGAAGGATGATTTCAGGCTGGTGCGCAGACAGAAGGGCGGGTTCAACAACGAGACCGACACCGCCGGAAACCACGGCGATTTGTTCGACGCGTTCAAGCTGGCCTATCGCGGCCACACGACTGACTGTCTGGAGACGGCTGCGGAGGCGGTGCAGGTTGGCGCGCCCGGCATTTCATTGCTTCCGGGCTATCGCGGCGACCGCATGCCGATGCGCCCGGACGAACCGGACAGGCAAGAGAGAGGAGAGTTATTCGCATGATGGATATGATTGAAATCCGCGAGCCGGAATCGGTGCTGCCGGGCCTGACGGCCACGCGCATGATGTCGATTTTGCAGGCCGCCGAAGGCGGTGACGTGGCGGATCTGTTTTCGCTTTACAGGGATGTCGCGGGAACGGACTCGCACATCGGCAACGAGTTTGAGAAGCGGAAGAGCGCCGTGCTTGGCGACCCGGTCAACCTCCGCCCGTGGGACGCGAAAAACGCGGACGATGTGGAGGCTGCGCGTTTCTGCGAGCGGCTGGCGGAGTCGCAGGCGTTTTCCGATCTGCAAAGCTGGTTGCTCAACGCGACGCTCTGGCCGGTGGCCGTGGCGGAGAAGGTTTACCGCCCCGTGGCGGGCGGGTTCGCGCTGACCGGCATCGTGGCCGTCCCCTATCAACTGCTGGATTATCAGGCGGGGCGGCTGCGGATTTTGGATGTCGATCCGGCGTCGCATCTGCCGTTGCGGGGATCCGGGCGCGACCCCGATCCTGAGCGCTACATCATCCATCGCGGCCACACGCTGCCGGTGCCCGATTGGTGGGGCGGGCGTTTCAGGAGCATCCTGTTCTGGTGGCTGCTGCGCACGATGGGCAGGCAGTGGTGGGCGACGTTCATTGAGCGTTTCGGGCAGCCATTTTTCAAGGGAAAATATCAGGATGACGCGGGGCGCAACGTACTGCACCAGGCGTTTGCCATGTCGCGCAAATTGGGCGGCATCGCGCTGAGCAAAAACACTGAGGTGGAGATCATCCAGACGGCGATGTCGGACAGCAGCGACGCGCACGATAGGTTCATACAGTTGTGCAATGATGAAATCTCCCGCGCGATCGTGGGCCAGACTTTGAGCAGCACCGCGTCCCCCACCGGCGAGCTGGGCGGCGGCACGGCGGGGCTACAGGGTGAGGTGCGCGAGGATCTGCGGCGCATGGATGCGCGGCGTCTGGCGGTCACGCTCCGGCGGCAGTTGCTGGAGCAATACCTGCGGATCAACGGGCGCGGGGGCATGCCGCCCGTGCTGTCGTTCGGATCGGAAACTGATAGCGCGATCAAGGCAAAGGTCAGCATGGTCGGGCAACTTGCGACGGTGGGCTTTGAACCGACCGACAACGGGCTGGCGCAGTTGAGCGAAGAGACAGGCATTGAGCTGCAGCGCCGCGCGTCGCCGCAGCCGGTCAGCATGCCGTTTTCGGCGGTGCCGCTGGCCGCATCCGGCGCGGTGTCCGCGCAACCGCCTGACGGCGGCGACGCCGAGCTGGCCGAGGCGTTCACGGGGCGTTACGCGCCGCTGCGCGAGATCATCCTGAACGCGGAGAGCGCGGAAGATTGCATCCAGAAGGTGCGCGCGTGGCTGAACACGAACAAGCCGCCGCGCGCAACGGAGATCATGGAGCAGGTACTGTCCGCCTACGCCGCGCAGGGTGTGCTGTCGGTGCGGCGGAACAAGTAAAGGAGGTGTGTATGAAAATCAGGGCGGCGGTTTTTTGTTTGGCGGCGGCGGCGTGCGCGGTGGCGCAGCAGGTGCCCAAAAAGATTTACCGGGTGGAGACTTCCGACCCGAAGGATATCCGTATGGAGGTGGTGCATGGCGAGACGATCAACCTGCAATGGACGTTCCTCTCTTATGCAAACCCGCTGGACATTGAGAGCGCGGCGGTGACGCTGCACGCGCGAACAAACGGCATGGCTGAGGGCGTGAGCTTTCAGGTGCCCGGCGCAGCCGGTCCGGGCGGCGTGGCGACCGTGCGGCTGGCCGTTTCGGAGTGGCTGCCCGCGTCGGTCAGCGAGGCGGAATGGACGCTGGAGGTGGTGCAACCGGATGCCGCGCGGATCCTGCGGGCAAAGGGCACGGTGACGGCTACGCGTAGCGCGGCGGCATCTACCAATGACCCCGTACCGGTGGTCTGGCTGGACGATATCCGCGCGGAGATCGGCGCCGTGCAGGCACTAGGCCCGCGCCTCGACTCGATCGAGACCGAGGCGGCCGACTGGCGCGCCGCATTCGCCTGGGGGCCGCACTTCGCGGCCGGCTACCTGCTGCCAGCCGACCTGGCGCCCTACGCCACCACGCAGCAGGTGGCGGCGGCGGTCGCGGGCATGGCCACCACGCAGCAGGTGGCGGCGGCGGTCGCGGGCATGGCCACCACGCAGCAGGTGGCGGCGGCGTCCAACGCGCTCGCGCAGGCCGCCGACGCGCACGCCGCGCAGCGCAATCCGCACAGGACCACGGCGGCGGATGTCGGCGCGATCACCAACGAGCAGGATTTGGCTGCGCTGCGCACCTACCACTACGGCAGCCCGGATATTGTAGAGTCACCGGCGGAGTGGTTTGAGTTTGATGTTAGTATGGGCGCAATCACAGGGTTTTATTATGAGCCGGGCCGTGAGAATGTGGTGATTCCGTGGGCGATCAACGGCGTCGCGGTGCGCGCGATCGGCGCCGACGCATTCAGAGGTTCATCGCTGCTGTCGTCCGTCACGCTGCCCAGAAGCATCGTGACGCTGGGCGTCCGTTCGTTCATGTCCACCGGCCTCACCGAGATCACCGTCCCGGACAGTGTCGCGCAGATCGGCTTCGAGGCATTCTATGACTGCTTCGCGCTCACCAATGTCATCTTTCGCGGGCGCCCGCCGCAGATGGACGCGGCGTTCGGCGCTACGCCCGGCACTCTCGTTGCGACCGTCCCCGATCCGCAGGCGGCCGGCTGGGGCGCGGCGCTCCCGGCCCCCAACGATTTTGTCCCGGTCGTGCGCCCGCCGCTGTACGGAGATGAAATCTATCGGGCAGGCCAGCCCGTGGCCACAGAGGCGCATGTGGCGCAGGCGATTGCGGGCAAGGTCGATCAGGACAGCGGCATGGCGACGAACCTCTGGCTCCAGGGCGAGACTATCGTTTCCGATTCGTACACCAATCTTTGGTGGCGCAACGTGTACAGCAACGGCTGGCATTGGCTGGTGGCGTACACCAATGCGCCGGGAGGTGCGCAATGAACGGCAAACGAGACGCGCGGCACCGCGACACGCTCTACGCCTGGATGCTCTTCGCCTGGTGGCTGCTGTTCGCCGGCCTCGTGATCGGCGTCATGTGCGCCCAGGCCGCGAGGGCATCCGTCACAAACTGGCCGTCCGCGCAATACCTCATGGTTGACCAGCACGGCAACATTGTGCCGAAAGGCTACGCGGCGGGCTTGACGGAGATCGCGCAGAACGAGGCGCAGGCGGCGGCAGTGGCGGCGGCGGCCCAGGCCGTGCAGGACGCTACGGCATCGGCTTCCAACACCGTGGACGAGATCGTGGGCGTGCTTACTGGCTCAATCGGGTTCGGGTACGTGACCGGTCACACCGTATCGATCGGCGGCGTCGTGCAGGTCTCGACGAACGCATCGGCGTCCATCGTCGCCTGCGAACTCGGCGCGGCAGGCGCAACGAACATCGCCGGCGTTGCGCACACCGGACACTACATCTGGCACGTCTACACCGAGCAGATGAACGCCATGCCGGCGATCAAGTACAAGACCAACTTGGAGTCCACCAACGCCTGGGAGTTCGCCGAGTACCAGAGCACCGCGGAATACACGTCGCACGCTGTCAACGGCGTCCTCTACGAGACCGTCTACCGCTCGACCGTGTATCTACCGAGCTCGCTGGACAGCGCGTTTTTTCTGGCGTTCTGCGAGATAGCGGGGGGAGGACAGGCTGGCGGAATGTTCCGCGTGGAGAACGGGTTCTCGATCGGCGGCAAGACCGGATTCACTGGCACGGTCGAGCGCGAGGGGCTTTATTGGACGTACCAGTGCGGGGCGTTGATGAGCGTAACAAACGAGGTGCCACAATGAAACTGACGGCTGACAAGATACTTTTCGCGGCTCTGACGGCATTGCTGATGTTTCGCGCCGTCCCTACCAACGCAAACAAAGCGGCGGGCGGGCTGCGCCTGTCGCGCCCTGTCGAGACGCCGGACTTCGTGCAGCTATCGTGGACGGGCGGGACAGCCGAGGCGACATACACGATCTTCCGCAGCGCGGACGGCGGCGAGA
>LSQX01362269.1_pt1 | contig 29312 bp, 16 predicted proteins | sample 654561 | NCBI WGS metagenome assembly LSQX01 (sample SAMN04489861, study PRJNA283612) | anaerobic digester metagenome | isolation source: 4 biogas reactors fed with cattle manure at either 37C or 55C with and... | place: Denmark: Kongens Lyngby | collected 2014 | reverse complement strand
TCGAATTGTCAAACACAATGATACCCTGCGCGATCATGTTGAAAGTATCCTTAATGTCTATCCAGCGCGGCCTTTAATCATTCTTCAGACCATCATCAACAAGCTGGAAAGCCTGGAGCAGTCACCTGAACGACGCGAGCTGCTGACCGCCCTGATCCTCTCGGCAGCCGACCGCGGGAACAGTCTCTGGGCATACCCTTCACCGCGTCATCGCCCCCGCCAGATTAAAGTGCCTGTCGTTTACATGGAACGCAACCTGTGGAAAGTGATGGAAGAAGCTGTAAGCACCTGGCAGGTTGTTAAAACCCCCATCCGTCGATCAGAATGGCAGGGCCTGCCCGATCAGCCCGAAGGAATTTATATCTATAAAGGTCGCTTCAGAGAGCTGACGCCCCCACCACCAGAGGGGTCAATCAAAGCTGTTCTGGCAGCCATCCCAAGGCCAAACCAAGCCTTTTGGTCTTTATCTGCCCTTTGGACCGGGTGGATTTGGGGACAAGAGGCAGTGGCACCAATTCGACAGGTTCTTTCTCGTCAGCGCTATGACTGGAATTGGCATTGCCTCGCCTTAATGGGTGTCTTTGAGACCATCGCCTCCTTGAAGCCAGCGCCACCCAAGGTTTGCGGTCTGGTCGCTGAAAATGAACCCATGCTTCTGCTGGCAACCTTGCTGGCGGCAGAAACCAAAGGCTTCGGACTGCAAGCCTTTGCGCAATCCACAGACGATCAGCTTGCCCAATGCCAGTGGATGCCGCTTGCCCAGCCAGCCCCCAATTCTCATCCCGAACCAGCCCTGGCTGTTGCCAGAGCAGCAGTATCAGAGTACTTGCAAAAAAAGGGGGAGCCGGCCGCTTACCAGTGCGTTCATACTGCGGCGCTCACCGGTTTGGCTAAAAACAACCAGCTGACAATTGATATTTTCCTTCAAAATCCCAACCAGATGACCTCCGAAACCCATCACTGGCTTGAAACAATCTTTCACGACACCAGTTTACTCACCCGTGTTACCGGTGATGCGGCAACAATTGAAGCCGGAGAATGGTGGTTGTCCCATCCAGAGCCGGTAATGCTAAGCCAGATCGATATCCTGGAAGAAGCGATTTACAATCACCTGCTCTCATCGCCCATCACGACTGCCGAAAAGGTGAGAAGCATCGCCTATCGCGCGCTTCCAGGGATCTTTACGCCTGAAGATGAGCAGGTGTTGAATTCTCTGGCCTCCTATGCAGACCTGGTCGACCCCGATCAGCATCAGTGGATGCTTCGGGAAGGAGAATATCCTGATGCGCGTCAAGTGGGTCAACAGCAGCTTTTACAATCCTTGAACAGCATCGCCCAGCGTTTGGGTTATCATGTGTCAGGTTCAAACCCGCTGTATTGGCACGAACACCCTGCTGTGCTTCCCAAATATCGCTTGCACGTCTTAAACACAGCCATCGTTTCGCCCTACATATGGGGCAATTTCGCACCTGCTGAAACTAACCTCCTGGTTATTCCTGGCAGTCGGGCAAACCTGCTGGCCTATAAACAGCAACAGAACATACTCCTCAGGGATAAATTGTCAGCAGGATTTCTTGTGATTAAATTCAGGCTGGTACGCGATCTTGAAGTCAATCCCCTGCTTTCCCGAGACTTATTCAAAGACCAGATTCACGCCGACCCCCCAGAATATCGCGCCTCTCAGTTGGCCCTCTTATAAAAGAACTCCCTATTCTAAATTGTCGATCACACAAGCCCTCAGGGGGTTTCAGTCTCGGTCGGCTCGGGGGTCGCGGTTGGTTCGGGGGTCGCAGTTGGTTCGGCTGTTGCCGTAGGCTCAGGCGTTTCTGTCGGCGTGCTGGTTGGTGTTGCAGTCGGTAATTGAATGTTCAACCTGAGCAGTTTTTCAGCGTAAGTGTTTTCTGTGCTTTTTATGTAAAACCTGAGTGTAATGATGCCCGGTTCCACATCTTCCAAATCCCACTCATAGAGGGTATCTGGACTGTTCTGAGGCGTCTGCTCATTATCTACCAAAATTTTCCAATTAGAAGGATCCGGGCCGCTGCCCCATTCAATCCGGTAATATTTGAAGTTTTGCGTAGCAGTGATCATACCGGTGATTTCCAGCGGTATGGTGATAATATTTTGCCCGTCGACCAAACCCGTTAGGGTGATGATCGGTCGTGGGTCATCTGCACGACAGGTTCGCTCAGGCACAAAGAATAAGGGGTCTGAAAACCCCAGGTTACTCGCCCAGGACTGGCCTTCTGGTGCATCCTTCAACCAGCGTTTGGCCCAGGGGTCTGTCACATTGGCAGCGAAGATTTCATCAGTAAAGTCACCACACGCGTCAGAGATCGCCAAACCCGTCCAGGTATCGATAACGACCTTCTTCCACAGATCCTCAGTGCGCGGCAGTGGGGGTTGATCGGCGGCAAAGATCTCACTGTATTGCTGCGGGCACCATTCAGAGGGTTCCGTGCCGGAGACGGAGCAAACCACACGATCGATGATCCCCGGTGGTCGCACAAAGGTTGAGGGCACACCACCCATCAATCGGTCAATCGCAAAAGTCATAAATTGCGCCCAAATTGGCCCTGCACCGGTTATCCCGGTGGTATTCACCATCGGCGAATAATCTGCATTGCCCACCCAGGCCCCCACTGCCAGGTCAGGTGTATAACCAATCGTCCAATTGTCACGAAAGTCGTTGGTCGTCCCGGTTTTTACGGCGGCTGAGAAGGGCAGATTGATAACCGGGTTAGAGCCAAACATCGGAACGCGGGCGTTCTTATCCGCCAGGATATCCGAGATCATGTAAGCATGTTCAACCCTGACAACTTGAGATCCAACTGGTGGTTCGTATTCATAAACCACATTTCCGGAATGATCCACAATTTTTGAAATTGCCACAACCGGCATCATGCGGCCTTCGTTAGCAAGGGTTGCAAAAGCGGAGGTCAATTCCATCAAGCTGACTTCACCGCCGCCCAACGTCAGCGAAAGGCCATAATCAGGCCGCGTCAAACTGGAAATTCCCAACCGGTTGGCAAAAGCAATCAATCCATCATCCACGGGGCTGTCGGGGTTTTTATAAACGCCAACAAATTCCAGGGCTTTAACGGCGGGAATATTATAAGAATTCGCCAATGCAGTCCGCACCGTAACAGGCCCATGAAATCTTCCATCATAATTATTGGGAATATAAGCCGGGCTGGTATCAAAAGGATCGGTGGACGGCGGAAATTCGGTAGGGATATCCCAAATTAAAGTCGCGGGTGTCCATCCTTTTTCAAAAGCGGCAACATACGTCAGAGGTTTGATCGCTGACCCGGGCTGCCTGGATTGCGACAGGACCATGTTCACCTGCCCTGATATGGCCTCGTTATGAAAATCTGCCGATCCAACCATTGCCAAAACTTCCCCGGTATTGGGAGCCAGGGCGATGAGCGCGCCATTGAAAGCGTTGTTGTTAACCAGGGCTGCCACCTGGTTCGCTACAATTCGTTCAGCCTCATCCTGCAGCACGGGGTCCAGCGTGGTATAGACAGTGAATCCGCTACGGTAGATCGTTTGCGGGTCAAATTCTGCTTCTAAAAGTGAGCGCACATACACCACCCAATGCGGATAGCGCATGCTGAAAGTTAGTTCGGGGAACTGATAATTTTCCAGGTCGATGCCGGCTTGGGTTGCATCAGCATAAGTTACACAAACAGGTGGGCGCCCGGAACCAATTTCGATGCAATTTCGTTCTCGACTCAGTTCATACATCAACACCAGTACAGAACGCTGCCGGTAAAGGGTGGCCTCCCGGTTGTTATAGACGTCATAAACCGAGGGAGCCTGGGGCAACCCGGCCAAGAATGAGGACTGCCACAAGTTCAGCGAACCGGCGTCGCTGTTGAAATAGATTTCTGCCGCCGCCTGAACCCCATAAGCGGTATTGCCATAGTAATTCTCGTTCAAATAAAGCTCAAGAATTTCTTCCTTGGAATACTGGTTGGTAATTTCGTAAGCCAGGACAATTTCACGAGCTTTACGTTGATAGGACTGGTCGTAACGTTCAGTCGGGTCCAACAGCAGTGCCCGCGCTAGCTGCTGCGTAATGGTAGACGCGCCTGAGCGAATCTCCCCCGCCGTGTAGTTTTGCCAGAGGGCGCGGGTCATTGCCAGAAGGTCAAAGCCGGGGTGGTAATAAAAATCCTTGTCCTCGGTGGCGATCGTAGCGGCAATCAAAGCTGGAGAGATATCTTCCAGCGGGATATAAGTGCGCCGACCAGCAGAGGGGTCCAAAATCTCATAGAGCAAATTCCCATCCCGATCTAAAATGCGGGTGGTCTCAAATTGAGCTGCCCGATCTCGCAATTCAGTAACATCCGGAAGCGATGATTTAATTCGAAAATACTGGTAAATTGCAATCGACCCGAGCACCAACCCTACCAGAATGATAAGAAACACAAACGCCAGGAAAGCCGTTAACAAACGTGAGCCAAAGGTTTTTTTCTTATCTGGTTTTCGCGGTCGAGCCGTTTCTGAAGGACGGCGTCCCGGGCGTTGGCTGGGCTGTGAAGATGGTGCTTCCGGTCGGCGAGGGCGGCCGTGCTGTGCGTGCGTGTGTTGATAAGCCGCCGGCATCACCCGCGTTGCGCCATGATCAACCTCGCTGACAGGCTTTGGCAGGGTGGGTTTTGACGGCGTCCAGTCCGGGGGAACATCGCGCGGCGGAATGGTGGGGGAATCGTCCAAATGTCCTGTGGGCCTGCCCAATGGCGTTGCACTATCCGGCCGGTCAATTGGAATCGCACGGGTTTCCATAACGGAATCAGGCAGACCTCCGATTGGTGTTGCCCGTGTTACGGCACGGCTATCCGCGTCTTCCCCGCCCCCCGTTGGGATGGCTCGCGTTGCGTCTTCGTCGATATCACTCAGATGAATTGGCTGGGTCTCTTCCTCATCCAGATTATCCAGCGGTGTAAACGGTGTATCGCCCCACCATTCAACCGATCCTTCGGCACCGGTCTCGTCAAGGTTTGGTCCATCAAGAAGCTCCCCATCACCCTCAAATTCAAGCTCGGCGCGCCATTCAGAAGGTTTTACCGTTTCATGTTCACTCTCTTCAGAGGCGTCAACCTTCACCTCCTGGGTTTCCTCATCCTTCGGAAACTCGGCAGCGGTTTCATGATTCTCTTCAGGGTTTTCAGCTTCGAATTTTTCGTTATCGTTTGGTCGATCGTTTATCTCGCTCATAATGCTTATTTTAACACAGGTCGTTATCGAATCTTTGTTTCGTTGGAATTCAGTTCAGTCGCACGATTCATGCGCTTCAAGGCCATGATTAAGGATTATACGCATACCCGGCTAAAAAAGAAACAGCGCCCCAAGACTGATGATCGTTGATCAGACATCCCCTTTATGGTGCGTTGCACAACTGGAGAACATCGCAAGAAGGATTTTAAAAAAGATCGGTTCGATTACAAATATAAAACCACCACCACACCGATAACCAAAAAAGGCGTGACCGGCAAAACCGTGGCAAAGGTTCGATAACGTCTCAACGCCAACAAAACACCGATATACACCAGAGAAAACACGACAAAGACCAGCAAACCGATCAGGATTGCGCCGACAATCCGCGGCCAGCCGGTCAGCAAACCCATAAAACTGCCAGCAAAGACATCGCCAAACCCAAACGCTTCCCGATTGGCTTTTTCCCCGCGCCATACCCCCAAAATCTTCACAGATGCTTTCCCCAGAAGGAAGAACAGCAGCGTCATCAGCAGTCCGCCGGCCCCGCCAAAAAGGGTTGGGGCCAGATTGTGCAGTAAGACCCCGTAAACCAAACACAAAACCAGCCCGAACAGGCTGGTTTCAATCAGTACCAGGCGGTGTTCACTGTCGATCACCCCGATCACACCAAAAAACACCAGCAGGGGCAACGCAGCCCAAAAACCCATCTCTGGGGGTGGAAAAACAGTCAACAACCCACAGATGATGACCGTCCCAACAAAAACAATCGCCCACCGCAAAGTTTTCCGCTGACCGCAATGGGGGCAGCGGGTCCCTATGACATAGTCCCAAAGTTGCCAAGCCTGGCAACAGTTGGGGCAGGTCGGTCGACTGAAGCGCCGCGTCGTTGGCAACACATCGGACAGGTAGTTGATCAGCAAACCGATCAGAATGCCAGCGGGTAACGACAAAATTAAAGACAGCATATTTTTACTCTGTAAAATTTGCCAGTGCGTTAACATTTGTGAAAAACTAAGCGCCGGGGCGTGATCCATATAAAGATTATAACCACTTGGAATTTTTCTATGCATCGATTTAATCAAGTGTTAAGTTCTCATCAATGGCGATTAGGAATTTAAACAATTGCATAAATCTATACGAAGAAAGTTGGTGCGCAAGAAACCGCCTGCCGACTACCGCTTTGCTCATCAGTTGCATTCAGCGCTGGATGTCCTCTTCATTAGAGGATAAAATAGTTCCTGGCTCTGCTTACACTAAGGTCAGCTTTCTGGGGTATAATAAAGCCGTTATGTAAGTTCCCAAGGCGCCTCCTTTTACCTAAATTGGGGGTGCTTTTTAACGAATAAATCATCAATTAGAATCCACAAGGACCCCAAAATGTCGGAATTTGGTACCGTTCAACACGTTGATATCGACGATGAAATGCGCGAGGCTTATCTCGATTATGCGATGAGCGTCATCGTCGCCCGCGCTTTACCGGACGTCAGAGATGGCCTCAAGCCCGTTCACCGCAGAATTCTCTATGCCATGCGCGATATGGGTATTCGCGCCTCATCTGCACATAAAAAATCTGCCCGCATCGTTGGTGAGGTCCTTGGTAAATACCATCCCCACGGCGATATGGCTGTTTATGACGCTATGGCACGGATGGCTCAGGATTTCTCGCTGCGTTATATCCTGGTCGATGGGCAGGGCAACTTCGGTTCGATCGACGGCGATTCCCCTGCTGCCATGCGGTACACCGAAGCACGCCTGACAAAGTTGGCTGAAGAACTCCTGATCGACCTTGAAAAAGAAACAGTCGATTTTGTCGCCAATTTTGATGATTCCTTGCAAGAACCCGAGGTGCTCCCAGCCCGGTTCCCTAATCTGCTGTTGAATGGATCTTCCGGTATTGCCGTGGGCATGGCCACCAACGTCCCGCCGCACAATCTGCGCGAGCTGGTGGCAGCGCTTAATCACCTGATTGACCATTACGAGGATATGGACGACGTCAGCGTAGAAGAATTGATGGCATTTTTGCCAGGCCCCGACTTCCCGACCGGTGGGATCATTGTGGGCGATGAAGGCATCCGTCAGGCTTACAGTACGGGTCGGGGGCGCATTGTGATGCGCGGCACCGCCACCATTGAAGAAAGCAGCGGCGGGCGTTATTCGATCAAAATTTCCGAAATACCCTATCAGCTCAACAAAACCACCTTGATTGAGCGCATTGCCGAACTGGTGCGCGAAGGCCGCCTGGATTCCATTGCGGATATGCGCGATGAATCCGACCGTAATGGCATGCGGATTGTCATCGAGTTGAAGCGCGGTGCACAACCCAAACGGGTGCTCAACCAGTTATATAAATTCACGCCCTTGCAATCCACCTTTGGCGCGCAAATTCTGGCCCTGGTCAACGGTGAACCCCGTCTGCTGACCCTGAAACGCGCCCTGCAAGCCTACCTGGAACACCGCCAGGAGGTGATCACCCGCCGCTCTGAATACGAGCTCAATAAGGCCAAACACCGCGCACACATCCTGGACGGCTTGTTGATTGCGCTGGCAAATCTCGATGCTGTTATCCAAACCATTCGTGAATCTAAGGATGCCGATGCTGCCAAAGAACGGCTAATGGAACGATTCAACCTTTCAGAAATTCAATCGCAAGCCATTCTCGATATGCAATTACGCCGGCTGGCTGCCCTGGAACGCCAGAAGATCATGGATGAGCATAAAGAGGTAATGAGCCTGATCGCTTACCTGGAGGATTTACTGGCCAATCCGAAAAAGATACTGGATATTATCAGGAATGACCTGAATGAGATTGCAGAAAATTATGGCGACGCGCGTCGTACCGTCATTGCACCTGATGCCACCAGCGACCTTTCCGAGGAATCCCTGGTTAAAAAAGAGGAAGTCTTTGTCAGCATCACAGAAAAAGGCTACGTTAAACGTGTCTCGGAGACCACATATCGCGCTCAGGGGCGGGGTGGTCGCGGTGTGATCGGACAATCGATGCGCGATGAAGACGAAGTGAAATTCTTCCTGCGCTGTCATACCCTGAATACGTTATTGTTTTTCTCCGATAAAGGCAAGGTTTATTCTGAAAAGGTCTGGCAATTGCCCGAGGAAAGCCGTACTGGGCGGGGTATCCCGATCTTCAATATTATTAATATCCAAGCTAACGAGCAAATCACAGCCATCGTGCCGGTGGCGAGCTTTGAAGACGCGGCCTTTTGTACCATGGCAACTGTAAAAGGCCGGGTAAAACGCGTGGAATTATCTCAATTCCAGGCTGTGCGGCCTTCTGGATTGATCGCGATTTCGCTGGATGATGACGATCAATTGGGTTGGGTTAAGCTGACCAGCGGAAAAGATGAGGTTATTCTGATCACTCGCAATGGACAGACTTTACGTTACGCCGAGGCTGAGATCCGAGCGATGGGCCGCACTGCCATGGGTGTGATTGGCATCCGCATGCGCGCCGCTGACCTCATGGCTGCGCTGGAAGTGGTTGAACCGGAGGGCTACTTACTGGTTGTAACAGAACAGGGTTATGGGAAACGCACCCCGCTAAAAGAATATTCACCTAAGGGCCGCGGCACGATGGGTATTGCCACCATCGACAAACATGCATTTAATCTCATCGGAAAAATCATTGAAGCCCTGGTCGTCAACGAAAAGGATGATATCTCCATGATCTCCAGCCGTGGGATTGTGATCCGCCTTTCGGTGGCAGATATTTCTGTTCAAGGTCGTGCGACCCGCGGTGTCAGGGTCATGCAGCTGGAAGAAGGCGACACCGTGGCCGCGCTGGCCCGCATTCCCGAGCTGCCGTCCGAAGAAGAAGAAGAAGAAGAAGAATAGACATCAAGAGCCCCGCAGATTACCAACCTTCTGCGGGGTTCATTTTTTGTGCTACAGTATTAATCATTTCCCACGATAATTTCGCCAGACAACGCATGAAACTTCTGTCCGTCTCGAGTTTCAAGCGCAAGCTGTCCATCTGGCATAACCTCGCTGATGCGCATTAGTTGGGGTTGTTCGTCTGGCAGCTGAAACCTGATCCATTCCCCGCGCCAGGCTAGGTGCTTGTTCCAGACCTCAATAAACACAACCTCGGTTAATCGCTGCCGATATGCTTGCATCGCACCCAAAATCTGAGCAAGCAGCACCCATCGATCGACCGGTGCGCCCAGGGCGGATGCGATATCAGTTGCCGGGTAGCGCAACCCCTGCGCTGGCGGCACAGACCCGGCAGCGATATTCACGCCTATGCCAATCACGGCTGCTTCCACTGTACCTGACTGCCAATTTGCTTCAACCAGCACGCCCCCGACTTTAGACCCCATTAACAAGACGTCATTGGGCCACTTTAAGCATGCATTGAGCCCCAATTCTCCCAGTGCTCTGATTAATCCCAAAGCACCCAGGGCTGTTAAACAAGGAAAATATTCAGTTTCAGCGGGTGAAAGCCGGAAAACCAGGCTGAACGCCAGGGATTGGCCTGGCACTGTTACCCATTGCCGCCCAGCGCGCCCTCTCCCTGCGGTTTGAGCGTCAGACACCACCAAAGACCAATCCGCCGCGCCCTGCTCCGCCCAATTAAGCGCAACATCATTGGTAGACCCTACCAACGGAAAATAGTGCCAGGCGGCCAAGCCCAGCGGTTCCAAACTTTTTGATAACGCATCAACTTCGTTCACCAACTCACCCCGGCAGGTGATTGACCACAGGCATGATAAATAGGGCCAATCATAACGTAATGGGTATAATTATAGAGCTAATTGATCACAAATGGAGGACTATTTTGGCTAATTTTCCTGGTAAAGGCAAAGTGGCGGTTTTAAAGACCGCGCCAAAAACGGTATTGGATGATATTGAAAAACTGATGACGTTAGCCCGGGTCGATAAGGCCTTGCCAAAAGGTATACAAACCGGCTTGAAGATCAACATCTCATGGCAAACTTGGTACCCGGCTTGCTCGACCACCCCCTGGCAGTTAGAAGGGGTCATCCGCACCCTGCGCGGGTTAGGCTATGAAGACCTGGTTGGCGTACACAACGACACGGTTGTGGTTGATACCCGTGATGGCGAGTTTAATAATAAGCATAAATTTGTCACCGACCTCTATCAGGTGCCGTGTTTGTATCTATACGAAGACCAGTTCGAATGGATTGAGTTTGTTCCCAGCCAACCCCTGCTGGTTTTAGATAAGGTGTATCCCGAGGGCATTATGATCCCTAAAGCCCTGATCGGGATGAACATTATTCAACTGCCCACGGTTAAAACCCACGTCTTCACCACCATCACCGGTGCAATGAAAAACGCCTTTGGTGGTTTGCTCCACCGCCATCGCCATTGGACTCATAGTGTAATCCACGAAACCCTGGTAGACCTGCTCACCATACAGCAAGAAATCCACCCAGGCATTTTTGCGGTCATGGACGGCACTTTCGCCGGTGATGGGCCCGGCCCGCGAGCCATGCGCTGGCACGAAAAGGATATCCTGCTGGCCTCTGCAGATCAGGTCGCCATCGACGCCGTCTCCGCCCGGTTGCAAGGTTTTGATCCCCTGTCGATCCCCTTCATCCGCCTGGCCCACGAAAAAGGCTTGGGCGTCGGCAACCCGCGTGATATTGAAATCCTCGGGTATGACATTGAACAAGAACCACCCTGGAATTTCGTTCAGGAAGATACCTTTGCTTCAAAAGGTCAAAAGCTGATTTACCACGGTCCACTAAAGCCGTTGGAAAAGCTCCTTTTACAGAGCCCATTGGTTCCCTGGAGCTATTTCGCTAGCAATTTTTATCATAACGTTTACTGGTACCCTTTTGTCGGTCGTCCGAGGGTCAAAGCTGCCTTGGAAACCAAGTGGGGTCAGCACTTCAAAACTTATGGGGATGGCCAGGTGGTCATGCCTGGATTAGAAGAAAAAACCGTGTTACAGGCTGTGGCAGGCCTTACGGTTCTGGCCGCATTAACTGGCGGGCTGGTCTGGTTAATGAATAATCGACACAAAACCAAATAAAGCGATTAACCCAATTATTCAATCGTCGCTGCAAAACAGCGACGATTTATGTGTCCAGGGCTTCTCTCAACAGGACTGCCATCTCGGCAATGTCCGCAACCAGGATGTCAGGTTTAAATTCCGACCTGTCCAAGTCTTCCGCGCGGGTTTCCCCGCTCAACACCAGCGCGGTAAGCATCCCCCAGCGCCCCAGGGCGATATCGGTATACAGACGGTCGCCAATCATGCAATGTGCATCAACAGGGAGCGCAGTTTTTTCAATCAGGGCATCGACAATGGCCTGGTTGGGTTTACCGATTATCACATCGGGGCGTCGACCTGTGGAGGTGGCGACCAGTTCGATCATCGAGCCGACGTCCGGCATAAAACCCGTTTCTGTTGGGCAGTTAATGTCCGGATGGGTGGCAATGTATGGCTTTCCTGCTGTGGCCAGATCGCACAACTTCCAGAGCTTGTCATAGGTCAGGGTGGTGTCAAAACCCAGCACAACCAGGTCAGGGTCTGTCTCTGTCAATGTAAATCCATAGCGCGCAAATTCTGCTAACAAGGGCGGCGTCCCTAAAACATACAGCGCCGCATCGGGAAAATGGCGCTGCAGGTAAATCGCCGTCGCCTCACCAGAAGTAAAAATCTGTTCCTCGGATACCTCTAACCCCAAATGATGGAGTTTTTCAGCATATTCAACCCGAGAACGCGAGGAGTTGTTCGTCAGAAAATAATAAGGGATTCCTTTAACGTTCAACAAGTCCAACCAATCCCGCGTACCCGGTAGTAACTGATCGCCCAGGTAGATCGTGCCGTCCATATCCATTAAAAAGCAGCGAATTTGCCGTAATTTTTCCATTTGTGCCATTGCCATTCATCCTTTAATGCAGTAAATCGCTCTAACAGGCGTAATCATAGCTTAATTCTACCAATTGGGTTGAAATTTCCTGTGCAAAATCTTGTGGATGCAATCTTCACGCGTTCTCTATGCTCATCAGGCAGATGATTGCTGAAATCTGTGGCAGGAACATAGAATCACGGTCCTAAATCGGCTATAATAATTCAACGAACTACAAAACAGCGATTAAATTCTGGGAGGATGTTTGATGAAACCCATTTCATTGACCGGGATCAAACCAACCGGTAAGCCCCATATCGGCAACTACCTGGGCATGTACCGTCCAGCACTCGACCTGATGCAAAACTACCAGGGCATGTACTTCGTTGCTGATTACCACGCCCTGACCACCGTGCATACCCCCGACACTTTGCGGGAACTGGTTTACGAGGTGGCAGCCAGCTGGTTGGCCCTGGGGCTCAACCCGGAGGAAGCGATTTTCTTCCGCCAATCCGACATTCCAGAGATTCCGGAATTCACCTGGATTTTATCTTGTTTCACCTCAAAGGGTTTGCTCAACCGTGCCCATGCCTATAAAGCCGCTGTGGATGAAAACCTTTCACTGGGTAGGGATTCCGATGAGGGCATCAACGCTGGTTTGTATAACTACCCCGTGCTGATGGCAGCGGATATTCTGCTGTATGGGTCGGATGTCGTTCCGGTTGGGCTGGACCAGAAACAACACATCGAGATCACCCGTGATATTGCAGAAGCTTTTAACCGCACCTATGGAGAAGTGCTCAAAGTACCGGAGGGCATCATCCAGGAAAATGTGATGAAAGTGCCCGGCATCGATGGTCAGAAGATGAGCAAAAGTTACAACAACACCATCCCAATCTTCGCACCTGAAAACGAGATTCGCAAACAAGTCATGCGCATTGTCACCGACAGCAAGCGCCCTGAAGACCCCAAAGACCCGCAAGACAATACCCTGTTTACCTTGCTGAGCTTCTTCGCCAGCCCCGAGCGCCTGGAGGAGATCCGTCAGCTCTATTTGCACGGCGGCGCTGCTTATGGCGACCTTAAAAAAGAGCTGGCCGAGTTAATACTGGCGCACTTCGCCAATGCCCGCGACCACTACCATGAGCTGATGCATGATCGGGGCTATATTAACGATGTTTTAGCGCAGGGCGCCTTCAGAGCACGCCAGATGGGGCAACCCTACTTGGCTGCCGCTCGCAAAGCGACGGGAATCGATTGAGATTCATTGCAAAAAACCAGTGGTAGGGAGACTTTGCCACTGGTTTTTTAATTTGTCTTCACAGTTATTCAACTCGAGGAAATCAACCCGGCAGTTTGGTCGATGAAGTCATTTACGGCCTCCCTTAATAAGGACAACGGCAACCCACCCTGGTTAATGATCACATCATGAAACGCTTTCAGGTCAAAGTCATCACCCAACGTGGACTGCGCCTTTTGTCTCAGTGCCAGCATCTCCAGGTAACCAATATAGTAAGCGCAAGCCTGCCCGGGCATGACGATATAGCGTTCCACCTCGGTGACCACGTCGCGCTCAGGTAAACCCGTCTTTTCAATCATGTAATCAATGGCTTCCTGTCGAGTCCAGCTCTGGGCGTGGATGCCGGTGTCAACCACCAGGCGCACAGCACGCCACAGCAAAGCCTGTAACCGACCCAGGTTGCTGAGATCATCTTCCAGCCCCAACTCCCAGGCCAGTTGCTCCGCATATAAAGCCCAACCTTCCACATAAGCATTGAAGAAATAATTCTTGCGGAAGGTGGGCAACCCCCGCAATTTCTGTGCCTGAGTCAGCTGATAAACATGTCCGGGGATGCCCTCGTGGTATGCCAAAGTTTGCATTCCCCACCGGTAAACATTATCCGGATCGCGCAAATTCAGCCATAAAGTGCCGGGTGTGCTGCCATCCAACGACGGCGGCTGTGCATAGGCAATCGGGGAATCTGGTTCTTTGAACTCCGGCAATCGCTGAACGGCATAAGTATCCAATGAGCCAAAGTTAAACACCTCGGGCATGCGTTGGTTAACGACCTCCAAAATCGTCTGGTAGTCACTGATGATCGCCTGGCGTTGGTTTTCCCCCTGGTAATGATGATGGGGAGCCTCCCGTAAGGCTTGAAGCTGCTGGCCGGGTTTATCTGCGGGCAAGCCCAATTTATTCAAAATTTCTGCAACCTCCGCAGTCAACCGCTGCACCTCATCCAGTCCGATTTGATGGATCTGTGCAGCCGTCAGGTCAGTGGTGGTATGATGCCGAAGCAAGTAAGCATAATAAGCTTCACCTTCTGGAAGCTTCCAGACGCCGTCATCATCACTGGCATTGACCAACAAGCCCTCCAGATAGACCGCTAAAGATTGATAGGCTGGTTTGACCTGTTCTTCAATTGCCTGTTGTATCCGCTTTCCCCAACAAGCCATCTCGCGGTGATTGAAACGACCCGCTGCTTCCATCTTCTCAATGGCGTGGGTATAAAGCGGATTATCTTCCGGCTGCTCGGCAAGAAAAGTCCGGATTTGGGCCAGTGATTTTTCCAAAACAAATTTTGGCGGAACAACGCCCGCGGCGGCACGCGCTTTAACAGCAGCTGTTAACCCTGCAAGTTTCCATTCAACGGTGCTTAGTCGCCGTAGATAGCAGCGCAGACTGCGCGGACCTTTAATTTTATGGTGGGTACTTAAGAATTGAATCAGATCGACCTGTACACCACAAACATGGTTAACCGGGTACGGCCCCATAAAAACCGGGCCGGATTGCCAGTGATAATCAAAGCGGTGACCATTCAGGTTGTGATCAAAAAACCAGCGCATCAAATGATAGGTGATACGCTGCTGACCGTGCAGCTTCTCCGGGTCAAAACGCCGAATCAGCGCCAGCCCATCGCGGTCGAGCTGACGGCGAAGTTCATCCCCTTTAGGCGAGGCGTTGGTCAAACGCCCGCTATGAAAATCAAGCAGGGTATTATCGAGCAATCCCAACTGTGTCAGCAATTCCGGATCTGCCAGCAGCATCCGAAGGGCATAACGTTCCACAGCCAGATTGATTGAAGGTGGTGTGCCCCAAATAAGGCTGTAGATGAGCCAGATCAGGCCCACACCCAAAATAATTAGAATTGTAATGATCACCCAGGACATTTCTGCGCCCCTTTCTAATTGTTAAAAACCACCGTTTTTCTTACGTATCGTTCCCTTGTAGCATTGAAATGACATACAGGTTTTTCATATCGCCTGCTTGAGATGAGATCTTCAGTCTGAAATTTGATAACCCACGCCACGCCATCGACTTTTCAGCATATTTGCGTAAACTTGAGGACAAGTTCCATCCAAAAGGAAGATCATTTTAAAATCTCCGCCAAAACACGGCGTAAATATCCGAAGATCGGCAAGTCTTGTTATAATATCACAGCAGAGCAATCCAACCAACCCCTCAGATCTACCACCGGTGGAAAGCACTAAAAACATTCTGACCATCGTCATAAATGCTCGCGATACACCGGGCCATCAGGGTTGGAACGACACCAGCACAAAAGGCGGACACGATGAAAACGACATGGGCTCAGGGCGATGTCTATGCCAACGGCATTAAAATTCATTATTATCGCACCGGCGGAAACAAACCCCAGGTGGTACTCAACCACGGCGCCATGGACGACGGCCTGTGCTGGACGCGAGTCACAAAAGCTTTAGAAGCAGCGTATGACCTGATCATGCTGGATGTTCGCGGACATGGTCTATCTGACATTGGCCAGGGGGATTATTCATCCCAAAGCCGGGCAGCAGATCTGGCCGGTGTAATTCAAGCTTTGGGTCTGGATCGGCCCGTGGTGGGAGGTCATTCCCTGGGGGCGGATACCGCGTTAAACCTGGCCGGGCATGACCCTGAATTGGTCAGGGGCATCTTTCTGGAAGACCCACCCATCACCTTACCCGGACAACAAATCTTCGGCGGAAAAACGGCCGAAGGAAAGGATCCGGTCCGGTTGATGAAGATTTTCATGCGCACGATCCGGGCGCTGCCCTCGTTCATAGGTGCTTCAATCGCACGACGATTGAACCCGGGTTACCATGAGGATGAAATCCTGCCCTGGGTGAACTCAAAAAAACGACTGAGCACGGACTTCCTGGCCAGTATGGCAACCTCATTAGACTTCAGCGGCGGCATCCCCACCGAGCTTTTAGGGGGGATTAAGGTGCCCGTACTGCTGATTATCGGTGACCGGGACGCAGGTGCGATCGTCTCTCAGGGGGTTGCCGCGGCAATACAAGCCGCTACCAAAGATCTGCGCATTGCTCATTTAACCGGCGCCAGCCATGACATCCGCCGCTCTAGGTTCGACGGTTACATGGCCGCTCTACGCAGCTTTTTATCCGAAATCTATCGCTGAGCCTGATATAATGGGAATTAATCAAATATTTAATGATCAAGCACACCCATAACCGGACAAATTATTGGAGGATTTGATAATGCCCGATATTCATCAATTAATTGCAAAAATGACCTTGGAGGAAAAAGCCTCGCTGTGTTCCGGGTTGAACCTGTGGTACACAAAGCCGATTAAACGATTGGGGATCCCCTCGATCATGCTTACAGATGGCCCGCATGGCTTACGCAAACAGGTGGAGGTCAACGATCTGGGTGGTTTGTCAGACAGCTATCCAGCCACCTGCTTTCCAACAGCTTCGGCGCTGGCAGCAACCTGGGATCGCAACCTGATAACACAGATAGGCGTTGCGCTGGGCGAAGAATGCCGGCAAGAGAATGTATCGGTGCTCCTCGGACCCGGAGCAAATATCAAACGTTCACCCCTGTGTGGACGAAACTTCGAGTATTTCTCAGAAGACCCCTTCCTATCAGGGGAAATTGCTAAAAGCCATATCCAGGGCGTTCAGAGCGGGGGGGTAGGCACCTCGTTAAAACACTACGCAGCCAATAACCAGGAATATCGCCGCATGACAATTGACGCGGTAATCGATAAGCGCGCCTTGTACGAGATCTACCTGGCTGGCTTTGAGATTGCCGTGCGCGAAGCCAAACCCTGGACCCTGATGGGCGCGTACAACCGATTGAATGGCGCCTTTTGTTGCGAAAACCAGTCACTGTTAACCGCCATCCTCAGGGAGAGATGGGGATTCCAGGGCCTGGTGATGACCGATTGGGGTGCTATGAATGAGCGTGTGCTTGCGCTTGAAGCCGGGTTGGAATTGGAAATGCCCGGGCCCGCCGATGTGAACGACGCTCGAATTGTGGATGCGGTTCGCAACGGTGAACTGGATGAATCCGTGCTGGATCAAGCGGTGACGCGCATCCTGGAAATGGTGTTCCAAGCCCAGCCAGCACTCGCTGAGGGCGGTCATTATGATCAGGATGCCCATCATAGTCTGGCACGCCTGGCTGCTGCTGAAGGCGCAGTTTTATTGAAAAATGACAATGAAACCCTGCCGCTGGATAAAGCCGTCAGGGTGACCCTGCTGGGCACCTTTGCCAAACATCCACGCTATCAGGGCGCGGGCAGCTCGCTGATTAACCCCTTGCAGATTGAAAATTTACACGATGAGATGGTAAAAATCGCCGGCGCAGATAATCTCGCCTACGCACCCGGTTATCCCGAGCAGGGATTGGCCTTTGATGAAAACCTGTTAAATGAAGCTGTTGCATTGGCAAAAACAGCCGAGGTGGTTGTTATCCACATCGGTTTACCCGATTCCTATGAAGTGGAAGGTTTGGACCGCTCCCATCTGCATTTGCCCGAAAGCCATAATCGACTGGTGGAAGCGGTGTGTGCCGTCCACGAAAGGGTCGTGGTTGTGCTCAGCAATGGCGCACCAGTGGAAATGCCCTGGGTCGACCAGGTTGAGGCGATCCTGGAAGGCTATTTGGGCGGGCAGGCGGGCGGTGGCGGGCTGGCAGATGTCCTTTACGGCCTGGTTAACCCAAGCGGTAAATTAGCCGAAACCTTCCCCCTGCGCCTGGAAGATCACCCCAGCCACCCCTACTATCCGGGCGGGCCTAAAACGGTGGAATACCGCGAAAGTCTGTATGTGGGGTATCGCTACTTCGAAACGGTCGACAAACCAGTCCTGTTCCCCTTTGGACATGGGCTCAGTTACACCAGCTTTGCCTACGAAGACTTGCATCTCAGCCGTTCGACTTTGCATAACCAAGAAAGCCTGACCCTGCAGGTGACCCTGCGCAACGTTGGCACCAGGGCAGGCAAAGAGGTCGTTCAGGTGTATGTCAACCCCATTTCACCGACCGCTTTCCGCCCCAAAATAGAATTAAAGGGCTTCGAGAAGGTTGAGCTGCAGCCCGGTGAGGCCAAAGTTGTTAACATCACACTCAACTGGCGGGCATTTGCTCACTTCAGCACCGCACTCGACGATTGGCAGGTTGAACCCGGAAACTACCGCATCCTGGTGGGTGCTTCTTCCCGCCAGATACACCTGGAAGGCGAGGTTGAGGTGATCCCCGCACAAACAGATGTTTCCATCCCGGAACGAGATCGCGTGCCAGCCTATGTCAATTTCCCCGCCGATGGAAAGGTCAGCCAGGCTGATTTTGATGCACTGCTGGGGCACCCGGCACCACCCAATCAATTGATTAAAGGCGAATTGGCCACGCTGAACACGCCCTTAGCAGATTTACAACATTCTTTTGTGGGCAGACAGTTGAAGAAAATCGTAAACCAAGAAATTGAAACCATGGTCGTTGAAAACCCTGACAGCCCCAATGCTCAGATGATTGCCGGCATGATGTTGGACGCCCCTCTGCGCACATTGTTGATGTTTGGCGGCGACAAGCTCAACCGGACGATGATGGATGGTTTGTTGTTGATGATCAACCGTCGTTACATCAAAGGTCTGGTCAAATTTGTTCAGGGTCAAAAATTGACTAAATCCTGATTTTAATTAATGGGCAGGCATAGCCAGTTTTTATTTAGAAAGCTGGCGGCGGGCTGTTTGCATCGGATGGGTTGGCCGCGCTGCGATGGCATAAATGATTAAAAACTGCCCAACTCCAAAAAAGATGCGCTCATTGATGCTGGATTTCCAGAGCGGTGCGCGCAATGCTGTAATCTGTATAAAAATCGGCAAATTTGTAGAAAAGCAATGAAATTATCGGTATTAATGCCCGTGTACAATGAACGTCGGACGCTCAGAGAGATCGTTCGGCGTGTTTTGGATCAGCCTGTGGCGGGGGTCGACCAGGTTGAGTTGATCATCGTTGATGATTGTTCTACCGACGGTTCAACGGAGATCGTACGCCAACTCCAGGAAGAGCACCCCGAGAGCATTCATGTTATCCTGCTGGATCAGAATCAGGGTAAAGGCAACGCGATCCGTCTTGCTATCCAGGCTGCCAGCGGTGATATCGCCATCATTCAGGACGCTGACCTCGAATACAGCCCAGAAGATTACGATATCATGCTAAAGCCGATCATCAGCGGTGTGGCCGATGTGGTCTACGGCTCCCGCTTTGCTGCTCGAGAGCTGCGCCGGATGCTCTATTTTCGCCACACCCTGGCGAACCGCTTTCTAACCTTTCTGAGCAATTTTTTCACCAACCTGAACCTGACTGATATCGAAACCTGTTATAAAGCCTTCCGTGTTGAAGTCGCCAAGACCATTCCCATACGATCGAAACGCTTTGGGATTGAACCTGAAATTACTGCCAAATTTGCCAAACGTAAATTGCGGATCTATGAAGTACCCATCAGCTACCACGGGCGTACCTACGCTGAGGGCAAGAAAATTACCTGGAAAGATGGCCTGCAAGCCATCTACGTGATCATTAAATACTGGCTGATCGATGATATGTTTCAGGGCGACTACGGTCATAAAGACCTCATCGATATGGAAGCCGCCCCGAAATACACGGAATGGACGCTTGAACGCACTCAACCCTACATGGGGAACCTGGTGCTGGAAATCGGCTCCGGGATCGGTAACAACGTGCGCATCCTGATGCAATACACGGATGTAGTTGCTACAGAAATTGAACCGGTCTATTTGCAAGTTTTGCGCAATGCCTACTTCAACACGCCAGGCGTCGCAGTATTTGCTTGGGACGCCACCCAGGCGCCCCCTGCAGACCTGCCCACACCCGACACGATCCTGTGCTCAAATGTCATTGAGCATATTGAGGATGACCAGAGCGTGGCCTTCAATGCCGATCAAATCCTCAAGCAAGGTGGGCGGATGATCTTCATCGTACCGCGCGGCGAAAACCTTTATTCGACCCTGGACGAGGCCATCGCTCATGTCAGGCGTTATGATGAAACGCGGTTGCGATCATTGTTTACCACCCTGGGCTACGAGATCGAAGAAATGTTCACGCTTAACAAAATCGGCGTGTTGGGCTGGTGGTATCGGGGCAAGCTTGCCAAGCAACAAACCATCGGCCGCTTTGGGTTAAAGGTCTTCAACGTGTTGGTGCCACTATTTAAGTTAATTGACCCGATCCTGCCCTGGAAAGGGCTATCGCTGGTGATCGTCGCCCGCAAGCCAGCCGCACATTAAGCTTGCTCAACCAAAAGGGCCGGCTTAGCATGCCCGAAACAAGCGGCAGGTAAACCCCACAATCCTAAAACAACAGGATTTATCACGCCGGCCAGATTTTCCGGCCACCGCCGGGCGGGGTGAGCGCGTCGATCAACTGCAGTTCTTCCCGGGTGAGTGGGGACAGCAGGGCTGCTTCCAGGTTTTCTTCCAGCTGTGAAATTCGCTTGGCGCCCGGTATCGTAACAGTCACCGCCGGGTGTGCCATCACAAACTGGATCGCCAACTGTGATAGCGTACGCCCTTTCGTCAGTGCTTTGAGTCTTTCAACTTTTTCCAAATCCTCCAGGAAAACCTGGTGCTCATCCTTGTTCTCAGTCCAGCGCTGGCGGAAATCCCCAGCGGCAAAGGTGGATTCGGGGGTGAACTTACCAGTCAGGATGCCCATAGCCAGCGGGCCGCGCACCAACACACCGAGGTCGTGTTCAATAGCATAGGGAAGGATTTCTGCCTCAGAGGTACGATTCAAAATCGAGTAATCGATCTGCAGCGTGCTGGCGCGATTATCGGCGTTAAAGGCCTGCAAGTATTCAAAGTCGCTGGTGCTGACGCCATAGGCGCGCACCTTGCCCTGCGCCTGCAATTTTTGAAAGCCCTCCACATAAACCTCCATGTTGGGCTCTCGAAAGTCAATATGGCACTGGATCAAATCTACATAATCTGTATTCAGGCGCTTCAAATTAGATTCCACACCTGCAATCAGCTTATCTACCGTGTCATAAACGCTAGCCCGGGTCTGATGATCAAACCCCACCCAACCGATCTTGGTGGCAACAATAAACTGCTCCCGCCGCCCCTGCATGGCCTGGCCTAAAAGTTCCTCGCTGTGACCCAACCCGTACACGTCGGCAGTGTCGAAGAAGTTGATGCCCATATCCAGCGCCGTTGAGATCAAATCCAGCGATTCACGGTCATCTACCGCACCCCATTCGTCACCGCCAATGGCCCACAAGCCCAAGCTGAGCTTGGTAACCTCGATACCGCTCTTACCTAAAACTCGTTTTTCAATCTCCGTCATCATGCCACCTCTCCTTTTATAGGTTAACCGTTCTTTTTTACAGGCGTTCAAAACTCGTCGAGCGCCTGTCCAGTGTGCATTAAATGAAACCGAGCGCCCAGGGTGGATTTAAATAATCGGTAGACCGGTTCACCGATGCAATGACCGGTGTAAATGTCAGGAATATCTCTTTCCAATTTACCTGATATTCCAGTCAGTTTTCCATGTCAGGCGCAACCCACCGATTACCGCGCGGATGGACGATCCCGGCAAAACAGCTTTCTTTCGGAGAAACCTGCTTTTAACGTTAATTATATGCGTACTTAACTGCGTAAGACAGCCCCCAATTCTTTGTCCAGCAGCGTGATAATCCGCTGCCGTAGTTTGTGCACTTCCTTGTCTGTTAAGGTTCGGTCGGGGGCAAGATAAGTCAGACTGAAAGCCAGGCTTTTTTTACCTGGGTCTACCTGTTGCCCGTGGTAGATATCAAATAGCTGCACCTTTTTGAGTGCCTCACCGCCGCCGCGCCAGAGGACGGCTTCAACTTCGGCAGCGGTGACCGTTTCGTCGACCACCACCGCCAGGTCTTCCAAAACGGGCGGATAGGCCGGGACGGCTTCAACATCAAATAAGCTGTGGGCAACCTCCAGCAAGCGGGCCAGATCAATTTCTGCCAGGTAAACAGGCGCCTCGTTCAGCTCATAATTGGTTTTCACCAGGGGGTGCAGTTCGCCCATGATGCCGATAGCGTTACCTGCGACCATGATCTCTGCGGTCTTTCCAGGATGCAAGCTGGGGTGTTCAGCAACGCGATAGGCAATCTCTTGCACATGCAAACCCGCCAGCAAGCCATCGATGATACCCTTAAGATCATAAAAATCCATGCTGACAGAGTCGTTTTCCGCCCAATAGGGCAGGTCTCGCGCTCCTGTCAGCCCGATGGAGAGCATTTGCTTCTCATACGGCAATTCCTGTCCCGCCACCGGAAGGAAAATCGGTCCAATCTCGAAGAAAGCCAGGCGCCGATCGAGATGGCTGTTATATTCCAAAATCTCCAACATGGTCGCCAGGATGCTGCGACGCATCACCCGACGTTCAACCGTGATCGGGTTTTGGATTTCAATATATTCCACGGTGGGTATAGCATAACCTGCTGGATAACGGCGTGCCTCCCGCTCGGGCGAGGTCATCCGGTAGGCCACCAGTTCTTGCAAGCCCAGGTTCACCAACAGGTCGCGCAGAGTTTCCTGCATAACCAGTCCCGGGTCAACGATTTGGGGGGGCAGGGGTTGCTCCAACCGCCTGGATGGAATTTTGTCATAGCCATAGATGCGGCTGATCTCTTCCAGCACGTCAGCCCTACCGATCAGACCCTGACCGATATCCAGACGATGTGGCGGCGTGTGGGCTGTAATCTTATCGCCGTCAACCTTGCAAGTGAAGTCCAGACGTGTGAGGACATCGGCGATCTCTTGAGCGCTGATCTCGGTGCCCAAGTTCCTGTTGACCCAATCTGCCGACAGTTCCACCACAGGATCATCGGGCGGGTTGGGGTAATTGTCTACCAATCCCTGTGCCACCTGTCCACCGCCCCAGGCTAACATATACCTGAGCGCCAGCTGAACGCCCATTTTAGCCAAAGCAGGGTGCACCCCGCGGCTGAAGCGATAGGCAGCTTCAGAATTAATTTTTAGCTTGCTGATAGTCTTGCGGATGTTGATAAAGTTCCACGAAGCGCCTTCGACCAAGACATTGACGGTATCAGGGTTGACTTCGCTCTCCTCGCCACCCATTACCCCGGCCAGGGATAAGGCGCCCGCGGTGTCGGTCACCAGCTCCACTTCCGGATTCAGTTGATGGGTCACCCCGTCCAAGGTGGTCAGCGTTTCACCGGGTAAGGCTCTGCGAGTGATCATTGTGGGTGCATCCCCACCTGCCCGATTCAGTAAAAAGTCATAGTCAAAAGCATGCAAGGGGTTACCCAATTCCAGCATGGCATAGTTGGTGGCATCGACAAGGTTATTAATCGGGCGCATCCCCGCCAGGTTCAGGCGCCGGCGCACCTGGTAGGGGCTGGGTTTTAGCGTCACGCCTTCAATTAAGCCCAAAACAAAGCGCGGGTTCAGGGTCGGGTCTTGAATTTCAACCGCGGCTCTGCCTTCGATGGACGGTCCGCGCATCTCTACGTGGGTCTCAGGCGCCTTAAGCGGTCGACCGAGGCTCGCGGCAATCTCGCGCGCCATACCCCATATACTGGCACTGCGCATCATGTTGGGTAAGGTGTCGACATCAAACACAGCATCACCCATGTAGTCTGCCAGGGGCATGCCCGTCGGTGCATCCTCATCCAGGATGATCACCCCTTCATGTTCGTCCGAGATGCCCAGCTCCTTTTCAGAGCAGATCATCGATGAAGATTCAACGTTGCGGATTTTCATTTTCTTAAGGGTCATCAGTTTTCGGCCGGGTTGATGCCCATCGTAAAGAACGGCGCCCTCACGGGCGTAAGCCACTTTTAATGGTGGCTGGAGCGGACCGCTGCCTTTGTACTCGAACAGGTTGGGAGCGCCAGTCAAAACGGTAAATTCCTGCTCGCCATCATTGACACGGCACAGTACCAAACGGTCCGCGTTGGGATGCGGCATAACCTTATCGATCTGTGCCACCACAAATTTATCTACCGGCCAGCTCAATCCGGTGTATTTAAATTCATGTTTTTCGCCAGAAGGCATTGCCAGGCCCACCAGGCGAATCTCTTCAACCTCCAACCCCACCATCGTCATCACCTTCGCCAAGGATTCGATATCCAGGTCGTCAATTTTTACATATTCTGCTAACCAGGTTAAGGGTGCTTTCATTAAAAATACCTCGCAATCTTATTACCTTCCATTCACCGAAACTAAAACTGTCGCAAAAAGCGCACATCATTATTTCTAAAATGACGGATATCGTCGATGCGGTAGCGCATGAGGGTACTGCGGTCAACGCCCATGCCGGCCGCAAATCCGGAATAGATGGCCGGGTCGTACCCGCCGTACTCCAGTACCACGGGATGCACCATGCCGCACCCGAGGATTTCCAGCCAGCCCGTTTCCTTGCACACCGGGCAACCCACCCCATCGCAGACAAAACAACCTACGTCGAGCTCTGCACTGGGCTCTGTGAAAGGAAAGTGCGATGGACGCAGGCGGGTGCGCGCATCATCACCGAACAAGCAGCGGGCAAAGTCGTCCAGGGTGCCCTTCATTTCCGCAAAGCTGACCTGCTTTCCGATCACCAGCACCTCAACCTGAACAAACTCAATCTCGCTGCGGGTGGAAAGCTGTTCGTAGCGCATGGTTGCACCGGGTAAGATCGCGCGGATTGGCTCGGGCGCCCGCGCTCGCATCAGATGGATCTGTCCGGGTGAGGTATGCGTCCGCAGCAAGATACCTTCCTTCTTAGTGTAGAATGTGTCCCACATATCTCGCGCAGGATGGTAGGGTGGCATGTTCAGGTATGTGAAGTTGTAATCATCGGTCTCCACCTCGGGTGATGGAAACACCTGGAAGCCCATATCGCTGAAAATCTGGTTGATATGCCGCAATACCTGGGTCAGCGGGTGCAATCGGCCGCGCGCTACCGGGCGTCCTGGCAGGGTAATATCCAGTTTTTCAGTCTCTAAGGCTTGTTTGAGCGCAACCGCTTCCAACGCCTGGCGCTTTTCTTCCAGGGCAGCCTCCAGCGCCTGACGCACCTCGTTAGCCTCCTTGCCCATCAACGGTCGCAGTTCTTTATCCATCCCCCCCATGCTGCTGAACACGGCCATCACCGCCGAGCTGCGTCCCAGGTGAGTCACCCGCCAGGCTTCCAAAGCCTCTATGTCGACCACATCTGCCAGCGCCCTCAGCGCATCCTGTTGGATTTGCGCCAAGTTTTCCAATTCTTTCACTTTTCGTGTCATCAATCCTTCCTTCCATATCCTGCCGCCAATGACAGGAAGTTTTTCCTCTTTAAAACAAAAGCCCATCCTTCTAAAAGGACGGGTTGACCGCGGTACCACCTTTTTTAGCCTTGCAGGGACGCTGCAAAGCCCGCTCAGCACCAACAGCATTTCATGCGATTGGCATCCCGGTTAACGTTGGGGTACCGGCCCAAACTACTGAAGGGTGTGCTTCATTCTAAAGACACGCACCATGTTCACCTGGGCAGCTCGAGAGGGAACTTCAATTGGGTTCGGCAGGGTACGGGTCTCAGTCTCAGCCCGCACCGCCCTGTCAGCCTCTACCAGCCTACTTTCCTCTGTCGTCGCTGTTTGTTATTTGTATCCTGTTCATTATCCACAATTTTGGGGGCGAAGTCAAGTCAACAATGAGCGTTGATTGGTCATAGGGGCAACGCATGCGTTGCCCCTGACTGAAATTTTAACCTTATTAAATTGTCGGAAAACAAACCTCACCCAACGACCTTGTTGGCCACATCCTCCAGGGCTAAAGCCTTAAATTCAGCTATGGGAAGAGCGCCCAGCCGTTCACCACTGCGGCGACGAACATCCACCTGGTTGTTTTCCATTTCCCGGTCACCCACCACCAGCATATAGGGCACCTTTTGTTTTTCAGCATCCCTGATCTTGGCGTTCATGCGGTCACTACGATCATCCAAATCTACCCGCAACCCCGCTGCTTTGAGTTCAGTCGCGAGCGCACGGGCATAATCGACATGGCGATCGGCAATCGGGATGATCGCCACCTGCACAGGCGCCAGCCAAACTGGGAATGCGCCGGCATAATTCTCAATCAAAATGCCAAAGAAACGCTCTGTACTGCCCAAAAGCGCCCGATGGACCATGTACGGCCGATAGGCCTGGCCATCCTCATCAATATAAGTCATATCGAAGCGTTCCGGATTGTTAAAATCGAACTGAATCGTCGAAAGCTGCCATTCGCGACCCAGGGCGTCTTTGATCTTCAAATCAATTTTCGGTCCATAAAAGGCGCCGCCGCCCTCATCAATTTCATAGGGCAGTTCGGCCCGCTTCAGCGAAGCTTCCAGCGCGGTTTGGGCAGCTTGCCAGCGTTCAGGCTCACCGACAGCCTTCTCGGGGCGCGTGCTCAGGTAGGCGCTGATCTGGTCAAAGCCAAAGGAACGCAAGATATTCAAACTGAAGGAGAGCACAAAGTCGATCTCCTCCGGCATCTGTTTTTCCGTGCAAAAATGGTGCGCATCATCCTGCGTAAAGCCACGCACCCGCAATAATCCGTGCAGCACGCCGCTGCGCTCATAACGGTAAACCGTGCCCATCTCAGCATAACGCATGGGTAAGTCGCGGTAAGAACGAATATCGGATTTATAGATCTCGATATGGAAGGGGCAATTCATCGGCTTGAGGTAGTATTGCTGATTTTCAATCTCAATCGGTGCATACATATTTTCTGCATAGTAATCCAGATGCCCGCTCGTCTTCCACAAGTCGGCCTTGCCAATATGCGGCGTGTAGACAAAATCATAGCCATGCTTAAGGTGCTCATCTGCCCAAAAGCGTTCCGCCAGGTGGCGGATGATGGCGCCCTTGGGGTGCCACAAGACCAAGCCCGAGCCGACCGCATCGCTGATGCTGTACAGATCCAGTTCCCGTCCCAGTTTACGATGATCGCGTTTTTTCGCCTCTTCCAACCGCCACAGGTGCTCCTTCAGGTCTTTGGGCGAAAGCCAGGCTGTGCCATAGACGCGCTGCAGCATGGGGTTGTGTTCATCGCCGCGCCAGTAAGCCCCCGCCACGCTCATCAATTTGATCGCCTTGGGGTTGATCTGACCCGTGCTCTCCAGGTGCGGCCCGCGGCACAGGTCTACAAAAGTATCGCTTTTGTAAATGCTGATGACCGGTTTTTCATCAACCGGGTTACCATGTTCATCCACACCGCCTGTTTCAAGCGCGTCGATCAATTCCAGCTTATAGGGCTGGCCATTAAATATCTCACGGGCTTGCTCTGCAGAGACCATTTCACGAGTGAAAGGCGCATTGGCTTTGATGATCTCTCGCATTCGGGCTTCGATCTCTTCCAGGTCTTCAGGAGTCAACGGTCTTGGAAGGTCAAAGTCGTAGTAAAAGCCATCCTCCACGGGTGGGCCAATTGCGACCTTGCCTTCCGGAAATTTCTCCAAAACGGCCTGTGCCATGACATGTGCGGCAGAGTGCCGTAGCCGGTAAAGCTTGGATTCCTCATATTTTTCAGACATCATCATCCTCCTTTTGTTTTACCTCATCGATCGATGAGCATAATAAAAAAACAAATTACAACTTTAAACAAAAGACTCGCACCCACTGGGGTGCGAGTCATTCTCACACGGTTCCACCCAGATTCACCCACAAGCCTGGCTTATGGGTAACTCTTTGGGCTATTAACGGAGCCAGCCGTTCGCCTTAGACTGCCGTGAAGGCATTTCAGACTCAAGCTCGCGGGGGGTTTTGGCCGATCCACACCCGAGAAGACTTTCAGCCGCTGATCTTCTCTCTCTGTTGGCAGGTTTCCGGTTAATCGTCCCGGTCATCGCGAAATATATAAAAATAATATACTACTATTCTGTTAATTAAGCAATCGCTTAATCAATATTTATGCAAGATTAATATATCTTGTAATCCACAATCAGAAATGTTATGCTGTAAAATAGTATCAGTACTTTCAACCAGGCTTTGCGCCTACCTTCACAGCATTGCCATAAGGAAAGCAACCATGATCGAACTCCCGGAGTCAAATACACTTGCTAGGCAAATCAATGAAATCCTCGTTGGAAAAAGGATTACATCGGTCCAGGCAGGGGCATCCCCGCACAAATTCGCCTGGTATCACGGTGGCCCGGCTGACTATGCTGAGCGACTTGTCAATAACCACTTTATCTCAGCTCGCGGCGTGGGAATTTTCGTAGAAATCACGCTCTCCAAGGTCATGCTCCTTTTCAGCGATGGGGTTAACCAACGCTGGCATCCCAGCGCTGGCCCTATTCCCAAAAAGCATCAACTCCTGTTGGGGCTGGATGATGACACGTTCTTTTCAGCCTCCCTCAGTATGTACGGAGGCCTTTACTGTTGGGAACACAAGGAACCATTTGAAAATTTTTATTACACGGTCGCTTTGGAAAAGCCCTCTCCCCTCACCGAGAGGTTTGACCTGGCCTATTTTTCAGGCCTGTTATCACCCACTGAGGTTCAGAGTCTCTCGCTCAAAGCAGCCCTGGCCACTAAACAGAGCATCCCCGGGTTGGGCAATGGCTGCCTACAGGATATCCTCTGGCAGGCGCATCTGCATCCTAAACGGAAAACCAGCACCCTCACTGAAGATGAGATTCAGGCTCTGTTCTCCAGCCTGAAAAATACCCTGGCTGAAATGGCTCGCCAGGGCGGTCGCGCTACAGAAAAAGACCTGTTTGGCAAACCCGGCGGTTACCCGGTGGTGATGTGCGCGGCCAGTAAGGGCCAACCCTGCCCGCAATGCGGCACACCCATTTTCAAAGAAGCTTTCATGGGCGGCAGTATCTACACCTGTAGGGTGTGCCAGCCGCTTGACGCGCAAGAATAAAACCCCGGCTTTCAACTGAAACAAAAAGCACCCAGCGGGCTGGGTGCTTGATGGGTGGTATAGGACTCGAACCTACGACCTTTGCGATGTCAACGCAACGCTCTAACC
>LSQX01011209.1_pt3 | contig 29316 bp, 24 predicted proteins | sample 654561 | NCBI WGS metagenome assembly LSQX01 (sample SAMN04489861, study PRJNA283612) | anaerobic digester metagenome | isolation source: 4 biogas reactors fed with cattle manure at either 37C or 55C with and... | place: Denmark: Kongens Lyngby | collected 2014 | reverse complement strand
CTATTATGACATTCACCGGAGAATTAGGCCTTGTTGCAGGATTATCACTGTACAATACGCTGAATCTCTCTTCATTTATCTTTGGGAAAATATATTCCCTAAAAGCATGACACCAACTATTCTTCAAAATATCTATTAAATACTTTGGCATTCTATTCAGTGGATCAAACATCGATATTTGATAATTTGCATTCCTGCAAAACATTATGGCCTCATCCCTTTCCCTAGGATTTGATACCATTATTATATCATATTTTGCTATATTTGTTTATATTTTCTAGCTTTTTGTGGGACAATCAGTGTATAAAACGAATAAATATTTGTCAATACATACCAGTGTTCAGTCTGAGTTGAGCCCGCCGCTCCACTGTGCCTTTTAAGCCTTAGGTATATTGAAGTAATACTTCGGATATACCTAAAAGTGAAGCATAACCCCCTGTTCGGTCAATAAACCCTTCAGGGTGGCTGTATTTACATCAGCTGCAGCTTGCCTCTTTGTATGCATAATATGGGCAGCAACACCTGCCGCTTGACCCGTAAGGGCAGCAGGGGGAATAACCCGGGTAACCTCCCAGCCGTCCCCGCTGGCGCTGATAATCCTCCCTGCAGCCAGCATATTGGGGAAATGCTTATTATACAAACAGCGATACGGGATTTCATAATGGACATACTTTTTGCGAAAATCACCAATGGCGCCTACTGAATCCTCATGATGCTTTTCCTCATCTGCAGCAGTCAGTTCATACTCCCCTATTATATGGCGTGTAGTACGGTATTGAGCCATACCGGGAATGGCAATAACATCTCTTTCCGTCGGCGGCTCTTCCTTAATTTTATCAAACAACATTTGCTGTCCCATTCGTACAAATTCCGTCACATCTTCATTGCTTGTACCGGAAAATGTATGCAGGCCTTCCGGATGCCCTGCCCCATTTAAGTTGGAACCGCATAATATCCACTTACGTATGCTTAAAGCATCTCCCGTTTCCACAAACTTCCGGGCTTCATTCACCCCGCAGCCATGCGCAACGTAACTTAAAAAATTCCTTCCGGCTGCACAGGGAACTCCGCCACGATACAGAATGTCAGCATCACCGGTAGCGTCAATAACAACCTTCGCTTCAAAGGCTTCCCTGCCGCTTTTGCTTTCAACAATCAGCCCTTTACATATTTTTTGCTCCATTATAGGGTAGGATGCAAGCATATCATACCTTATATCAATTCCTTCTTTTGCCATCAGATCGTTAAGAGCAAGCGCAAAAATCGCAGGAGAATAATTAGCGGCATATCTGCGGGAATCAGGAGTACTTTTTTTGTGCATTTTCCAATCTTCAGGCAAGTTATTGGGCCCATAACGGATGGACAATAACAGAAGCTCTTCGGCAATGCCTTTAATGATATGCCTTCCGGTTCCATCACAGAGAGGTTCGTACCAGCTAATCAACCCCAGCGTAGCAAGTCCGCCTAACATAACGCTTTTTTCTATCAGTAAAACCCGGCTGCCAAGCCTTTTTGCCGCAAGCGCTGCAGCTACACCAGCTATACCGCCTCCGGCAATTATTATGTCATATTCTCCTTTGATAGGAATTTCCCTGGTTTCAATTATTTTATCCATATCCTTTCCCTCACATAAATTCAGAATTAGCGCAACTCCTGCGTCATCCAATTTCCTTTGCACCTTTGAATATGATGCGATCCTGATCCTCAAATCTGTTTCTATTGCGCACAAGTCATACGGAGCATCTTACTATTGACAGCTTCGCACTTTAAGACGCCTTTAAGACATCCGTATTTTGCCTGCCTCAACTTTTTTGTTGCGGGCACCTGCTTATGCAAACCAGAATCTTCATGGTTATCCGCTGTTTCCCCCACATTCTTCTAAAAAAATAAACCGGTATTCTTTCTATCCCCTTGAAGCAATAAAAAGAATACCGTTTCACTTGCAATATCACAGCTTATACAAGGAGTTTTTCAAGGAACTCGACGATATCCCTTGCTTTAGGAGGACAGCCCGGTAAGCTGGTACTAAAGCCGCGGGTACATGAACCGATTCCGATTCCATCGCCTTCCCGTCCTTTATACCCCTGTCCTATATACAACTTCTTGCCCTTCAGCCTGGACAGCATTCCTCTCTCCCTCAATCTCGCCAGGGCATGTATAAGGCTTCCGTAACATGCTGAACATGCATCCTCATCCTCTATATATGCAGCCAGGCTGGATACATAACCCCTTGATGCCTTAAACGACCGTTGTCCATACGTATCAGTATTCAGCTCGGTTATGTTTGCCCCGGATATATCGGCTGATCCGACGCCTATCTGCTCAGCTATAGAAATATATGGTATGTCGTCTATATCATATCCGATGAGTTGGGCAGCATAAGCATCCACCAGGACCGGATCCTTACCTGCAATAATCCGGTTCATCTGGACCGGCGTTCCTCCCTCTTCAAAAGTCAGATCTCCCAGTAAACCGTCAACGATGGTTAAATGGGTTTTCAGGGCAGCATTAAGGTATGCAATTGGCTTGTGCAGTCCCAGGGTATGAAAACGCCTTTTTTCACTATCTGGTATGCACCCTTTGAGGTTTTTAAGCGCACATGTCAACCGGGTCTGGCAATGAGCCTTGAGTACCGGCATATTAATGAGATAATCCACATCAAGAGGCCTGCTGCATACTTTTAATGTTAAATCCCCTACCTTTATATTCCTGTGATCGTCCCTTTTAAGATCTACCAGTGGGACATCGTATTTACGGGATATTTCTTCATATCCGCAAACCCTGTATGCCCGTGCGGTACTGTCGCCTACCCAGGAGCTTTCCATAATAACTATATTATTGAACCCATGTTCTTTGAGATACACTACAACAGCTTCGACAAGCTCCGGATCGGTGGTAGCTCCCGATGATGATTCCCTGGCTACAACAAGATTGGGTTTTAACCCGATTGTATACTCCTTCTTAAGTTCACCTGCCAAACCCACCGCATCCAGAAGTTCAGGTACCATCTTCCGGGGTTTATCCCCGTATATTACCATTATTTGATCCCTGTTCAATTACTTGACCTCCTTTTTAAAATCATCCTGCTTATACTAACAATAAAATACCTCGAAACATTATATAAACCTCCCCGGTGATATACCTGTTAGCCTCATTAACAGATAAAGCAAAGTATTGCCAGCTGCTGCCCGGTATTACAAACACACAGGTCATGGGAAGGTTGATTTTCAAAAAGCATATTAATTATACCCAGGAATATCCATGTACTACAGGGTTCATTCTCCTCCTTTTTTCAACCGGGCTGTACACCCTTACAGACAATGGAGCCTGCCTGCGCTTGTACTCACTGCGCTGTACCATGTTTAAAACCCTGCTGACCGTATTCCGATCATATCCACGGTCAACCATTTCCTCAATGGACAGTTCCTCATCAATATACATGCTTAAGATTGCATCCAGAACTTCATAGGGCGGCAGGGAATCTTCATCTTTCTGGTCAGGACGCAATTCGGCCGACGGCGGCTTTACAAATATATTATTTGGTATGATCTCTCTTTGCCGGTTTATATAACGGCATATTTCATAAACAAGGGTCTTGGGTATATCAGATATAGGCGAAAGCCCTCCGCACATATCTCCGTATATGGTGGTATAGCCAACAGCAGATTCGGATCTGTTGCTGGTAGAAAGTACTACCCGGTTTTCCCGGTTGGCAATGAACATCCACAAGCTTCCCCTGATCCTGGCCTGAATGTTCTCCTCTGCAACATCACCCACCGTTGCCGGCTGCCCGTTAAAGATCTTTAAATATTCAACAAATATATCTTCAATCGGAATAACCCTATACTCTATACCAAGATTCTCAGCCAACCTTTGTGCATCCTGCCGGCTGTGTTCGGAAGAATATCTTGAAGGGTTGTATACACCCAATACATTTTCGGGTCCTAACGCATCTGCAGCAATACAGGCTACCAGGGCAGCATCAATACCGCCGCTTAAGCCCAACAGGGTTTTTTTGAAACCGCTCTTCCTAAAATAATCCCGTATACCCTGCACCAATGCATGATACAGCCAGGATATATCTTCCTTTATATCCGGCATCGGTGTATAGCTGTGACCGGTATCAAAAAATATCATGTCCTCGTCAAAACGCTGTGCCGCTGCTATTATCCGGCCATTCTCATCCGCAACCATGCTGGCCCCGGTAAATACCAGGTCATCGTTGCCGCCGGCCTGGTTTACATATACAACGGGAGTCCGGTATTTTCCCGCCGTGCGGCATAATGATTCAAAAATACATTCAACATTTCCATAACGGTATGTATTGGCCGACATATTGATTATTATATCGGATGATTTGAATAATTCATTATATGATTCCTTTTCAATATCTCCCCCGATAACCACCGACAGGCGTTCTCCCCTAAAAACAAGTTCACCGTTTTTTGAAGGAGATGAGGTATTCCCATATTTGTCTGACCGGCCATAGGAAGGCAAATCTTGTTTTGTAACATATCCCACTATCTGACGGTTTTCAATAAGCAGGGCAGCGTTATGCAATCCATTGCACTCATCATGGTAAACCGTCCCAACTAAAACGCCTATTCCATCGGTGTATTCTGCAATCCGGTTTATCTCATCCCCACAATCGCGAATGAAATCCTTAACCCTTACCAATCCCTGCAGTGGAGATCCTGTCAAACTCAGTTCGGGAAACACTGCCAAATCACAGCCTGAATTCCTGGCTTTTGTTATATACTCAGTAATTTTCAAAGCATTGCCCTTCAAATCCCCAACTACAGGATTCATTTGAGCCAAAGCCATCTTCATTACCTTACACCTCGTTTATGTGAAATAAATCGGTCAGTATATCCTTCATCTGCCACTGCTGACATACAGCCGTATGACGAATGCTTTTATCCTTTAGCGCAGATAACGCCGGCGGGATCTGAATACCTGTCATGCAGCTCAATGTATCCAGTAACGTAATCGTATCATCCTTATTTATAACAGCATTTGGCCCCAGAAGCGCCTTCAGAACATCATCAGCAAACTTAAACGGACTTGCAGTAGATGCCAGAATGGTTTTGTGATCATCTCCGGTCTGCTTCCGGTATTGATCATAAACATGCATTCCAACGGCTGTATGAGGATCCATCAAATAACCGTAAGTGTCGTAGGTACTGCGAATAGTCTTCAGCGTCTGTACGTCATCGGCATACCCGCCCCAAAATACTGATCTTAACTTTTCCAGGCTGTGATCATCTATGGTATAACATCCCTCAAGCCTTAAATCCTCCATCCATGACCTGACCCTTTCAAAATCACCGTCAGCCAGGGCAAAGAGCAGCCGTTCCAGGTTGCTGGATACCAAAATGTCCATTGAAGGAGATATGGTTTTATAAAATGTCCTGTTGCGGTTGTATACACCGGTGTTTATAAAATCGGTAAGAACATTATTGCTGTTTGAAGCGCATACTAAGCGGTGTATGGGAACACCCATATCCCTGGCGTAGTAGGCAGCCAGTATATGCCCAAAATTTCCTGTAGGGATCACTACATCAATAAGCTCGTCTTCGGTTATTTCACCGGTTTTAAGCAAATCAAGCCAGCTTGAGATATAGTACACCACCTGGGGAACAAGCCTTCCCCAATTGATGGAATTAGCCGATGACAGGCGGTAACCCTTCTGTTCAAAAACTTGTCCCATAAGCTCGTCAGCAAATATAGCTTTTACACCTGACTGGGCAGTGTCAAAATTGCCTTCAACGGCTACCACGTTAACATTGGAACCCTCCTGGGTTGCCATTTGAATCTGTTGTATCGAACTAACGCCCTGATTGGGATAAAAAACCACAACATGGGTTCCCGGAACGTCCCTGAACCCTTCCAGGGCAGCTTTGCCTGTATCGCCGGAAGTAGCCACCAGGATTATAACATCGCTCTGTTCACCGGTTCTCTTCAGAGCAGTAATCAGCATATGGGGAAGAAGCTGCAAAGCCATATCCTTAAAAGCGCAGGTAGGGCCGTGCCAAAGTTCCAGGATATAAAGATTCTCGTCCAATTTCACAACAGGTGCAAACTTGGGAGAAGTAAACTTATCCGTATTGTAGGCTGCATGAACACAGTTGGTTAAGTCTTCTTCAGAATAATCGGTCAGAAATAATGAAAGTATCCGTACAGCCCGTTCATGATAGTTCATGTTTATCATTTCTTTAAATTCAGCCATGGACAGTTCCGGAATTGTATGCGGGATAAAAAGGCCTCCATCCGGAGCCGTTCCCTGTTTTATAACTTCCATGGAAGGTATCTGTAACTCTTTACTTCGTGTACTATGGTACAACATTTGCGTCCCCACCCGCTTTATAACCGTTTTCATTCATTATATCTTTTAGATTAAATGTAGTCAAATAAAAAAACTTTTCCCGTTCCCCATACAACTATCGGAAAAGTCTTATCTTAAAATTTGGAGGCGTTATCAAAAATAAAAGCCAAGGGCGTTCCCTCGGCCAGGATACCTGTTTTTATTTACGCTATACATTCATCCTGAACATACTCTCTTAAGAAAACAGGTAAGCTTTCAGAACTGCCGCTTAAAGTGATTATAAAATTTACATTAAATTTATCGGAAAGTTTGTTTATATTATCTACAAAACTTTTTATATTATTTATATCACCTGTTAAGGCTTCCAGTATTCCATCGATGTATATCTGTTCAACATCGTAATCTCCTGCAATTATGCCGCATAGGAAGCCATACAATACATTGAGATCCTCAATTTCAAATTCATTAACATTAACAAACCGAACCTGGTATTTTAACTCCAACATCCGCCGGTGGTCACCGTCAATAAATACTATATTTCCCTTAGTCTCTGTTGTGGCCCGATTTGCCATTTCTATTACCCGTCTGGTCTTCCCACTTCCCTTCGGGCCAACAATAAACTGTATCATTTTGACCGCCTCCCATCATTTTTGTGGTTTGGTTTTATTATACCACATCATCAATATTGTTACCATAAAAAACATTTTTTTTGTGAAATACTAACAGCATATACCGACAATATATGTCAATTATCCCATTCATACTTTAGTATACGCTGAACAACCTGACAGCGAAGCTGTTCTATCTTATCAAAATCCACTGCCGGGACATAATAACCCTCCAGCTCATCATGAACAGCTTTTGCCCGGGCAATGTACTTTATGGCTTTTTCCATAAGCGTGGTAAACCTTTCACGGGCATCAGCGGCAGCCGTTCTGTATTTTTCAAAGAAAGTGCCGCTTAACAGGCAATCCGTCAAGTTGAGCCCTTCCTTAAGATCTACCTCTGCAACATCCGGTATACTGCTTCTGACAGGTTCCCATATGCTTATTACTGCAGCATTAAGCCCGGGTATGAGCACCATATCCAGCTCTTCGGGTTCAATAGGGCAGTGGAATCTTTCGGTAAAATAGCCCTGCCACTGAGCTATTTGTGCTATTCTTCTCATAACTTCCCTGGTTCCGCACCCCGGTTCGCCGTATATGGGATAAATTTGCATTCCCTGCCTGAACAAGGCGGCAGCATGGTCTCGTATCCCCAGGGGCGTAATGGCACAGGCAAAATAATGCCTGGTTCCACTGTTATTTCCCCCGTTCTCCAGTGTTCTGAACAGCTGATTAACAAATAAATTTACCTTGTGCTGATACTTTGTTTTATCCAGACATTCAAACACGTTGCTTTTCCATTGGTTGTATGCTATACTTGCTTCCTTCAACAGGGCATACGCCGTCTTGAAAAGCCACTTACCGTGTTCCACACATTCAATTATGTATTTTCTGTTTGAGACAATAACCTCATCATTCCAATGATTTCCAAAACAGATCAGTTCCTCAACCGCTCCCGGGTACAGAGGATCCATTATATGGGGAGAGGTACCATCCATTACAGCTGCTTTTAGCTGCGGCACAGCCAGAGCATCCAGTGAATCGGGATCCGATGAACAATGGAAATACTCCAGGTCATATCCCTTACTCAACAGCTCCTGGCCGGTTTTTTTCATAAATGTGGATTTGCCGACCCCCGGTCCGCCTTTGATGATAAACACCCTGTTTGTGTTTGCTGCCAGTATCTCACCAAAGAAGTTCACAAAACCCTCGGAAGTATTTGCCCCGGCAAACATGCGCCTGATATACGGGTTTGGTTTCACAAACATTCCTCCCATTTATTCTTAGTTACTTCTCTGGTATTATATGCACAATATAACCCATATATCACAAACGGGGCGGAATTCAAACAGGCCGGCAACTTGTCAGGCAATCCATTTCATACCCGGATAGGATCGTACAGCATCGTTTTTCATGCCCCAATCCGCCTTCCCGGCCTTAACATGGGCTCTTACAGGAGTTCCCCCCTGTTTTACCTATTTATTTAGCCGACTATAACCGACTTGCTAAATATTGCAGTACCTATAAGCAAACTCATTATCAGCACTTGTCTTTCAGGTTAAATATCTCCATCGGATTGTCAAAAAATATCTTTTTTGCTATTTTGCAGGCTTGATCAACATCAAAAATACCATCAGCAACTTTCTTCGCAAGCACCCGGCTTACATTTTGCCGTGCCATAAGCTGATGCCCGTATATAGGATCCGGCATGCAATAATCACCACCAAAGGCGCTGAGCTTGTTGACACCCACAGCATCAATAAATTCACTTAGAAATGCCATGGAACTGTTAGGGGATATTATATGCGCCCAGCACATGTCAATATATACATTGGGAAACATTTTGCACAGGGCAATGGCTTCATACTGATAGGGATAGCTTATATGGAAAATATCAAATTTTACATTTTTGTACATAAGAAAAAGGTTATTAAGCTTGGCAGGATTGCTGTTGGCCAGAATATTCCCGCTGCCCTCCTGTATTCCGGTATGAAACTGCACTGTAAGGCCATGCCTGTTTATAATGCCAAGCATATAATGCATCATATAATCCTGAAATGCCCTTCCAATCATTATTTCTTTTGATGACCAGTCGGGTAGATGAATGTTGGAAAAAATTCCGTTGAATGCCGCTTCTGCCTCAGCATAATTTACTTTTTCATAATAAATGGGGCGTTCATATGCAAGAGCGCTTTTAAAAACCGTTATACCTTGTGAAATGGCGCGTTCTACCATGAATCCGGTAAGTTCAAGCCAATGATCAAAACAGGTAACATCCATCCCGGCTTTTTGGGCCATCTCATTAATCTGGGTAACGCTTCGTACAAATACATACGGATCAAGCTTAAAAACAGGTGTGAAAAATCGTCTGTCGGATTCCAGGTCCATATTGTCCACGATGCAGGTGCGGATATTGCACTTCTCCTTGAGCACCCATTCATAAGGGTGATTTGTACGGGCTTCCATAAAAAGTTTGTTCAGTTTTTCAATTGTGGTTCCGTCAAACCTTTCAACCCCGTAAAGGCCCTGTACGGTATAATCGATGGCACGGCCGTACCCGGTATACCTGCAATTCTCCCAGTATGGCTCCACTATCTTCCAGCGTTCCATTAATGGTTTTGTATTATCCACAACCACAGCAAAATCATCGGCGGACAGCCCGGAAGATTTCAGGTCGGTACTGAAATAATGTATCAGGTATTCCTTCAAAATATCGGTGTTCAAATCGGAATATTCATATTCCTCCCGGCCGGGCAGATGTTCATGAGTATCAATAATTTCAAGGCTGCTTACATAATCAAAAATAGGCTTGTAAATATCGTTCATATTACCACCCCGTATATAAATTTTGGTTCTCGTGTTGCCCACAGCGGGACTGATTACCATTTTCCATTTGCGAATTATAGAATGCGTTTTCAGCTGTTACAGCCAAACCTGTTCGATGAAATGCATGCCCGGTTTTCATCCAAACCATAAGATACGGTGTTACACAAAATTCGCTGGATCTTAAAATAATATCATGCGTGTCTGCGGTTTTTGAACAATTTTTTTGAGCATATAAGATAGCGGCCACCATGTAGTGTTAATTCAATATTATCATATCACATCATCTTTGAAAACACTGCTGTTTTCTGTCTTGCTTTTTTCTAATGAAATTATAATGGCAAGAACAAGATCTTCGAGAAGTGTCCTAATATACCCAAAAACATGAAATACCCCTGCTTTGGAATTCCCAGCAGCAGAGGTATTATTCGGACAAACCTTTACGCTTTGCTTACCTGTCTGCGGATCTCTTTCAGCCGTTTCATAACATCATTGGCACCTCTTCCGAAGTAATCATGCAAAATTTTGTATTCGGCGTAAAGCTTATCATACATCCGCACATTTTCTGGCACCGGCTTATACACCTTATCCTTAACCCTGGCCATGACTTTTGCGGCATCTACAATAGAATCGTATCCGCCCCTTTCCTTTCCGGCAGCCACTGCGCCAAACATAGCCGAACCAAGGGCAGGTGTCTGGGAGGATGCTGAAATCTTTATCTCCCGGTTGGTTACATCAGCGTATATCTGCATCATAAACGGATCTTTTTCTGCAATTCCTCCGGCTGCGTAAAGCTCATATATAGGTAATCCGGCTCCCTCAAAGGTTTCAATGATCATTCTTGTTCCATATGCAGTGGCCTCAATAAGCGCCCTGTAAATATCCTCAGGCTTGGTGAGCAGGGTGCAGCCGAGAATTACACCGGTGAGATCCACATCCACCAACACCGAGCGGTTTCCGTTCCACCAGTCAAGAGCAACTAAACCGCTTTCACCTACTGCCAGTTTCCCGGCTTTATCTGCCAGCAGCTTGTAAAGGCTTATACCTTTATCCTTCGCTTCCTGTTTGTATTCAACCGGAACGCAGTTGTTAACAAACCATTCAAAATGATCACCTACACAGGATTGGCCGGCTTCATAACCGAAATAACCGGGAATAATCCCGTCTTCAACAACACCGCATATGCCCGGCACCGCCTTTTCTTCCTTCCCCAGCAGCATATGGCAGGTAGAAGTACCAATTATCATAAGCATTTTGCCCTCGTCGGTTATTCCCACTGCCGGAACAGCAACATGAGCGTCCACGTTTCCCACAGCAACAGCCGTACCCGGCGCCAGCCCCGTTAACCGGGCCGCTTTTTCGGTTATTTCACCGGCTTTTGCACCTATAGGATATATATCTCTGCTTAACTTCTCATTAACGACATTTTCAAGCCTGGGATCCAGGGCTTTGAAAAAATCACTGGAAGGATATCCTTTGCGCTTATGCCACAAGGCCTTATAACCTGCCGCGCAGCTGTTCCGCTTTTCCTGCCCGGTAAGCTGCAGCACAATCCAGTCGGCAGCCTCAATAAATTTTGCCGTCCGCTGATAAATATCCGGAGCTTCGTTAAGTGTCTGCCATATCTTTGGAAACAACCATTCTGATGAGATCTTGCCGCCAAACCGCGGCAGAAACTCTTCGTCTCGTTCAACAGCAATGCGGTTCAATCTGTTGGCCTCGTCCTGGGCGGCATGATGTTTCCACAGCTTTGCATACGCATGAGGATTGGACTTGTACTGCTCATAAAAGCACAGCGGAGTCCCGTCTCTGTCTATAGGAATCATGGTACATGCCGTAAAATCTATACCAACACCAATAACATCATCAGCGGATACTCCGGTATCCTTTAAAACAGCCGGTATTGTTTCAACCAATACATCAAGATAATCCCGTGGATGCTGTAAAGCCCAGTCGGGTTCCAACTTCGTTTTTCCATCAGGCAGGTACTCATCCATGACGCCGTGGGGATACATCTTCACAGAAGCAGCAACTTCCCTGCCGGTATCAACTTCAACCAGCACGGACCTCCCGGACTGGGTCCCAAAATCTATGCCGATCGTATATTTTTTGCCCAATTATTCAACCTCCCTATGGCTGATATTCCTTGTACTGCCCCTGATAACCAGCTCCGGCTGCATTTTAATACTGCATAAACTTTGCCTTCCCTCAATTAAATCAATCATGGCTTTTGCAGCTTCCTGCCCAAGCTTTTCTTTTGGATGCGCCACAGTAGTAAGCTTAACTTCAGATGCAACAGCAAGCTGCGAATCATCAAAGCTCACAAGTGAAATATCACCGGGCACACTAAGTCCCATTTCTCTCAGCACATCCAAAATTTTAACAGCCATTTGATCGTTATAGCATACAACTGCAGAACATCCGGGGAGAAAATCAACTAACCGTTTCATCATACTGCTTTCAAAACCTGTTCCTGCTTCATCTGTATCAAACCACAAAACTCTTGAATCCGGAACATCTATCCCGGCCTGTGTGCATGCCTTTTTAAAACCGGCAAACCTGTAATGTCCCTGGATATCGTCTTTCTTGAATACGCCGCCGATCCTGCTATGCCCTGATTCGATAAGATGGTTTGTTCCCATATAGCCGGCCAATACGTCATCCTCAACTATGTATGAGCAATTCAGATCCCTGTAGCATCCATGGATGAACAATATGGGAACACCTCTATTGCTGAGTTCGCGGTACAAATGAAGATTCGGGTTGGGATAAGCGCTTCGCGTGGGCTCGACAATTAATCCGGCAATACTGTGGTTCCTAAGATTCTCCATGCACAACCGTTCCGTCCGGTGTTGATTGTAAGTACAACTGAGAAGTATATTATATCCGTTCTCCAGCAGTACACTGTCAATGCCCCGGATAATAGCAGGAAATATGTAATCATTCAGATAGGTGGTGATGACCCCTATCGTATTATTCCGCTGATCCTTTTTCCCGGGGCCATCACCTACAAACGTACCTTTTCCATGTATTCTGTACAGCCAGCCATCCCTGACCAGTTCTCCGATTGCCTGCCTTACGGTATGCCTGCTGATGCCGAACTTGTCCGCCAGCTCATTCTCAGAAAAAAATCTGTCGCCGGCTTTCAGCTGTTTCTCATTGATGGTCTTTTTTATATATTCTTTTATCTGCTGGTATTTAGGTTTTCCGGAATCCTCTATCAAATGCCTGCACCTGCTTTTTTTATTTAAACGGATTTTCATCCTTATACAGCATGTTTGCCGGCTGATTGAAAGCCACATCCTTTATTCCCAACATCTTCATAGCTGCAAACAATACTTTTCCTGCATGTTTAAATGCCACAGCGCTATGATGCGGATATCGTTTCCCGATCAATACATGTCTGTAGAATCTGCCCATCTCTTTTATGGCAAATACACCGATACCTCCAAAGGATTTAGGATCAACATCGATAACGTGACCTTGTGCTACATAGCTCTTTAACTTGCAGTCGGCCGTACCCTGCAGCCTGAAAATAGTAATATCTCCGGGTACAATAGCTCCCTCAAGAGTTCCCCTGGTTATATCCGGTTCCTTATCAGGCTCCAGCAGTCTGTGCATAATCCGCTGATATTTCAAGGTACCGTTTTTCAGGTAACAGTTTGGCGTATTTCCGCAGTGGAATCCCATGAAGAGATCAGTCAGCTTGTAATCTCCGAATTTGTCACGGTTATTATCGTACATATCCTTGGGTACAGTATTGTTTATATCAAGCAGTGTAGCCGGTATGCCGGTTGCGCATGTAATGATATATTCGCTCAGTGCCCCATATATGTCCACTTCGCAAGATACCGGAATACCCCTGGAAGTCAGCCTGGAATTGACATAGCACGGCACAAAGCCAAATTGCGTCTGGAATGCAGGCCAGCATTTGTTAGCAAATGCGGCATACTCCGATGCTCCAATGTGTTGTTCCATCCAATCCAGCAATGTTATCTCATACTGTGCCAGTTTGGGAAGAATACCCGGAAGCTTATTGCCTTCACCCAATTCCTTCTCCATATCCTTTACAACAGACGGTATTCTTGGATCATTTTCATGCAGGTTAAAGGATTCAAACAAGTCAAGCTCTGAATTCTCCATTATTTCTACGCCTAAATCGAATAACGGTTTTATGGGAGCGTTGCATGCCAAAAAGTCCTGGGGCCTTGGCCCAAACCCGAAAATCTTGAATTTTGACAGACCAATTATTACCCTTGCAATATCCTTAAAATCATAAATCATGTCTGCAACTTCATCCGGTGTCCCAACGGGATATTCGGGAATATACGGGTTCAGTTTTCGAAGCGATAAACTGTATGATGCATTGAGCATTCCGCAGTATGCATCCCCGCGCCCTTCAATAAGGGTGTTTTCGCTCTCCTCGGCTGCTGCCACAAACATAGCGGGTCCGCCAAATTTTTGAGCCAGCATGGTTTCGGGTCCTTCCGGACCAAAGTTGCCTAAGTACACCACCAGCGCATTTACGCCTGCGGTTTGCAGCTCCTGCAAAGCTTTAAGGACGTCTTTCTCATTCTCGATGGTAGTCTGTATCTCCAAAATGTCAATGCCCTTCTCAGCACATGCTGCAACCACGGCTTTTCTCCTGGATTCGCTGAGCTGTATTGGGAAGCAATCCCTGCTTACAGCCACAATCCCTAGTTTTACTTCCGGAATATTATTCATATAGATTTACCCCCTTTAATATATTGTTCAATAATTCCTGCTTCTATTATACCATGTACATACTTGTATGCACAAGTTGAAAACACGGCATAAATAAACCGGGCAAGGACTTTGTATATCCTGCCCGGTTACTGAATAACAAATTAATCACTTCATTATTTCGGTTTTTTTGGGGCTGCTCCGGCCTTCCAGCCTTGGAGGACGTCCTTCCAGGGCCGCCAGGGATATCTCAATATCCTCATCGGCTTCTTCAGGTGTCAGACAGCCCACAGCTACCATATCACACGGACGAATGGTATGCCACGCAAAAGTCAGGCCGACAAACGGGCTTACCCTTCCTGCCGCCATGGGTTTTATTGTTATAACCGGCTTTTCAGCCTCCCATATCACCTTGTGAATATACTCAATTTCCACCTGCATCAGGAAGCCCATGCAATTATATATCTGAATGTATGTCTCTACATCGTATCCATTGAGATCGGAATATATAACAAGCTCGGGCATGTGGCATGAAAGTCCGGGTATCATATCATGATCCCTTATCATCTTAAGGTAATCCGGCAGCCGGTCAATGGTCTTCCTGTTCTTGCTCACCAACTGCTCCACGGAAACGTGATGAGGGAGACAGATGGTTGCCCCCATCTTTTTGCTGTTTGAAATCACTTTCTCAGCTTCTTTTCGTGCATCAGCATTATCATCAACATTGATAATAGGAGTGTCGATTATTATCATTTTTTTCCCCGTGTTGTCCTCGGCCATCTTTATTGCATCCAGGAGATGATTGTTACCCCTGAACAGCCCCAAGATCGTATCCACACCTGCATTGAGAAAAACCTCCAGCATATCAGCAATTACCTGGGGCTTACTGTGCCTTTTCTTAATCATGGTGTCAGCAGCAAGGCTGGTATGGCTGTAACCTAAAATCCAGTTGGTGCCAATAATCATTCTGGATAGTGATACACCGCCCACATCAGTACGCGGGAACATTTTTTCCATAGTTACCCTCTCCCTGTTTTGTTATTTTCTTTGATACCGCCAATTCGTTGCAATGATTTTTAGAGCTTTGTTTTCCAAATGCTTTGGCACGATCAATATAACTTGATTATAGTATATTTGTCCAGCTTATTGCAACCGGCAAATACAAGCGTTATGTGCAGAATACTATGGGAACTATTGGTGTTCAATGCTAAGATGATGTTTTATCGTTTCCGGCATACCTGCTGTAGATATTTTTGACAATTACCAGCAGCTTTTCCTTGTTTTTGTAAGTGAACAGTATGGAATTTTGCAGCCAAAGTATAACAAGATGATACGGGAGCCTGTAGGCAATGATGTAGAAACCCAGCATCCACATACCCAGCACAACCATAACCCCGTCTGCTTCTGTAGTTGTTGATTCACCCCTGTTAATTACCTTTGCAATAAGCAGAAGCACAGCCAGTATTACCGCATACACAAGTGAACACCTGAAATTTGTAACAGCACTCCATACCCCAAATGACACGGCAACAGCTTTCCCTCCCCTGAACTTAATAAAGGGAGAAAAAGCGTGGCCCAGAATGGGCGCAATTCCAACTGCAGCAACAGGTAAACCGCTTACCAGATTCCCGTTTATCAGCAGAACCAGGGGAAAATATCCCTTCATAAAATCAAGAAACACTCCTGCTAAACCCAGCTTATACCCGGCAGCTTTCCACAGATTAAATGCTCCGGGGTTACCATCTCCCACTGTAGACAGATCTTTTTTTGATACAAGGCCGAGCCAGTATGAAAACATGAGAGAACCGCACAAAAACTCTATTATCACATATATAATAATCATAGGCTCTTTCTACTCCTTACCATAATTTGTCTTCCCTTCCATGAAACACATCCACAGAATGATACCTGGTAGATCGAATAAGCCATGATAAGTATAAAGAATATGAATGATATGAAATGAAGCAGCGGCATTACTATGCCGTAGTCCCCTGAATATCTTATAAAGTAAAACATTTGAAGCGTATACACAATGTAACCCAGCAAAAAGGGAAGCAACCACGGATGGTTAAAAACTAACAACAAGGGAGCCATAACACCGGACGCCAGAAGTCCGACTGCCCAAAGAGCTATCAAAAATACCGTGGGCGTACTCAGGTTTACCATTCCCAGGACTGCGCCCTTGCTGAATCCCTGTATTTCACTCTTAATTCCGTTAGGATACATTCTGAATGATACAAGCCCGTACCCTATAAAATTCTGAACATCGATTCCCTCCTGTGAGAATCTCTTGCCCAGTGTCATGTCATCCATGACTTCATCCCTGACACTATGATGTCCGTTTATCTTTTCATAGTCTTCCCTTGTTGTCACGATACAGGAACCATACAGGCTTTTATGGGTATTCTTTTGCTCAAAAGGTGAAGTAAAAGCGAAGACTCCCATAATGTATGGTATAAGGGACAGCCGTTCATAGAGTTTCTCCGTGTAGTGATAAGGAACAACCGATATTACTCCCCCGCATTCCTCCCTGGACTTAAGAAGAGATTCCAGTCCGCAGGGAGCCAATCTTACATCAGCATCAAGAAATACAATAACATCACCTGTTGATTTTTTAAATCCATTCCACACCGCCCAATTCTTCCCGGTCCAACCATCGGGCAACTCGGTGTTTTGGACAAGCTTAACCCCGTATTGGCGGGCTATTTCAGCAGTTTTATCCGATGAAAAATCATCAACAACAATGATTTCATAAGGGCTTAATGTTTGTTTCTTCAACGAATCCAGTAAAAAGGGAAGGTTGCGTTCTTCATTTCTGGCGGGAATAATAACAGAAACTTTATATGACGGTATAAACGGTTCATTGCTTCTATGAAGAAATGCCCTTTTAAATAATACAAATCCGGAAATACAGCCAATCATAAAAAATACTATAATTCCCATATACACCACCTCAAATCAGAGTTATAATAGTGGCTATATTCCAAAACATGAAATACATTACTTCAGTTTATCGGTCATTTGTTTACCAGCAGCCGCCAGCCCCATAAAGAGGCAGTGCCTTCATCGAGTTTGACAATATGAATGCAAAAAAGTGTAAAGAGAACGCTGATAACCTGAATTGCAGATCCTGATACATCATTTTTTCTTTTTGAGTTATTTTGCAAATTTACAGAATATACTTACTGATTGCTTTGTTAAATGCCCGGATATCAAAGGAACCGCGTAGTTCGAATTTAATCTTTCCAATGGAACTTATATATACCTCAAGTTCACAATCCCTGTCAAAAACACCGGCTGTTTCAACTGAAAAGGCTTGAATCCTGCTGTAGGGCAGTGATGTATAGTCCACTTTAGCGCCGGTAATGCCCTGTACATTTACAGCAATTATCCTTTTGTTTGTGAATATCAGTTTGTCACGAACCGATTTAAACGCTGCAATGACTTTTTCATCGTCTAAAATCATCGGGCCAACCGTCATTTCCCCTTCTGCGTTAGATATAGGAGACAGCTTAAACCAGCCGTTTTTGAAATCTATCAATTTTGTCACCCCCTGTCTTAATATTATTTTGTACTTAAATTACACTATTAATTTATTCTATATATTATACTCTTATCCTTCTTTTATAGTTCATAAATAAATAATTGGGAAAATATCGGAAAAATACTTTTATTTGAAGCAAGCATTCCTGCCAAAACTCCGGCCTGATTTGATTCCAGCAGCAAGAAAGCCCGGTCAGCCCGGGCTTTCTTCAAATTGCCACCAGATGGTGGTTGGTTATATCAAACTTACACGTAAAACAAAAACCATTTCTATTCCAGAAGTATCTTTAAGTCTTTAAATTCCTTATCCAGCAAATCAAGATACTTTCCGTAAAACAATTCGCTGTGCTGCTTCTCCCATTTGGCCAGCTCAGAAAGCAGCTTTTTTACTTCGGCGTCTTCAACCTGTTTCACCGCTTTATCGTAAAAATAGGAGAAATCGGTTTCTATAAGATATGCCATGCGCATTACCGAAATATCGGATATATTCTCATTATAAGCGGCAATCATATCAGAATTGTCAGCCAGTATATGAGGATCTCTGGCTTTAAAAGTCTCATCCACTACCCAGGATATATCGATCGGCGCTTCGGTAAACCCCAGTTTATCGTATTGCTCCTTCAGTATATTAAAATGCTGCCGCTCAGTATCAGCTAATGATTCAAACAGCTTACTGGCCTCCGTTGAAACATCCTTGTCAATATAGAACTCATAGAAATCCATTGAATTTTTCTCCATTCTCATGGCAAAGCTCAGAATCTTTTTTATTTTATCCATAATTAATCCTCCCCTTCTTAACAATCAATTTATTAACCACAATGCACTGCCGGTACATAAGGCAGTCGAAACAAATAATATCATATTAATACCGGATGAATTAAACAAAATCCTTCATATAGCCTTTGATCCTTTCCATATCAACATGCCTGTCAATCAAGGGCTCTCCTTCTCTTAAGCATTCGATTTTATCACAGTATGTTTTCTTTTCTTCCCTGTAAATCACGCCAATGGGAATACGATCTCCCCATTCCATCGCCTTTTCCATAGCTTTTAGCCTGTCGGTCGGGTCATAGTCGTCACCAAGCTTATAGACTCTCTTATTGTACCACTGAAAGGTGTTAATCTTGTTGAATGTGACACACGGCTGAAATATATCCACCAGCGAATACCCTTTGTACTGTATAGCTTCAACCATGATTGAAGCGAGATGTTCCTTATCTCCGCTGAAAGCCCTGGCAACAAAACCGGCTCCCAAAGCCACTGCCATAAGTACTGGGTTTATGGGCTCATTTACTGTGCCCGCAGTTTGAACGCCGGTGACGTGACCGACACCTGTGGTTGGGGAAGCCTGTCCTTTGGTCAAACCATATATCTGATTGTCATGAACAAAATGGGTTATGTCCACATTCCTTCGTATATTATGAATAAAATGATTTCCGCCTTCACCATATGAATCCCCGTCACCGGTATTTACAATAACAACCAGATCTTTGTTGACGATTTTGGCTCCAACCGCGGCAGGCAATGCTCTGCCATGAAGTCCGCAGAATGCATTTGCATTTATATATTGAGGTGTTTTTGCCGCCTGACCTATGCCCCCTACAATGAGCACTTCATGATTTTTCCTGCCCAACCTTTCCAAGGCCATTTTCAAAGCATCAAGAATGTTAAAATTTCCGCATCCGGGACACCATGCCGTTTCCGAAACAACAAACTTCATATCACACATAAGCTTACTCCATCCCCCTCACTTTTTCTATAATATATCGGGGACTCATAGGCCTCCCGTCGTACTTTAAAACGCTGAAATCACACAGCATTCCAGTGGTTTCAGCAACAAGGGAGGCAAGCTGCCCCGTTGCGTTCTGTTCCACATTGATTATGCGCCTTGCCTTTTTGCATTTCTCCATAAGCAATCCGGTGGGTAACGGCCATATATCACCGAAGACAAGAGCACCGTATTTTTTGTCCTGCCCGGCATTCAGCATCGATACCGCTTCCGCTACGGGTCCCCAGGTGGAGCCCCAGGCCAGCATCAATATCTCGCAATCCTCTTCGCCTGTAAACCACGGTTCCTGCAGTTCCTGCCTGAGCAGCTCAAGCTTTCTCATTCTCTTGTCCACCATATCGATCCTTACCTGGGCTGATTCTGTTATATAGCCGAACTCATCATGCTCATCGCTGTCAACCGCCACAATTACCCCCGGAATTTTGCCGGGTATGACCCGCGGCGATATGCCGGTAGGCGTAACCTTATATCGTTTATAAGGCCTATCCTCAACATCATGGGCTATATACCTGTCATGACTGATCCCGTCAAAATCAAAGGGTTTAACCGTTACAACAGAATCAGCAAGGAACTGATCGCTTAAAAGTATCACAGGAATTTGATATTTGTCAGCAATGTTGAATGCCCTGACGGTTTGATAAAAGGCATCTTCCGGAGTTCTCAGGGCAATTACCATACGCGGAAACTCACCTTGAGAAGCAGATATTACAAATTTTAAATCACTCTGCTCGGTTCTTGTAGGAAATCCGGTTACAGGCCCCGGCCGCTGTACTTCAGCTATGACTAGGGGAACTTCAAGCATTCCGGCCAAGCCCAATCCCTCAACCATAAGGGAAAATCCGCCTCCGGAAGTCCCGGTCATCGCTCTTGCGCCCGCATACGATGCACCGATTGCCATGTTTATGGCAGCAATTTCATCTTCAGCCTGTTCTACAACAATCTCAGCATCAGTCATTTTTGACGCCAGGTAATCCATAATGCTGGTAGAGGGAGTCATCGGATACGCTGAATAGAATTTGCATCCGGCAGCCAGCGCACCCAACGCAACAGCCTGATTGCCGTTTATGAGCAAGCTGTCATCCTGTCCGGATAAATCAGAATTATACCTTGCCCGGACAAATTTACTGCCCTCCAGAATGGCCTTAACATTTATATTTGCTATGTCCGGTCTGAAAAATTGATTATAAACATTTTCGGCTTCATCCAGTTTCAAACCCAGCAGGCCCATCGCTGCCCCAAGAGCAACGCTGCCCGACACCCTGATGTTCCCGATTTCCCTGGCTGTATCTGTCAGCGGCAGCCTAATTACCCGCTCGTCTTCATGCTGCACTGCATTATCGCATATCACAAACCCTTCCGGTTTAAGCCTGTTTATATGGTAATCAATGGTTTCACCATTCAAGGCTATTATCCCGTCCAGGTCCTCGGTGTGAGAGTGCAGAGCCCGATCTGCAAAACGAATCTGAGCGAAATTATGCCCGCCCCTTATTCTGGACATATAATCCCTTATGGAGAACAGTTTAAAACCATTTCGCTTCAGCATCTTCTCAAATACGGAAGAAAGTGTCTCAACTCCTTGTCCTGCTGCGCCTCCAATCAGTATGTTATACTCCATGTTTTCACCTCTCCAACAACTGTATTACGCGCTTGTATACTACCAGCAGCGCCCAGTTTTTTTATTATGCCTATTCTCGCTTAATGTTATGAATCCTGTCTGAAATCCGTGTTATGGATGGCAATGGAAAAAGCGCCGCCATCCCTGGCATGTTTGTTGTCTATGATGTCGTTGTTAATAAGTGGGGTTAAAGATGAATTAAGTTTTATTGCACAACTTATTATATTTATACCACGTTGTACGCTAAAAAAACAACATAAAAAAGAAAAAGACCCTTTTTTCGGGTCTATTTTTAACGTCTATACAACCCTTGCGCCCAGGGTGTTTTCGATTTCCTTAAGGGCAAACTCGTGGGCTTCCGGGCTGAATGATGCAGCGCCATCTTTTATTACCGTAACTTTATAGTTAAGCATCCTTGCATCAGCAGCAGTATACAACACGCATATATTTGTGCAAACCCCGACAAGTATTAACTCTGAAATACCCATCTCCCTCAGAGTAGCATCAAGATCAGTCCCGAAGAAAGCACTGTACCTTCGTTTATATATGACATAATCCCCCGGCTGTGGCGCCAGTGCATCAACAATTTCCCCTCCCCGGGTGTTTTTTATACAGTGAGGCCTGAACATTTCAAATTCAGCGTCATCTGCCCTGTGGTTGTCACATATATAGATAATAGGTGTACCTTCCCGTCTTTCTCTTTCAATAATTTTCTGAATTTGTTGAGTAACTTCCTGAGCCGATTCGCCAATATACAAGGCACCGTCGGGTTCTATAAAATCATTCAGCATATCGATAACCAGCAGCGCCTTTTTATCAGCCATAACCCATCCCCCCTATCCTTTAATCACTCTTAATGAATTATACTCATAACTTAAGAATTTTTAATCTAAACACCTAGTCCTCCAATGCTGCTTTTAACACATCGCGTATTTTTTCTTTTGTAGGTACTCCTTCGTGGAGCTTTTCTTTTCCGATCCAAAGACAGGGAACATAATAGTAGTCATAGCTGTCAGCAAGCTCTGCATTTTCCCGCTCTTCAATTTTGTTAATCGTAATATCGGCAAACTCCGGGGTTTCTTTGACCAGCTCGGCTATCATTTCATCTGCCATTCTGCAGTATGGACATCCGGTTAAATAAAAATATGTTATCTCTTTCATTTTTATACCTCCGTACCGTTAATGTATTTCTTACCTTGACAACATCAAACCGGTGAAATAATTGTAATAGCAGCTTCAACCGGTTCTGCAGCCATGGAAAGCTTATCTATATTATAAGCAGTATGCCGGCCGGAAAAACAATAAATTTACAAAAATTCAGGTTATCATTTATCTTCTGCTACAATGGCTTTATTTTTCCACTTGCCTAGCTTAAAGAAAATACTGGTAATTATTGCCCCGCACAACCAGGCAGCCAGGAGTGAAACAAAAATAGATTCGGGCCGGCCCATTGGATAATTTGGGCTTCGCGTGAAATAAGCAATTCCATAAGCCAAAGGTACCCGAAACATTATTGTCGTCATAAGCGATATCCACATGGGAGTTACGGTATCTCCCGCACCCCGCATCACTCCGGATAACACCTGTGTTACCGCCATTGCAATATAACCCGCTGCAAGAATGCGCATCATGCGTATGCTGAGATTTACCAGCTCGGTTGTACTGGTAAAAATACTCATGAGGTACTTGCCAAATATTAATATAATAATTGTTATAACAGTTGAAACACCAAGCGCAATTTTTAAGCCATCCCGCGTCCCATGAATTACCCTGTCCAGCTTTCTGGCCCCCACATTTTGCCCGGAATAAGTGGTCATAGCAATACCGAAACTGAAATTGGGCATCATGGCAAATCCGTCAACCCGCATCACAATTACATTACATGCAATAACCAGCTCTCCAAATGTGTTTGTAAGGGATTGCACGGTAATCATTGCAAAGGCGAAAATAGCCTGCGTCAAGCCGGAAGGCAGGCCCAGTTTTAAAATCCTCAGAACGTATTCTTTACTGGGTTTCAGCATTTTGACATTAAAATCAAAAACATCCTTCATCCTCAGCAGCTTTGCGGCACAAAGACAGGCTGATATCACCTGGGATATTACGGTCGCCAGGGCAACGCCCGGAACAGCCATGTCGAATCCCACTACAAACCAAATATCCAGGATCACGTTAAGAATAGTACAGATTACAAGGAACATTAGAGCTGATACCGAATCACCCAATCCACGCAGGATACCGGAAAAAATATTGTAAAAAGAAAAACCTGCACTGCCTACAAAAAAGATAGTTAGATAATCAACACACCAATCTATAATCGATTCAGGTGTATTGAGAAATTTTAGCAGCGGCCGGACTATAAGAGGGCCTACTATCATAATTATCATTGCCACGATAGCAGTTAAGGTCATACAAACTCCGATAGTACGTGACAGCCTTTCACGATCCCTTGCCCCAAAAAACTGGGAAACCATAATACCAGCGCCTGTAGAAACTCCAACAAACAACACCAGCAATATATGCATTACCGGAAAGGCGCTGCCCACGGCAGCAAGCGCATTATCACCCACATATCTGCCGACAATAATCGAATCAGCTGTGTTATACAACTGTTGAGCAACATTGCCCAGCAATAAGGGGATTGCAAATCCAACAATCCTCTTCCAGGGCGTACCCTCAGTCATATCTTTTGGAGTAAACAGATTCCTGATTTTTGACATATACATTTCTCCCCTACATTATAATATCATTGCTACTTTTGTAGCTTCTGCCAATAAGGTTTTTTATATATATGAAACAATTCATTCAATATTAATATAGTATACCACCATTTAACAGAATTGTGCAAGATTCCAAGTTATGAGTCTGATCCCATTTTACGGAATACAAGCCCAGTGCTGCTTTTTGTCAATAATATCATCATTTCGCATGTGTATTGCTGCTTTCCATCCTTTTTTTACAGCGAATACAACACAACGTTTGCATCCGGATCGTCCGTGATTCACCATAATACGATATATCAAAAATCTTTTTCAGTTTGACAAAAAATATAGGCTGTTGGCAATCTATCTTTGTCAACAGCCTCCAACCCTTTAAAATAACTAAGGATTACAATTTGTCATCCCATCCACATTTTATTTTCCAAACATATTGATATATCCCTGGATAAATACTACTATGATAACAACAGATAATACCCAGGTCAGATATCCTTTCAGTTTGCGGGGCATTTTTATACCTATACCTGTATTGACTTCCTCAAGATAATTGTCAAAACCCCATCCGTAACGGCTGACACAGAAAAGCAGATAAACAAGTGAACCCAGGGGCAGCAGATTATAGCTGAGTATAAAATCTTCCAGATCCAGTATACCGGTACCTTCTCCTAAAGGTTGAATATGGCTGAGGACATTAAATCCTAAAACACACGGTATGGAAAGCACTATAATCAGAAACGTATTTATTACGGCTGCCTTTTTACGGTTCCAGCCCCAAAGATCTATTCCAAAGGAAATTATGTTTTCAAATACGGCTATAACCGTAGAGTATGCAGCAAATGTCATAAAGATAAAGAACAGTGAACCCCATATTCTTCCACCGGCCATTGAGTTGAAAATATTGGGAAGTGTTACAAATATAAGTCCTGGTCCCTCACCCGGATCTACATTAAAAGAAAAGCAGGCCGGGAAAATAATGAGCCCAGCTATAAGGGAAATGGAAGTATCCAGAATAGCGATATTAATCGATTCACCAAAAAGACTTCTATCCTTCTCAATATAGCTTCCAAATATTGCTAAAGAACCTATTCCTATGCTCAAGGTAAAAAACGCCTGGCTCATAGCTGCAAATATGATTTCCCAAATACCGTATTCCTTTGCACGGCTAATATCAGGCAACAGATAAAAGCGAAGACCTTCTCCGGCGTTTGGCAGCGTCATTGATTTTACTGCAAGTACCACTATGATGGCCAGAAGCAGCACCATCATTACCTTTGTAACCCTTTCAACGCCTTCCTGCAATCCCATTGAACATATCCCAAAGCAAACAACTGTTGTTATAACCAACCATATTGTCATTTCTACAGGATTAGCAATTAAGTCACCAAACACCTGGCCAATCTGCTGAGGGTCAAGGCCGTCAAATTTTCCTACCAAGAATTTGTAAAAATAAGCCAGCATCCAGCCTGCAATGGCAGTATAAAACATCATAAGTATATAATTCCCGGCTATACCGGCATAGCCCGTCCAATGCCATTTATGCCCTTTTTTTTGCAGAACGTTAAATGATGTAGCTATGCTTTTCCGACTGGCTCTTCCAACAGCAAATTCCATTGTCATAATTGGCACACCAAGCAGAAAAATAAATACCAAATAGATTAGAACAAATATACTCCCGCCGTATTGCCCTGTTATGTAAGGAAAACGCCAAACATCACCTAATCCTATTGCGCATCCCGCAGATATTAGGATAAAACCTAAGCGGGAAGCAAATGTTTCTCTTTTTTCCACGCTTCCGTCCTCCTAACGATTATAAATTTATCATTTGTGCTGGAAATGAATCATTGTACTTAAGGTGCACTTATTAATATGAATCAATATGCATAAAATTATATTATATTTTTCTTGCAATATCAATAATTTATTTTCTGAACTTTTTGCTTTCCCCCGATTGAAAACTGCAGAATTAAATACAGCATTTTTGAAAGAATATATGCTTGATGATAATAATGCAGGCTGTCTGATTCTGTATATACGTACGGTTCATTACGCTGTGATGAAATGATAAAAAAGGGATAGGAAAACTTTTGCCTATCCCTATAAAATTATAGTTATCCATATTTAATAAGTTCCGTTTTTTACACAAAACTCTATACTTTTTTCACATAAAAATACACCTGGTATGGTTCATATCCAATGTCTCTAAGCCTTCTGAACTGGATGACCGGATTCTGGTTGACGGTCTTGAAAAAATAGCGCCATTCACCCCATTGACGTTCATTTTCCATTATTATTTCCGAGGTAACATCATCATTACTGATAAACAGGATTCTTTCTGTTTCACATATGCCTGCCAAAACATCAGGCCCGTACCGGAATGCGACTATTCTTTCATCATCAGGGAGTGTGACAAAGTTAATCCCGATTGGCAGTATTATACTAATCCTGTCCCCATCGCTCCACTGCCGCTGTACTTTATAAAAAGCGTTGCTGTCAGTTGTTTTCCCGTGAAGTTTACCATTCACATATATAGCTGCCTCTGAAGCAATCCACTCGGGAATTCGCAAATTGATGCTGAAATTCTTCGGAACTGGTGTATTTATAACAAAATCATATTTCCTGTAATCGGGGATATTTTCATGAACAGCTGTTATTTCATTTATTTCCTGATATCCTGCCGTATTGGAGGATTCCAAGAAACTGCCGCTCATATAGTCTTGTTTTTGTTTAATCTGTATTACCGCCTCATCTATTTCGGTTTTCATTTCAGATGAAAAATACTGACAGACAAAAACATCATTTTCGTCCTGGTAGTAAATTCCCCTGTTAAAAGCAGCATTAGCCTGAACCATGGTTCCATGGCAGCAGAAAAAGCTGTCGGTCTCCTTGCTCCATTGTTTGCACAAGCCTGCTTTCATCGGAAGAAAATATGTCAGCAATCCCCTGTCAGGATAGTTATGCCTGTTTCCGTCCAGAGCATACTCCCTATAATAAGCCTGTGCCATTATGCCATTATAAAGATTATATTCTATGTACTGCATATACATGGGATCAGCTGTCTGTCTGAACAAAAACTCCGCCAGCCGTATCATATTATATACAGTACAGTGTTCCTGGTTCTTGTCACCCAGACGGTTTTTAAATTTCATTTTGGGCATCCATATTTCTCCTGAAGTTTGCCCTCCTGTTACCAGATACCCCCTGTCTGTGACTGCACATTTCCAGTAAGCTTTTACAATATCCAACCATATTTCTTCTCCCGTTACCTCATAAGCTCTGGCACAACCCAGAACCTCAGGGATAGTCGTATTGGCATGCATATTTGTAAGAGGATCTTTCCCTTCCAGCAGCGGTTTAAAAAGCCTTCTTCTGTAGTAGCGTTCCATCAAAATTTTATATTTTTCTTTTCCCGTAATATGATACAGATCGGCCCAGGCTTCAAGCATTCCACCGGTTTCCACATCCAAAATATTATCAAACTCTTCCCTGGTGTATTTGCCGCTCCACTCAAAAAACCAGTCTGCAAAATTATCAGCTATCTCCAGCGCTTTTTCATTTTTTGCATAGTAATACATATCTACAAGACCCATAAATATCTTATGAATGTTATACTGAGGCGCCCAGACCGGTTTCCCTTTTGCAATCCAATAAAGGTATTTTTCCGGGATCGGCCCTACCCACTGCCCGCCATTGTCCTCCTGGCATTTGGCCAGCTCATCAACAATAAAATCGGCTTTTGCTTTCAGTTCCATATCCCCGGTTTTATAGTAATGAATTGCTGCTGCAGACAGCCAATGGCCTAAAAAATGCCCCCTCATCTGGCAAACAGGTGACTCCCAGCCGCCGTGGGCGTCATCGGGAATACTTCTTCCGGAAAACCTTCCGGCTTCCAACCTGAAATTGAACAGCAGATTGTCATTTGTGAGGCTCATCAGGTAAGCCCGGTTTTCAGCTTCCCTACGTACCAGTTCACCATCCCTGATGATAACATTTTTCCCTTTTATCTCTTGCATTTTTCCTATACCCCCCATATTTTTTATCAATATTGTTCAGAATTCCTTCTCATATTTTTTGAAGAAATCATAACATATACGAACATTTTCCAATTCAGTCCATCTTTTCACATCTACGGGATTTTCATCAGGATCATATATTTTTGCTCCGCTCAAAGCCAGTAAGAAAGGAGAATATCACCAATTCTATTTGTAGTTTTGAAGAGAGGCTGTTCTTTTTGTTTTCTTGCCACTACCACAAATTGCCCGTTCCTCGTATGATAGGAACAAGTCACCAGAGTCAAAAGCTCATCACCGTAGGATGCGGTCACACCGGTATCATATAAGGAAAGCTCTTTTATGTTGTTAATATATTCATCAAAAGCCGTCGCATTATCAGCATTTATGAAATTGTAAAACTTGAACACCTCATCGTTTTTATTATAGATCTGACTCCTGAATACCGCTATTATCTCATATTTCTGCTGTTCATAAAGTGTATCAAATTGGATGATCGGATGCTCTGTAAAAAATTCCTTATCCGCATACTTTAATAGATCCGCAAACATTGTACCGTTTCTCATATGATGGCCATAAATGATCGTATTGGTACCAAATGGGTTAACAGTACATCTTTTGTCTATAAAGGGTACCCCGCTTTTGGAGTTCTTCTTGTCAAAGCCGTGGGACAGGTAAAAATCATCCCCTGTATACATGACCGGGTAATTGATCCTTGTACCGTCAATTCTTATCCAGCCTACCATATCAGTGTTCTGCTCGTGCAGCTTCCTATACCGCTCCAATATGGCCGGCGGTTGATTTGGTTGAAGTTGAACTTCAGTATCACCGGTAGAAACACTTTTTTCCGTGGTATTGCCTGTAGAATTCCCTGTGATATTTGCATCCGGTATGGCCGCTGCCAACTCCCTCAGCGCTTTATCTTCCCGGGCAAGCTGTGCATAATGGAGAACAAGCATCGTGGCCGAGATGATAAACGTTAAGCCAAAGGATATCGTCAATATCAAGCTTATTCTATATCTTCGCATATGCCGTTGTTTTTCATTCTTCGTTCTTTTTTCGCTTCTGTTATTATCATGCATATATCTTTAGATCCTCCTAAATGGGCAAGCAGAAAACATATATTTCCTGTCTTATTTTATTATAGCACTTTATAGCATTTTTCCATACCGTTTCGAAGGAATTTTT
>LSQX01035807.1_pt1 | contig 29336 bp, 27 predicted proteins | sample 654561 | NCBI WGS metagenome assembly LSQX01 (sample SAMN04489861, study PRJNA283612) | anaerobic digester metagenome | isolation source: 4 biogas reactors fed with cattle manure at either 37C or 55C with and... | place: Denmark: Kongens Lyngby | collected 2014 | reverse complement strand
GGCTCTCGGTGTAGTACTCTTCAGGCCTATACCAACTGACGTTGCCGGTAACACTGATCAGATCCCCCAAGACTCCTCGTTCAATGGCGCGCTTGACAGCCGACGTCGCAGGGTTAAACCTGTTTTGGAAGCATACTGCAAGACGAACGCCTGCTTCTTTGCAGGCAGTAACAGCCATTGAAGCAGTTGCCGAGTCAGTTGCCAGCGGTTTTTCGACCAATACGTGTTTTCCATGCCTAGCTGCATCTACAACCATAGGAGAGTGCAAGTAGTGCGGGGTGCATATGAACACCGCATCTATGTCGCTTCGCTCGAGCACCTTTGTGTAATCATCATACCAGCTTTCTGCCTTGTACTTCTCTGCCAGGGTGCGAGCTCTCTCCGGCACTATGTCCACTGTAGCAACCAACTGCGCTCGCTCTGATCGGCTAAGAGCCTCTGCATGCACCGGGCCAATAACCCCGCAGCCAACTACCGCACACCTTACCTTTTTCACTGGCAGTCACCTCCTGGAACCCAGAACTAGCGATATCTAGTTGCCGTGCAGCAGTGTTCACTTGGAGTTGGCGTCTTCGATCAACAGATCTAGGCTCAGGTCCAGGGAGGAGTATGAGTGCGTTAGAGCACCCATAGATATGACATCAACGCCTGTGGCTGCAACCGCCTCGATCGTGTCACAGGTCATGCCACCAGACGCCTCAACAAGGGCCCGCCCATCAATCAGCTTCACCATCTCGGCAATCTCAGACACACTCATGTTGTCCAGCATAATCACATCCGCGCCTGCTTCAAGAGCCTGCTCGACCTCGCTTTGGGTCTCCGCCTCCACCTCAATGCGCAGCGAGTGAGGCAATCTCTTTCGCGCTCTGCGCACCGCTTCGACCAGACTGCCGGCTACTGCGATGTGGTTGTCCTTGATGAGCACTCCATCAAACAACCCAAAGCGATGGTTGCGCCCGCCGCCACATCGAACCGCGTATTTTTCGAGCACTCGAAGTCCCGGCGTCGTCTTGCGGGTGTCGACTATTACTACATCGTAGTCTCGAACCCTTTCCACAGCTCTCGCAGTTAGCGTCGCGATTCCGCTCATTCGCTGAAGGAAATTTAGGCTTACTCGCTCTGCTTTGAGAATCGAGCGCGCAGGCCCGATAACTCGAGCAAATACGTCTCCCTTCTTGACGGAGTCTCCGTCGCATACGAGTGCCTCAAAGACAACTGTATCGTCGATCTTCTTGAAGACTCTCTGTGCGACCGGAAGCCCACAGATGATTCCGGGCTGCTTGCAACGGAACTCACCGACAGCTCTAGTATCGCGGTCAACTATTGCCTCAGTCGTTAGGTCTCCAAATCCCACGTCCTCTAGCAAAGCGTATTCGACCACTCTGTCAAGAACCATTGGCTCTATGTCAATTATCAGATCTTTCACAAATCAGTCATCCTCCTCAAGACGATTCGCTTCTGCCATTCGTCGCTGCTGCTTGGGTAGTCAGTCCTGTAGTGACTGCCGCGGCTTTCAGTTCGCTCGAGTGCGGCCCTAGCCATAAGCCACGAAACAAGAAGCATGTCCCTTAGTTCCAGGTAGTCATGGAGACCACTCGAGCAGACAGGACTGTCCGACAGGCGGGCGCTTATTCGGTCGAGTTCGGCCAATGCAGTCTCCAATTGGCATTCTGACCGCGATAACCCAACGCAGTCCCACATCACCTGCCGCATTCGCTCAGTTAGGTCCGGCACTTTGGATGAGCTGCGCGCGTCAGTAGACCATTCCTTGGACCTTGGCTGCTGGATCTGCTCAAGGCTGGGGGGCAACTCCACCTCGAGCTCAACAGCAGATTTGAGGAGATCAAGGTCGCTTGACAGCGGGCGCCAAGGCTGTTCGTCAAGATAAGCCTGTACAGCCCTATACGCAAAAACGAGTGCATCCAGCAGGGAATTGCTCGCAAGCCTGTTGGCTCCATGCACCCCGGTGCACGCGACCTCTCCACATGCATAAAGGCCCGGTATGTCCGTGCGCCCCATCAGGTCGGTGGCGATTCCGCCCATCATGTAGTGTGCAGCAGGAGCTACGGGGATCAGATCTCGCGTCATATCAAGCCCATGTTCAAGAAGTGTGCGGTAGATGGTGGGGAATCGTTTGATCAGGCCTTCTCTGGACAGGCTGGTCAGATCGAGGAACACGCAATCGTCACCCAGCCGTGACATCTCGCTGACAATGGAGCGAGCTACCACGTCCCTCGGAGCGAGTTCTGCCATTTCGTGATACTGAGGCATGAACCTCTCGCCCCTGCTGTTGACAAGCTTCCCGCCCTCTCCTCTCACCGCCTCGGAGATCAAGAAGGAAGGCCTGAGCCCCGGCCTGTAAAAAGCGGTGGGATGGAACTGGAGGAACTCCATGTCAGCCACTCTAGCGCCCGCTCTGACGGCCATGGCAATTCCGTCGCCTGTAGCTGACGGTGGATTGGTGGTGTGCTTGTAGATCTGCCCGACTCCACCGGAAGCCAGCACTACTGCATCTGCGCGAAGCCGCAACACACTCCCGCTGGAGTAGTCAAATGCGACTGCACCTACACACTCTCTGCTGCCCGACAGGATCAAGTCAACTACACGGCATTGCTCTAGGACTGTAATCTGCGGGTTTTGTCTCACTAGACGTATAAGGGTCAATGCGATCTCTCGCCCGGTAGCATCGCCTCGAGCGTGCAAGACCCTGCGCATCCTATGAGCGCCTTCACGAGTCAAGGCAAGGGAATCTCCATCGCGATCAAAGTGAACTCCCAAACTCAAGAGGTCCAGTACCCTGTCAACGCCCTCGTTTACAGTCACTGTGACTGCGTCAAGCGCGCTCATTCCGGCACCCGCAGCCAGGGTGTCTTCGATGTGCAGTTCTCTTGAGTCCATCCGGCTTATGGCAGCGGCTATGCCACCTTGGGCGTAGTATGTATTACTGAGGGTCAGGTCCCTCTTTGTCACAAGCAGCACCGAACCTTTGCGGGCAGCCTTCAGTGCTGCATAAAGACCGGCGACTCCGCTCCCGATCACCAAGAGGCCTGCGCGACGCTCCTCGATTGGTGTTCCCAGGCCTCTGAGAATCGAGCAGCCCTCTTGTCCTGCGCCGTCACCCAATCTCTATCATCCTCTCCAAAGCCCTCACTGCTCTCTGCCGAACATCTCCATCCACCGTGATCCTCGGCGTAAGCGAAGCCAGTGAATCCCTGACATGAGTGAGGGTGGTCCGCTTCATATTGGGACATACCAACCTGGGTGATAGAAGATAGAACTGCTTATCCGGATTCGCCTTTTTGAGCTGGTGAAGCATACCCATCTCAGTCCCGATGATCAGTGTCTTGGCATCAGTCTGCTTGGCGAAGTCCAGCATCTGAGCAGTGCTTCCGACGAAGTCGGCCATCTCTGCAACCTCTGGCCTGACTTCCGGATGTACAACGACGAGAGCTTCCGGATGAGCAGCCCTTGCTTTGATCACATCATCGGTCTGCAGTCTGTGATGTGTAGGGCAGTATCCCGGCCAAGGGATGATCTCCTTGTCCACTCTCGCGGCCACGTACGCAGCCAGGTTTTGGTCTGGGACAAAGATCACTCGTTTTTCCTCTAGGGACTGGACCACGCGCACAGCGTTTGCAGAGGTGCAGCATATGTCGCTCTCAGCCTTGACTGCAGCCGAGGTGTTGACATAGCTGACTACTGCCGCGTCAGGGTGCTTCTCGCGCATCGCCCTGACCGACTCGGCATCTGCCATGTCTGCCAGAGGGCACCCGGCGTCAATAGCAGGCAACAGGACCGTCTTGTCTGGAGACAATATCGCCGCACTTTCTGCCATAAAATGGACTCCACAGAACACAATCACGCTCTGTGGCACTTTGGCCGCGGCTCGTGCAAGTGCGAGCGAATCACCGACGATGTCGGCTATATCCTGTACCTCGGGATTCTGGTAATTATGTGCAATAATGATAGCATCGCGCTCTGCTTTCAGCCTGCGAATCTCTTCTACTAGATCATTGTGAATCTCACTCATCTAAGCCTCTCCTAGCACGCATAACCTAGATAGCTGACAGTCTCAAGCTAACCTCATTCTAAGCGCTCGGAAAGAACGTTGTCAACCGGCGGCTCCCTCCATAAACATCATTGCGTTCATAAACTCGTCCTGGAACGTCGGGTCATTGCCGAGTTCGATGTAGATGGCACTAGCAGCAAGCCTGTCCGCTCTGTCTAGCAGTTCTTCAGAGAGCAGTGCCATCTTGGCACCGGTTCCGGCAGCGTTGCCAAGTGGAACGATTCGCTCCTCGTCGATTCCGGGAAGCATCCCTATGCGAACAGCTGCAGTCTTGTTGATGTAGTTGCCGAACGCGCCTGCCAGAAAGACAGTGTCGATTTCACTGCACGATATCCCTGCTCTCTTGCAGAGAATCGAAAACCCGGCTGCTATTGCGCCCTTGGCCAACTGCAACTGGCGAACGTCTGACTGAAACAGCGATATCTCGCGCTCTGAGTTGCTAAAGAGAACAAACCTGACGCCTCGTTCGTCCTCTTTGACTCGGCTCGCCAAGGCTGGGTCAACTCTGCCAGCAAGCTCTAAAGGCGGACAAAGCCTTCCGGTAAAATCGATAATCCCAACCCTCAGAAGCTCTGCTACGGCGTCGACTAGCCCCGACCCGCATATGCCCATCGGTTCGCCCCCGTTGATTACACGAAGGCTGAGGCCTTTAGGAGATATTGCCACCGCCTCTATTGCCCCTGCGGAACCCCTCATCCCATGAACGATTTGAGCGCCCTCGAATGCGGGGCCTGCTGCAGTCGAACAAGCGAACATCTCGCGATCATGTACCAACACCAGTTCGCCGTTGGTGCCGAGATCGAGCAGGAGCGATGTTCCGCTTCTGCCATCCAGGCCTGCAGCAATAGCCGCGGCTACAGTGTCAGAACCGATGAACCCTCCAATATTAGGAAGAACAGTTATCAAGCCGTCGGGATGTATGTTCAGACCCAGTTGACTCGCCCGATCATGATACGCCCTGCCCATAACCCCGACGTACGGCATAGTAGCAAGGGAAGACGTGTCGAGCCCCAGCAGCATGTGAGTCATGCAGGTGTTGCCTGCTACCGTGCAGTGGTAGATCCTATTGGCGGCAACCCCGGCCTTTGAGGCCAGCTCATTGAGAATGTCGTTAAGTGCGGAGACTATCTCAGAACGCAAGGCCTCCCTCGACTCTACAGACTGCGAAGAGTAAGTAATGCGGGAGATCAAATCCGCCCCATGGGCAACCTGAGGATTGGTGCGCGATGCGACTGCTACTTGGCTGCCTGAGCTCAAGTCGACGAGGTACCCCACTACTGTAGTAGTGCCGATATCGAACGCGGCACCGTAGTGTTCGCCTGTAGTATCGCCGGGCTCGACTGCTATGACGCAGTCGCCAGTGTGTGCAACAGTTAACTGCCAATCCGACTTGCTCAGCGTATCGGGAAGGCTCTGGAGAGTGCCCAGGCTGACGTTTGCCTTGCGCCTGTCTACAGACGGGCGAAGCTCTGCGAGCGAATCCAGGATGCGGTCGAGGTGATACCGCTGGTCATCCATCGCAGGTGCAGGCGGGCTGACCACGTCCTTCTTGACCAAAGGCTGCGAAACCACTTGCTGCTGCATGGGGGTCCCTTCTACAAGTATGTTGCCTGCTGCAGACCCAGCGGAACTGTACGCACTAACCACGCAGTCGCCTGTCGGCACAGCCTGACACGCGAGTCTGATGCCCTGGCCAATCTCACTGCTGCTCAGATGACGTTTCTCTGTGTCAGTCAAATCAGACAACTGGCCGCTGACGCGCACCTTGCACTTGCCGCAAGTACCCCTTCCATTGCATGGAAGATCAAGGCTGATGCCGACTTCCCGCATCATCTGTGCAAGTGTCTTGCCCTCGTATTCGATTTCGAATGTATTAGGACCGATTCTAACAATCATGCTGCTTGATCTCCATAAATAAGGTAGAGACTTCCCTTGGGGAAGTCTCGCAAGTAGCCGATCAAAAGCCCCAACCGTCAGGCTTGTTAAGCAATCCCGAGCAGATCCTTTGCCAGATCAACAGCTGAGCTGGCATCCGGGGCATAGCCGTCAGCACCGATCTCATCGGCGTACTTCTGAGTTACAGGTGCGCCACCAATCATTACCTTGACCTCGTCCCTGAGCCCGTCAGCCTCAAGGCGATCTAGGGTGTCCTTCATCGCAGGCATAGTGGTGGTCAAGAGAGCAGACAAACCTATCAGCTTGGCGTTTGTCTCTTTCGCGAGCGACGAGAACTTCTCCGGTGGAACGTCGACTCCAGCGTCGATCACCTCGAAACCTGCGCCTTCGAGCATCATAGCAACAAGGTTCTTGCCGATGTCGTGCAGGTCTCCCTTGACTGTTCCAATGACGACCTTGCCTATGGGTTCCACATTGGACTCCGCCAGCAGCGGCTTAACCACAGCCAAGCCGGTCTTCATAGCCCTAGCCGCGATCAATACCTCAGGCACATATACCTCGTTCTTCTTGAACCGCTCTCCGATCACTGCCATGCCCGGTATCAGCCCCTGATTGAGGATGTCAACAGCCGATACCCCTTCTGCGACCGCACTTTCTGCGAGCTCTTTGACTTTCGCTGCGTTTCCGGCTATTAGTGCGTCCTGCATTTCCTTGAAGTCTGCCATGAATCAGTTTCCCTCCTATATCAGTTGATCATTGCAGCGGGATCAATGCAGCCCAATAGCTGCAATCAGTGTCAGTCTTGTCGCTGCATTAGGGCTGCTTGAACCGTATTGTGCATCAGCATCGCGATGGTCATCGGACCGACACCCCCAGGAACCGGTGTTATGTACCCTGCTACCTCGCGTGCTGTCTCAAACTCCACGTCGCCGACCAAGCGTCCTTCGACCCGGTTGATCCCGACATCAATGACCACTGCTCCTGGCTTGATCATGTCGCCCTTTATCAGTCCGGGCCTGCCTACAGCTACGACCAATATGTCTGCCTGCCTGCACTTGGCTGCAAGATCTACGGTCTTTGAGTGACAGACGGTCACGGTCCCGCTTTCTTGCAAGAGCAAGAGTGCTGTCGGCTTCCCGACTATGATGCTCCTGCCTACGACTACGCATTCCTTTCCCTGAACCTCAACGCCGGTGCTCTTGATCAACCTCATGACTCCTGCAGGAGTGCATGGGACAAATCCAGGCTGCCCTGCTACGAGAGATCCTAGACTTACGGCATGAAACCCGTCTACGTCCTTTCTTGGGCTTATCTCGGCTATAACTGCCTGCTCGTCGATATGGCCTGGCAGAGGAAGCTGGACCAAGATGCCGTGGATGCTTGGATCTGAGTTGAGTTGCCTTACGAGGCCTAGTAGCTCGTCCTGAGTGGTAGAGGCCGGCAAGAGATGCTGCTCCGAGTAGATGCCCAGCTCTTCGCACACCCGCTTCTTCATATTGACATAAACCGAAGATGCAGGGTCATCTCCAACCATCACAACAGCCAAACCAGGTACGAGCCCGCCAGCCTTGATCTCGCGCACTTGCTTCGCAAGATCCGAACGTATCTGCGCAGCAATAGCTTTCCCATCGATCAGAACAGCGGACATATGGCACCTCCAAAGGCACTGGAGCAGCGGAGCTACTCCTGCATTTCTATCTTACACTGAACGTCGAGCGCTTTCATCAAAATTTACTTGCGCTGATGGGTAGAAAATTGCTCAAGAGAGCTCGGTTGTAAGCTTATTGACCAAACGCCTAAACGCGTCTCCCCTATCTTTATAGCTCTTGAACATGTCAAAGCTTGCGCACGCGGGAGACAAGAGGACAGCGTCTCCTGCTTTGGCCTGTGATACCGCAAGCTCAACCGCTTCGTCAAAAGACGAGGCCTGATGCACAGATCTCAGCGTTACCTCTCTATTGGATGACTCATGCTCCTGGACTGCCTTCTCTACTGACCTTCGGATCTTGGCTGAAGCCTGGCCGACAAGCACTAGCGATCTGACCTCTCGGACAATCACCCGGCCGAGCTCGTCATAGTCCAGGTTTTTGTCGTATCCGCCTGCGATCAGCACTACGGGGCCGTCAATCGCCCTGATAGCTGCGATGGTCCTGTCCGGGCTAGTAGCGATTGAGTCGTTGTAAAAAGCTATTCCGTGCCAATGACACAGCAGCTCCAATCTGTGCTCAACGCCTCTGAAGCTGCGGATAGCCTCCCGTATGCGTTCTGCGCAAACCCCGCAAATCCTCCCCATCAGTATAGCTGCAAGACAGTTTGAAAGATTGTGTTCGCCAAGGAGCGGGATGTCGCTCCGCTTGCAGACAAGCTCAGTGGTATCTCCAGAACGATAAACCAGGTCGTCTCCAACTAGATAAGCTCCATCCGAATCCATGGGCTGCAGCCCGTAGAGCCTTGGCATTCCGCCAAACTCACCAGCCAGACTGCGAGTCCTTGGATCGTCGCAGTTGAGCACCGCGTAATCCTCTTGTGTCTGAAACCGTATGATATTCTCTTTAGCCCGGTAGTACTCATCGAGGCTCTTGTGATGATCGAGATGATTGGGCGCGAGATTGAGGATCGCTCCTATCCACGGGCTGGAGTCTACCACCTGCAACTGGAAGCTGCTCAGCTCGAGAACAACCACAGCATCGTCGTCAATCGAATCCAATCTACTCAGTATCTCGGCACCGATGTTGCCTGCCAGGATGCATTTTCTACCCGAGTGGTTTATGACCGATGCGACCAGACTTGCTGTCGTAGTCTTTCCTGCGCTTCCGGTGATCCCGACGACAGGAGAGCCGCACACGCGAAGAAAGAGGTTGATCTCCCCATTGATGGAGGCACCTCTTCTTACTGCCTGTTGAATCTCCGGGATGTGTGGACTCACTCCAGGAGAAATGAAAATCTCATCATACTTGTCTAAATCCTCAAGATACGAGTCGCCCAGGTGGTATTCTACGCCCAGCGCCTCAAGGCGGGCCAGCTTTCCTTTGCCCAATTGATCTGCTGAGCTCCGGTCCAACGCGACTACATCGCAGCCAACGGACCTGAGAAATTCTACAACTGACATGTTGCTGATGCCGAGCCCAACGGCTGCGATGCGCCTCTGCCGTAGACGAGCAATCTCCTGCTCAAAGACTGATGACCTGCTCAAGTGCTGTCTCTCCCTTGCAAGGCTTAACCTCAAAACTCCCGCCTAAATCTGCCGGGCGTCACCTTGACGTGTTTCTTGAAAACCCTGCTAAAATAGCTGGCGTCTGAATAGCCGACCTTCTCTGCGATCTCTGCTATAGTTAACTGCGTGTCTTTGAGAAGCTTCTTGGCCTTATCAAGTCTGACCTCAGTAAGATATGATACGAAAGTTGTTCCCAACTCATCCCTGAATAAATGGCTGAGGTAGAATGGGCTGACATGAACTGCTTCTGCCACACGGTCAAGGCTCAGGTCCGGATCATGTGCGTGTCTCTTTATGTACTTGACGGCGTTGTTTATCAGCCGGAAATGGCGCTTGTTTCTACTCTCATACACAGTGTCTAGGAACCTGTCCAGGACCTTGACCAGCCAGACCCACAACTCCTCCATGCGCCTGGCCTGTCCGAGTTCGTCAAGGTACACGAAATTGAGGCCGAGCAGTTTGTCGAGGCTCGCTCCTCCCTCAACTGCAGCCCTGGAAAGCACGACCATGAGTTCAAGAGTGCGAGCTTTCATCACCTCGAAGTCGTGCTCATCGCAATAGTCTTCATTGCAATACAAGATACTCCCGAGTATCTCATTGAGTATTTCCTTAGCCCCTGTACGGTCGCCAAGCCTGACCAGCCCGATTAGCTCGCGTTCTTTTTCAAACGGGTACCTAGGACGAGGCGGCCTATGGCTTCGGGAGTCTGTTTCATAAGAAGCGTCACCGCCACAGCTGTTGGCATACGAGTCATAGGCAGCATTGTCTGACATCCGAGGTACACCTCCATTTCCTTGTGCGCTGACTACGCTTGACGGTATGAGGCACCCAACCCAATCAGCCTCATAATCCTAGCCCCGGTTCTCCTCAATAGCTCACCTGCTCTTTCAAAAGACTCCTCCAAGGTCATAGGCCCATCGGCAATAGGCACTAGAGCAGAAAACCCGAGGTCATAGAGCACTTCTGCGTCCGCTGCCACCTGGCCTGCCACTCCAACGACAGGGACATTCTGTGCGCGGGCAACCCTCGCTACACCCATCGGAGTCTTGCCGTGACTAGTCTGCGAGTCAAGCCGACCCTCGCCCGTAATGACAAGATCGCAGCCTGTAACGCGATCAGCAAGCCGGGTCGCCTCAATCACTATGTCAACACCGGGCCTCAAGGCCGCATTGAGAAACGCCAGCATACCTGCTCCAAGCCCGCCCGCAGCTCCGGCTCCACTGACGTCCTCGACGTCTTTGTGAAGCTGCTCGCGAATCACCCGTGCGTAATTCGCTAGTGCACGGTCCAGTTCCTCGATCATCTCCTCGGTGGCGCCCTTTTGCCGACCGTATACTGCAGTCGCTCCTTTTGGCCCGGTCAATGGATTGGTCACATCACATGCCACGATGATTTCAACATCTGAGAGCCGCGAGTCCATCCCAGACACATCGATGGCAGCCAAGTCCTTTAGAGCCGCGCCTCCCCTCTGGATCTCATTGCCTGATCGGTCTAGAAGCCTCGCACCAAGAGCCTGCGCCATCCCCGCGCCTCCGTCGTTAGTCGCAGACCCGCCTATACCAACTATCAATTTGGTCGCACCTGCATCGAGTGCAGCTTCGATCAGCTGTCCGGTGCCGTAAGTACTAGTGACTCTCGGATTTCTCTCGTAGTCCTTGAGCAACGGCAGTCCCGATGCAGCTGCCATCTCTATAACTGCAGTATGTCCGTCGCCCATAATGCCATACTCGGCTGTCACCGGTCTTCCTAGCGGATCCAAGACTTCAGCAGTCAAGATCTTGCCGGACGAAGCATCCACTAGAGACCTCACTGTGCCTTCGCCGCCGTCAGCCATGGGAACCACGTCTACCACTGCTTCGCTACACACAGACAGAATTCCATCTTTGAGTGCATTTCCTACCTCGAGCGCAGTCAAACACCCCTTGAACGAGTCCGGTGCAATGAGGATCCTCACGACAGCACCTCCGGTCACTGGCAGTACTTGTTGATTCCAGTATGACACATTAGATCAGAAAAGCGAAAAGAGAACAACAAAAACGGGCCTGACTCATCAATCGGCCCGAATCTCATTACAATCATATCCATATGCCAATGGCTGGGGCGGCAGGATTCGAACCTGCGCATCCAGGATCCAAAGTCCCGTGCCTTACCGCTTGGCTACGCCCCATCTCCGAACTCATCGAGAGTATAGCACGAACGAATTCGGAGTGTCAAGGCAGCCAGCAGGAGCTGGTGGTCCTGTACCAATACGACTGTCTGCGCTCACACTGTCCTCTACGACTCATCCGCCTCGCTCGCAGCTGATTCGTAGTGCTGAAGGATCGCGTTCTGAATCAGCTCTCGGCACTCTGAGTTAATAGGGTGCGCGATATCTCTGAACTCTCCCGTCGGAGTCTTGCGGCTCGGCATAGCAACGAACAATCCGTTGTGGCCCTCTATGACCCTTATGTCCCTGACCACGAACATATTGTCGAACGTGATTGACGCTATTGCCTTCATCCTGCCTTCAGACTCAACCCTTCGAACCCGGACATCTGTGATGTGCATTAGTCTAACCACCCTTCCTCACTGATGCTTGTCTGAGTGTACTTTCCTAAATTCTACATTTATCGTAAATTTCCTTCTTACGTGAGAAAGGATTTTATATCAGACATCACATCTGTTGACTAGTATCTCTTGAACTCGAGAGTAATCCTTGGGTTTATCGACATCAACACCTACTCCGGGGTAATCAGAAATGACAGCTCTGCCCTTTAAGCCGAGCACATTGTAAACACGCTGCTCAATATCAAAGATCGAAAGCTGCCGGAATAGGTACTTGACAATGCACCGGAAACCAAGGAGCATCCCCAACTCGAGTGGTTTTTTTCTGAGTGAGATGACTCGATCGATCACATCGCTGTACTTGTCAAAGATGTCCGAGTCCAGTAGCAACATATTGCCGCCGGTGAACGTACCGTCCTTTATAGTCACATACGTGCGTGAGATGTCCTCAAAAGCCAACTCGACAACCTCTCTGCGCACGATTGAGTAATAGACCTGAACACTGTCATCTTGGCACCGGGAGACGAAGTCATCGACAGCTTCGCCTGTCAACAGCGGAACGTCTGCAGTGACGATTAGTACCTTTTGCGGTGATTGGAACCTCGAGAGTCCCCGCTTCACGTTGTTTAGGATCGTATCACAGGAATCCACGAACACGAGATCCTGTCCGCAAATCCGAGATCTCAGCTCCTTAGAAGGCCCGATGACCGCGATCTCGCCGACTGACCTTGACTCTCTAAGCGCATCCAACACCCACTGGATCATGGGACGGCCCGCCACAGGTATCAACGCTTCGAGCAGCTCGTCGCTGACGGTACTGAGAGGCTGCTTGTTCAATGCTCCTGCCAAGACAATTGCGTCAACAGTCACTTGGACCACCTCACGTCATGAAATCCGGTAGCCGTATCTTGTTCATCCAGATGTTTCTGAGGTGGCTGAGCTGCTCTCGCTAGTCTTTTTCTTCCCACGTCGCTGCTCCGACATAAGCTTCATCAATGCGTTTCTCGCTGCCTCAATATGCTCCTCAGCTCGCTTGCGCGCGGCACCCGGATCTCTCTCTGCAATCGCGTCCACGATCTGCACGTGTTCGTGCACGGCAATTGCCAAACGGCCTGGATACGCCAGCGACTGAGTGCGAAATCTGAGTATCTGCTCCCTCAGGTTGCTGATAATCTGAGTCAGTCGCTGATTTCTGCTCGCTTCGTAGATAACTTCATGGAACTCTATGTCGAGCTCCACTGCCTTGTCTGCATCGCCTTTGTCAAGGCAGTCTGAGGTTCTCGCAATCACACGTTCGAGCTGCTCAATTTCCTCGTCTGTAGCTCTCTCGGCTGCTAAGCCGGCAGCCAATCCCTCCAACGCACCGCGAATCTCAAACGCATCCGCTATGTCTTTGAGTGAGAGTTGTGCAACATACGCGCCCCTGCGAGGGATCATCACGACAAATCCCTCAAGTTCAAGACGCCTGATAGCTTCCCGCACAGGCGTGCGGCTCACACCCATAGCCTCTGCGAGCTGCACCTCCATAAGACGGTCGCCAGGCTCCAATCTGCGCTCAATAATCGCATTTCTCAGCGCCTCGAACACTATCTCTCGAAGCGGGCGGTAACTGTCTATCTCTATTGGTATCTTCAACTCACTCATCAACTTCACTCCCTCTTCAACAGCATACCAGAAGAGGCTCTCGTATACGTCACCGTGCACTCATCAAAGACACTCGATACTTCCTGAGCTATGCTCTTGGCCTCCAACTCACTTGATACTATACCAAACACGCTCGGCCCACTGCCGGACATAGTCGCTCCCAGCGCTCCGCATTCGAGCAAAAAGCCGGCCGCCTGCTCTACTACAGGGTGAAGCGACGCCGCTATGGGATAGAACGCGTTGCTCATAGCTGCTGCTATACCGGGCAGATCGTTCTTGCTGATGGCCCGCTCGATGGCGCTGATGTCCGACTTAGTGCAGCCGCGGCCCGGCCATGTATCAAGCAAACGATACATCTCTGCGGTGGATACCTCAATCGGCGGGATAACAAGGACTACCCAGAAGTTGGATGGAGACGGTAGTTGTATCAGGCGGTCGCCTATTCCCTCAGCTCTGGCAGTGCCGCAACGGATGCAGAAAGGCACGTCTGCGCCAAGCCTGCTGCCCAGCTCCTCCATCTCCTGGCGGCTAAGGCCGAGGCCAAGCAGCTCGTTGAGGCCAACGATAGCTCCTGCAGCGTCGGAGCTTCCTCCGCCCAGCCCTGATGCAGCAGGCACGCGCTTGTGCAGGTGGATCGTGATCGCGGCACGGATCCCGCATGCCTGTAGGACGAGCTCGGCTGCTCGCACTGCAAGATTGGACCTGTCAGTCGGAGCATCATGCCCTGTGACTGTCAAGGTCACACTGGAGCCTGCTGCACCCGTGATGTCCAAACATGACATGACAAGGTCGTCGCCCAGCTCCAGTGACTGCATGACAGACCGTATTTCATGGTACCCGTCAGGCCTTCGCTCCAGGACATCCAGGAAAAGATTGATCTTGGAGCAGGTCCTGACTCTGACCTTGGTATTCTGTGAGAGACGATCCATGGTGCCTACTTAACTGCTGAACAGGCCTTTGACAAAATTGACGACAGAACGCCAGATTCTCACGTGGACAGCCGCCTTTGGAACGTCCTCGGCTGCGTACACCGGGACGCTGTTGGCCTCGTTTTCACCGACAAAGGCTACAAAGCGGCCTACCACAGTACCCTTCTCAATGGGAGCCTGGACTTCTTCCTGAATAATCCGGGTGCTCACCTGATCTCTCTTTGTGACCTCGACAAGAAACGTCAGATCGCCTGCTGCCACAGCATCGACAGTAAGGCTTACGCCGTCCTTTACCTCTACCTTGCCTACGACGTCGCCCTCGCTTGCAGGATTTAGCCTATCAAAAGCCTTGAAGCCATATTCCACTAGCTCTCTCGCCTTTTGCCACCTGCTGTCATCAGACTGATAGCCCATTACAACCGCTATCCTGTGCTCGTCTCCACGTGAAGCAGTGGCAGAAAGGCAGTATCCAGCATTTTGAGTGTGTCCGGTCTTCATGCCAGTGAGACCGTCCAACTGGCCTAGCAGTTTGTTTGTGTTGTAAATGGTCGTCTTACCATCCCGAATGGTCGTGTACCTCTTGGAGGTCCAGTCCAAAACTGAAGGATAGCGCAACACGAGTTCCCTGGTCATGATAGCCAAATCATAAGCCGAAGAGTAATGGCCGTCCTCTGGAAGGCCGTTCGTGTTTGTGAAGCGGGTATCTTTCAGGCCCAACCTCTCGGCTTCCTTGTTCATAAGTGTGACAAAAACCTCTTCTGTGCCGGCCAAGTGTTCTGCGACCGCGACACAAGCGTCGTTGGCAGAAGCGATGGCAATGGCTTTCATAAGGTCCTCGAGGCTTATGCGTTCGCCTTCAGCCAAGTAGATCTGACTTCCGCCTATACCTGCGGCTTTCTTGCTGACACGGACAATATCATCGAGCGATCCCTTGCCCTGTTCGATCGCCTCCATCGCAACAAGCATTGTCATGACCTTGGTCACGCTTGCAGGAGCACGCCTGACATGGGCTCCGTCCTCAGCCAACACCTGGCCCGAGACGGTGTCTATCAGTATATAGGTGGGATCGAACGGCGTATCGCCTTGGGCCAGCGATATCCCTAGACTCGTTGTCACCACCATAATGGCAGTGAGTAAGGCAGTTAAAGCGCCCTTTCGCATTAATTTCAAACCTCCAACATAGCTTTCTACAGATATTCAGCGAGTGCTCGCCTATTCCTCCTTCGAAATGCTGGCACAGCGCAGTCCTGAAGGAAACGTAAGGGCCCTGTGGAATGATACCAAAGAGCGCAATATCAGCAATGATAGGGATAACAGGAGCGCACCGTCAAGACGGTAGCCGCTCATACCTAACTGGAGGCAGACACTAATGAGAATCCGCTGTAACTACACTGATCACGCAGACCTGGCTATCAAGAGGCTGGAAAAGGGTGTCTTGCTCGTGTCCCAGCACGAGGGGAAGACAAACGTGATGGCTATGGCATGGGGATTCCCCGGGTTTATGTGGAGCAAACCCGTGTTCATAGCTCCAGTGCGAACTTCCCGCTTTACGCATGACCTCATCGAAGGCTCAGGTGAGTTCGTAGTATGCATACAACCGGAAACCATGGACGACATCATGATGCGCACAGGCTCGTGCAGTGGCAGAGATGTCGACAAACTCAAGGAGCTAAACCTTGAGACGTTCAACGTTCCGGAAGTAAGCGTTCCCGGTATCGAGGGATCACTGCTTACATATGCCTGCAAAGTTATACACAAAGCGTCTGCAGAGCCTTTGAGCAACCACACCCTGTTCTTTGGCCACGTCCTGGGAGTGTACGCTGACAAATCATTGGGCTAAAGTCAATCTTCAGGTCGGGCAGTCGCATCCTCAATCACCGGAAGTACTGTTGGCGCATGCGTTACCGGGTCGGTGTACACTACGACCTTTATCCCGTAGACGTCAGAAAGCAGCTCCGGCGTAAAGACCTCGTGAACCGGGCCGTCAGCCACTATCATTCCCTCCTTGAGCAGTACGACCCTCGTACAGTACCTGGCTGCCAATGCGAGGTCGTGAATGGCGATTATGGCGCAGCCACCATTCATGACGAACTCGCGCACAACTGCGAATATGAGTTCCTGGTGCCTGAGATCGAGGCTGGCGGTAGGCTCGTCTAGAAGCATAATGGGCGTGGTTTGCGCCAGTGTTTTGGCCATTGAGATCAGTTGCGCTTCGCCTCCGGAGATGGACGTTACGCGCCTGCCTACAAGGCCAAGCGTATCGGTCTTGCGCATGGACTCCCACACGATGCCCCAGTCCTCCTCCGACTCGCTCTCAAAGCGCGACAGGTAAGGATGCCTGCCCATCATCACGACCTCTTCTGTAGAGAATGCGAAGTCAAGCAACAGGTTTTGGGGCATAAGTGCAGCCGCTCTTGCGATCTGCCTAGGGCTCATAGACGAGATGTCCTCTCCAAACAGCATCCCGCTGCCTGATACAGGCGAAGGGCACTTGATAATCGACTTGAGCAGTGTGGACTTCCCTGCTCCGTTCGGCCCGACCAATCCCACGAGCTCGCCTCTGCTTGCAGACAGGCTGATATCTGACAAAATGCGGCGCCCTCCGAGATCAACGGACCACTGCTTCAACTCGATTGCCGAGCGAGTTGAGCCGCCCCGACCTACCGGGTTGGGACCTACTCGGTTGGTTGTGCCTGTGTGATTCCAAGTACCCATGGGCTATATCATCCCTCTCTGACGCTGGCTCCTGCGGAGCAGGTATATGAAGTATGGGGCGCCGATAAATGCAGTTACAATCCCGACCTGCAGCTCAATTGGCCTGGCGACCACTCTTGCAATCAAGTCTGCGAGGATCAAGAACGAAGCGCCGCCGAGTGCAGAGACGGGCAGTAGAACTCTGTGATCCGGACCGACTATGAGGCGCAGTATGTGCGGCACTATCAGGCCAACGAACCCGATCGTACCTGTAACAGAAACTGCCGCACCTGTAACCAACGAGGCTAGCGTGAGCAGGATCTTATTGGATACCTCCGGATCGACCCCGACCCCCCTCGCTCCCTCTTCTCCGAGCAGCATGACGTTGAGGTCTCTGGCAAACACCAGCATCGCCGCGCTTCCAAGAAGGACGGGTGCTGTGATCATATAGACGTGCTCATACCCGCGGCCGGACAATCCGCCCATCATCCAAAACACCATCTGCCTCATCTGATAGTCATTGCTGAAAGAGAGGATTGTCGAAGTCGCGGCACTAAACAGAGCGCTGGCAGCGACGCCTGCCAGCAACAAAGTGCTGACAGACGCCCTGCCTTCGACTGTCGACACCAGGCGTATGAGCGTGGTCGCAACTAGTGCGCCGACAAAGGCAGCAAAGGGTGTAGCAAACAGGTGCAAAGATGCAAAACCGGTGTATATCGCTGTGACCGCACCGAGCGAAGCACCTGCCGAGACTCCTATGATTCCCGGGTCGGCCATGGGGTTTCTAAATACCCCCTGCATCACAGCTCCTGATATGCCCAGAGCCATTCCCACCTCGCCTGCTATGAGCACCCTAGGCACGCGGACGAAATGGATTATTGTCTCGGTGCCCGCACTCCAATCCCCTCTGTCGATAAGCCCGATCTTGTACAAGATGATCTTGACCGTGTCCTTAAAGCTGACATCGACTGATCCGAGGCTGGTTGCCAGTATTGCGGACACAACGAGGACCCCTGTAGATACAGCCAATGCAGCGCCAATCCTGCGACGGAACGCCAAGCTTACCACCTCTTATTCGAGCAACTCAGGATGCAAAATGCTAAGGAGGTCCTCAAACCCCTTCACTATGAACTGGCTTGTTGTAGTCATGTGCTTCTGGTCGACAGAGAGTACACGGCCGTTCACTACGGCGCTCAGGCCCGAAAACTTCGGATTTGAGCAGAAGTCGTTGATAACGGACTGGTCAGGCTCTCCGTAGAAGTCAAACACTATGAAGTCAGGGTCTGTAGCTATGATGTTTTCCTCGGACACATTGCCCCATCCGACTATGCCCAGTTCATCAGCAACATTGATCGCGTTGCACCTGCGGATGAGTTCGTCGTATGTCGTCCCTCTCCCGTATGTGCTTCCCCAGGTCGTGTATATTAGCACCCTAGGCATGAAGGTCGCACTAGCGGCCAAAGCGTCGAGTTCTTGCAGCTTTGCCTCCAGTTCCTTTGCAAGAGCAGTTGCCTCCGCGACTGCGCCGACTGCTTGACCCAAGGCGACAATATTCTGAGGGATCTGGCTTATCTCAACTATGTCCTCCATTACATAAACAGGGATGCCTGTCTGCTTGATCTGATTGACAACGTCAGGGTTGTTCCAAGGAGCGACAACTACGAGGTCTGGGTTGAGTGCTATTACACTCTCGGAATTGAAGTCGATGATGTTGTCGACTTCCCTAGCCAGCTCTGCGACGTTGCTCATGCTCTCGTCTGTGTCGAAGGATGTTACGCCCACAATCCTCTCATGATCTATTAGCGAAAACAGGATCTCCGTGCCAGAGACAGCAACTGACACGATCCTCTCAGGTACTCGCTCAAGGCGAACTGTATTTCCTACTCCGTCTACGACTTCATACGGGCTGCTCGCAAATGCAAACTGTACAGATAGCGCGACTGCAGCCAAGATTGCCAACGCGATGTATGTAACCCGGGCTGCGCGGGTCGGATAACTACGGACTGTCATGGTCTACCTCCTCAAGTACAATCGCTCAAACATCAAAAAACCCCACCATTCCGGGTGAGGATCTTAGGCAACAAATCTCGTGACCAGCCAGTCTCGATCACGGAGACAAAGCTCTAATCACTACATCATCCCCTTTCCGCGAAGGTTTGCTGATGTGTCAATGAGGCAGGTCTCCTGGCTATCGGATCACAGCTCCTCCTCGGCCTTCCCAGCTATCTGCCAGTGGCAATGATCGGGAGGGCTCCCCGACTACAGTGGCGGGACCGCGTGGTTACCCTTGGCAGGGCTCCAACTTCCCTATTACCTCATGCAGGCCGACCCAGCAATGGCCAAGTCAGGTCGATCGGCATGAGCACCCCATCGACTCCATATTTAGTTGTAGGGCCAGAGCGCTCAAACAAGACCCGTCTTATTGTATTCTGTGCAGTGCGCGGCATTCCTCCTATGGATGAACCAATGAACGAACCAAACCTAAGACTTGGACATATACCTTATCTGATCCTGGCTCAAAGCGTCTATCTCGATCCCCAGTGCCTCGAGTCTCAAAGCCGCAACTCTGTTGTCGATCTCTGCAGGCACTGGCATCACACACGGATCAAGCCTGCTCTCCTGCAGAGCGAGATACTCGAGACAAAGCGCTTGGAGTGCAAAGCTCATGTCCATTATCTCAACAGGATGACCGTCACCTGCTGCGAGATTTACGAGACGCCCTTCAGCGAGCAAGTAGACCTTTCTGCCATCACGCAGCTTGTATTCGTCTATATTGCCTCTCACCCGTGTGCACGAGACAGCCCGAGACTGCAATACCGGCTTGCTTATCTCGACATCAAAGTGCCCGGCATTTGCCAAGACGGCGCCATCCTTGAGGTTGTCTATGTGCTCCTCTGTTACAACATCTTTGCAGCCAGTGGCAGTGACTACGAAGTCTGCGTGCTTGACTGCTTCGCGCATAGGCATGACTGCGAACCCGTCCATCAAGGCTTCGTTGGCTTTGACTGCGTCCACCTCGGTCACTATGACTCGAGCACCAAGCCCCCTTGCACGCATAGCTATACCTCGGCCGCACCAACCGTACCCCGCTACGACCGCTGTCTTGCCTGCAACTACAAGGTTAGTCGTGCGCATAATCCCATCCCACGCAGACTGCCCCGTGCCGTACCTGTTGTCAAACAGGTGCTTCGATCTTGCGTCGTTGACTGCCAGCATCGGAAATCTGAGCCGCCCCTCCGCTGCCAGTGCCCTCAGCCGGATCACGCCTGTAGTGGTCTCTTCGCACCCGCCCAATACGCCTTCGGCCAGATCCGAGCGTGACGAGTGAAGAAGGCCCACCAGGTCTCCGCCGTCGTCAAGCACCAGCGTGGGCTTGCAATCGAGCACCTTGTTGAGGTGGTCGAAGTATTCCTCGTGAGTAGCGCCATGCCACGCATGCACCTCTACGCCCATTGTCGCCACTGCCGCTGCGACATCATCCTGGGTCGAGAGCGGGTTGCTGCCTGTTAAGAACACTTCGGCTCCGCTCTGTTGGAGCGTGATGGCCAGGCATGCAGTCTTGGCCTCAAGGTGTATAGACATTGCTACTCTATGGCCTTTGAGCGGCTGTTTCTCTGCAAACACCTCACGGATTCGACCTAGCACAGGCATGTGGTCCCGCGCCCAATCGATCTTGAGCATTCCGCTCTGCCAGAGGCTGTGGTCGCGAATAGTCGAATTGCCCATAGATTGCTCCCTCACAGTAGTCACTGAGACACATGCTCAGCTGGCTTTGCTCCTGATGCTCTTTATGCGGATTCGCACGCAGCCTTGAGCGAGGTGGCAAACGGAGGATACAGCACTCCCCGCTCAGTGATTATGGCGCTGACTAGGCTCGCAGGAGTGACATCAAACGAAGGATTGACTACACGAACTCCCGATGGAGCTAATTGCTTATCTCCAATCGAGGTGACCTCCTCAGCCCCGCGCTCCTCAATGGGGATCTCATCTCCGCTTGAAAGCGACAGGTCTACTGTACAAATCGGAGCTGCGACGTAGAAAGGGATCCCGTGTTGGCGAGCGAGGCACGCGAGTGAATATGTCCCGATCTTGTTTGCGACATCGCCGTTTGCAGCAATGCGGTCGGCTCCGACAATCACAACATCGATCTTGCCCTGCTGCATGAGATAGCCCGCAGCACTGTCTACTATCAACGTCACATCGATGCCATCCTGCATGAGCTCAAACGCGGTCAACCGCGAGCCCTGCAAAAAAGGCCTGGTCTCATCTGCATAGACTCGCACGCGCTTTCCCATCGCAACAGCAGCGCGAACCACTCCAAGTGCTGTGCCGTACCCAACAGTGGCGAGCGCTCCAGCGTTGCAGTGAGTGAGTATAGACACCTCGTCTGCAAGCAGCCGGGCCCCGTGCACGCCGATGCTTCGGTTGACCTCAACGTCCTCACGAGCGATAGCGCCTGCTTCATCGATCATCCGCTCAACTATATCTGCACATGTGCCGGATGTCTCTCTCGCAACCTTGAGGACGCGCTCAACAGCCCACCTCAGATTGACTGCTGTGGGACGGGTAGCGATTAGGCGATCTGCGCTTTCAGATAGCGACCTTAGTAATGCGTCAGTATCAAGAGCCGAGCCGGCCTCAATGCCGGATTTCTGAAACTTCAAAGCAGCCAATACCATCCCGTACGCTGCAGCAGCCCCAATAGCCGGGGCTCCTCGCACCTGCATCGACTGGATGGCTTCGGCCACATCGTCGTCAGTAGTGCAGACAACATACTCGATTTTGCACGGGACCTGGGTCTGATCGAGAAGTCTAAGCGATTGGCCGTCCCACTCAAGCGCACAGATTCTGCTGCCGGGGCTGTCACCTGCTACAGATCGAACGCACTGGGCTTGGGTCTTAGTCATGCTCTTGGACCTCCACTGCATCAGGGGCCCTACGGCAATTGCAATCTCTGTCCTCCTCTACAGATTCAATGACCTGGAACAGTATTTTGCGAATGCTGTCAAGACTGTCATTCATCGAATCGACGACCTCTTGGTGTGTCAGACGCGTGGAGGATATTCCTGCAGCCCAATTGGTTACGACTGCTACGGTTGCGTAACACATGCCCGCCTCTCCTGCCAGAACGACCTCAGGAACGTTGGTCATGCCAACGATGTCCCCACCCATGTACTGAAACATCCGTATCTCGGCAGGAGTCTCGAACCTGGGTCCTTCTGTGCACACATAGCAGCCCTTTTGGTGCATAGACACGCCTAGATTCTTGGCAGCCTCAAGCAGGAGCTTTCGCAGATAAGGGCAATATGGCTCGGAGAAGTCGGTATGTACCACTTTTCCGTCTTCACCGTCATAAAAGGTGGACGCTCTGCCTTTAGTGAAATCAATGAACTGATCGACTGCAACCAGATCCCCGGGCTTCATATCCTTGTTGAGAGACCCCACCGCAGAAGTAGATACGACGCAACAGACGCCAAGCTCTTTCAGAGCCGATATGTTAGCCCTGTAGTTGATCTTGTGAGGCGGGACTGAGTGCCCAGAACCATGACGGGGCAAAAAATACACATCGCGGCCAAGATAGGCGCCCGCGCTGAGCTCGACTTGCCCGTATGGAGTCTCAACAGTCAGGGTCTGAACTTCCTTTAGCATTGAGGGGTCGTAGACTCCGGTGCCGCCAATTATAGCAACCTTCATATCAGTCTGATTCCTCCAGTCTGCCATTTCCCACAGGTTGCGATCAGGGTGCGCCGCAATGCCTCGACCAACCTAGCGCTGAGTCTTAGCGTAAATGAGCAACATCCGTAACTGCAGGTTAAAGGGGTGCTTCTTGATCACACGCTCAAGTTGCTCTATTCCTTCGTCTATCCTTCCCATACGCCCGAGTGTCCATGCCAGATACGCCCTTGGCCATTCGTTGCTCGAGTCTACCTCCAATATGCGCTCAAATGCCGCACAGCTTCGCTCGTAATCCTCAAGCACAAAGGACGCAAACGCAACTACATTAAGGTCGATAACGCTGTTTGGTCGATCAAGAAGCCTTTCTTCTGATGCTGCGAGTACAGCGGCAGCATCATCGCGCCAGCCAGGGCGCTCTAGCTTCTGAAACTCTCGCTGCGCTCCCCAAATATCGCCTATATTAGCGTACGCTATCGCAAGCTTAAAGCGCTCCTCGACTGTGAGGCCCTCTCTACTCTTGTACTGCTCAATCAGAGTCCTCCAGTCAACAGCATCACTCTCAGCTAATACGTGGCATACGCTAAGCAGGACAAACGAGGCGACAAGTGCCAGTGTAATAAGTAAATGCCGTCTCAGCCGACAGACGGCGACTTGCTTCAAAAGCCTCACCCCTGCTCTTGGCGATTTCCCTATATTTCGTTCAACAACCGAGGTCATAATCCTCCATATCCAGGGTTCAGGCAGCGAAACAAGACAACGGAAAATCAGGCCAGGCCTGCAGGATAACCCTCATCCTACTCCATCTCGGATAACGCCTTCTCTATACGGTCTAGTCCGCGCTCGATTGCCTCAATCGACATAGCGTACGACAGCCGCACGTGCTCGTCTGCTCCAAAGCCCGAGCCGGGCACGACTGCCACTCTCGCCGTCTCAAGCAGCTGCGAGCAAAGCTCCAGGGAGTTTGTCACCTTCACCCCGCCCAGGCTCCTACCGTACAGTCGTGACACCTTCGGAAACACATAAAATGCGCCCTTAGGCGTAGTGCACTCAATGCCATCAATCGCGTTCAACCTCTGCACCATGTAGTCGCGGCGCCTAGAGAATTCCTTGACCATTGCATCAACACTCGACTGATCACCGTTTAGGGCATCGATCGCAGCTATCTGAGCAAAGTGCGCCGGAGCTGATACGGTGTGGCTTTGGATACTCGCCATAGCCTTGATTTCCTCAGAAGGCCCTGCCACGTACCCGATCCTCCAACCGGTCATTGCATATGTCTTGGACACCCCGTTTACAACGAATGTCCTGTCCTTCAGGCCTGGGACAACTGCTGCTATGCTGACAGTCTCTATGCCGTCGTACACCACTCGTTCATAGATCTCATCACTGATCACATAGACCTCAGTATTGAGGAGCACCTCTCCAATAGACTCGAGCTCGTCTCTTGCATATACTGTGCCGGTGGGGTTGCACGGGCTGTTGATGATGACCGCTTTGGTCTTTGGGGTAATCGCATCTGCTATCTGATCGGGGCGGGCTTTGAACTCGCTCTCCATGGATGTCTCGACCAGGACAGGGACTCCTCCTGCGAGTTTGACCGCCTCTGAGTAGCTGACCCAGTATGGCGACAGGATCACGACTTCGTCGCCGGGGTCACAGATCGCCTGAAAGATGTTGTGGAGACAGTGCTTGGCTCCACAGGACACCAGGATATCATTAGGTGAGTAGACTAAGCCGTGGTCTCTCTCCAGTTTTTCTGCGATCACCTGACGAAGCTCCGGCATGCCTGCAGCAGCAGTGTACTTGGTAAAGCCCTTGCGAATCGCTTCGATGCCCGACTCCTTGATGTTGCCGGGAGTATCGAAGTCGGGCTCACCTGCGCCAAAACCTATGACATCAATCCCCTGTTTTTTCAAAGCTGCTGCTTTGGCAGTGACTGCCAAGGTGGGGCTCTCTTCTATCATTTTGGCTCTGGTAGACAGCCTGGCCTGTACCCGGCGCTCGGCCAGGCCAAAGCGGCAGCATTCTTCCATCTTGACATTCCCTCCGTGTCCGTTCACACACTTTAGACGCGTATTCTCTAGCTCAGCGCTACATCCCTTCTGTTCTTCTTTATGTATACAGAACACTTATGCTACTCAAGACTCGCGAATACCTCCCTTAAACACAGCTCAGGCTGCAAATTGGAGTTCAGCCAATGGCCAATCCGCTTAATTGACACCTCAGGGCATCAATGGTAGACTGACCTAAAGCATTACCGGGATATGAGGGGTGCTCTATGGCGAAGAACTTAGTAGAGAAAATCCTTGAAGCCCATTTAGTCTCCGGACGGCTGGAGCCGGGAGAGGAGATCGCTATACGCATAGATCAGACACTGACTCAGGATGCGACAGGGACAATGGCGTACCTGCAGTTTGAGACTATGAACGTTCCCAAAGTCAAGACCGAGCTTTCTGTGTCTTACGTGGACCACAATACATTGCAGGACGGTTTTGAAAACGCAGACGACCACAGGTACCTGGAGACTGTAGCTGCCAAGTACGGCATTCTGTATTCCAAGGCAGGAAATGGTATTTGCCACCAGGTCCACCTGGAGCGGTTTGGAGTGCCCGGCAAGACTCTGCTTGGGTCTGATTCCCATACGCCCACCGGCGGTGGGATAGGGATGTTTGCCGTAGGCGCAGGTGGCCTCGATGTCGCTGTTGCCATGGGCGGAGGCCCGTTCTACCTGACCTGCCCAAGAGTCATCCGGGTCAATCTGCACAACAGACTGCGTCCTTGGGTGTCTGCTAAGGACGTGATACTCACTGTATTGGAAATGCTGACGACCAAAGGCAATGTTGGGTTTGTGATCGAGTATGGCGGAGACGGCGTGCGCACTCTGGATGTACCTGAACGCGCGACAATCACAAACATGGGTGCGGAGCTTGGCGTAACAACCTCCGTCTTCCCAAGCGACGAGGTCACCCGTGATTTCATGGTGGCACAAGGCCGTGGAGAGCAGTGGGTCGAGCTCTTGCCGGATCCAGGTGCGAAGTACGATAGGGTCATAGACATCGACTTGTCAGAGATCGTACCCAAGGTCGCTTGCCCGCACTCACCGGACAACGTCCGCAATGCCTCAGAGCTGTCCGGGCTCAAGGTCGATCAGGTCCTGGTTGGCAGCTGCACAAACGCTTCATATCGAGACATCATGCTCGTTGCCAATGCGCTCAAAGGCAAGAGGGTTCACCCGCGGGTCTCCTTTGGAGTAGCGTGCGGGAGCAGACAGGTGCTCCAGATGGTAGCACAAAACGGCGCCTTGGCCGACATAGTCTCTGCCGGAGCGCGCGTTCTCGAGTCAACATGCGGATTCTGCATAGGCAATGGACAAGCTCCGCAGACAGACGGTATCTCTGTAAGGACCAACAACCGCAACTTCGAGGGGCGTTCAGGGACTCGTTCGGCAAAGGTGTATTTGACCAGCCCTGAGACCGCAGTAGCATCCGCACTTGCGGGAGAGCTGATCGATCCAAGCGAGTGGTTTGCAGATCAGCAGTATCCCACGTACGAGCGCCCTGCGCGATTCCACATAGACGACAGCATGATCCTGCAGCCTGCTGAAGACCCTGATCAGGTGGAGATATACCGTGGGCCCAACATCGGTGACCCACCGTCCAACGATCCTATGCCAGATGCAATCCACGGCGAAGTCTCGATCAAAGTCGGAGACAAGATCACGACAGACCACATCATGCCTGCGGGGCCGCGGCTGAAGTACAGGTCAAACATAAAGAAATACTCCTCATTCGTGTTCGAGGGCGTTGACCCGAGATTCGCTGAGAGAGCTGCAGCAGCCAGGGACAAGGGCATACACAACATCATAGTCGCAGGCCTCTCATACGGCCAAGGGTCTTCGAGGGAACACGCAGCGATGTGTCCGATGTATCTAGGTGTCAAGGCTGTATTGGCCAAGTCAATGGAGAGAATCCATAGAGCAAACCTGATCAATTTCGGAATCGTGCCGCTAATCTTTGCAAATCCGGCAGACTACGACACACTGAATCCGGGAGATCGGGTAGAAATCGATGACATCAGGCAGCAGCTTCTAAGTGGAGCGACAAGACTGACTGTACGGAATGCTACTAGTCAGACCACATTTGAAGTTAAATGCGACCTGACAGACAGGGAAAGGAAGATAGTCGCAGCAGGGGGCCTGCTCAACTACACGTCGAAGTCGATGTAGAGTGGATCTGTGGTCTACTCAGACAAAAGCTCGCCCTGCAGAGGGCGATGCGTGGTCTCCTCCGCTTGCCGCTCGCTTCACCGTCCATGGCTCCGAGTCGGCTCAACAGTCGCTCCGGAGACCACGCATCGCCCCAGAGATGTCGCTGTGCATAGGTAGCTCTCAGCCGCCCTAGGCTCGGGCTAGGAGTCAAATCTTCCGCGATAGAGACGGTCGTACCATGCTTTCACTGCAAGCACGCGCCTGACGAAACTCCTGGTCTCTGCCAGCGGAATGTCGTCAATCGAGAATTCATCTCCCGGCCGCACTTGCTCTGCCTCAAGCCACGTTGACACCCTTCCCTGCCCACCGTTGTACGCGGCCAGTGCCACTTCCAAGCGTCCAAAGCGTCGCAAGAGGTATGAAAGATACCAGGCCCCAATCAGGATGTTCTTTCGAGGATCGTAGAGCTTAGACTCACTCCAACCTTCCCTGATCCACTCAAGCCCAGCCGGCTTAACGTCGTTGACAATCCAATCGGCAGTCTCGGGCATTATCTGCATGAGTCCAATAGCGCCCACGCGCGATCTTGCTTCTGAGTCGAAGCCGCTCTCAACCTTCATCACGGATAGGATCAAAAATGGATCCGCATCAAACAGAGCTGCAGCCTCAGCCACATGGCTCCGCTCGTGGATCGGATAAGACCGCATCAACACAAATTTCACAATAGCGTGCACCCCGACAAATGCAATCGCCATTGCCGCAATCCATACAAACATCCTCCAACTACGCCAAGATACAATGCCCACGACAACCAGACCCATCAACTCCCGTAGACCTTAAGGATCTCTTCAAAAAGAGTGCGAACCTGCTCCTCGTACGTTCCTACTCCGCCAGTAGTATCAATCACATAGTCGGACAGAGCAGCGAACTCCCGGGCCGACCGTTGCGCTTTGACACGGTCCCTAGCCTCGGACTCGGATAGCCCAGTCCGGACGACAAGCCGCTGTACCTGGACCTCAGGGTCAGCCACAACTGCAATGACCACATCAGTCAGCTGATGTAACCCGCTCTCAAACAAGACAGCCGCGTCAATCACTATGGCCCGAGGACCGACGCTGACGGAGCAGTCGCTCGAGTAGCAGGCCGACTTGAGCTCTCTTATCTGGGACTCAATTCTCTCCTTAATCCGAGGATGCATGATTGCATTTAGCTTCTCGAGCTGTTCCCTCTCAGAAAAGCATATTCTCCCTAAAGCTCGTCTATTCAGCGTGCCGTCCGAGTTGATAACATCCTGGCCAAACACATCTGCTATTTCCTTTAGAGCGTCAGAGCCGGGCTCCTGCAATTCACGAGCGACTAAGTCCGCGTCAATGATATGAGCGCCCATGCGGGCAAGCATCCCCGCAACAGTGGACTTGCCGGATGCGGTTCCTCCAGTTAAGCCTATGACAACCATGGTTTCGGCACTACTCCAGCAAATAGTAAACCAGGGCCCCGATTGAGGCCCTGGTAGTTGCTACATCAACTAGATCGATGAGCTTAGAACGCAACCTTCACGCTAGCCTTGATCGTGTTCTGGACGCGATCCTTGGGACCAAAGAGCTCACGCCATGGGACGTTGCCCTTTGTAATCCACTCCTTCCACGAAGGCTTGTCGACCTTGTCGTCGTCCTTGCCCTCGTAGCCAGCGCCGTCGCCATAGGAAAGCGTGAACGTGGCGCTACCGATCGTCTTGGTCACTGCAACATACAGATGACTGTTGACGGAATCAGTGGAGGTGATCACGTAGTCTGCGCTCAGCGAGGTATCAGGGCTGATCGCGTACTTGCCGCCGAAAGCTACCCTTGTGAACGCATCGACTGCGCCCTCGTCGTCGTCCTTCTTGTAAAGGACCTTTGCTCCGACGTCAGTCAGATCTTCGTTGATGTTGGTCGTAGCCTTACCAAATGCTCTGGTGTACTTGTTGTCGCCATTCTTGTAATACATACCAGCAACCATGGTATTGAGCGTGCCATAGGTACCAGTGGAGTCGCCATAGACGAAGTACCTGTTCACAGCACCGTCAGCAAAACGGACGCCACCACGAAGCACGGTGTTGTCATCAACCTTGTACTGAGCAGCCCCCTCGACGGTGTATGACGACTTCACATCGCCCTTAGCGAACTTGTTCGTTAGCTTCGGCCAGATCTCAAGCCCAGCGGCTGGGAAGATCCCTGCTGATGCCGCGAACTCAGTCTGCTCATTGGTCTTGAATGTTAGACCTAGGCTCACAGACTTGACCAGCTCGCTAATGTCGAAGCCGTCAGTTAGCTTGACCGTGTTCTTCTTGTTCTTCATATCACGGGTGAACTCCAGGCCGAGGTTGTGATCCATCTCAAAGAGGTTGGCAGTGGTCGTACCCTTTGCCCAGAACTCCTGACTATCCTTGCCCGGTATGTTGCCGTCCTTCCAGGAGGAAGACGT
>LSQX01308376.1_pt1 | contig 29345 bp, 18 predicted proteins | sample 654561 | NCBI WGS metagenome assembly LSQX01 (sample SAMN04489861, study PRJNA283612) | anaerobic digester metagenome | isolation source: 4 biogas reactors fed with cattle manure at either 37C or 55C with and... | place: Denmark: Kongens Lyngby | collected 2014 | reverse complement strand
GGCGACCGCGCGCCCCGAAGTCATCGAAACGAGCACGCCGTTGGTCCGGCCGGGGATGTCGCCCTCGACCGGCCCGTAGCGCTCGAAACGGTGGTGCATGATCACCGTCCCCTGCGTCGCGTTGAGCAGCCGGGTGCGCAGCCCGATCAATCCCCGCGCGGGGATCGAAAACACCACGTACGTGTAGTTGTCGTGGCTGGTCATCTCCACCGGCTGGCCCCGGCGGGCGCCGACCAGCTCCATCACCGCGCCCAGCTTCTCCGGCGGGACCTCGACCACCAGGCTCTCAAAGGGCTCTTCGAGGACGCCGTTGTTGTCGTGCAAGATGACCCGCGGCTTGCCGATCGACATCTCGAACCCTTCGCGGCGCATCGTCTCGATGAGCACGGCCAGGTGCAGCACGCCGCGGCCGGAGACCTGGAACGCGTCGCCCCGCTCGAGCGGCTCGACGCGCAGGGCCACATTGCGGTCCAGCTCGCGATAGAGCCGCTCGCGGAGCTGCCGGGTGGTGACGTACCTGCCTTCGCGCCCGGCAAGCGGCGAGGTGTTGATGCCGAAGACCATCTGGATCGTCGGCTCGTCGACCGCCACGCGGGGCAGCGCCCTGGGCGAGGCCGGATCGGCGATCGTGTCTCCGATGTTGATCTCCTCGAGTCCGACGATGGCCGCCACGTCGCCGGCCGAGGCCTCGCCGACCTGGACCCGCCCGAGCTTGTCGAAGAGGAAGACCTGGGCGACCTTGGCGGTGACGATCCGCCCGGCGGCCTGGAGGATCGCCGCCTGCTGCCCCTGGTGGATCGTTCCGGAGCGGATTCGCCCGATGGCGATCCGGCCCACGTAGTCCGACCAATCGAGGGTGTTCACGAGCATCTGGAGGGGGGCATCCGGGTCGATCTCCGGGCCGGGGATCGCCTCGAGCATCATTTCGAACAGGGGCTCCATCGACTGGCCGCGGACTCCCAGATTCGCCGTCGCGTAGCCCTCCTTGCTCGTCGCGAACAGGTAGGGGAAATCGCCGAGCACCTCCTCCGCTCCCAGGTCGAGCAGCAGCTCGAAGGTCTCGTTGAGCACCTCGTGGGCCCGGGCGTCGGGGCGGTCGATCTTGTTGATCACGACGACCGGCTGGAGGCCGCACTCGAGGGCCTTGGAGAGCACGAAGCGGGTCTGGGGGAGGGGCCCCTCGGCGGCGTCGACCAGGACGAGGGCCCCGTCGGCCATCCGCAGCACGCGCTCCACCTCGCCGCCGAAGTCGGCGTGGCCCGGCGTGTCGATCAGGTTGATCTTCACGCCGCGGTAGTGGATGGCGATGTTCTTGGCCAGGATCGTGATCCCCCGCTCCCGCTCGAGCTCGTTGGAGTCGAGGATTCGCTCGCCGACGAGCTGGGCGGCGCGGAATTCGCCGCTCTGGCGGAGGAGGCAATCGACGAGGGTCGTCTTGCCGTGGTCGACGTGGGCGATGATGGCGACGTTTCGGATGTCATTGCGGCGCATAGGCGGAGGGTCACCATTTCAGTCCGAACTTGTCGCCGTCCGACGAGCGGCTGACCCCGCCCTTGAGCGGTTTCTTGGCCGATCGCTGGACCTTCGATTTCTGGGCCGGCTCACCCGGCTCGTTGTCACCCTTGCCCTTCGTTTCGGTCTCGGGCGCTGGGGTCAGGTCCTTGATCGACAGGCTGATCCGCCGCGCGGCCCGGTCGATCGACTGGACCCGGACTTCGACCGGTTCGCCTTCCTGGACGACATCGCTGACGCGCCAGATCTTTTTGTGGGAAAGCTCGGAGATATGGACCAGCCCCTCGACCCCCGGCTCGAGTTCCACAAACGCCCCGAACTCCATCAGCTTGGTGACTTTTCCGGGAACCTGGGCCCCCTGGGGATACTTCTGTTCGACCTCTTCCCACGGGTCGGGCAGCATCTCGCGGTAGGCGAGGCTGATCCGCCCGGTGGCCGGATCGTATTTCTTGATCTTGACCTTCACCGCCTGGCCTTCGCTGACCACTTCACTGGGATGGCTGACCCTTCCCCAGCCCAGCTCGCTGACGTGGAGCAGCCCGTCGACGCCGCTTCCCAGCTCGACGAACGCGCCGAAGTCCATCAACTTGCGGACCGTCCCCTCGTAGACCTGCCCCGGCTCGAGCGTGGCCAGCAATTGCTTGCGGGCTTCTTCCCGCTCGCGCTCCAACAGGGCCCGGTGGCTGAGGACGAGGTTCCGCCGGGCGGGATTCGCCTCGGTGACGACGCAGCGCATCTTCTCGCCGACGAACTCCTCGATGTTTTCAACCCGGTACAGGGCGATCTGGCTGATCGGGATGAACCCGCGGATGTGGTTCACGTCGCACTCCAGCCCGCCGGCGTTGTGCCCGGTGATCCTGGCCTCCACGACCATTCCCTCCTCCAGGTCGGACCAGTCCTCGACCGACGTCGCCCCGTGCGGCAGCGAGAGTTCATAGAGCCCGTCCTCGCGATTGAATCGGGCGACGCGGACTTCGATCTCCGATCCGATCTCCGGCGGCGCCTCGAAATTCTCCAGCGGCAGAATCCCCTGCTCGCGGCCGCCCAGCTCGACGAACACGTCTCGGTGGCGAATCAGCGCAACGCGGCCCCGGCAGCGGGTGTCCGGTTCGAGCATCGCCTGCTTCGTCACGGCCTCCGTCTGGTCGATCAGCGCACCCAACTCGACCCCCCCGAGGGCCTGCTGGAACTCCTCCTCCAGATCGGCGGGCAGCCGGCCGCGGATATTCGGAGGCGGAAACCGCCTGGTCGAAGGGGCCTCCGCAATCGGTTCCCTGGCCGAATCGATCGCCGGTTCGGCGGCAGCCGGCGGCTCGGGCGGCTCGACCGCCGACGAGCCCGGCAGCGGCGCCATCCGGATCGGGGCTGAGGCTGCCGCCGGCGCGGAGACGTCGGGCCGCGGCTCGGCCGGCTCGATCGCCGCCGCGGGCGGGGCCTCTCGAACCGGTGGAGCGGCGGGCGGAGCGGGCGGTGGGACAGCCGCCGGCGCGGTCTCTTCTGCCGCCGCGGCCGGCGGCTGTTCCTGCTGTTCCTGCTGTTCCTGCTGTTCTGGCTGCGAGGCAGGGGGCGACTGGGCGAGCGCCGCCGCTTTGTCCGTCGCCGCTTTGTCCGGTTTCGCTTTGTCCGGTTTCGCTTGTTGGGGCGTCTTTTCGACGATCGGCTCCCAGTCTCGCTTCGGTTTCGGCCGATAGGCGTCCGGATTTCGCTGCGACCCGATCAAGACTCGCCGCCGACCGGACTGGCCAGCCTGGTCGCCGCCCTCCGACTCGGGCGGCACTTCGCTTCCTTCCGCGGCCGGGGCAGACGACGCAGACTCAGGGCCAGCGGGCTGTTCCGCGGGCATCTCCGACGGGTTCTCCAAGCGATCGTTCGGGTCGCTGGTCATCGATCTGTCTCTCACTCAACTATCGGAACAGGAAACGCCAACCGCTCGAAAGGGGTGTCTGGCAAGCCGCGCTCCCCCCCTTAGTCAGCCTCATCATTCTACCAAAGCCCCGCCAGGCGCTCCAAGCCCCTGCGGTGGCGGTGATTGGAGACATAGAGCGGAGCATCGGAAGCGGACCGGCTCGTCGGCATCGTTGATCAACTGCTGTTCAATCTCCAGTTCGTCGCGCTGATTCCGCTGCGTCCGCGCTTCGAGGCGGATCTGCCCCAGGTCCACGCGCATCTGCCGGAAAGAGCAGAAGCGCAACGGCTCGTCGCAGGCGCAGCGAGGCACGGCTTGCCGGTCGCCGTCCGGCATGGGCGCGGCCGGATCGGCTGCTAGAATGAGGAGAGTCAAAAAAGCGGAAGGAGGACGGCGTGGCGCACCTGAAGATCGGGATTGAACTTGCCGGCCTGCGGCTCCCCGCCAGGCAGGCGCTGGCGGCGGCGGCCCGGTTGGGGGCCGACGCCGTGGAACTCGACGCTCGCGGGGATTTCGCCCCCGGAAATTTCTCCCAGACCGGCCTCCGCCAACTCCGCAAAACACTGGACGATCTGCGGCTGCGGGTCTGCGCCGTCAGCTTTCGCACGCGGCGCGGGTTCAGCGCCCCGGCCGACCTCGAGCCGCGGATCGAAGCCGCCAAGGCCGCCATCGAGCTGGCGGCCCGGCTCGCAGCGCGGTCGGTGATCACGCGGATCGGCCAGATTGCCGGCAAAAATCGGCCGGCGGACAATCGCCTGCTCGTCGAAGTGCTCAGCGATCTGGCCCACTTCGGCAACCGTGCGGGCGCGTTTCTGGCGGCGGAGACCGGCGAACAGCCGGTCGCTGATCTGGCCCAGCTCTTCGAGCAACTGCCGGAAGGGATCATCGGGATCGACCTGAACACCGGCAACCTGGCGGCCAACGGCCATTCGTCCCTCGAAGCGGTCGAATCGCTCGGCCCGAGAATCCTCCACGTCCACGCCACCGACGGCGTCTGCGATCCCGGCAGGCGGCGCGGAGAGCGGGTGGAGCTTGGCTCGGGCACCGCCGATTTCCCCGCCCTGCTCGGCGCTTTGGCGGAGGTCGGCTACCGGGGCTACTATACGATCCAGCCCGCCGCCGGCGGCGATGCCCGGGCCGAGGCCGCAAGGGCAATCGAGTATCTGCGAAAATTCTGACCACGATCCGCTGGGCTGCACGAATGACTCGGACACCGAAACGATGCCGGGTTGTCGAACTCGCGGTCCTCGCCCTGGTCCTCGCCGTGTTGGTCCACACGTGGCTGCTGATCGGCCTGTTCGTGCCGCTAACGATCGAGGGGCCATCGATGGCGGAGACGCTCCATGGGCGGCGCCGCCGGATGGATTGCCGCGACTGCGGCTTCCGTTTCGCCTGGCAAGCCGCGCGGGGCGGGGCACGGAGCCGGATCACCTGCCCCAACTGCGGCTGCGAGCAGACGCCGCCGGACGGGGAAGGCGAGATTCCCGGCGATTGCGTGCTCGTCGCCCGCTCGATGCCCGCGCTCCGCGCCCCGAAGCGATGGGAACCGGTTGTCGTCCGCCGCCCCGGACGCGAGTCCGAACTGGTCGTCAAGCGGTTGGTCGGGTTGCCGGGAGAGACCGTCGAACTCCGCCACGGCGACCTCTACATCGACGGGCGCCTGGAGCGCAAGACCCTCCGGCAACAGCGCGCGACCGCCGTGCTCGTCCACGACGCCCGCTGGATGGCTTCCGCGCTTCCCGAAGCGCAGCGGCCCTGGCAGGAGGCGGACGGCCGCCGCCGCTGGACCTGGCGGGATGGCTGCTTGATTCACCCCGAGGTCGAATCCCGCCCGCCGCCCGCGGCGGCGGCCCCCTCGGCCGGATTGGCCGATTCGGTCAAGAGACGGAAGACCATCGACTGGCTGATTTTCGGGCCCCGCCGCCGGACCGCCGGCGCTGCCGCCGCCTCTCCCGCGCCGGTCACCAACCTGCTCGGCTACAACCAGGCCCGCCATCAACGATCCGAAACGGTCCATGCCGTCTACGATGTAATGTTGTCCATCGAACTGGACGCGTGCCGGGGGCCGGGCTGCTTGTACTTGGCCGCGACCGACGGGCGGGAGGAATTCTGCGTGCGAATCGACCCCAACCGGCGGCGAGCGGAGGTCTTTCGCGACGCAGTGCCGGCCCTGCCGCCGATCCCAATCGACGACCTCCGCGGCGGATTGTCCGCAACACGGATTGAGCTGTCGCTCTTCGATCGCCAGTTCCTGCTGGCGATCGAGGAGCGAACGCGGGTGGAGATACCGCTGGCGGAGGGGGGGAATCCCGCTGCCGTCTACTGCCCGCTCGCCCTGGGGTGCGACCGTCTCGGCCTGCGAATCGGCGCAGTCCGGGTCTATCGCGATGCTTACTACGCGCCGTCGTCCCGACCGGATGTGCGGGCAAGCGGCGCCTGGCGGCTGGCCGGCGACGAGTATTTTCTGCTTGGTGACAACAGCGACTTCTCCGACGACAGCCGCTTCTGGCATCCCGACCAACCGGTCACCTGCCGCTCGCTCGTGGGCCATCCGATCGCCGTCCATTATCCGTCGCATCCCGTCAGGTGGGGGGGGCTGCGATTTCAAGTTCCCGATCTTCGCCGGATTCGATATATTCGATAGAGGTGGAAGAAAAGGCACGGCCGTGGGAAAATCGATGAATGTGGGAGTCCGGCGGCGGCCTCGATGGAACGGCATCCGCCGATCGCCCCGCTGGCCGAATCCGGCCGTCGGCGATTTCGAGCCTCCACCCCCCCTTTGTTCGTTGTCCATCCTCCCGCCGCCTTTGTCATCTCCGCCAGCCCAACAGGATTCGTCTTTATGTCGAAGAAGCACGCCAGCGGCCGCAGACGTCCGCCCCGCCCCGACGCCAGGTCGCAGATGGGCGACCGGCCCGCCGAGCGGAAGAAGCCGGAAGCCGGGGGGCTGTTCTCGGCCGAGTCCATCCGCGAGACTGTCGAGTCGATCGTCATCGCCTTCATTCTCGCGTTCCTCTTCCGCACGTTCGAGGCCGAGGCGTTCGTGATCCCCACCGGTTCGATGGCCCCCACGCTGCTCGGCCGCCACAAGGACCTGGAGTGCCCCCAGTGCGGCTATTTCTTCCAGACCAGCGCCAGCCAAGAGGTCGACAGCGTCACCAACAAGCGGACGGACAACGAGACGATCGGCGGCACCTGCCCGATGTGCCGCTACACGATCAACGCTTCGGCCGGTTCGGGGGAGAGGACGTCCAGCTCCTACAGCGGCGACCGGATTCTCGTCGAGAAATTCCCCTACCAGTTCCGCGACCCCGAGCGGTGGGAAGTCAGCGTCTTCAAGTTTCCCGGCGGGGCGCGGACGAACTACATCAAGCGGATCTGCGGATTGCCGAATGAGACGATTCGGATTGCCCACGGCAACATCTACGTGAAGGCCAAAGGGGAGACGGAATTCACGATCGCTCGGAAGCCGCCCAAAAAGCTGCTGGCAATGATCCAGCCGGTCCACGACAACGACTACGCGTTGCCGAGCCTGATCGAAATGGGTTGGCCCCAGCGCTGGATCAATGAGGAGGCCTCGGCGCTCGGCTCGACCGCCGCGTGGGAGACGAGCGACTACAGGCAGTTCCGCACCACGGGCCGGTCGCCGGGCGAAGCGTGGCTGCGCTATCAGCACGTGCCGCCGAGCCTGGCCGATTGGCGGTATCTTGCCGAGGGCCTGATGCCGCCCACCCCGCCCGGGCGGCAACTGATCTCCGATTTCACCGCCTACAACACGAAGATCGAGACGCTGCGGCCGGACCGGCAACTGCCGATGAGTGGGCGCGGCGTCCATTGGGTCGGCGACCTGGTGCTCGAGTGCCGCCTGGATGTCAAGAGCGAGCGGGGGGAGCTTGTCTTCGAGTTGATCAAGGGCGGCCGCCGCTTCCAATGCCGGTGCGACGTCGCCACGGGAGAAGCCCTGCTCCTGATCGACGGCGATCCGGGCTTCGGCAGCCCGAAAGCCCGGACCGCGCTGACGGGCCCCGGGCAGTACTCGCTGCGTTTTGCCAACGTCGACGATGAGTTGCGGCTCTGGATCGACGGGCGGCTGGTCGAGTTCGACGCGGCGGCCGTTTATCCGCCGCTGGGAAATCACCTCCCGACCGAGGCGGACCTGCTGCCGGTCGGGATCGCCTCGAAGGGGGTGGAACTGGAGGTCAGCAGTCTGCGTCTGTTTCGCGATCTGTACTACATCGCCGACCAGCGGGCCGCGCCCGGCGAACCGATGTCGGATTTCCCCCGGTTTCCGCATCCGAACCACAACCGGATGTCCTTCGGCGCCTTCTCGCCCGGAAACGTCGAGGAGGTCTTCCACGATCCGCGGAACTGGGATTTCTTCGCCGACTACCAGACGCTGGAGTTCACCCTGGACGAAGGCGAGTTTCTCGCCCTTGGCGACAACAGCGGGGAAAGCCGCGACAGCCGGCTCTGGGACGCCGAAGGAATCGGACCGTGCGTCAAGCGTGAGCTGCTGATCGGCAAAGCGCTGTTCATTTACTGGCCGCGTTCCGAAACCCGAATCCCCGGCACCAACATCCCCTTCCCGTTCTTCCCCAACGTGAAGCGGATGCAGTTGATCCGCTGACGCCATCCGGCCCGATTGGGGACACCACGCCCTGGAGACGGACCTCCGCCATGAACGCACGGCAAGAAGCTCCCTCGCGGCAATCCATTCACCCCATGCGAAGGGCGGGAATGGAACCGATCCTCGAAGTCTCCGGGCTGGTCAAGTCCTACGGCCCGCGGCGCGTCGTCGATGGGGTCGACTTCGAAGTCTTCCCCGGGGAAATCGTCGGCCTGCTCGGGCCGAACGGCGCCGGGAAGACGACCAGCTTCCGCATGACCTGCGGCATGATCGAGCCGAATGCCGGGCTCGTCCAGCTCGCCGGACGCGACGTGACCGATTGGCCGATGTACCGCCGCGCCCGGGAGGGCGGGATGGGCTACCTGGCCCAGGAAGCCAGCGTCTTCCGGAAACTCTCCGTCCGCGACAATCTCCTCGGCGTCATGGAGATGCTCGGCATCGGCCGCAAGCAACGCCTCGCCCGGTGCAAGTCGCTGCTCGAACAATTCGACATCGTCCACCTGCGAAAGAACAAGGCGATGTCCCTGTCGGGCGGCGAACGGCGGCGGCTGGAGATCGCCCGAGCACTCGTCTCCGGCCCCAAGATCATCCTTCTCGACGAACCGTTTACGGGCATCGATCCGGTGACGATCGACAGCATCCAGGAGATCATTCGCCAGTTGCGCCGCGACGGGATCGCGATTCTGATCACCGACCACCAGGTCCGCGAAACGCTCCAGATCACCGACCGCAGCTACGTGATCCGCAAGGGCCAGGTCCTCTGCCACGGCACGCCCGAAGAAGTCCTTGCGAACGAAGAAGCGCGGAAGCACTACTTCGGCGAAGACATGGACCTGGGCCTCTCCCCGCCGCCCGCCCCCCCGCCGCATCTGGAGCAACCCGCCCCCCAGCGACCGCGCGGCGTCAAGCTCAAGCTCGATTGACGCGCGCTATCAGGGTGGTCCAGAGCGGCCCAACCTGGGGCGAGACGCACCGCCGCCACGGGAGGAGACGTCGGCATTGCCGAAAGGTGAGCGCCGGTCCACCACGCACCGGCGTGGGACGTCTACCCGCGCGCTCGGTGGGGCGGCGCTGGTCTTCTGGCCGTGCGGAGATGTCCGGTTCCCGCCAACCGCCCTGGCTTGCGCCAACCGTACCGGGCTGGCCCGCTTTGCACCACCCCACGGGCGACGCAGGATCATCCGACAAGTCGTCCGGCTGCCCAGATCGCCAGCTTCTCGCGGAAGATCTTCGCGTTGTGGCGGATGTCGACCGGGAACGACGGATGGATCAGGAACGTGTCGATATCGGCGGTCAGCGGGCTGGAGGCGGCAAGTCCGCGGATTTCCTCGATGAATTCTCGGTGCTGGTCCTCGGTCTGCGGAGCCTTGCCCCGCAGCGGTTCGAGCAGGATCACCGGCCGCTGCCGGCCGGGCTCGCCGACGCCGACCAGCGCGCTCCGCGCGACGGCTTCGTGCCGGTTGAAGATCGCCTCGCAAGGGATCGTGTACTTCGTCCCCGCCGCGGTTCGCACCCGGTGTGCCATCCGCCCGCAGAACCAGAACCGGTCCTGGTCGTCGAGATACCCGGCGTCGCCCATGCGATGCCAGACGCGGCCGCCGTCGGCGATCTTGCCGGCCGCATTCGCCTCGACCCGGGTCACGTAGCGGCGGGTGACGACGGGTCCGGCGACGATCAACTCGCCGATCTCGCCTCGCGGCAGAATCTCGGCATCGCCGATGCCGGGAATCGGCCCATCGACCGCGCGGATCACCCGCCACTGGATGCCGGAAAACCTGCGGCCCACGCAGACGCCCGCCCCCTGGTCGGTCTTCGCCGCAGTCTCGGCGAGCACCTCGGACGCGGCAATCGAGGCCACCGGCAGCGACTCGGTGGCGCCGTAGGGCGTGTGGATGTCGCCCTCCGGGTGGATGCAGGCCTTCATCCGCCGCAGAACGTGGACAGGAACCGGCGCGCCGGCCGAGAGCACCCGGCGGAGGGTTGGCAGGCTCGCGCCGTTGGCCTCGCAGTAGCGGCCGACCCGATTCCAGATCGCCGGCGAGCCGAACGACTGGGTGGCATGCCAGTCGCGGGCCGCTTCGAGAATCTTTCTGGGGTCGACTTCGGCCGGCCGTGCAGGGTCCATGTCGGGGATCACGGCGGTGACGCCCATCGCGCAGTTGAACAATCCGAACAGGGGGAACCCGGGGATATCGACCTCGCCGGGTTGGATCCCGTAGAAGTCGCGAATCTGCTCGACCTGGGCGTCGAAGTTGCCGTGGGTGAACTCGACGCCCTTGGGCGGCCCCGTGCTTCCGGTTGTGAAGATGATCGCGGCCGGATCGCCGGCACGGGTCTCCGCCAGTTGCGGGCCTTCACAGGGTGTGCTGCGCAACTCGGCCAGGGTTGGCCCGCCCCAGAACCAGCGCCTGCCGACGGTCACGTTGTAGCGCGCCTGGCGAAACCGCCCGCGGAGCAGCGCCCGCACGGCCTGCACGGCGGGGATCGCGGCGAAACCGCGGGGCCGGGCGTCTTCAAGGCAGCGAACCAGGTTTCTCCGCCCCATGCCGGGGTCGATCAGGATGATCACAGCGCCGGCTTTGAACAGGGCGAACACGAGGGAGACGAAATCGACGCCCGGCCGCACCAGCAGGGCAATCCGTGTGCCGGCTGCGACGCCCATCCGGCGGAGTCCGCGGGCGATGCAGTCGCTGTCTTCGTCGAGTTGGCTGAAGGAGAGCTGCCTGTAGCGCCGCCTGCCCGAGCGGCCGTAGCCGAGCGGTTCGACGACTGCCGGGTCGTGCGGCTGGCGCCGAGCCATTTCGGGCAGCCGGGCGGCGATGTTCACGGCACCCTCTGTCGGTCGCGATCCCATTTCACCCTCTACCGGCTCCCCGGCTGCCCCGCCGGTTGCGGGTCGCCCGCGATCACGCGCAACACGTCCTTCAGAATCCGTCGCGTCGTCTCGGAGTAGTCGACGTCGAACCAGGCAATCTTGCCGTCGCGGTCGAGGACGTAGATTCGCGGAAGCCGCTCCGTGGCCACCTGGGAAAAATAGTCGCCGCTCGGGTCCATGAGGATTGGAAAGCCGACCTTGGCCTGGGTGAGAATCTCGGCGACCGTCTCGGCGGAGTCCCGCTGGTTGATCGCCACGGCGTTGACCGTTTGGGCTCCGTAGGCCGACACGGCATCGGCCTGGATGTCTGCAACGATCGACGCGGCGATCTTTTTTGAGGTGTCCGTCTCGCCGGCCGTCCAGAAGAGCACGACCGTGGCGGCTTCGCCACGCAGGTCGCTGATCGACACGTTCTTGCCGTCGGCCGCGGGGAGCGTGGCCTCCGGCAGAGGATCGCCGACCCCGATCTTGCACGTGGCCCTGAGGGCTTCGCTCAATTTGACTTCGGGGATCGTCGTCGGCTGCGGCCCGGACTCCGTGGGCACCTCGATCGGAATCGGCTGCTTGGGCTCAGGTTTCGCGGCGGACTCCGCCGCCGGCTCAAGCGGCGGCGGCGCCAGGCCGTCCGCCGGCTGCGGCGGGCGGTCGGGTGAACAGCCGAGCACGGCCATCGCGACTGCCAGAACTGCCCAAGCACCCCAGACTGCTGCCCGTTTGCTCATGATTGGTCTCCTCCTGATTGACGTTCCGCCGGCGCCGGGATCATTCGCGAATGATCTTCACGCCCAATTCCCGCAACTGGTTGCCGTCGACCTGGCCCGGCGCGCCGGTCATCATGTCGGTCGCCCGTTGGGTCTTCGGAAATGCGATGCAGTCTCGAATATTGTCCAATCCGCCGAAGAGCATGACCAGCCGGTCCAGCCCGAGGGCGATGCCGCCGTGGGGCGGCGCCCCGTACTGGAGGGCGTCCAGCAGGAATCCGAAGCGGGTGGCGGCGGTCTGCTCATCGATGCCGAGCAGGCGGAAGACCTGGCTTTGCAGCTTCTGATCGTGGATTCGGATCGTTCCGCCGCCGGCTTCGAAGCCGTTGATCACCAGGTCGTAGGCCTGCGCCCGGCATTTCTCGGGCTCGCCGGCCAGCATCGCGCGGTCCTGCGGCCGCGGCGACGTGAAGGGATGGTGCATCGCCGCCCAGCAGGCTTCTTCCCTGTCGTATTCGAACATCGGAAATTCGACGACCCAGGAGAAGTGCATCTGCCCCGGCTGGTAAAGCTCCAGCTCCGCGCCTAGGCGGCGGCGGAGCCCGTTGAGCGCCTTGCAGGTGACCTCCCACTTGTCGGCAATCAGCAGGAGCAGGTCGCCCGGCTCGGCCTGCATCCGCTCGGCGATTCTCGCCAGCGTCTCGTCGGAGAAATTCTTGGCGATCGGCGAGGCGAGCCGCCGCTCGTCCCCCACCTTGAACCACGCCAGGCCCTTGGCGCCGAAGTCGCCGGTTACGTAGCCGGTCAGTTCATCGATGCCCTTGCGGGAGTAGCGGTCGGCCGCATTCTTGGCGTTCAGGCCGCGGACCTTGCCGCCCGAGGCGACCGTTTCGCGGAAGACGCGGAAATCGGCGGTTGCCGCCAGATCGCTGACATCGACCAGTTCCATGCCGAAACGCAGGTCCGGCGCGTCGTGGCCGAAACGCTCCATGGCTTCGTCGTAGGTCATCCGCGGCAGTGGCAGGCTCAGTTCGATGCCCAGCAGCTCCCTGGCGAGCCTCGCCATCAGCCCGTCGATCACGCCGATCACGTCGTTGGCGTCGACGAAGGCCATTTCCAGGTCCAATTGGGTGAATTCGGGCTGGCGGTCGGCGCGGAGGTCCTCGTCGCGGAAGCAGCGGGCGATCTGCACGTAGCGGTCGTAACCGGCGATCATCAGGATCTGCTTGTAGAGCTGCGGCGACTGGGGCAGGGCATAGAATGTCCCCGGTTGGACCCGGCTGGGCACGAGATAGTCGCGGGCTCCCTCCGGCGTGCTCCGCCCGAGCATCGGGGTCTCGATGTCGATGAACCCACGCTCGTCGAAGTAGTCGCGGATGAGTTTGACCATCCTGTGCCGGAGGATCAGGGTCCGCTGCATCTCGGGCCGGCGGAGGTCAAGAAACCGGTATTTCAGCCGCAGGTCCTCGCTCGGCTGCTCCTTGGCGCTGGGCTTCATCGGCGGGACTTTGCTCTTGTTCAAGACCTCCACGCGGCGGACGCGGACCTCGATCTGGCCGGTTGCCAGGTCGGCATTCTCCGTGCCGGCCGGCCGAGGCGCGACCTTCCCGCTGATCGACACCACGTCTTCGCTCCGCAGCCTGCGGCCCGCCTCCAGATTCGCCGCCTCGCCCTCCGGGGCGAACACGATCTGGGTCTTGCCATAGCGATCGCGGAGATCGATAAATAGGGTCCCGCCGTGGTCGCGACAGGTATCGATCCATCCACAGAGGGTCACTTCCTGGCCAATCTGGTCGGCACGCAGCTCGCCGCAAGTATGAGTTCGGAGCAACGCAGAAACCCTTGAATAGTACGACTTTAAGGCGCCCTTCCCGCGGCCGTCCGCGCGGCACGTCCGCGGGTGGGCAAGGCAAACCCCTGATTGTAAACGAGCGACGCCGTCGCGAACAGTCAAGTCCCGCGGCCCTCGGCAAAGATCGCCCGCGCCACGCCGCGGGCATCGATCGGCTCGCCGATCGGCACGGGCCGGCATTCACTCAGGCTGCGGAACCAGGTCCACTGGCGCTTGGCGAACTGCCGGGTGTGGGTTTTGACCCGTTCGATCGTCTCTGCCAGTCCCGGCCCGCCCCGCAGGTGCTCGATCACCTCGCGGTAGCCGACCGCCTGCGACGCCGTTCTTCCCAGCGGCGTCTGGCGGGCGAGGAGGCGGCGGACCTCGTCGACGAGCCCCTCGTCGAACATCGCCTCGACCCGGCAGTTGATCCTGCGGTAGAGGTCGGCGCGAGGCCAATCGAGCAGAAACACCCGGCACCGCTCGGCCGGCAGCCCGCGGTCGAAGTGCCTCTGCCACTTGCTGATCGGGACGCCGGTCTTCAGAAACACCTCCAGCGCCCGCACGAGTCTGCGGAGGTCGTTCGGATGTAGCCTTGCGGCCGCGGCGGGGTCCACCTCGACCAGGCGGCGGTGGAGCGTGCCGGGGCGCGCCCGTTCCTCCTCTTCGAGGTTCCGGCGGAGCGGCGGATCGGCCGCGGGGCCCTTGAAGGTGCCGCGGAGCAGACCCTTCAGATAGAGCGGCGTTCCCCCGACGAACAGCACTTCCTTCCCCCGCCGGCGGATGTCGGCAACACATGCCTCGGCGGCCGCCAGATACTCGGCGAGGCTGAATTGCCGGTCCGGTTCGACAAGGTCGATCAGGTGATGGGGCGTTGCCGCGCGTTGCTCGACGGTCGGTTTGGCGGTGCCAATGTCCATTCCCCGGTAGACCGCCATCGAGTCGAGCGAAACGATCTCGGCCCCCAGGAGCGAGGCCAGGGCGATGCCAATCTCCGTCTTTCCACCCGCGGTTGGACCGGTCAAAAACCAGCACCCGGTTGCTCGGAAGCTCTCCATCGCCCGCGGCGGCCTTTCAGCCCACTTGTACTTGCTGGTGATTCGTTCTAGGCTACGCAGAGCGGCGCGCAGACCTTGATTGTGATCGATTCATTCGTTCTGCAAAAGGGACCTTCGCGATGAATGCACCGCAGACGGTTCTGCACCGGATCATGGGCGTAATCGAAGTTCGCAAAAGAGACCGCCCCGCCGACTCCTACACCACGCTCCTGTTGGACAGCGGCACGCAGCGAATCGCCTCGAAGCTTCGCGAAGAGGCCGAGGAGTTGATCGAGGCCGCCACCGACACCACCTGTACCTCGCCGAAGTTCGTGATCCACGAGGCGGCCGACCTGGTCTACCACATGCTCGTCCTCCTGGCCGATTGCGGCGTTTCGCTCCACCAGGTCGAGGCGGAACTGGAAAATCGCTTCGGCGTCTCGGGGCTGGCCGAGAAGGCGTCGCGCGGGGGGAGCGGGGCCGGCCATCTGCCGCGGAAGGGCTGACAGCCCGGTGGGCGGAAGCCGTTACCGTGCCACCGGCGCGGCCAGTCTCCCTGCTGGCCTCTGACGGCTGGCGGCCGCGGGCTCGACGGAATCAACGGCGTGCTACGAATTGCGGCGTTTCCGGGCAGTCTTTCTGCGGACCTGCGCCTTGGCCGCCGTGCGTTTCGGCCGGCGGACGACGCGGAAATCGAGCTGGCGGCGGTCGATGTCGACCCGGGCGACCGCCACCCGCAGGAGGTCGCCGAGCCGATACGCGCTGCCCGAGCGGAACCCGGCGAGCGTGTGGGTCGTGCGGTCGAACTGGTAGTAGTCGTCGGCCAGGGAATCGACGTGGATGAACCCCTCGGCCGGCAACCCGACGCCCTGGGCAAACAGCCCATAGCTCTCCACGCCGGTGACGACCGCGTTCATCTCCTCGCCGATCCGCGTGCTGAAGTAGGCCAGCAGTTTCAGCTTGATCAGCTCGCGCTCGGCGTCTTCGGCGCGCTGCTCGCGTTCTGAGCAATGTTCGCCCAGGGTCACCAGCGCGTCGTAGTCGGCGGCCGGAGGCCGGCCCTGGATCACCGCGTCGAGCAAGCGGTGGACCGTCAGGTCGGGGTAGCGGCGGATCGGCGAGGTGAAGTGGCAGTAGCAGTCGCTGGCCAGGGCATAGTGGCCAAGCGGCTCGGGGCTGTAGACGGCCCGCTGCATCGAGCGGAGGAGGGCATACTGCACGGCCTGCTCCTGCGGCTGGCCGGCCACCTGGGCGAGCAGGCTCTGGATCGCAAAGCGGCTTTCCAGGCCGCCGGTCTCAAAGCCGAGCTCGTCGACGAATTCGGCGAGCGCCTTGAGCTTCCGCGGGATCGGCGATTCGTGAATCCGCCGCAAGAAGGGGATTTCCCTGCCGGCCAGGGTCTCGGCCACGGCCTCGTTGGCGGCCAGCATGAACTCCTCGATGATCTGGTGGCTGACCGTGTTCTCGGCCTTGTGGGCCCCGACGACCTGCCCATGCTTGTCCAGATCGATCTCCACTTCGGGCAGGTTCATGTCGAGCGCGCCGTGCTCAAACCGCCGGCGGCGGAGGATCATCGCCAGCTCGTGCATCCGCCCGAGCAGGGCGTGGACCGCCTTGCCCAGCTTCCTCGTCCAGGCGGCCGGATCCGCCAGGTACCGGTCGACCTGTTCATAAGTCAGCCGCTTGCTGCTCTTGATGGCCGCGGGCTGGGCTTCGACGTGCGTCCGCACGCCCTCGGCGGTGAACTCGATGTAGACGCTCTTGGTGTAGCGGACCTTGCCCGGCTGAAGGCTGGCCAGCCCGTTGGAAATCAGCTCCGGCAGCATGGGGATCACGCGGTCGGGCAGGTAGACGCTCGTCGCCCGCTGCCGCGCCTCGCGGTCGAGCGGCGTGCCGGGCTGGACGAAGTGCGAAACGTCGGCGATGTGGACCCCCAATCGCCAGTGGCCGTTGTCCAGCCGCTCGAGGGAAATCGCGTCGTCGAAATCCCTGGCGTCCGCCGGATCGATCGTCACGACGGTCTCGCCCAGCGCGTCGTAACGGCCATCGATGGCGGACTGGTCGAAGCGTTCCACCTGCCGCCGCGCGTCTTCGAGCGCGTCGTCGGCGAACTCGCCGGGCAGGCTGAACTCGTGGATGATCGCCAGCGTGTCGACGCCGGGCTCGCCCCGCTGGCCGAGGATTCGCGTGATCACGCCTTCCCCGTCGTGGGTTGGCGACGGGAAGCGGACCATCTCGACGACGACCTTGTCGTCGGGGACGACTCCCGCGGCGCCGGGATCGCCGACGAGGATCGGTCGGGAGAACACGGTCCCGTCGATCGCCACCAGGCCAGAGCCATCGCGTTCGAAATACGTGCCGACGAACTGGCTCGTCTGGCGCTGGAGGATTTCAACGATTTCGCCCCGCGGCCCGGGCCGCTTGCCGCCGCCGGCGAGCAGGCGAACGGCCACCACGTCGCCGGTCGCGGCGTCCTTCGTCCGCTTGGCGGGAATGTAGACATCGGCGTCGCGGGCGGCGCCGCGCGGAGTGCCTTTGGGGCGGACGAAGCCGAACCCGGCCTCGTTGCGGCGGAAGGTGCCGACCAGCCGGTTGCCCGCCGCCTTGGGAGCGTCAGGCGAGCGCACCAGGTGGCCGGCTCCGTAGGCGAGCTTTCCCGCCGCGACCAGCTTCTTGACCGCGGCCTTGACGTGGTCCCCCTCCGTCTTGGGCAGCCCGAGCCGCTGGGCGATCGAGCGGGGTTTAATCGGCCGGTACCCCGGGCTTGCCACCAGTCGAAGGATCGCTTCGCTCAGTTCGGCAGCCTGCATATCGTCTCCTCGATTCTAGGGCGGATGATTCGAACCTCCCCCAAGCAGCCGCACGGCGCGCGCCACGGCCGCGCCGGTGAAGCCGCCGCCGCTGATCTTCATCTGGGCGTCCCGTCTCGCTCGCCATAACCCTTGAACAGTTTCCTGCCCATGTTCTGGTTGTAGTGGGTCCAGGGGCTGCCGGCGTTCGGATCGTTGCGGAGTTGCTGGTGGAACGAGAACAGCTTGGCGTCCAGGTTGTCGAGGTAATAGAGGGCCAAGGCTTCGAGGGTCATGGGCAGCTTGGGGCTGCCGTAGTCATACTGGCCGTGGTGGGCAACGATCATGTGCTTCAAGCGGAGGACCTTCTCCCCGTCGAGCGGCCCGCCGGAAAGCTTCTCCGCCTCGCGGACCTTGGCTTCGAGCATCCCCACCGCCATCACCAGGTGCCCGATCAATTGGCCCTCGTCGCTGTAGGCCATGTCGCGGTCGTAGACCAATTCGTCGACCTTGGCCATGTCGTGCAGGAAGGCTCCCATCACGAGCAGGTTGCGGTCGATCTGGGGATAGCAGGGGGCGACCCGCGACGCCACGTCCATCAGGTTGACCACGTGCTCCAGCAGGCCTCCTTGGTAGGCGTGGTGCAGCTTGATGCCCGCCGGCGCCCGGGTGAACTTGCCCATGAACTCCTCGTCCATGAGGAAACACTCGGCGAGCATCACCAGCTCGGGGTCGTCCAAGCCGCGGAGCAACTCGGTCAACCGCGCACGCAGCCGGGCGATCTCCGCCTCGGTGAGGGGAAGGAATTCCTCTTCGTTGACCTCGCAGGGTTCGATCAAGGTGATCCGCGTGGCGATCAGCTGCATCGCCCCTTGAAAGAGCTGCGTCGTCCCCTCGACGCGGAGATAGTCGCCATTTTCAAACGACCGGTAAACGTCCTCCGACGCATTCCACATCCGCGTCGGAAGCGAGCCGCTTCGATCGGAGAGCTCCATCTGGAGGTAGAGATTGCCGTTTCGATTCGGGCGGAGTTGCTTGCCGGTGACGCGGAAGACTTCATCGACCGCCTCCTGTTCTTGAAGTTCGCCCACGTACCGACGCACCATGAAGAGACTCCCATCTGTTCAGTGAAAGAAAGCGGATCCACCACCCCAATCGACCACTGGATTCTAGAGGTGCGGGCAAATTCCCACAAGTAGCGGATGCTCTATCCCCCTAAGGACAACCACGCCCCCGACCTGTCCGCCCCGCTGCCGGCTTTCGGGCTCTCCCCCGTCCGGGGTCGCAACCACTGCACTTTCCGACTCGCCCCGCCTCCTTTAGAATGCCGTCTTGCGCGGTCCCCAGGCTCCAGCCTCGGCTGGTCCCCAAGCTGGAGCTTGAGAACGAGGCGAACCCTGAACCCCGAATCCCGAACCCTCACCCCCGAACCCTGCCCATGTACTGGTCGCGAACGTTCATTCCCACGATGAAGGAAACGCCCGAAGGGGCGGAGATTCCCAGCCACATCCTGATGCTCCGCGCCGGCCTGGTCTCGCAGGTGATGGCCGGGGCCTACACCTATCTGCCGCTGGGCCTGCGATCGTTGACCAAGGCGGCCCAGATCGTCCGCGAGGAGATGGATCGGGCCGGGGCCGTCGAGCTGATCATGCCCGCCATGTCGCCCGTCTCCCTCTGGGAACAGACGGGAAGGACCGAGGCCTTCGGCAACGTGCTCGTCAAGTTCGACCTGCCGCGGCCCGGGCGGAAGGTGCGGGTCGTGCTCGGCCCCACGCACGAAGAGATCATCACCGACCTGGTGAGCCGGCAGATCTCCAGCTACCGGCAGCTGCCGATCACGCTCTACCAGATCCAGACCAAGTTCCGCAACGAGGAGCGGCCGCGGTTCGGCGTCCTCCGCACCAGCGAATTCCTCATGAAGGACGCCTACAGCTTCGATACCGACGTCGAGTCGCTCGGCAGGAGCTACGAGGCGATGTACAAGGCGTACTGCCGGATTTTCGAGCGCTGCGGGGTCTCTTACCTGCCGGTGGAGGCCGAGAGCGGGCCGATCGGCGGCGACGCCAGCCACGAGTTCATGATCCCCTCGGAAAATGGCGAGGACACGGTCGTCCACTGCCCGGATTGCGGCTATGCCGCCAACACGGAGAAGGCCGAGATCGGCCCGCGGGGGACCGAGCGGCCGGCGGTCGAACTGGCCGAGATCAACAAGGTCGCCACGCCCGGAGCGGCGACGATCGACCAGGTGAGCGCCTTCCTGAAATGCCGCCCGCAGGATCTGATCAAGACGCTGATCTACGAGGCCGACGGCCAGCCGGTGGCCGTGCTGGTCCGCGGGGACCGCGAGGCCAACGAGAACAAGGTCCGCCGCCTCGTCGGCGCCGCGCGGCTCGAACTGGCCGCGCCCGGCGTGATCGAGCGGGTGACCGGCGCGCCGGTCGGATTCGCCGGGCCGGTGGGGATGGCCGAGAAAATCCCCATCTACGCCGATTGCGACGTGGCGGCAATCGCCAACGGGGTGACCGGGGCCAACGCGGCCGACGCCCACCTGACCGGCGTGAACCCGGGGCGCGACTTCGAGCCGGAGCAGTATGGCGATCTGCGCAACGCCGTCGAGGGCGATCCCTGCCCGCGGTGCTCAAGCAGACTTACGATCCGCCAGGCGATCGAGGTGGGCCATGTCTTCAAGCTCGGCACGAAGTATTCCGAGGCGCTGGGCGCTCGCTTCCTGGACTCCAAGGAGCAGCTCCACCCGATCATCATGGGCTGCTACGGGATCGGCGTGGCGCGGATTCTGGCCGGCCTGATCGAGACGAGCCATGACGAGGCGGGCATCCTCTGGCCCGTCGCCCTAGCGCCTTACGAAGTCGTGCTCGTGCCGATGCAGGTCAAGGACGAAGCGACGATGCACGTCGCCCGCGAACTGCACGACCAGCTCGCGGCGGCCGGCGTCGACGTGCTCGTCGACGACCGCGACGCACGGGCGGGGGTCAAGTTCAACGACGCCGACCTGGTCGGCTTCCCGCTCCGCGTCGTGATCGGCTCGCGGGGGCTCAAGCAAGGCAAGGTGGAGATCAAGTGGCGCTGGGACGCGGCGGCCGAGATGGTCAACCTGCAAGGCGCCGCCGCGGCGATCGCCCGCCTGGTCGCCGAGGAGAAGGAGACGGCCGCGCGGTTCAAGGGCCGCGGGCGGTAGAGCAGCGCCGCCGCGTCGCGCCCAGGCCGCGTCGCTTGCTCTGGCCCGGGCTCTGCAACGCCCTTGGCGCAACCAGAGCAGGCGGCCGCGCCCGCCGCGTCCTCTTGACGCGATCGCGCGATTCGGGCTCTACTTAACACTTTGGCTGATCACCGCCGACCCCACGTTTGGAGCATCCGCACTTGATGACCGTCCGCACCCGTTTCGCTCCAAGTCCGACGGGCTACCTGCATATTGGGGGGGTCCGCACGGCCCTGTTCTGCTGGCTGTTCGCCCGCCGCCACGGCGGCCGGTTCATCTTGCGGATCGACGACACCGACCAGCAACGGAACGTGGAAGCGGCGCTCGCGCCGATTCTCGAAGGTCTGAAATGGCTGGGGATCGACTGGGACGAGGGGCCGGGCGCGGGGGGCGACTATGGCCCCTACTACCAGTCGCAGAGGGCCGATCTCTACCAGGCGGCGGTCGACAAGCTGCTCGCCTCCGGCCATGCCTATCGCGACTATGCCAGGCCCGAGGAACTCCAGGCGGAGCGCGAGGCGGCCGAAAAGGCCAGACAGCAGTTCGTCTACAGCCGCCGCTGGATGGGGGAGACCGCCGACGATTGCCGCCGCTTCGAGGCCGAGGGGCGCCAGGCCGTCGTCCGCCTCAAGATGCCCCGCCAGGGGAAGCTCGTGATCGGCGACCTGGTTCGCGGCGACGTGGAGTTCGATTGGGCCCGCGAGCAGGACCACGTGATCCAGCGGGCAGACGGCACCTGCCTCTACCACCTGGCCAGCGTGGTCGACGACCACGCGATGCGGATTTCGCACGTGATCCGCGCCGAGGAGCACCTCTCGAATACGCCCCGGCAGATGTTCATCGCCCAGAGCCTGGGCTACGGATTGCCCGCGTACGCCCACCTGCCGTTTGTCGCCGAGCCGGGCAGCAAGGTCAAGCTGAGCAAGCGGAAACTCGACAAGTACTTGAAGAATCGCGATTTCGCCCAGTTGCTCGAGCACGGCCAGCGGATCGCCCGGGCAATCGGCCTGGCGGTCCAGCGCGATACCTTCAACCCGGTGATCGTGGATTTTTACGAGCGGGTCGGCTACCTGCCCGAGGCGATCATCAACTACCTGGCCCTGTTGGGCTGGTCGCTCGACGACAGGACGGAGCATTTCCGCCCCGAAGACCTGATCGCGTCGTTTTCGCTCGACCGGGTGAACAAAGCGCCGGCCAGCTTCGATCCGCAAAAGCTCACCGCGTTCCAGGAGCGCCACATGCTCGGCGTGCCGCTCGATCAACAGGTCGAGATGGTCTTGCCTTATCTGCAAAAGGCCCGGCTGATCGCCGCGGATGCCGGCGGCCCGGTCCGCCAGCGCGTCCGCCAGATCGTCGCTGCCGCCGCCGACCGGATCAAGGTTTCGGGCGACGTGCTCGACTACGCCGATTTTTTCACCGCCGACGACAAGCTGGAATACGACACTCAGGCTTTCGACAAGCGGCTGCGGAAGGACCCGCAAGCCGCGAAACTGCTGGCCAAGTTCCGCCGGCGGCTGGCCGAAGCCGACGCGTTCGACGCGGAGAGCCTCGATCGGCTGATGCGCCAGTTCGTGGAAGCTGAGCAGATCAAGCTGGGTCAGATCATCCATGCCGTCCGCGTGGCGGTGACCGGCAAGGCGATCGGGTTCGGCCTCTTCGACGCGCTGGCGATCCTCGGTAAAGAAAGCTGTCTGGCGCGGATCGATCGAGCGCTGGCCATGGTTGATCACCGCACGGATTGACGATGCGACGCGACTTGCCCGAAATCACGCCGGACCCTCTAATCGAGGCCGGCGGCGGAGAGCCGCCACCGACCGAGTATCCGCGTGGGCTTGCCCCGCGCTTGGGGCGCCGCGGCGGTTTGAATCGTCGAGCAAGCTCGACCGGCGTCGAGAAGCCTCGGCGCGGCAGCCGAGAGAGATTTAAAGACGGAGCCATACGATGAGCAGCAATAGCCAGCCCGGTTCCACGCTGGATTTCATCCGTGCCCGGATCGCCGAGGACTTGAAGACTGGCAAGTCCGGCGGCCGCGTCCACACGCGGTTCCCGCCCGAGCCCAACGGCTACCTGCACATCGGCCACGCCAAGTCGATCTGTCTGAACTTCGGCATCGCCGCGGAGAACGAGGGCGGGCTGTGCAACCTGCGGTTCGACGACACGAATCCCACCAAGGAGGAGCAGGAATACGTCGACTCGATCAAGCAGGACATCCGCTGGCTGGGATTCGACTGGGGCGATCGCGAGTACTACGCCTCCGACTACTTCGATCAGCTCTACGCCTGGGCGATCCAGATGATCGAGGACGGCAAGGCCTACGTCTGCGACCTCTCGGCCGAGGAGACCCGCGCGTATCGCGGCACGCTCACCAGGCCGGGCAGGAACAGCCCCTACCGGGATCGGACGGTCGAGGAGAACCTCGACCTGTTCGAGCGGATGCGGGCCGGCGAGTTCCCCGACGGTTCGCGGACGCTGCGGGCGAAGATCGACATGGCGCACCCGAACCTCAACATGCGCGATCCGGTCATGTACCGCATCCTCCGCGCCGAGCATCACCGCACCGGCGACAAGTGGTGCATCTATCCGATGTACGACTTCGCCCACGGCCAGTCCGACGCGATCGAGCGGATCACCCATTCGATCTGCACGCTCGAGTTCGAGAACCACCGCCCCTTGTACGACTGGTATCTGGAAGCCCTGGGCATCTACCGGCCGCAGCAGATCGAGTTCGCCCGGCTCAACCTGACCTATACGGTGATGAGCAAGCGCAAGCTGCTCGCGCTCGTCCAGGAGGGGCACGTCGAGGGCTGGGACGACCCGCGGATGCCGACCTTGAGCGGGCTGCGGCGGCGGGGATGCACGCCGGAGGCGATCCGCGCTTTCTGCGACCGAATCGGCGTGGCGAAATTCAACAGCACGATCGATCTGGGGCTGTTCGAGTTCTGCCTCCGCGAGGACCTCAACAAGCGGTCGCCGCGGGTGATGGCCGTCCTGCGGCCGCTGAAGGTCGTGATCGAGAACTACCCGGAAGGCCGGGTCGAGGAGCTCGAGGCGGTCAACAATCCCGAGGACGCGGCCGAAGGCACCCGCCAAGTGCCCTTCGGCAAGGTGCTCTACATCGAGCGCGATGACTTCATGGAAGACCCGCCCAAGAAGTTCTTCCGCCTCGCCCCGGGGCGGGAAGTCCGCCTCCGCTACGCCTATTTCCTCACCTGCACCGGCGTCGTCAAGGACTCCTCCGGCGAGGTGGTCGAGCTCCGCTGCAGCTACGATCCGCAGACCCGCGGCGGCGACGCGCCGGACGGGCGGAAGGTCAAGGCCACGATCCACTGGGTCTCGGCCGCGCATGCCGTGGATGGGGAGGTGCGGCTCTACGACACCCTGTTCAGCAAGGAAAATCCGGACGACGCCGCCGACGGCGAGGATTTCCGCGAGCGTCTCAATCCGCGCTCGCTCGAGGTGCTCACCGGCTGCAAGCTCGAACCGAGCCTGGCCACGCCGCAGACACGGTTGCCCTACCAGTTCGAACGCCTCGGCTACTTCATGGCCGATCCCAGGGCCTCCCGCCCGGAAATGCCCGTCTTCAATCGCACCGTCACGCTCCGCGACACCTGGGCAAAACTGCAAAAACAGCAGGCGGCCAAGGGGGGACCGTAGCCGACCGCCCGGCCGCTTCCTCAAACGCATCATCCAGCCGCACAGGATCTGCGCGTGGAGCCGAAACGACGCTTCGGTGAACGCAGGCAACGCCAGATCGAGTCGGCCGACGGGATCCTCGCAAACATCACCGGCGACCGCGTTGTCACCTCTAAATGGCAGGGGCTTCCGCGCCCGAGCCGCCCCGATCCCATCGATGCTCGTCTCCGTCCGCGCGGCCAGCGGCCCTGGGGGTCTCGCGTTCCGAAGATCGGGCAATTGCGCCCAGTCAACCTGACTCTCCGCCACACCCGATGATGCTTTTTTGCGCGATCAAACTCGGGTATACTGGTTCTTGGCGCATAAAAAAGCGCCCCACACGGGAGCGCGATAGGTCGCTGACATGCAGCGTTGCCTGACGCGTACGAAACCTTACTGTGACAAGTCGAGGAATCGTCGCTCGAATACACGCCTGCCAGTTTACCGCAGGGTGCGCGGTTGTCAACCCTTTTTCCCGAATTGTCTCGGCAGAGGGGGGGCAGGCTCATCAATCACTCAGGGGAGATTTGCCGTGAGCATGCCGTTTTCGAGGGGCGCGACGGAGAACCGCTATCGTTTGGGGATTGATTTGGGGAGCGGTTCGATCGGCTGGGCCGCGGTGGTCGATGCGGACGGCCCGTCACCGCAGATCCTGGGGATGGGCGTGCGGCGTTTTGAGGCCGGCGTGACAGGGTCTGCCGACGAGATCGAGGCCGGCAAGGACAAATCCCGTGCCACTGTGCGGCGCGATGCCCGCGGGCCGCGGCGCCAGACCTGGCGACGGCAGTATCGCATCCGCAAGGTGTTTCACCTGCTTCAGCGTCTCGGGCTGCTGCCCGACAGCGACGACGATTCCCACGACACGCGGAACCGCGTGATCGCCGACCTGGATCGCCAGTTGCGAGCCGAGTATCTGACCGGGGCGGACCACCCGGCGCAACAGGTCCTGCCCTACCGGCTTCGTGCGGCGGCACTCGACGAGCAGGTGTCTCGTTTTGCCCTGGGACGCGCCCTTTATCACCTCGCCCAGCGGCGTGGGTTTCTCTCCAATCGCAAGGCGGGCAAGAAGGACGAGGACGCGGGCGCGGTCAAAGCGGGAATCCGCGGATTGTCCGACGAAATCGAACGGAACGGTTGCCGGACTCTGGGCGAGTACTTCGCTTCGTTAGACCCGGACCAGCAGAAGATTCGTGGGCGTTGGACGGCGCGGCAGATGTATCTGGATGAGTTTGAAAAGATCTGGGCTGCGCAAAGCCAACACTACGACGACCTCAACGACGAGACACACGATCTTCTGTTTGAGGCGATCTTTCATCAACGAAAGCTCAAGTCGCAGAAGGGCCTGATCGGCGCGTGCGAGTTGGAGCCAGGCAAACGCCGCGCGCCGGCCGCGAGCCTGGAGTATCAGGAGTTTCGTTTGCTCCAGCGGGTCAATGATCTGGTGATGATCGACCCGGCGAATCGCAAATTCTCGCTGATCGAACGCGAGGATCTGCAAACGCTCCGCGATGCCCCGCAGAAGCGCGCCGCGTTGATTGCAGCGCTTCAGGAAGCAGAATCGCTGAGTTTTGCCAAGATTAGCCGGATTCTCGGCCTCAAGGCCGAAAAACACGGCCGTGCATCCGTCAAGTGGACGTTCAACTTCGAGGAGGGCGGTGAGAAGCGAATGAGGGGGAATACCACGGCCGCGAAGCTGGTCGGCGTGCTGGGGGATCGCTGGACCCGGTTCAGCGAGGAGGAGAAGCCCCGCCTGGTGGATGAGATTCTCTCCTTCGAAACCGAGGAAGTGCTCGTGCGCCGTCTGATACGCGGCTGGGCAATTCCGGAGAACGAGGCCAAGCAAGCCGCTGATATCCATTTCGAGCAGGGTTACGGGGCGCTGTCGCGAAAAGCGATCCGCACGATTCTTCCCTATCTAGAGCGAGGCATTCCCTACGCAACGGCCCGCAGGCAAGCCTACGGCGAGGACGCGACGGTGGGGACGCCGGAGGACAGCCTTCCGGCGAACCGCAACTGCAAGCTGTTGCGAGACGTCCGCAATCCAGCGGTCGAGCGAGCCCTGAGTGAACTCAGACTGGTCGTCAACGCACTGATTCGCAAGTACGGCAAGCCCGAATCGATCCGCGTGGAATTGACGCGTGAGTTGAAACACAGTCGGGATCGGCGAAAGAGGATCACCGAGCGGAACCGGAAGAACGAGAAGTTCCGCTCGGACGCGCGGGCGAAGATCCTCGAGGAGATGGGGCACGAACGATACTGCTCGGTCTACAACATTCTCAAGGTTCGTTTGGCGGAGGAATGCAATTGGGAGTGCCCCTACACGGGCCGAAGTATCGCAATGGCCCAGCTGGTGGGCGACCATCCTCAATTTGAGGTCGAGCACATCGTCCCCTTCAGCCGCTGTTTCGACAACTCGTTTGCCAACAAGACCCTCTGCCATCACGAGGAGAACCGCAAGAAAGGCAATCGAACACCGTTCGAAGCCTACGGCCATACGGAATCCTGGGCCGCGATCCTGACACGGGTCGGGCGATTCCGCAGCGAGCGCTCCCTGGTGTCACGCAAGCTTGATTTGTTCAAACGCGAAAAATTGGACGACACCGAGGAGTTTACCAGCCGGCAACTCACCGATACGGCCTACATGTCGCGCCTGGCAGCCGAATACTTGGGACTTCTCTACGGCGGGCGAACCGATCCAGAGGGAACGATGCGCGTACGGGTCTCGCCGGGCCGCGTGACGTCCTATCTGCGGCGAGAATGGGATCTCAACAAGATTCTAGGCATCTCCGATGAGAAGCAACGCGGCGACCACCGCCACCACGCCATCGACGCCCTGGTGGTGGCTCTCACGGGCGCTAACGAGATTCAGGCGCTGAGCCGAGCCGCTGAGAAGGCCGAAGCGCAGCAGCAGCATCGGCTATTTGTGGCGGTCGATCAGCCATGGGAGGGTTTCTTGGGTGACGTGTTCACGGCAGTCGAGACAATTAACGTCTCGTCGCGTGTGTCGCGGAAACTCAACGGACAGTTGCACGACGCCACGATCCTTTCACCGCCAAAGCCGGCCATCAGCAAGGACGGCAAGCCAGTAAAGGTTCATCATGTCCGAAAGAAGCTGGAATTGCTCACCAAGACGATGGTCGACGATATTGTCGATGATCGCGTGCGAGAACTGGTCAAGGAGAAGCTCGACGCCTTCGGCGGAGACCCGCGCAAGGCGTTTCAGGACTCCGCCAACCATCCGTACTTCCGCTCAAAGGATGGCCGCGTGATCCCGATCCACAAGGTGCGGATTCGCACAGGGCTTCGCGGCATCCAAATAGGCAAAGGTAGCCGTGCGCGGTACGTGGCTCCCAGGGCGAATCATCACATGGAGATTGTGGCTCGCTTGGATGCCCGGGGGAATGAAAAGGCGTGGGAGGGTCATATTGTAAGCCGCCTTGAAGCCACGCGTCGTCACCGCGAAGGTCTGCCGATTGTGTTGCGAGATCACGGAGACGGCAAAACGTTCAAGTTTTCCCTCGCAATGGGCGAGCATGTGATTATGGAACATGAGGAGGAAATACCCCAGCTATATCGTGTCGAGTCGATTTCAGAAAAAGTCTTAGAATTTCGGTTGCATGTGGACGCGCGCCCAAGTACCGTATTAAGAAAGATGTCCAAGGCAAGGATTACACGAAGCCCGCGCGCTCTGCTCAGCGCAAAAGCCAGGAAGGTCACCGTTGACCCCTTAGGCAATATCCTTCCAGCCAATGACTGACCGAATCCTAGATATCTCGCGATTGGCCGCGAGATTGTCGGTGCGGCACAAGCAGCTCGTGATCGACCAGTCGCCGGAGGGTGAAGTAACGATGCCTCTGGCCGAGTTGGCCGTCGTTGTCGTATCGCACCCGCAGGTGACCTATACCCAGGCCGTGCTTGCCTGTCTGGCCGAATCGGGCGGGGCATTCGTGGCCTGCAATCGCCAGTATCTGCCGGTGGGACTGTTCTTGCCGCTGGTCGCCCATTTTGCCCAGGCCGAGCGATTCGCGGCCCAGGCACGCGCCGCCCAACCCCTCCGCAAACGGCTCTGGAAGCAGATCGTCCGCGAGAAGATCCGCTCCCAGGCCCGAACGCTGCAAGTCCTGTACGGCTCCGATTGCGGGCTGTTGGCACTTGTCTCGCAGGTCCGCTCTGGGGATACCAGCAACGTCGAGGCCCGGGCGGCGCGCCGCTACTGGCCCCAGTTGTTCCTTGATGTCGAGTTTCGCCGGAATCGGGACAATCAAGACCAGAATCTCCTGCTCAATTATGGGTACGCCGTGCTCCGGGCGATCATCGCCCGGGCGATCTGCGCTGCCGGACTGCACCCCTCGCTGGGAATCCACCACCACAACCGATACAACGCTTATTGTCTGGCCGACGATCTGATGGAGCCGTTTCGCCCGATTGTCGATCTGGCGGTCGTAGAATACATCGGCGAACACGACGAGCCGTACGGAGTGGAAGCGGCCGCCAAGCAACATCTCATCGCGCGTCTGACGCGACGGTATCTGGTCGACGGGGCACAACGCACGCTGTTCGATACGGTGACCCGCCTGGCCGGGTCTTTAGCCGACGTCTTCCTGAACGGAACGCTCAAGTTGACACTGCCGACGTGGGAAGCCGGCATCCCGGAGCCGGCTGGGGAGTCGGAATTGGGGGGTGAGGAGAATTGAGGGGAGAAGTTGCGAGAATGCCACGACGAGAATACACACTTTCAGGATACCGCGGCATGTGGCTGTTTGCGATGTTCGATTTGCCCGTCGGAACCAAGGCAGAGCGAAAACGCTATGCGAAGTTCCGCAAAATGCTTGTGGAAGACGGGTTCTCGATGCTACAGTTCTCGGTCTATGCGCGTTACTGCGTGGACGAGGAATCGGCACTGGCGCACCGGCGGCAGGTCCGATCAGCCATACCACCGGAGGGCTACGTCAGGCTGCTGTCGATTACGGATCGCCAATTCGGAAAAATGGAAAACTTCGTTGGAAAAAAGCCCGTTCCAGCCCAAAAAGCCCCCCAGCAGCTTTCACTCTTCTGAGCGAAGCTGTGCCGCAAGCCCTTTTCTGGTCGCGGTTTGCGGAGGAAGGAGTGTATCCGAGCGACGATTCCCAGCTAGCCACAGCTTCCGCGTGTACTGGTATGAGCCGATGAATGTGTATC
>LSQX01408250.1_pt1 | contig 29355 bp, 32 predicted proteins | sample 654561 | NCBI WGS metagenome assembly LSQX01 (sample SAMN04489861, study PRJNA283612) | anaerobic digester metagenome | isolation source: 4 biogas reactors fed with cattle manure at either 37C or 55C with and... | place: Denmark: Kongens Lyngby | collected 2014 | reverse complement strand
AGTTGTGCCTGTGTATAAATAACCGGAATGCCCAGTTTGCGGCATTCAGCGATAATTCTTTTGATATTGGGCACAATTTGCAATGCGTTATCATTGGCATATAAAGCGCCACCCGGTTTTAAAAAATCGTTTTGCATATCGATCACAAGCAGTGCACATCGTTTATGGTCAATTCGCCAAGGGATATAATTAGTCATGTTTTTCTTTTCCATCTTTTCACCCCTTTTAGAGTTTTACAAAAAATAATCCCTGCATTCTGCTTGCAACGTTGCAGCCTGCGCCAGTTGGGGATTCAGTATCGTCGACATCCTTAACAAACTCCCCGTAAAGGAGTAACATGCTAGCTTGATTATATAGAAAAAAAATTCTTTAAGCAATCACTATACAAAAGTGCCGATTCGGAAAAGAATAAGTGACGCAGAAGAAAAAAAGAGGTGCCGGAAACAGCCGGCACCTCTTTTCCAGTTATAAACAGCCCGTGGTGGATGTTAACTTTTTCAAGGTTGATCGATCCGGCAGGTGGAGAACAGGTCAACAGCGAATCAGCGTACAGGTGCAAGGAGATGGAAAAGCTTAAGAGTTCGCTTTCCATACGCGTTCGGCCTGGACATTTTTCCCCTCGGAGGTAAAGAGGTAGATTTCATAAGCATCTCCCTCTTCCGCATTTAGCAGTGAAACTACTTTTGGGTAGTCGGCTGCTTCAAAACGGGCGGCAATTCCACAGGAGGAGGAGATCAACCGGGGCACAGGAATCATTTTTACCGGAATTGCTTTTGCTTGCAGCAATTTTTCAAAACGAAGTGCCTGGGAAACGGTATGGAAAGATGCAACATAATAAGTGGTCAAATTTACACCTTCTTCGTGATGGTCAGCACAAATTCATCGTTATTTTCAGTTGTTTCACAGTTGTAACCCAGAGAACCGGAGAGGCGACGGATGTTTTCGGCAGAGACAAAGCTGTCACACAAAACGGTTAGCGGCTCGCCGGGGTTTGCTTCGATTGCTTTTTTTACCCTGATGACCGGTTCAGGACAGGATAAGCCGCGGACATCTACTTTAAGCTGTGTGCTCATGTGTTGCGCCTCCTTTTTGCTTGACAGAGATATTGCTCTTCGTAAAAGCAAAGCCGACAACCAGCAGAAAAGCGGCTGCAATCAGGACGCCTGCTTGTCCGGCCGGGGTGACGCCGTTGGCGCTGGCGGCAAGACCGAAATTATGGGAAACTGCCGCCCCCGCCAAAAGACCTAGCACGGTAAATGCCGCATCGGTGTCGCCTTCGCCGGAGAGGACCAGCTGGCGCAACGGGCAGCCGCCCAGAAGAGTTGCCCCCAGACCTACTACAGCCAGGCCGATGAAATTCCAGACACCGTCTGTGTGGGCAACGGGCTGATCCACAAAACCAAGTTTAAAGTAACCGAAAGCCAGGTTCATAATGAGCGCAGCGGCAATGATGCCAATAGTACCGAAAAGCAGGTGCGGGTCTTTGATTAAAAGCAGATCGCGGAAGCATCCAACCTGGCACAAGCGTGTCCGCTGCACCGCAAAACCGATCAGCAGGCCGGCAAACAGTGAAATTAGAATTGGTGCCCTTGCTGCTGCCGGGCCGCTTTCACTGAAGAAAATAAAAGCAGGGGCTGACATTACCAGAATTAATAATACCAAAGCCAATACCGGCATGGCAAACCCGTTTGCCGCAGGCAGTCTGTGGCTGCGCCCCAGGGAAAAGCCTTTTTTCAGAAATTGCACGCCGATAAAAATGCCAAAAACAAAGCCAACAAGGCCTACCAGGGCATTCAGGTCGCCGGCGGCCAGGCGCAGCACCATGCGCAGCGGGCAGCCTAAAAAGGTTAAGGCGCCGATCATAATCGCCATCCCGATAAAAAAGCGCATCAGCGGCGAAGAGCCGCCGCGGGTACGGAATTCACCCGTCAGTACTGCCGTCAGAAAAGCGCCGAGGATAAAGCCGCTAATTTCCGGGCGTATGTATCGTACCGGTTCCGCCCTGTGCAGGCCGAGCCCGCCGGCTATGTCACGGATAAAACAGGCGATACAGACTCCCATGTTTGCCGGATTGCCGAAATAAACGAGCAGGACACCTAAAAATCCTACCAACAAACCGCTGAGAAGGATTTTTTTGCGGTCCAAGTGTGCATCACTCCTTTTTTGGGTAGTGTGTGTTCGTGATAATTATACCTGTACCTTATTTCACGCAACAAATAGAGATTATCAATATGGGCGGGAAGGCACATAGAAAACAACGATGCGGCAAACGCAAAGCTGAAGGGATAGGCTTTTTTGCTGCGTCTATATAAAGGAAAGACAAACGGCCGGAAAAGGGGGGAAGAGATGAACTCCGAGGATTTGCTCGTGAAACGCGCAGTTTCCGGGGACAAGGCCGCCTGTGAGCAATTGGTGAAAAAATATCAGGCCTATATTTTTGCCATCATTCTTAATCTCACAGGCGACAGTTGCAATGCGGAAACTATCGCCCAGGAAGTATTCCTGCAGATGTACATCTCTTTGCCCCAATACCGGTTTAAAGGTTTCAGGACATGGTTGGGCAGGATTGCCGTCCATAAGGCCATTGACTGGAAGAGAAAGCAGCAGAGAAGACAGGCGAAGGAGCGCCTGCTGGCGGACAGGGAACGGCTGGCGGTGCAGGTTGAATACGGTGGCGTGGAAGAGAAGCTCATCCGGCAGGAGGAGGCAAAAAGGATCAGGAATCTCTGCCGGAGGCTTCCGGAGAGTTACCAAAGAGTAATTAAGAAGTATTACTTTGCAGGGAAAAGTTATCAGGAGATAGCCGGAGAGGAGGGCATAGCGGTAAAAACAGTGGAAACAAGGCTCTACAGGGCCCGGAAAAAATTGCAGGCATGGTGGAAGGAGGAACAGGGATGACGCATTACGTCCGGCAGGAATGGAAAGCATTTGCGGAAGGGCGGACTGATGAAAAAAAACGCTGCAAAATGGAAGAACACCTGCTGGCATGTGATGGATGCTTAAATGAGTATCTGACCTGTATTGCGCCTGAGCAGGAAAGCCTTTTCGGCAGCCGGATCAGCCCGCAGTTTACCGCACAGGTAATGCAAAAGATAAATGCTTATGCTGCGCAGAAGAAAAAAGAAAGCGCCAAAAAGCACCTGCTTTTTTACTATGCAGCTACGGCCTGCCTCACACTTTGGCTAACTTCCGCCGGCATCTTCCGCCACCTGGCAGAAACAATACCGGAGATACCGGGGATAAAAGAAAACCGGTTGACTTTTCCCGCAACGCGGGAACAAAGACTTTTTAGATTCGGCTGGTCAGACAGGTTGATGGATAGTACTTTGCACCTTTTGGATGCAATAACACCTGACGAGGAGGTAAGAGAGTGAATAAGAAAAGCAAGTTTATCGTCTTTGTCCTCTCGTTTTTACCGGGGTTGAGCCATATTTACCTTGGCTTTTTTCGCAGGGGGTACATCTTCCTGGGAGCCACGGCGGGAGTTGTTTTATTGACTCTGGGGCTTGCCAGTGTGCTTTACGGTAATGATGTTTTTATTGTGCTGCTTGGTTTGCCTGTCCTGTGGTTTATTGCCCTGGTAGACAGCATGACATTGACGGAAATAATCAACAGGAGCCAAGGACCGGAGACAGCCGGCATTGTTGCAGAACCGGGCGGCAGCATTGCCGGAATTCTGGATAAGCAGAACAGGAAAATACTCACCTGCATCCTGTCCATTGTTCCGGGAGCGGGGCACATGTATTTAGGCTATATGAAGCTGGGGCTGGAGCTGATGACTCTGTTTTTCTTCTGCCTGTTCCTGGTAGACTGGCTGAGGATCGGATTCTTTATGTTTATTCTCCCGGTAATCTGGTTTTACAGCATGTTTGACTCCCTGCACAAAACAGCGCAGGAGCCGGGGGAAGAAGCAGGCTTTTCCCTGTTTGCCCTCTGGGGGCAAAACGGAATCAGCCGGAGCGGCTCCAAACTCCTGGGATACGTGCTTGTTGGCCTGGGGCTGTTGCTGATCTTCGACAAAATAATTTCGCCGCTCATACCGTACGAAATAAAAAATTCTGTGCAGACAGGAATTGTTGCCATCCTGCTTATTGCAGGGGGAATCAAGACACTGACGGGCGGGAGTGGTTCCCGCGAGAGCGGGGAGGTGGCGGACAAATGCGCAGGTGGAGAGTAGGAACACTGTCCCTGGGAGTCTTGTTGATTTCGCTGGGAGTCGTGCTGCTTGTTGCCCAGTTCAAACGGCAGTTCATCCTGCAGACCCTGCTCACATGGTGGCCGGTGGTGCTTGTCCTGCTTGGCGGAGAAATACTGTTCTCTGTTTTTACGGCAAGGGAGCCGGAACCTAAAATCAAATACGATCTCTTTAGCATCTTTTTTGTCGCCGTCATGCTTTTTTGCAGCATTGGCATGTACGCTCTGACCGCTACCGGCATGCTTGATAAAATTTGCCGGGCTGTGGACAGCAGCACCATGGCGGTGGATGTGCCGCCGCTGCGGACAACGGCCGATGAGAGAATAAAAAACATTGTCGTGTCAGCTCCTGCGGGCAGGCTGGAGATTAAAAGAAGCAGCACATTGGAAGTGACCACTTTCGGGCAGGCTGTTGTCAATGCCACAGACAGGCAGGAGGCCGAAGCTTTGCTGGCGCAGCACCGGGTAGTCATGCGGCGGGAAGGGGACACTTTGTTTATCAAGTATCCTGCAACAGTATACCCGGGGGATTTCAAACCCTATATCCGGGAAATCAGCCATACCCTGCTTTTGCCTGCACACATTGCCGTGGAAATAAACGATTCCGGCAATTACTTTGACCTTGATATTGACGGCCAAGCCATTGGAGAGAACTGGCTGATCAAGGGCAGTGGCCGGATTAATATCATGGTCGCCGGGCTGCCGGACCTGGACATGAATGCTTATGTCGGGGATGTGCAGCAGTTGTGCGGCAGTGCAAACTGGCAGCCGGCAGAAATAAAAAATGAAACCGGCAATACAGTATAAAGTATAAAGGCACTATTCAGTGGGGAACGGGCAAAAACAACTTAAAAATTATTCTTGAGAGCGGGGAAATCAAGGTGGATGAGATTTAACTGCTGTGCCACTTCGGGATATAATGTGAGAAACTTTTTGTTTGCCGCTTCCAGTTGCTTGTAGTATTCCGCGTAGGCAGGACTCAACCTTTTCATGGCCGGAATAAAGATGTCATAATAGCCGCTTGCCTGATGAAATTCTTTCAGCAGGATCTGGAGCTTGTAAGCAGGTGAGTTTTTATACTCATCAGACCGGCGGTATGCCAGGTACTGTTCCATGATATCCTTGTTTTCAGCAAAGAACTTTTCAGGGTCTGCGACAGCCTGTCTTGTATCCTCAATCATCTCCTCTATGTTTTCCGTATTGAAATTTTTGGTGCTTTCATCCAGAAAAGCTTGCAATTCCTCCGGGATTGCCAAAGGCGGCACAATTTGTTTTTTCTATATGTAGTATTAATAAGAACAATTGTAGCAACAGGTAAAATCTGATAAAAGGAAAGAAGGGAGCAATTTTTCCAGAAACGGGAAAGGGGTGTATACTGTGCAACTGACGGGCAAAGTGGCCCTGATTGTCGGATCCGGCAGCGGGATTGGCAAGGCGGCCGCCATCCTTCTGGCAAGTGAAGGCGCCGCCGTGATGCTGGCTGACATTGACCCGGAAGGAGCCATGAAGGTAGCGGAAACAATCCGCCAAAACGGCGGCAGGGCGGCCATTGTGCAGGGGGATATGACCAAGGAAGAAGATGCGGAGAAAATGGTACAAGCCGCTTTGGAACAGTTCGGGCAGGTTGACATACTGGTGAATGTGGCGGGTGGTTCCCAGGGTCGTTTTATCCGGGAGCGGCTGAGACCTTTTGCCGAATCGGTCAAAGAAGAATGGGACCGTATTATTGATGTCAATTTAACCGGTGCCCGCAACTGTACAAGAGCGGTCATCAACCACATGCTGGAGCGGGGCTCCGGCAAAATTATTAATATGTCTTCCATGGCGGGAGTAAGCGGGGTGGCAAATGCGGTGGATTATTCTGCGGCCAAGGCCGGCCTCATCGGTTTCACAAAGGCGCTGGCACAGGAAGTGGCTCCCTATGGCATCCAGGTGAACAGTATCAGCCCGGGCGGGGTATATACTGAGCGCCTGCAGGCTGTCATGGAGAGGCACAAGCGGGAAGGTTCCGGGCGTACATTCGATGTAAGCAAGTTGTCTACACCGGATGAAATTGCCCGCATTATCCTCTTTTTGGCTGCAGCTGACGTGAAAAATCTAAACGGCATTAATATTGAGGTCCACGGGGCAAGAAGGAACATGTAGCGACAGTTGTTATTAGGAAGCAATATATGCCGATGAGGGAGGGATGCCCGTCCTTGTTTTGAGCCCGCGTGTTGTTGAACGCCCGGATGAGGAAAGTATCAGGCGTATAGGGGCGTCTGCGCCACCAAACGGGGTGCCGCCCCGGAAGAAATAGGAATGCTTGCCGTTTTCCTTGCCAGCCCTGCGGCATGGCAGCTTGCAGGTACTGCTATTCCTATTGACGGCGGCCTACACGACCCGGCCGGCGGACCGGAACGGCGCAATGCCATGTGGGCAGCGTACAAAAATAGGAGGGCGGGTGGTTTGATGAAGAATAGATGGCCGGCATGGTGCGTTGGTTACAGGTTCCGGCGGCGGCTCGTGGTGAAAGTTTTGTAAAGCTCAAATGCGCAAAATAAAAATCTAAATTCCACTAAACGAGAGTGAAAGGAGACCGGTATGGAGCTGAAATACAAAAATCTTGTTAAGCGGTTGCACTTCCGGGAAAACATGGGCGGTACCCCCGCCAGGCTGAAAGTTTATATGGAAGCCGCCGACCTGAATGGCATTGAGGTAAACTTTGTGATTGGGGTGTATGATCTTCTGGGGTTGTGGGCGCCAAAACGCGGCTACAAAGACACTGTGGACAGGAATATTACTCCAAAGCCCCTGGCCCATGCCCACACTTTTCCGGAGCTGCTTTTCTTTTACGGCTATGGCGCAGACGGCCTGCACAACTTGGGAGCGAGAATTAATCTCTCGCTTGGGAAAGAATACGAGCAGCATGTAATTAGTGAGCCGGCCCTGGTTGTGGCACCGCCCAACCTGCCTCACTGTCCGGTGTACACGGAAGCATGTGAACGCCCCTATGCCCATATGCATATAGCTTTAAGTGCGGACCACGGTTTGGAGGGAGCGACAACAACGGTGGAGCAGGAGGGCAGCACTGACGGGTCAAAATATTCTTACTTGGTCAGGAGGTTTTCCCAGGCACAAAAACCGGACGGAGCTGAAGCCGGGTTTATCTTTACAGGTCAAGACCTGGAAGGGACACCGCTGACGGTAACCATGGGCATGTATAATCGGGAAGGAAGCTGGTTTCCAGGTAAAGGAGCCCTGGTTAATCCGTATCATAAACTGCTAATCATTTTCGGCAACAATGCGGAAAACCCCAATGATTTGGGGGCGGAGATTTCAGTGTGTCTCGGGGAGGAAAAGGAGGAGCACATTTTAACGGAGGCTTCTGTCATTGTCGTGCCGCCGAACACGCCGCATATGCCGGTTGTTTGCCGTAAAATAAAGAGGCCGTATTATGCCCTGCAGGTTGAATTCAGTGCCCGGCCGGAGGGCACATGGTTGTAAAAAAAAACAAGGTGCTTTGCCAGCAAAGCACCTTTGTTGCATTTCAAGAAAAGGAGTGTTTACTCTGACTGATTAGTCCCGGGTGAGCCGGCCGCAGACTGTACCGAGTAGAAAAGCCTTTACGAAGTAATTTCTTTTAAAACAAAGTCCCGGAATAGTTTGGTCATCTGGGGCAATGTGCCTCTTCCGGCATGGCCGGTGGGGACTGCCAGACCGTTTTGAACGGTAATTTGCTCCTGCAGCGGCACTATTTTTGTTCCCGGCACCAGCAGTGCTTCAGCCAGTTTATCCCCCAGCAGGGAAAGACCAAGGCCGTTGGCGACGCAGCGACGAATTAAATCAGCATTGTCGCTTTCCAGAATAATATTTAGTTCTGTTTCGTTTCGTTTTAGAACATCATCTATAATTTTGTTAATGGAACTGTTAAATTTGAGGCGCAGTAAATTCTGGCCCTTCAGGTCTTTAATGGCAAGGTTTTTTCTCGCGGCGAGCGGGTGATCGGCCGGCAGCAAGGCAACAACTTGCTCGTCAATGATGGGATAAAAACTGACATCGAATTGCCTGGGAAAAGGAGCACTGACAAAAGCCAGGTGAATCCGGCGGCCGCGGATTTCGACAAGTAAATTGTCTGCCGTGTCTATATGCAGCCTCACTTCAATTTTTTTGTGCTCGGCAATAAACTTTTTGATCAGATTTTCAAACTTTAAATAAATAAAGGAGGGGACTATCCCCAGGCGCAGGAAACCTTTGTTTAAAGTGGCATACTGTTGCATGGCCTGCTTGGCCTTTTCTACTTCAGTTACAATATTTCTGGCATAAACCAGAAATTCCTGACCGGGGCGTGAGAGGTAAACCTGCCGTTTATGTCTGACAAACAGAAAAACTCCCAGTTCGTCTTCCAGGGAAGCAATTTGCTGGGACAGCGTGGACTGGGAAATGTTGATTTCCATTGCCGCCTGTGAGAAAGAACGGTACTTTTCCACAGCGAGGAAATATTCAATTTGATGCAGTTTCATTTTAACCACCCCATGCTCTGCCGCAATTACTGGACTATTTCTACAATTAGCACCCATATCCTTTATTTGACTGAAAAGAATATGCACTTGCGCATTTATTAATTTTCCCAATAATAACTCTTTGAAAGTTTAATTGAGCCTGGCAGATATATTTGCTATTTATGAATACGGGCAAGAGAAATTTTTCAGGTGCGCATATTCCCTGATCTGTCCCTGATCCACGCGCCGGCGGCTTGGCGTCAGCGCTAAAACACTTTAATTACACATAACGGGGAGGAAGGCTCTATGACATTGAATGTTGGTTTTATCGGTGTCGGCAATATCGGGATGGTAATGGCCAAAAGTATACTTAAAGCGGGTATCCCTTTGGCGGCGTACGACATTAATGAACAGGCGGTTGCCGAAATCGAAGCGGCCGGCGCCCGGGCCATGAAATCGTGCCGGGAAGTTATGGAGGCAAGTGATGCTGTTATCACGATGGTACGGGATACTGCCCAAACCGAAAAAGTTGTTTTTGGGGAAAACGGTCTCTGGGAAGGTGCGAAGGAAGGCAGCATTATTATACTTGCCAGCACCATTGGCCCGGACTATCCCAGGGAACTACACCGGAAAGGTAAAGAAAAAGGCATCAGGGTTTTGGACATGGGAGTAACAAAAAATATTTACACTAATGAAATCGGGCAGTTTACACTGATGGTAAGCGGTGACGATGATGTAATAGACAAATGCTGGCCTGTTTTTACGGCCATGGGCAGGATAGTATTCAGAGCCGGTAAGATAGGCTACGCACAGGCATATAAGTTGATAAATAACATGATGGCTTTCAACCTGGGCAGTGTGCTGCATGAATGCCTCAATGTGGGGCTTAAAGCCGGCTTGGATATGAAGATGATGCTGGATATAATGCACGAAGGTACCGGTGCCAGCTGGATGGCAAACAGTATGCGCAATTTAATTGCCTCCGGCAGGAGGCGGCGTCTACCCAAAATGGATGATACGAGGAAACCGGCAAGGTTCATTAATAAAGATCAGGTTTTGGCCCTCGAACTGGCGGAAAAAGTGGGGGCAAAAGTTCCGTTGGCCAAACTGATTGAACAGCTTGACGAAGCTGAAACATATGACTCCTTTATCAGTTTTATGAGTGGAGAATAGACACAGTTAGTGCCACGGAACCGAGAAGCAGGGTTCCGCGGCACAGGCCTCCTACTGTTACTCTTGTCTATTCATTTTCCCAATAGTAGCTATATGAAAGTTTAATTGAATTCGGCAAAAATGTTTGATATTTATGAATTGGTAGAGGGTATGCTTCAATGCAGGAAAAAGAATACGATGAAAAAATTTTTTTCAATATAAATTTCTGAAATATGGGAATATTTAACCTATACCAAAATTATGGCCTTAAGTGGATTTATATTTAAGGAGGTGAAAGTCTGCCGGAAAAAGTTGTTGGTGGCTGTGTGTACCGCGTGAACGGTTTAAAAAAGGAGGAGAAAAGATGTGCGGAGGAAAAAGGTCGTTATTAAAAACTATTACAGTATCACTGGTAATTTTCCTAGCCGTGCTGCTCTTCCTGTCAGGTTGCAGCGGTAAAAATGAACCAGCGAACCAAAATGATAACAATAACAATAACAGCCAGATCGAAAATAATGCCAATAACGAAGAACCGGTTGCTGAAGGTCCCAGACGGGGGGGAGAGGTGCACTTTTACTATGATCAGGACCCGACTACGTTTTTAGTGGGGACATTGTCGCAGCCGGGCGGCGGCATTGGGACGTATTTTTACCCCGGGTTAATCCGCCTGGATCTTGATCGCAATCCTCATCCTTATGCAGCAAAGAGTTGGGATATTTCTGAAGACTCGCGGAGAATTACATTTTACCTGCGGGATGATATCAAGTTTACGGATGGCGTGCCCCTTACTTCTGCCGATGTCAAATGGACTTTTGAAGAGATATCTGCCAAGCACAGTGCGCAGATGACGCCAGTCTTTAAGCAGGTTACTTCAATAGAGACTCCTGACGATTATACAATAGTCCTGAACTTTGACCAGCCTTACGGGCCGCTGTTTGTTCTTTTATGTGCCCCCTATTTTGGGATTCATCCCAAGCATAGGCTTGAAGGGAAAGATCTACTGACAGACCCGGATGCCATGCTGGATGCAGTGGGCTGGGGGCCCTTTAAGCTGGCCGAATGGAAAAGTGGCGAGTATATCATCCTGGAAAGAAATGAGGACTACTTCGAGGAGGGGAAACCTTATCTGGACAGGATTATCTTCAGGATGATTACCGATACGACAGCCCAGCTATATGCTTTTGAAAACCAGGAAATAGACTCAATGGGGGCAACAGGAGCAGGCGGCATCTTGGAGCATATCCCCAGGCTGAGAGAACTTCCTTTTGTAGGTTATAGGGAAGGACTGGCAGATCCGGCAGGAATGGACCTTTTCTTTAATCTGAAGAATGATAAACTGTCGAAATTCGAAGTGCGGGCAGCCATCTGCCACGCCATTGACCGGGAATTGATCAATGATATGGTCTGGATGGGTCTGGGAATACCGGCGATCAGCCATTTTTCCCCGGAATTTGGTAATTTTTACAACCCCAAGGTAAACCTCCTGCAAAAGTATGAATATAACCCCGCGAAGGCGGAAGAAATGCTTGATGCCGCCGGCTATCCGAGGGGGAAAGACGGTGTCAGGTTTGAACTGCGGCTGATTACCTCCAATACAAACACATATCTGAAAAATGCGCAGGAAGTCATTGTAGACCAACTGAGGGCCGTAGGCATCAAAGTGATACCGGAGAACTTCGACGTCACAGGTATTACCCAACGGGTTTACGAAACGCATAATTTCGATATGAAAGTATGGCACTCTACCCAGGGTGCAGACCCCATTATCGGCGTGGAGCGCTGGTGTCTGAGCACCTACTACGGTTCCGGGCGCTTCGCCCAGAACCCAACGGGTTACGCCAACGAGAGAGTGGATGACCTGTTCTGGATAGCAAAAACCAGTGCTGTACCTGAAGAACGGACTGCAGCTTTCCATGAGATTCAGGAGATCCTGGCAGAGGAAATGCCTTACCTGCCGCTCAATAACCCGCCCTCAATTGGATTGTATAATAACCGCATGCAGGATTACGGCTTTTATCTTAACCATTTCATGCAGGATGTTTGGGTAAAAGAATAAGTTACAGGAGCGGCCCTGCTGCCATGGTATGAGTGTTTAAAAAAGCGGCGGCAGGTATCGAACGGCTGGAGGTGCTTCATTGTCTTGCAGCAGGGTTCCAGAAAAGCGCCTCCAGCTGTTCCTGTTTTAGCAGGAAGATGCCGCCGCCTGGAAACAAAGGACTGCAAAGCAAGGAGGGATTTCTCTTGACAATGGAACAAACTGTTTACACCTGTCTTGATCCAAGAGGCGAAATGCAGAATATTCAGCTTTCTCCCCTTAGTGCACGTGCGGATGATCTGGACGGAAAAACTGTTTATTTTGTGGATAATGGTAAAAACGGCGCGGAACCGATTTTAAAAGCTCTCATGGAGCTGATGGAAAAAGACTACCCGGAGGCAAAACTGGTTTATTACCCTAAGACCACTGCTTATGCCCGTCCTGAGCCGCAAAGCTGGTGGCAGGAACTGGAAAAAAATGCCGCTGCAGCCGTGGTAGCTGTCGGTGATTGAGGTTCCTGCACCATGTGGATTATCCACATGCAGGTTGAAATGGAAAAAAGAGGTATACCCACTGTTTCCATTATTACTACACCTTTCATCCGGGACGCTGCGGCCTCGGCGGAAATGTTCGGCTATCCCGGAGTGCGCAGAGTAGTGCTGCCTCATCCGGTCGGTGACATGGCCCGAAAAGATACCCCGGCCAAGGTTAAAGCGGCATACAGCGACATTGTCAGTGCTCTTACGGCACCTTTAACAGAAGAAGAAAGCAGGACAGGTGTACAGAAAGCCATCCCCCGGGAAAGAATTGCTTGCAGGGGTACTATTGATGAGGTTTATAAATTTTTCGTTGAGAAAGGAATGTGTGACGGTCTGCCCATTGTTCCGCCCACAGAGGAAAGAGTAAAAAGAATGCTTGAGGGAACAAGCCATCCTCCTGATGAAGTTTTGGGAAAAATGGATCCTGAACAGTGGGAAGTTACTGTGGAAAAGGTGGCAATCAATGCCGTAATGTGCGGGTGCCTTCCCGAATATATGCCTGTCCTGTTGGCACTGGCCGAGGCGTTAATTGATCCCAGAACGGCGACGGGGACATACGTCCGCAGTACCAGTTCGTTTACTTTCTGGTCGGTGGTAAACGGCCCTATAGCAAGGGAAATCGGCATGAATGCCGGCAATAATGCCTTGGGCCCCGGCAATAGAGCCAATGCCACGATCGGTCGGGCCATCAGGATGTTTTTAATCAATCTGGGCGGAACCGAGCCGGGAGTGAACGATATGTCGTCAATCGGTAATGCCCTGAAGTATGGTTTTGCTTTTGCGGAAAACGAAGCAGAAAGTCCCTGGGAACCGTATCATGTCACCCATGGATTTAAGCCGGAAGAGAGCACCGTCACCGTTTTTAAGTCGTGGGGTTTCCGTCCTACATCAATAGCCGCCGGCAGAGGGATGGGTTTGGCCAATATCGCCTGGAATGCCCAGGTTGTAGGCGGCGGGATGGTCATCCTCATGGACCCGCTGTTGGCAAAACAGCTGGCCGAACGGGGGATAACGAAAAAGAATATCCAAGAATTTCTTTACCAGAGCCTGCAGAGGAGCGTGCGGGATTGGAAAAAGAACCCCAACTTTCGTCATGCTTTTATTGAATCAGGTGTCCCGGCATGGTACGAAGAACTCGCTGATGATGTTATAATTCCCAGGTTGGCAGGCCTGGACAGCGTGCAGACAATTGTTGTCGGCGGCCAGAACAATCCTTTTTACCAGCTGTATGATGCTACGCCGCCAGTAAAAGGAACAACCATCTCTGTTGACAAATGGCGGTAACAAAGCAGAGTTATCTCTGCTTTGTTACCCTTAGGAAACAGGCCGTGTCAGTTCGGGAGAATAGCGGAGGTGAAATGATGAGGAAAACAAAGTCGATTCCTGTTTTTATCCTGCAGCGTATCCTACAGGTCATTCCCATAGTGCTAGGAACAATTTTCATTACTTTTCTTCTTTTGGAACTCAGCGGGGATCCCATCACCGCCCTTGGCGGCGATTTCGCCTTACCCGATGAAACTGTTGAGCACTTAACCAAAGCTTACGGCCTTGACAAGCCGGTCTATCAACGGTTTTTCATTTATATCTCAAAGGTGTTGCGGGGGGATTTCGGCTATTCCTATAAACAGGGACGCCCTGTCATGGAAATAATCATGGAACGCATGCCGGCTACCATTCTGTTGGGAGCGGCAACGTATGTTATCAGCACCATACTTGGCGTCGCCATGGGAGTAATAGCATCACTGAAGCCGCGGTCCTGGCTTGACAACCTGATTGTAACCCTGTCGGTGATGGGTTTTTCCACGCCTGCCTTTTGGTTTGCCCAGTTATCCATTTTTATTTTCTCCGTCCTGCTGGGCTGGCTTCCCGGATTTGGTATGCGTACCCTTGATTTGGTGGATACAAGCCTGCTAGCGGTTATTATTGACCGAGCCAAATATTTGATTTTACCGGCTTTTGTTCTTTCCATTAATGGTCTGGCCACCCTCGCCCGCGTTACCAGGGCCAACATGCTGGAAGTTATGCACAAAGATTTTATCACTACAGCAAGGGCAAAAGGCTGTTCCGAATTTGCCGTGCTGATTCGCCATAAATTACGCAATATTATGCTGGTTCTTATCACCTTGATAGGGCTGCGGGCAGGGATGCTGGTGTCCGGTTCTGTCCTGATAGAAACTGTGTTTTCCTGGCCGGGTGTGGGCAGGCTGATGTACAATGCCATCAGCAGCCGTGATTTCCCCGTTGTGCTGGGCGGGTTTTTAATCACGGCCGGGATGACAATTTTTATCAATTTGACAACAGACATCTTGTATACAATTTTAGATCCACGTGTCAGGTACTAGACTGCTTCCGGCGACACGCAACATTAACTACGTAGGGGGCGTAAGCATGGAAATGCAGACAAGCAGGCAAGTACTGCATAAGAAAATGGAAATGGGTTTTTCCGTTCGTCTGCATAAATTTTTCGTATCCGCAGTGGATTTCTGGAGACGTTACAAAAAAACAAAGACTGCCGTCTTTGGCTTGGTAATAATTCTGATTTTTGCTTTTATTGCCATTAACGCTTCATGGCTGGCACCTTACGATCCTTACCTAATAACAAGGGAAAGGTTTGCTCCGCCATCTGCCAAACATTGGCTGGGAACCGACGACATGGGCAGGGATATTTTAAGCAGAATTATTTACGGCTCAAGAGTTTCTCTGAGTATTGGTTTTATTATAGCAGCCCTATCCATGACCATTGGTATTGTTATCGGTGCTGTTTCCGGTTACTTCGGGGGAAAAGTTGATACCCTGCTGCAGCGGCTGGTGGAAATGGTCCAGATGTTGCCCAGCCTGGTACTTATAATTGTTGTGTTGCTATTACTGGGGGGCGGCATAGACAGGATTGTTATTATCATGGGGCTTTTAGGCTGGACGGGAACAGCCCGTGTTGTCAGGGCTGAATTTCTTTCCCACCGGGAGCGGGAATATGTAGAGGCAGGCAAGGCATTAGGTTTCAGCAAGTTTCATATTATTTTCAGCGAGATTTTACCTGCCGTGATTCCGACAGTACTAGTCATTATGGCAATGAATATTTCCGGGGCGATTTTAATGGAAGCCGGTTTAAGTTTTTTAGGTCTGGGCGATCTCAGTGTTATTACCTGGGGGCAAATGCTGCAAAACGCCCAGAGGTGGCTTTCCCAGGCATGGTGGATTTCATTCTTCCCGGGACTGGCAATTTTCCTCACCGTGCTCAGCTTTAACCTGATAGGAGACGGTATTAACGACGCAATCAATCCTTACCTGAAAGAGAGATAAAAGCAAAAAGTAAAAACTTACCCTGGGAGTGGTTGGTTGATGAATGATTTGCTCTTAAATATCAAAGGGCTGAAAACTTACTTTAATTTAACGCGGGGAGTTCTCCGAGCCGTGGATGGCGTTGACTTAAAAGTGGGGGCCGGTGAAATTGTGGGCCTGGTGGGTGAATCGGGATGTGGGAAATCAGTTTTGGCCCGCTCTGTCCTCCGCCTGTTGCAGCATCCCGGGTATATTGCAGCAGGTGAAATAATCTACGAAGGAACAGACCTCTCTAAATTGCCTGATGAAAAGATGCGCGAACACCGGGGGAAAAAAATTGCCATGGTGTTCCAAGATCCCCTTGGCTATTTAAACCCTGTTATGAAAGTAGGCAGTCAGATTGAAGAAGCATTGCGAATACACCGGCCAAATGAAGATCCCGGTAAAATTATCCCTTTACTCCTGGAATCTGTTGGTTTCCCGCGGTCTGCCCGTATCTGGGACAGATATCCCCATGAGCTTTCAGGCGGAATGTTGCAAAGGGTGATCATTGCCCTTGCCATCTCCTGCGACCCGAGACTGCTAATTGCCGATGAGCCTACAACCGCCCTTGATGTGACCATTCAGGCACAGGTATTAAGGTTGCTGAAAAGGCTTTGTAAAGAACGGGAAATGGCCATGTTGCTGATTACCCACAATCTGGGCATTGTTGCTGATACCTGCGACCGCATTTATGTGATGTATTGCGGAAGGATTGTTGAAACTGCCGATGTCTTTTCCCTTTTTGAAAAACCTTACCATCCTTATACCAGAGGCCTGCTGGAAGCCACTTTAAGTATTGATGAATTCCGCGAAAACTTGACAACCATAGAGGGCACCGTTCCTGACCCTATTAACCTGCCGCCCGGGTGCAGGTTCGCACCGCGCTGCTCTGCCGCCCGTTTAGTTTGTACGCAAGCGGATCCGCCTTGTCTCACTATTGATGCCTTAAAAGAACATGTGGCTTACTGCTGGATCGGCACGGCCGAATATGAAAAAAGTGCTGCTCCGTTGACCACTGCCATTTGAGGATACGGCTTCTTTAGGGCAGACAATGCCTTATCTATCTCTGGAAGGGGTGGCCCATATGTCCGAAGCAAATGGGACAATTATGAAGGCTGAAAATGTTGTCAAACTGTTTCCGGTGAAAAAATCATCTCTACTTGCTGCATTAACCAGAAAACCGCCAGACTATGTTCACGCCGTTGACGGCGTTTCACTTGATGTCCAAGTCGGTGATACAATTGCCATTGTGGGGGAAAGCGGTTCAGGCAAAACAACCCTGGCCCGCGTAATGCTTAATTTGATAGAACCGACGTCGGGAAAGGTAATCTGGCGGGGGAAAGATGTGTCCACCTTGGATAAAAATGAGCTCTTTCAGTTCCGTAAAGATGTTCAGATTATCTTTCAGAACCCGGGAGGAGCTTTAAACCCCCGTAAAAGTATTTTTAGGATTCTCAGTGAACCGCTAAAACTGCATTTTAATATTAAATCCGGGAGCGAACTGGTTGACAGGGCTTCCGAAGCGCTGCTGGCGGTAGGCCTCAACCCGGCCATACACCTGGACCGCCATCCTCACGAATTTAGCGGAGGACAGCGCCAACGTATCTGTATTGCCAGGGCTCTTTCCTTGGGAGCAAAGATTATTTTTGCCGATGAACCTGTCTCGTCACTGGATGTTTCCATTCAGGCACAAATCCTGATTTTAATGAAAAAGCTGAAAGAAGAATTTGGCCTCACCTACATTTTTGTTACCCACGACCTTGCTTTAACACGCTCCTTTGCTTCCCGGGTATACGTTATGTATCTCGGCGAGATAGTTGAGAGCGGTCCTGTTGAAGATATTTTTATGGAACCCCTCCATACTTACACCAAATTGCTTTTGGCATCGACCCCTGTCCCCAATCCCAAACGAGCTCGCAGCAGAGAAACAATAATTCCTGTGGGAGAAATTCCTTCACCGATCAACCCGCCGCCTGGTTGTCGCTTTCATACGCGCTGTGCCCTGGCAAAGGCAATATGTAAAACCGCAAAACCGGTTGTTAAAACCGTAGGTAACCGCTCTTTTGCATGTCACCTGGTCAATTGACCGCTGCGGAACTATCAAGGTGCGCCGGGAAACACGAAGCTTATATATCCATGTTGCGCGATTCTTACAATCATGACTGCATTTACTATGCGGTCTTTTTTTATTATTAAAAAATGTTGCTGCGATGATCTCTTCCCGGATTGGTCAGAAACTGCGATGCCGGTTGCAATTTACCTGTTTTTATGCTTATAATACTTTGTGATAAATAATGTATTAATAATTAGCCAGACATCGGGATAGACTCCAAGAAATTAACGGAGGAATATGCTTCTATGGGGACAACTAACGGCAAGACAACAAAAATCTGGAACAGAGCGTTCACGTGTTCGATTATAGCCAATTTTCTTTTGGGCATCTCACAGTATATTGTCAACCCGCTGATTGCTACATACACAGACCATTTAGGCGCAAGCGAGTTTATGGTAGGTTTAGTCTCCGGGCTGTATTTTGGCGTTTCCTTTGCGGCCAGGCCCTTTTCAGGACCTCTTATAACAAAGATGAATAAAAAGCGGATTATGCTTTTTTCTTATGCCATGGGGGCAATTGTCAATCTTGGTTATGCCGCAGCCCGCAGCATGCCGCTTTTTATTGTGGCCAGGGTACTGCACGGGATCCAGTTTGCTTTTATCGGTTCTCTTAGTATGACGGTAGCCGCCGACAGCCTGCCAGAAGAGAAAATGGCCTCCGGGCTCGGTCTTTTCAGTGCCGCCATTGCCGTATCCATGGCAATCGCACCAACCATCGGCATAGCCTTGCGGTCTTGGGGCGAAAGCACTTTCGGCAGCCTGGGCGCCGGCTACACTGTAGTTTTTCTGACGGCGGCAGCTTGTATGCTGATTTCCTTAATCCCCTGTAGCTTATTGCCGTACAAGCACAGATCCAAGGAAGAACTGGCTTCCCTGGGCGCTTGGTATAAAAATATTATTGCCCCGGAGGCCCTGATGCCGGCCGTTGTGGTGATGTTTTATTCCATGGCACAGATCATTTATATTATTTACATGGAACCGTATGCGCAAGCCAACAATATACCCAATGTGGGTCTTTTCTTTACTATCTATGCTTTTGTCCTGCTTGCCGCCCGGCCTGCCAGCGGCAGGCTGGTGGATAAGCATGGAATTCCGAAAGTGCTTATTCCGGGCTCGCTGATTTTTGCCCTGTCGTTTCTAGTTGTCGGTTTGGGCAATTCATACCCTGCCATGCTTGTAGCAGCAGTGCTGGCACCTCTCGGCTTCGGTTTAGCTCAGCCGGCCATACAAGTTATGGCACTACAGTCGGTAGCACCTGTAAGAAGGGGAGTGGCCAGCAATACAAACTTCTTTGGCATCGATCTCGGCTTTTTTATCGGCCCCTCACTGGCAGGGTTGGCTTATTCGTTAACAAGCAGCTATTCCGCCATGTTCATGCTGGGAGCAATCCCGGTCCTGGTGGCGCTCTTAATTTTTACTGTCAGCCTGAAAACCTTCCAGCAAAAGGTGATGGCAAAGCGGGCTCAAGAAGCGAACCGGGGCTGATGTGCTGCAGGGTCTGCAGGCAGCTGACATTGTGACACTTCGCAGATGGTTGTAGTGAATACAGTGAGAGAGAGCCTGATTTCTGCAAAGGGAAATCAGGCTTTTTGCTTCCCCGGAAAAATAGTACTAAAGTAATAAGAAAAATAAGACCTTCATATCATTAATTAGTCTACAGAATCAGTTACACTCAGTTTACAGGTTGGTTAGCAGGAGGGTTGCCTGTGCTAGTTGTCATGTTGCGTAAAACCGGCCGGCAAAACGGGCAGGCATTGGTGGAAACAGCCTTAGTTTTGCCACTGGTCCTGCTGCTACTGCTTGGAGTGGTGCAGTTCGGGATGATCTTAAGCGGGGAAATTGCCGTTTCCAGTGCCGCACGGGAGGGAGCAAGGCTGGCCGCTGTAGGAGCAACAGATGCTGAAATTTCGAGCAAGGTGGAAAATATGCTGCACAGCTCCCCGTTGCTGAAGGCAGTCTCCGTTCATATTACCCCGGAGGGGACAAGAAGTTTCGGTCAACCGGTTACAGTGACAGTAGAAGCGGGAACCGGTGTCATTGTACCTTTCTTTAATTTGTTTTTTGGAGAAAACTTCCGGCATGAGGCGAATGCAACCATGCGGGTTGAATATGTTCAGGAGGCGACCTGAAATGAAGTTTCTAAAAAAATTTCTGAGGGAAGAAAAAGGGAGTTCTCTTGTCATTGTTATGCTTGCCATGGTGGCCTTGTTAGGTTCGGCAGCCATGGTAACAGATTACGGGCTTCTGGCAGCAAAAAGAAGGGCGCTGACAACCGCCGCCGACGCGGCTGCACTGGCAGGCGCCCAGGAACTGATCCTTAACCCGGGGGCCGGCAATCAGGCTCTGGAAAAAGCGGTGGAATATGCCGTTGTAAACGGTGTGGAGCCGCAAGCAGTTGAGGCCAGCCTGTCACATGGCGGGCGGGCGGTCACTGTCACAGTCAGGGATAATGTGCATTATTCCTTTGCCCGTGTGCTGGGCTTTTTTGCGGGAGATGTCTCCTCCACCGCCACTGCATTGACAGGAACAGTATCGGCACTTACAGGCGTTGTCCCTCTTACGGTGGTGGAACAAGATTTTGTCAAGGGACAGGAATATCACCTGAAATCATTTCCCGCGGGTGATCTTGGACCCGGCAACTTTGGCGCCCTCGCTTTAGGCGGCAAGGGTGCCGCCAATTACAAGAAAAACTTAAGCCAGGGTTACCAAGGACAAATAAAAGTCGGGGATATATTGGAAACAGAGCCGGGCAATATGTCCAACCCGACCAGGGCCGGTTTTCTGGAGCGTGTCAACCGCTGCCAGGATAATTGTACTTTCTCCAATTTCAAGCCCGGCTGCCCCCTGCTGGTCTACATTCCGGTGATAAAACAACCGACCGGCCAGGGGAGGCAGGAGGTGGAGGTGGTGGGCTTTGCCGCTTTCTTCCTCAATAAAAACCATCCACCAAAACAGGGCAACCAAAGCATTATCCGGGGTTGGTTCGTCGACACCATCGTCACCGGCCAAATAGACGACAACGCCGCGGATTACGGTATAACGGCAGTAAATTTAATAAGGTAAAAAACAGGCAGAAGTAAAAGGAAGCGTGGCAGCTGGAAAGCCGCCGCGCTTTCTATTTTGTTTGTCAACCAAAAAAGGAAATTTAAAACAGAAGTAGAATAATACATATACAATTATCTATAATCATAATTATCTTCGTAGTTCCTGGTTGGACTTTAAGGAAGTCTTACTCAGGGACTCTTTCTGTTTATTGGAGGTATCTACACTTTTCAGCACTATATGGCAAAAATGGGCAGGAATATACTTCTGCTGGAGTTGTTTCAGCAGATAAGGGGGTGATTCCTTTGAAATTAGCTGCCAAATGGAAAACACAACCCTTGGAAATTTATACGTTGGGGAAATTTTATGTCAAGCGCGGCAATAAAATTATCTCCGCGCATGCCAACAAGTCGTACAAACTGTGGAAACTTTTCAAATATCTTTTAACAAATCGTGACAAAAACATCCTTCCTGAAGTTGTCATGGATACACTGTGGCCGGAAAACAATTACTCCGATCCCAAGAAAGCACTTCGGACAGCTGTCTACCGCTTGCGCAAGCTGCTTAATGAAAATAGTGACAATGTAAAAAGCAGTGATATTATAGTTTTCTCCCAGGGCTGTTACAAGTGGAATCTTGATGCCGATTATTGGCTTGATACTGATGAATTTGAAATGCTTTGCAAGCAGGGCCAGGATTGGGCCGCAAGGGAGCCCGAGAAAGCCATCAAAATTTATTCAAAAGCTATAGCATTGTATAAAGGCGATTATCTCCCTGAGTGTGCTTATGATGAATGGGCACTGCCGATCAGAAGCTATTATCGCCATATTTACCTGCAAAGCGCCCTGGAGCTGCTAAGGCTTTTACACAATAAACAAAGATACGATGCAATTATAAAAATCTGCGAAACAGTATTTGCTATTGAACTGTTTGAAGAAGACTTCCATATCTATTTTATTGATGCTCTGTTGGCACTGGGAAAAATAAAGGAAGCCAGGTCTCATTATGAATATATAACATCGCTTTTTTATCGAGAATTGGGAGTAAAACCGTCTTTGGCCATGAAAAGTATCTATAAAAGATTAACGGCGGAAAATGAGAATGTGAAAACAGATTTATTCTCTATTCAATACCAACTGACAGAACAGTATGTTTTAGATAGAGCTTTTTTCTGTGAGCCAGACGTCTTCAGTGAATTTTATCAACTGGAGCGCAGACGGCTGGAAAGGTCGGGCGGTTCGGTATTCTTGGCATTGCTGACAGTGGCGGCCATTAATCATAAAGCTCCGAACATCAACAAGGCAACCGATATCCTGCTTCATTTTATACTCTCAAGTCTACGCAAAGGCGATGTGGTCACAAAATGGAACGACACACAATTTTTGCTTTTACTTTCCGCCCTGAACTTTGAACAGGGAGAAAAAATCTTACACCGGATTTGCAGCGACTTTAAACAACAGCAACCGGATGTCGTTTTATATGCCACACTCCAGCCAATGACGCCTCTTTCCCCTTATGCGGAAACTTGTGCACGCCATGAGCCATGAAGGCTTTTTTTTTATCTTTACAACTCTATTTTTGATCAAGTTGTGACTACAAAGTGATGCAAGTGTGATCGGGCTGTGGCCAAGTTGCGGTACCCGCATGTTATAGTTGAACCGTGAACAAAAACTGGAGCAGTCTGTCCACCTCAGCCATTTATGGAGTTACGTTCCTGGAAGGATGAGACAATTGTCTTCTAAATTTAAGGAGGCAAGCATTAATGGCAAAGGTAAATGATAAAAAACCCGCCCGCAAGTTGGGTGGAGCAACTTTTGTTGCCAGAATTCAATACAGGCAAAATGCCAGTTGGCAGGGAACCATCCAATGGCTAGACGGGAAAAAAACAGCTCCTTTCCGCAGTGCGTTGGAAATGATTTTGCTGATGCATGAAGCTCTTGAAACCAACAACAGCGGAGACCTGCCATGCAAATTGAATGTATGGGGCAATTAGCAAGGTTCTGCATACAAAATTCTGTGCTTAAGGGTGAGCTGCTTGTGAAAAACAAACGCATCAGAGGGCTAAGCTTGCCGGGGTGGCTTATCTGGTTCATCCTTACGGCTACATTCAGTGTAATAGGGTTAAGCTACGCTGCATGGCAGGATCAGCTTACAGTCAATGTTACCGCATCCACCGGAAAGGTTGACCTGGCCATTACAGACTGCTGGTTTATAAAAGATGTGCCCAACGGCAATATTCCCGATGGTCAGAAAAAACCAACCCCTCAGATCAATTGGGACGGCAAAACAATTTCAATATCCATTGAAGACGCTCGTCCCGGATACAATGTCTGGTTCGGGTACACAATTGCAAACCGGGGCAGCCTGCCGGTCAGGCTTACAGCTGTTAATCAGGGCAGCTTCCCAAAGAAAAGCGGCAATAATCTTATTGATCCCGGCACAATAAAGGTGCAACACAGCCTTGACAAGTATGTCCTGGAACCGGGAGAGAGCACGACGGGAGAAATTCACATAACGATTCAGGGCATGGAAGAAAACGCGGAATATAATTTCTATTTCTCCCTGGATTTTATCCAGTGGAATATAAGCTGATTTTAAGTTCCAGCTTGGCCCTGCTGCTCAGCATGAAGTGCAAAAGGCGGATGCCGGATCTAAATTTTTAAAAACAGTTCAACTTGTAATATTTAGGCAAGTTGAAAAAGTGGATGTTCCGAGGTGGTGATTTCGGGGGTAGACAGATTCAGACCATTTAAGTTGTGATGGCAGGCTGGGAAGGAAGAATTAAAGGAAGGAAAAAGAATGAAAAAGTTTAAGTTTATGGCGTTGATTCTGGTGTTGGCTTTAGGTTTGCTGGGTGCAACATATGCTGCCTGGTGGAGTTCATCCACTTCATTTGGGGCTACAATTGACACGGGTGTAGTAGACATGCGAATCCGTAACGGAAAACCTGGACATTTACCCGTTTATGCCACAGTAGGCGATGAAGGCGCATTTATGGAAGTAGATCATACTTATGATGAAAAATCGGTAACAGTAACCATTGGCAACTTGTATCCTGTATCAAAGTATCAACATGGCGTTAAAATTGGATTTGGTATGCAAAACTATGGCTCTGTGCCAGTAAAGTTAAGAGGCATTAAGTTTACAAAAATAAACGAAGAGTCCGAAGCCTGGGATTACCTGCGTATCTACGGTCACATTTCACTTTGGAAAGATAGGGGCAGTTCCTCTCCGCAAAGCATATGGACCGAAACCTTCCAGCACGTATATTTGAAAGATCTTGATACCGTTGTGATGAATATATTAAAAGATGTGGTTGTTGAACCGGGGTATATTGTTTCATTCTCTTCTGAAGATCTTGATGGAAATACCATCTACATCTATTTAAATCCAAATGATGATGGCGTAGAAAATGTTCAGGGCCAAAGTGTAGGATTCACAGCAGAGTTTGATTGGGTCCAGTATAACTACAAATAATGAAGTAATCATGGGGAGAGAGCTCTCTCCCCATGATTATCCTTGTCGCTAGTTGATAAATTAGACCTAAATTGTTTTCTAATTTGTGTATAGGAATTGTAATTATAAACAGCGCAAGTATACGAAGCACATTATGAGCCGGAGGCGAGGAAATGAGAGCAAAAATTATATTTTTGTTTGCTTGGATAGCGGTTGCCTTGTGGCTGCTTCCCGGTGGCCTTGCTTCCTGGCAGGGGTCACTTCAGGTGCGGGGAAGCATTACAACCACGGAGTGGACCGGTCCTAAAGCAGCTCCCGAACTAGCGACGGACACTGCTGAAAGCAGTGTTGAATTGGGAGTTGTGCAGGACGTTAATATAGAAGAATTAAACAATTCAAAGGAAGATGAAAATGTAACGGAAGAAAAAGAAAGCTGGGTGGATGAAGGGGAAAGTGAGAATGGGCAGGATCTGGAAGAAAATGATAGCGATGAAAAAGAAGTTGCTGCTGAAAATGAAGTCGTTATAGAGTCAGAGGGAGAGCAGGGATGCGAGGATATAGGCAGCAACGGTGAAGAAGAGGACGTAAAAGAATTCGTAGCAGAGTAGCCCGGCTGGCGGAGGTGTCTTCCCTGTGAGTATGCTTATCTCCGTCCGTACCCGGCAGGGTATAGCAATCTTGTTTTTTTTATTAATCATGTTTCTGGGAAATAATTTTATTTCCGGGCGGTTGACAGGACTGTGGGGTATTTATGTCCTGCCAGCCGTTTTCTGGAGTTTACTTGCTCTTGTTGTATGGTTCCGACTTGGCCTGATCAGATCTAAAATGAAAGCGCGTCACCGGAAAATGTTTTATTGGGCAGGTTTTATCTGCGGGATGGCAACTGTGCTGGCTGTTTTTGCCGTTGGTCTCCTGGAAGGGATGGGGCGAAGTCCGTATGATCATAGTTTTTCCGGCATTGTTATTAATCTGTTTTATCTTGGCTCTATGCTGGTGGGCATGGAGATTAGCCGTGCGTGGCTAATGAATTCTTTATTTGCCAAGCGCCAGGTAGTGGGGATTGTTTTTACCGGTATCATTTATTCTTTATTTGGCTTTTCCTTAAGACGCTTGGCAATGTTTGAAACCTCTTTAGACATGGCCAAGTTTGTCGGCAGTACATTCATCCCTGTTATATCGGAAAATATTTTGGCATCCTACCTTGTTTCGCTGGCGGGGCCGCTGCCGGCAATAATTTACCGGGGCGTTCTAGCGGCTTTTCACTGGTTTTCTCCAATTTTACCGGACCTAAACTGGATTACTCAGGCTATGGTCAGCACCTTTGTCCCGGCTTTTTGTATGGTGCTGGTTTATCAGTTACACAAAGCGGAGGTGCTGCGAGTACGCAAGAGGGACAGTGAAAGTCCCGTGGGATGGATTGTGGCAAGTGTTATTTCGGTTCTTATCGTATGGTTTGCGGTTGGCGTGTTTAGCATTTTCCCTACAGCAATTGTAACTGGAAGCATGTCACCAGCCATTGAACAGGGGGATATTGCCATTATCAAGAGAATTACGCCGGGTGAAGTGAAAATAGATGATATACTGCTCTTTCAGTTGGAAAGGGCAAGAATTGCCCATCGTGTGGTGGATATTAAAAAAGATGAAAGAGGGCTCCCCCTGTTTTATACCAAAGGAGATGCCAATGACAGGATAGACAGTGATCCTGTTCTTGCAGAGCAGGTGGTAGGAAAGGTGATACATGTCATTCCGCGGGCAGGTTGGATTACTATTTGGTGGCGTATTTCAGATCATTCATGGGTTGATAATGTCACCGGAGAGGGATGTAAAATATGAAGAAACTAAAAATAAACAAAAGAAGCAGGCAGGGTATTATCATTGTCTTTCTTTTTATTCTTCTAGTTGCTGCAGCAGGGATTACCTGGAGCCATCTGACCCCCATGGAAAGGGTGGAGGAAACCACGCTTTATTCCTATAACCAAAAAGCTACGGTTGATTATCAGGTCCAGATGCTGCCCAGTGAAACGCTGCCGGAATTGGTGGTGGGGCCGGGCAGGGCGTATATTACAGACTGGGTCGAGAGTGTTTCCACGAACTTTTTCTATCGTTTTCAAGTGGATGACAATGTGACAATTGAGGGGGAGTATTATGTCATTGCCGCACTTAAGGCTTGTGCCGGCAGCGAAAATTTGGTTGTCTGGGAAAAAAAGGATAATTTGCTGCCGCCTCAAAACTTTTCAGGTTTAGGTTTTGTTAATATCCATAAGAATATTGATATTCCCATTGTCGAATACCTCGAGTATGCGGGCATGATAAGGGAAGAAACAGGTTTTTCTCCCGAAAACCTTGACCTTGAGGTACAGTATAAAGTCAATGTTGAAGCTATAACCAACCCAAGAACAATCAGGGAAGAACTTGCTCCCATTATGGTTATTCCTTTGCGAGGGAATACATTTACAGTGGGTGGGGAACTGGAAAAACAGGCATCTGGCACTGTTACCGGTGAGGTAACTGTATTCCTTCCATATGTAGAAACTGCACAAAAAGGATTTATTATTGCCGCAGGTGTTTCTGCGTTATTGCTACTGGTATTTTCACTGCTGACTTCCCCCGTTCAGCAGAAAATTAATATGCAAGAAAAAGAAATAAACACGATTTTAAAAAAACATCAGGACAGGATTGTGGTTTGTGCCGGTCAAATAACCGTTGAGCCGGAGAGCACAATAGTTGTTAACTCTTTTGAGGATTTGCTGAAAACTGCGGATGAACTTGGGAAACCTATTGTTTATTATAAAAATGATTTGGAAAAAGGAACCAGGCATTCATTCTTTGTGCTTTCTCCGGGGCATAATTATACTTACATTATTGATGTTGTATCCACCTCTATTTCGATGTTGAGATACAAGGCAAAAGCGGGATACCACAACATGAGGTAAAAACGAGGTGAAAAAGTGAGTAAATTTCCCGTGTACTTGTACAATTCGATAATATATGTTTTCCTTGTCGGCATTGTCATTATTACCAGCCTGTTGGTCGTGAATCATACTTTGGCCTCTTCCCCGGATCTTCCCTTGGAAATTATAGGAAGTAATAAAGGTCTTCAGGTGGAGCCAGAAGGAAAACAGCTTTTTAACATTGACAACCTGTATCCCGGCATAGTGGAAACATCGTCCTTAAGAATAAGCAATATTGGGCAAAAGAAGTTTGCGCTGTTAATCGGGGTGGAAAAGAAAGCCGGAGATGACCTGCTTTTCCGTGGAGTCGATATCAGTATCTCGAAACGGGGAAGTAACCAGATTTTTTACAGCGGTCCTCTCAGCGGCATTAACAGTATCAATATTGGAGATATTCAGGCAGTTACTTCGGTAGACCTTGATTTTGCTGTAAGCTTAAATAAGGATGCGGGCAAGGAATGCCAGGGGAAATCCCTTGAGCTGACCTGGAAACTTATTGCCGCCTGGCCTGATGATGGAGAGTTGCCACCCGAACCTCCCGGTCCAAGCAATGGCGGAAACGGAGATATTGATTTGCCGCCCGAGCCTCCCGGTGCAGATAACGGAGAAGACGGTGAAAATAGTTTGCCCCCGGAACATCCCGATCCGGGTAACGGAGAAGACGATGGCAATGATTTACAGCCAGAATTACCGGGTTATGGAGAAGACGGCGATGTTAAGTTGTCCCCGGAAACTCCCGGAACCGGCTTGCCCAAAACCGGAGGAAACGATTTTCTCTTGATGGTAATTGGCATTGTCTTCCTGGGAACAGGCTTCCTGCTTACAAGAATACGTGACAAGGAAGACTAAAAAAAGCCAACGGAAACGCTGTAAATAAAGATTAAAACTGCGGTAAACCCCGGCAAGTTAGTTAGGAGCAGCTAGTCTACGACAACAATAAGCGCAGCACCAAAGAAGGTACTGCGCTTATTGTTTGCCGACAATTAAATTGTTTTTCTCAGGCTGCTGCCTACTTTTTTACTCCTCTGGCGGGGGCTCGTCATTTACATACTCATAATAGTCTTCTATAGAACGTTCACCGCTAACTCCACTTGGTACTTCTGTTGGGAACTTTTCCAGGTAATCCGGTACTAAATCCGCTATTAAAGGTAGTATCTCCGGGTCACTTGTGTTTGTGTCAATTCTCCACATAGCTACAGCACCCTGTATAATTCTTATGTTTGCGTCATGAGCCCTGTTTGCTGCCGTTTCCCTTACGTTACTATACACTGGAACTGCAATCGCCACCAAAATGCCAATAACAACTACAACCACCATCAGTTCAACAAGAGTAAAGCCTTGTTGATTTTTTTGTGCCATGCGAAACAGCTTGGACATTTTTGTCTTCCTCCCTTTAATAATAAAACTTTTTTTATAATACCGGGTAATAGTGTTATACCGCGAAACGGCAGATTTAGACACTATGATAAATATTTTCTTTAAATGTATGAATTTGTATGGAGTAAGGAAGGAAGATCGACTTTTTGGGCGAAATATATATGGAAAATGATGTAATTACCAGATAAATCTAGCAGGGGAGGGTATTAATGCCGCTTTTTGCATATCAAGTACTTGACAAGGGCGGTGAGGTGGTAACAGGAAAGTTGGAAGCGGAAAGCGACCTGGCGGCTGCTGCACGTTTGGTTAAACTTGGTTATACGCCGGTAGAAGTGAATGAGATAAAGACTTCATTGTGGGCCCGATTGTTTCAGTTTCAAAGGAAAGCCGGCATTGGGGAGCTGGCGCTTTTTAGCCGGCAGTTGGCGGCAATGTTGAGTGCCGGTATTCCGCTGACCAGATGCCTCTATGTCCTGGGGGAACAGGCAGCGACTCCTGTCTTGGGCGAAGCTCTACCTGCAGTGGCCAGAAGTGTGGAAGGTGGCATGAGCTTTTCCCAAGCGCTGCGGGCTTACCGGGAAATATTCTCCGGGATATATGTGGAGCTGGTGCATGCAGGGGAAGTGGGGAGCACACTGGAGACGGTTTTGGTCAAGCTGTCTCAGCAGCTGGAAAGTGAAAAGATGCTTAGGGAC